>OJOE01000122.1_pt1 | contig 57089 bp, 59 predicted proteins | sample 1598191 | NCBI WGS metagenome assembly OJOE01 (sample SAMN03922463, study PRJEB24848) | human gut metagenome | isolation source: stool sample | host: Homo sapiens | place: Germany | collected 2009-11
CATTCCTTAGTACAAGTATTATACCATACTTGTCTAACAAATGGGGTGCAGTTCAGGACCGGCTACTTCGGCAGCCGGTCCTTTTTTGCGCCTTGATGCGATTATACCAAAACCTGTTAAAAAACTTGAAAAGCTTTTTATAGCACCGAAGGTGCGTCAGGTTTTGTATGAGACGTCACAGCGTGTTTTCACACGCTGTGCGTGCGCCCGGCGCACGGGATTCTTGATTAAATTTTTTAATCAGGAATCAGTATTAATACCCGAACAGCATATCCCGGCGGATCTCCGCCAGGTTGTGGGCGCCGCACATGGCCATGGTGTCCGCCAGCTCCGCCTGGAGCCTGTTCACCAGCACGGCGGGGCCCTCCGATCCGCCGCCATAGACCATGGTGACGAAGGGACGGCCGATGAGCACGCCGTCCGCGCCCATGGCCAGGGCCTTGAAGATATCCGTTCCGGTGCGCAGGCCGCCGTCCACCAGGATGGTCATCCGGCCGCCTACGGCGTCGGCGATGGCGGGCAGCACCTCCGCCGTGGAGGGACACTGATCCTGGACCCGGCCGCCGTGGTTGGACACCACGATGCCGCTGGCCCCGGCCTCCAGGGCCTTCAGGGCCCCCCGGACGGTCATGACGCCCTTGACGATGAAGGGCTTTTGGGCATAGTCGATGATCTGCCGCAGCTCCTCCACGGTCTTGCTGCCGGCGGGAGGCGTCAGCCCCTTCAGGAAGGGCAGGCCCGCCGCGTCGATGTCCATGGCCACGGCCATGGGGTCCGCCCGGCGCACGGCGTCCAGCTTGGCGAACACCGTTTCCATGTTCCAGGGCTTCACCGTAGGCACGCCCAGGCCCCCGGCGGCAGTGATGGCGTGCAGAGCGCCCTCCATCACGGCGGGATTGGTGCCGTCGCCGGTGAAGGCGGCGATGCCCGCCTGGGCGCAGGAGGACACCAGAATGTCGTTGTAGGTCAGATCGTCGTATTTATCCCCATAGTGGAGCTTCATGGCCCCCACGGGGGCGGCGAAGATGGGGGCGGCAAACTTCCGCCCGAACAGGGTGAAGGTGGTGTCGATGGGCGCATTTTCGCAGATGGTGTCCATGTTGATGCACACCTCCTGCCACTTCTGATAGTTGCGCAGCATGGTGGCGGCGGTACCCTTGCCGCCGGGGCCGGGCACCTGGGTGCGGCAGGCCATGCCGTTGCATACGGGACATGCCTTGCAGTACGGGCCGCTGCACTCCCGGGCGTTTTTGAGAATTTCGTTGTAATCCATAGGGAAAACCTCCTCAATTGCGTGATATAGCCCTATCATAGCGCACCGGAAACGTTTTTGCAACCGATTTTGTCGGTCCGGGGCGAAAAAAGGGCGGTTACAAAAGTATACTAAACGGTAACAAAATCGTTACAATGGTTAAAAATGGTTACAATACACGAAAATCTATTGTTTTTTTGCGGAGTAACTGTATAATACAGTCATGGAGTCCGGATATTGTCCGTTGGAAAGGAGACACCTATGAACTCGAAAAGACGATTTTTCAGCGTATGCACGGCCCTGTGCCTGATGCTACTGCTTCTGGCAGGATGCGCCGCCAAGCCCCAGCCCGCCGGCGTTCATACGGACCAGCCGGACCCGGTGCGGGGGCTGGGCCTTCCGGAGGCGGGCGAGTGGACGGTGCCGCTGCTGACGGTCTATCGCATCGACGGCGGCGAGGACAACCAGGTGCAGCAGTGGTACACCGGCCAGTGGGACCTGCAGAAGGGCTACATCACCACCGGGGAGCTTTATGAAACGAAGCATTGGGCGCCCTTGACGCCCCGGAGCCTGCCGGAGGAGTGGCAGCCGCAGTTCATCGACCAGTACGACGGCTCGTTCGTCTGTACCAAGGACGGCGAGACCCTGCGGGAGACGCCGCCGGAATCCGAGGGAGCCCTGCGCCAGGTGGTTCTGGATGGGGACACGGTGGTGGCCGTCTACTACAAGTCCGTGGCGGATCAGAGCGGCCTGGTGACGGGACTTATCGTCTCCGTGGCCCGGTATCCCCAGGGACAACCGGACCTGGCGGAGTGGACTCAGATGGAGGTAGGATTCGATTACGCATCCGATGTTCTGGTTGAGAATCCGGTCTATTCGGGCGGCAAGCTGTACATGGCGGCGGGAGAGACCATCCTGGCCTTTGACCCGGTGACCCAGGAGGTCACGGAGCCTCTGGACATTGCACGGCTGGACGCTCTCTGGCCGGAGGGAACGCCTACCGACCCGGAATGGGGATATGAGGGCGTCGTGATTGTGGGATGCTATGACGATGTGCTGATTGTCAACCGGATCCTCTACGTCGGGGACGACTATCACAGCATGGACGCCGTGTACAAGGGCGGTGTGCTGGCGGGGGTGTCGGAGTACCGCTCAGAGTCCCCGGAGCAGCTGTATCTCTATGACGGCGGCCTGCGCCAGGTGGGGATCTTCACCCCCCTGAGCCAGAATGGCCTGGAATTTTTCGGCAACAGATTCCCCATGCAGTTCTGATATAAATAAAACCCCCGCCCGACTCTGCTTGCCGCAGGGCCGGGCGGGGCAGCTTTTCAAAAGAGCCTCGCAGAGTTTGCCGCCCGCAGGCGGCAAATCAAATGCAATCCATTTTCGCCCGGGGCGTGTACCTGGGCGAAAATTCTTCTCAGTCTGCAAGTGTGGAATTTGTTCGCCCATGGCGAACAAATTATGCGCGCGGCAGACTGCAAGCCTTTTGTTCAAAAAGGGCTTCGCCCTTTTTGGACAGTCTCCCCCCCGCCCGGCCCTGCGGCAAGCAGAGTCGGGCGGGGATTTGCGCAAAACCGGGTCAGTCCCGGCAGAAAACGTGGATATCGAAGCTGATGGTCACGTCCAGCGCCGTCAGCGCCGCCAGACGCTCCGCCCCGGACCGGGGCGTTTTCCAATAGTACGGCGTCATCTGGAACAGGGCGTGGATGTCCTCCTGACAGGGCAGATGGATCACCGACTCCACATGGCGGATCTCCCGGTACGAAAACCCGGGATAGGGGATCTGCTTCACCTGGTTGGGGTAGGGCCGGTCATACAGCACCTGCTTCAGCTCCCACAGGTGCTTTTCCGACGGCACCACATACACGAAAGCGCCCCCCGGCGACAGCACCCGGCGGAACTCCTCGATGGCCAGGGGGGAAAAGCAGTTCACCAGCAGGTCCACCGCCCCGTCCGCCACCGGCAGATGATACGACGACGCCACGGCGAACTCCACGTCCTTCTCCCGCTTGGCGGCCCGGCGGAGGATGGCCTTGGAGATATCCGTTCCCGCCATGGTCACGGACCGCCCCGCCCGGACCAGGGCCCGGTACACCCCGCTGGTGTAATACCCCTCGCCGCAGCCGGTGTCCAGCACCCGGGGAGCCGGGCCGGTGCGCTCCAGGGCGATGCTGCACAGGGCGTCCCGCAGGGGGGCGTAGTAATCCTTGCTCAAAAAGGCCGCCCGGGCGGCGGCCATGCCCTTGTCGTCGCCGGGCATTTTCGAGTGCATCCGGTTGGCGGGCAGCAGGTGGACATAGCCCTCCCGGGCCAGGTCGAAGCTGTGCCCCGCCGGGCAGAAACAGGCGGAAGGCCCCCTGTCCAGGGGGCCGCCGCAGATGGGACAGCAGAATAAGCTCATGGTCGATTCTCCGTTAGGTGATATAGTCTGGTCAGTCGGACCAAAGCGGTTCCGGGTACTCCACAATGCTGCACGCGTGGCCAAACTGCTTGTACAGATCGCCCACCACCAGGTCCTGGTCGCTGTCTGCCTGGGGGAAGGTGGTAATGGTGTGGGGGAGCACGAAGATGGAGCACTCCACCATCCAGTTTTCCGAAAGGTATTCCACGCGGATGCACTCATCCACCGGTACCTGGGTGGCGGCGTCGCCGTCGATCCGGCGGAACTGGCCCAGGTTCACGGCCCGGGACTCCGCCCGGTAAACCCGGAGGATCTCCGGGCGGTCCTTAAGCAGGGCCTGGGCAAAATCAAAGGCATCCGACCGCAGAGCGCCGATGCAGAACTCGGGATTCCCGGCCACATAGCCTCCATCCAGGGCATTGGCCCGCAAGGAAAAGTAGCTGCGGATAGGCTCGGCGCAAAAGGCATCGTCCCGGTGGTTGGTCGCGTAGCCGCTTTCCATGCGTCCGAAGTCGCTGGAAAATGCGTCCCAGGCGACGGTCCAGTTCTCACCGGCCCCGGACAGAGTCAGCCGGTGCTCCTCGGAAAAGTCGATGGACTCCAGATTGGCGTCGCTGGTAAAGGACGTCCGGGAGATGTCCCGGCAGGATTTCAGCGCCGTTTTCAGGCCCGCCGTCACCCGGACCGTTCCGTCCGGATATGTCTCCGGCCGGCTGAGGGTGACTTGTATACTGATCCGGGGATACAGGTTGGTGGAGGCCATCCAGCCATAGAGGGTCAGCTCCTGCAGGACCTCCTCCGAACAGCAGACGCTTTCATAGGAGGCCTCCGGGGCGGCGAGGATCGTCCCCATCAGGGTGAAATACTCTGCGGCCAGCGTCCGGATGGCTTCCTGGCCCTCCGCCTCCTCCGCCCACCGGACGGAAACGGTGATGTCCGGATGCTCCACGGCGGCCCGCGCCGTTTCAGGCGGGTCAAATCGCTCCGCCTTTGCCCCGGCGGGGGATTCCAAAGGGTTCTGCCGGGTGGACTGCGCCTTCGCCCCGCACCCGGCCAGTAGCAGGACGCACAGCAGGGCGGCAAAAACGCGGCATAGCATTGCTTTCATACAAACCTCCTTGTTCAGCGCCTGGTTTCTGACGGGAACGTCAGGACGGACTCATGGTTGATTCTCTGTCAGGAGTTGCTGTTGAAAAAATACTTGTCTCCCGTCACAATGTATTGATCGTTCATACGAGACAGCGTCAGCGTGTGGGAAATGCGGCTGATCATGCAGCAGGAGGCTCCGTCTACTCGAAGGGCTTCCATCACTTGCAGAGTGACCTGATCGCCCGCCCGGGTTTCCACACCGAAGCGGTAGGGTACGGAACGGCTCCCTGTGACCGGGCCGCTTCTGTCGCACTGCGCAAAGACCTTGGATTCCGTCAGCAGGGCATCCGTGGTGCAGGAGCCATCTGCGTCCCGGCCTGCAATCAAATCGGCACGCATCTGAAAATACTTCTCTATTGCCTGGAGAACGTCACCCTCCGGCAGGTTCTCGGTGGCATATCCGCTGGTATAGCCGCAAATCTCCATTTCATCGGTATCGTCACCGGTGACGATCCATCCGCTGTCCGTCCGGGTTAGGGTCAGGAGTCTTGGATTGCCATAGGCTGTATGGTCCCATTGCTTTTGTCCATCGTCGATGCTGCTGTAGCGCAAGTTATATGTGCCGTCCACCCATACCTGGACGGAATCCGCTGTGAGCTGGGTCAAATCACGCAGTGCTCCTTCAACCTTGATTTTGGGGTAGATGTAATCAGAGCCTAAAAAGCCGCGCAGGTATGCTTCTCTTACCAGCGCATCGGTGCAGCTGGGGTCGCTTTGAACCGGATTTTCCGGCATAGCCTGCGCCTTGGCCACCAGGAGAAGATAGGCCTGCGCCGCACTCAGAATTTCAGGATCACCGGACTGTCCGTCTGTCCAACGGATACTGGCTGTGACCTGGGCATCTGTCAGAATCTGCCGTGGCTCGGCAGGATCGTCTGTTTTCGTTTGACCCTGTCCGCCCGTTTCGGTGTTCTTCGCCCCGCATCCGGCCAGCAGCAGGACGCACAGCAGGGCGGTGATGATCTGCAAACAGCGCTTTGACATAACCTTCATTCCTTCCGTTTCGGATTTGGATCGGGAGTCTTATGAGCTTTTACAAATCAAGTATACCGCCGCATGCGCCGAAATTCAATTACAAACTGATTACAGATGCTGGGGTTTTGGTTACAATCCGGCAGCAAATCTGTGCAAAAGGTTACAGCTCCCCCTGGGGCAGGGTGACGTCGTGGATCCATTTTCCGGTGCGGATGCGCAGGGCGCACAGAGGCACCTTCAGCAGGCTCTCGGCCTGGATGGCCGCGGCCACCAGCCAGTAATTGCTCTTGAACACCAGGGCAAACAGCGCCGTCAGCGGCAGGGCCACCAGCCACTGGGGGGCGATGTCCAGGGCCGCCGACCAGGCCACGTCGCCTCCGGCCCGCAGAACGCCGGTGACGGCGGAGATGGAGTAGGCGTGCAGGGGGATCATCACAAAGGACGTCACCGCCAGGGCGGCGGCAATGGCGGCGGACTGCCCCGCCAGCTTGAACAGCGGGAACACCACCGGCACAAACACCGTGGGCACCAGCGCCAGGGACACCGCCGCCAGCCCGGCCCCCACCAGCAGGGTGAACACCAGCAGTGTCCGGCTCAGGTCCATGACCTCCCGGTGGCTCTGGCCCTGGCCGATGGCCTTGCCGATCATCACCGCCGTGGCAGCGCCCAGGCCGAAGCACACCACCAGGAACAGCCGGTTCAGGTTGCCCATCACGGCGTTGGCCGCCAGCATCTCCACGGAGTTGTCCGTATAGCCCAGGATCACCGTCAGCAGGCTGTTGCCCAGGCCCCAGGCGGTCTCGTTGAGGATCACCGGGGTGGAATATTTCACGAACCGGCGCAGCATCTCCCATCCCGGCCGGAAGAAGGCGGCCAGGTCCAGGGGCAGAATGCGGCTGCGCAGGGCGCACACCAGGCAGATGAGAAACTCCGCCACCCGGGACAGCAGCGTGGCGATGGCCGCTCCCTGGATGCCCAGGGCCGGCAGGCCGCATTTGCCGAAGATCAGCAGATAGTTCATCCCGGTGTTCAGCAGGGTGGACACCCCGAACAGCTTCATGCCGAAGCCGGGATTCTCGGCGCTGCGCATGGCGCTGACATAGATGGACGAGAGCATATTGAACACATAGGAAAAGCCGATGAGCTTCAGATACGGCGCGCCCAGCACCGACAGCTCATGCTTGTTGGACAGCAGGTCCATGATCTGCACCGGCCACAGGAACAGCACCAGCGCCAGCACCAGGGTGATCCCCGTGCCCAGCATGGCCGCCACGCCGATGGCCCGGCTGATGCTCTCCATGTCCTTTTTGCCCCAGTATTGGCTCACCAGGATGCCCAGGCCGCTCTGGACGCCGAACACGATGGAGATCAGCAGGAACACCGGCACGTTGGCGGTGGTGACGGCGGCCATCTGGGTGTTGCCCAGCCAGCTGACCATCAGCGTGTCGATGAGGCCCAGGGAGAATGTAATCAGATTTTGCAGGGCGATGGGCCCCGTCAGCCGCCACAGATACCCGTAGAAGCCCGGTCCTCGTTTCAGATATTTCAGCATATGTCACCTCACAGCATAGGAAAACGTTGATTTTTGTGGTCCAGCAGGGCCTGATACAGCCCGTCGATATCCGCCCGGGTGGTCTCCGGGCCGAAGCTGACCCGGATGACCCCGGCGGCGGTCCTCTTGTCCAGGTGCAGGGCCGACACCACATGGCTGGCCTTGCCCCGGTGGCAGGCGGACCCGGCGGAGATGCAGATGCCCTTGGCCCCCAGGTCCGTGACGATATTGGCGCTGGGATATCCCACCAGGGACACCGCCAGGATGTGGGGGGCCTCCCCCTGCCCCACCGGTACCACCCCGGGGATGGACAGAAGTTTCTCCCGGCAATAGGCTTTGATGTCCGCCATATGCCGGAGCTTCTCCGCCAGGTTCTCCTGCCGCAGGGCCACGGCCCGGGCAAAGCCCGCGATCTGGGCGGTGGCCTCGGTGCCGGACCGCAGGCCCCCCTCCTGGCCGCCGCCGGGCAGCAAGGGCCGCAGATTCCGCAGGGCCGGTGCGGTATACAGAGCGCCGGCGCCCTTGGGCCCGCCGATCTTGTGGGCGGACAGGCTCATCAGATCCACCCCCCAGCCTACCGGGTCGCAGGGGACCTTCAGAAAGCCCTGGACGGCGTCGCAGTGCAGCAGGGCGCGGCTGTTTTTCTCCCGCAGCAGGCGGGCCACCTCCTGCACCGGGAAGATGCAGCCGGTTTCGTTGTTCACCAGCATCATGCTCACCAGCACCGTGTCCTCCCGCAGGGCTTGGGCCACCTGCTCCGCCGTCACATGACCGGTTTTGTCCGGGGCCAGGTACGTCACCTCGTACCCCTGCTGCTGCAGCAGCTTACACGGCTCCAGCACGGCGCTGTGCTCCACGGCGGTGGTGATGATGTGCCGCCCGGTGTGGCGGCCCTGCCACACGGCGGCGGAGATGGCCCAGTTGTCCGACTCCGTGCCGCAGGAGGTAAAGTGCAGGTTCTCCGGCCGGCACCCCAGGGCCCCGGCGACAACGGCCCGGCCATCCTCCACCAGGGCCTTGGCCTCCCGGCCCAGGGGATACTGGGAGGAGGGGTTGCCGAACTGCTCCGTCAGCACCTGATACATGGCGTCCGCCACGGGCCGGGGCACCGGCGTGGTGGCTGCGTGATCCAGATAAATCATATGCGTTTCCTCACAAATCCTCCGCCGCCGCTTGCCACCGGCGGCAGAATGCTATATAATAAGACACAAGTCTTTTTATTATACCGAATTTACCCGAAAAGTGCAAGGAGAATCCCCATGCGAGCTGCCATTTACACGTTGGGCTGCAAGGTGAACCAGTACGAGACCCAGGCCATGGAGCAGGAGCTGCGCCGCCGGGGCCACGAGCTGGTGGACTTCGAGGACAGCGCCGACGCTTACATCATCAATACCTGCTCCGTTACCGCCGTCAGCGACAAAAAATCCCGCCAGATGATCCGCCGGGCCAGGCGGCGCAGTCCCGGCGCCGTGGTAGCCGCCTGCGGCTGCTATGTCCAGACCCACACCGATGAGGCAAAGACCCTGGGCATCGACCTGATCGGCGGCACCGGGGACCGGATGGCCTTTCTGGACCTGCTGGAGCAGGAGGTCCGGGACCGCACCCCCCGGGTGGCGGTGGATGACTCCCTGCGGCGGCGGAGCTTCGAGGTGCTGCCTGCCGGGGGCCTGGCCGCCCGGACCCGGGCCATGCTGAAGGTGGAGGACGGCTGCGTGAACTTCTGCACCTACTGCATCATCCCCTTTGCCCGGGGTCCGGTGCGCTCCCTGCCCATGGACCAGGCGGTAGCCCAGACCCGCCAGCTTCAGGCCGAGGGCTATCGGGAGCTGGTGTTCACCGGCATCGAGATCTCCTCCTGGGGCCAGGATCTTCACGACGGCACCGGCCTCATCGACCTGGTGGAGGCTGTAGCGGCGGCCGCACCCCAGCTGCGGTTGCGGCTGGGGAGCCTGGAGCCCCGGACCATCACCGAGGACTTCTGCCGCCGGGCGGCGGCTCTGCCCAACCTGTGCCCCCATTTCCACCTGTCCCTGCAGTCCGGCTGCGACGCCACCCTGCATCGGATGAACCGCCGGTACGACACCGCCCGGTTCCGGCAGTCCGTGGACCTGCTGCGGCGGTACTTTGACCACCCCGCCATCACCACCGACGTGATCTGCGGCTTCCCCCAGGAGACGGAGGAGGAGTTCTCCGCCACCCTGGCGTTTCTGGAGGAGTGCCGCTTCGCGGCCATGCACGTGTTCCCCTACTCCATCCGCCCGGGCACCAAGGCGGCGGATATGCCCCAGGTGCCGGGGCCGGTGAAGGAGGAGCGTGCCGCCCGGGCCGGGGCCCTGGCCGCCCGGCTGCACCGGGCCTATCTGGAGGAATGCGTGGGCCGGACCTATCCCGTGCTCTTTGAGCAGCCGGTGGCGGGCCGTTACGGCGGCCACGCGCCCAACTATATGGAGGTGGCCGTGTCCGGCGGTGAGGACCTTCACAACCGTGTGCTGCCGGTGCGCATCACCGGCACCGACGGAGAAATTCTATGGGGGGAGCTGGAATAATGCACCACTTTTTCGCCTATATGGCCCGTATGCGGTATATCGACCGCTGGGCCCTGATGCGCAACAGCTACACCGAGAACATCCAGGAGCACAGCCACCAGGTGGCCATTCTGGCCCACGCCCTGGCGGTGCTGCGCAACGAATATTTCGGCGGCCGGGTGGACGCCGGAGCCGTGGCCGTGGCGGCCCTGTATCACGATGCCAGCGAGATCCTCACCGGCGACCTGCCCACGCCCATCAAGTATTATAACCCCGACATCCGGGACGCCTATAAGCAGGTGGAGGCCATCGCCTGCCGGAGGCTCACGGGCATGCTGCCCCAGAGGCTCCAGGACATCTACGCCGGCCTGCTGACCCCGGCGGACCCCCAGGTGGAGGAGCTGGTGAAGGCGGCGGACAAGCTGTCGGCCCACATCAAGTGCCTGGAGGAGGAGAAGGCCGGCAACCACGAGTTCTGCGCCGCCGCCCGCCAGACCCGCCAGGCCCTGGCGGATATGCACCTGCCGGAGGTGGACCTGTTTTTAGAGGAATTTCTGCCCAGCTTCCGCCTGACCCTGGACGAGCTGGAATAATGAGAGGAGAATGCTTATGACGCCCCTTTTCTGCGTGGACATCACCGAAAACAGGAACAATGACCGGATCAATGGCTGCGATACGGAGCTGCTGGTCCAGAAGACCTCGGACCTGCTCAGCAGCAGCCACGACCGGCTGCTGGAGCGGGCGAAAACGGTGGAGGGCCACGCCCGGATGCCCGCCTTCCTGGTCCTCATCTGGTATCTGTGCGCCATACTGGCGCTGCTGATCGTGCTGGCCGTTGTCAAAAATCTGAGCACGCTCAGCCTTGCGCGGATGTTTCTCAATGCGCCCTGGATGTTCTTTGCCTGTCCCATATGCGCAGTGGTGTGGCTGGTGCTGACCCTGCTGGCCAGGCGCCGGGAAAAAACGGTTCTGGGCAGCGAGGAGGCCGCAAGAACCGCCTCCATGCTGGAAAGCAGCCAGAAGGCCATTTTTGATGAGCTGGGTATTCCGGCGGATGCTGCGGCGGTGGATGTCCTGCTTTTCCGCTATGTCGTCCGGAACGGTCAGATCAGGCCCAAGGAGCTGGCGGTCTCCGCCTCATATGTGGTGGCGCAGATGCAGCTGTTTGCGGATGCAGAGCGGCTGTATCTGGCGGACGTCGGCGGCAAATGTGCCATTCCCCGCAGCAGCCTGCGGGCCATCCGCACGGTGAAAAAGCGCATCCGCTTCACCGGCTGGAACAAGGACGACCGGCCCGAAAGCAAGCGCTACAAGCCCTATAAGCTGGGAACGAACCAATACGGCTGTGTCATCTGCCGATGGTATCATATTCTGGAGCTGGAACTGGACGGCGAAATCTATGGCGTATATTTCCCGCCCTACGAGCGCCCCGCCTTTGAGGCGGCCACCGGCCTGAAGGCGGAATAACCGGCCTGGCCCGAGCCAACAAAAAAGCGCCCCAGGGTAGCAGCGCATAAGACAGGTTTATAGCTTTAGAGAGAACAGCGTGGCGGAAGTCACGCTGTTCTGCTTTTTGATGCGTGAGTGAGTATTTCGGCAATGATGCTCTCCGGCAGGAAACCAATGCAGGCAAGGCTGATATGCACATCCTGCACTCGCTGCCCGCTGCTCTTATCCGGCGCGGAAACATAGACCCTGTTCACAAGATCATGCAGCACAGCGGGCGTCAGTTTCTGCAAGTTGGGATATTTCTTCGCCCTGAGGATGAACTGCTCAATGCTGTCGGCTTCTTCCTCCTGCTGGGCAATCTCCTGTTCCAAAAGCTGCATTTTCTCCGTCAGCTCTGTTTGCTCATTTTCATAGTCGGCGGACAGCTTTTCAAATCGGCTATCATTGATTTTGCCGGAGATATTGTCCTCATAGAGCCGTTTGAACAGACGGTCAAGCTCTTCCATCCTGCGCTGTGCCTGCGTGAGCTGTCTGCGCTTTGCGGCGAGTTCTTTCTTGAAGTCCTCCTTGCGCTTTGCACCCAACTTATCCCGGAACAGATCCTCGCAATCGGAGATATACCAAAGCAGGATTTGCAGAAATTTCAGCACGCCCTTTTCCAGAACAACCGCACGGATGAAGTGCGTTCCGCACACGTCTTTTCCCTTCTTGCGAGAGGTAGAGCAGACGAAATGATCCTGTCGTTCTTCAAAGTTCCGCAAGGTGCAGTAGTACATTTTTTCTCCGCAATCGGCGCAGTAGGCAACGCCGGAAAAGAGGTTGCTCTTGCCCGTTCTTGCCGGTCTGCGTTTGTTGCGGCGCAGCTCCTGTACCCGCTGAAAGGTGTCCTCATCCACAATGGCTTCATGGGTGTTTCGGAATATCTTCCATTGCTCCGGTGGATTCTCGATGGTCTTCTTGATTTTGTAGGACTGCCGGTGCGTTTTGAAGTTCACGGTATGCCCGCAATACTCCATCCGTTCCAGAATTGCAGCAACGGTACTGCCGTTCCAGTTGTATGGATTCTCCGGCAAAGCGCAGCGGACTTTTCGTTTTTGCCTGTCCTGATAAACGGTGGGCGTCAACACATGATCCTCTTTCAGCATCCGTGCAATCTGCGTCGGACCGTTCCCGTCCATGCAGAGGGAAAAGATGCGCTTGACCACCTGCGCCGCTTCCGGATCGACGAGCCAATGCTCTGAATTATCCGTGTCTTTGACGTAGCCATACGGGGGGATTGTGGTCAGATGCTCGCCGGATTCTCCTTTTAGCTTGAGGGATGCCCGCACCTTCTTGCTGCCGTCCCGAACGTAGTATTCGTTGATAATGTTGACGAACGGGACGAACTCATTGTCTTGCTGGTTGGCACTGTCCACACCACTGTTGACGGCAATGAACCGCACGTTATTCTGTGGGAATGTGATCTCGGTATACATCCCAACTTCCAGATAATTTCGACCGATGCGGCTCATGTCCTTCGTGATGATCGTACCGATCTTTCCGTCTTCCACCAGCGCCATCATGCGCTGCCAATCCGGTCTTTGAAAGTTTGCGCCTGTGTAACCGTCATCCACAAAGAACTCCGTATTGCGGAAGCTGTGTTCCTTTGCATATCGGCTGAGATAGGCTTTTTGATTCACAATGCTGTTACTGTCGCCCTGTGATTCATCGTCACGGGACAAGCGGCAATACAGCGCGGTAATTTTGTCAGACTGCTTCATAGTAGATTCCTCCATCATCTGAGGACAGTCTGCCAAGACAAGGTTGCTGTTGGTCACGATCACACACTCCCTTCGGAGTCGATCAGCTTCACCGCCTTTTCGGGAAGGGTGTGCTTTCCGTCAAAGCTGGCAGTAAAGCGGTAGATGGTGTTTCCTTCTTTCAGGCGTACCGTGATCTGCGGTAACTCCTGCCAGAGAGGAACAGGGGCACTGCGGCTGCCGTCCGATTCCACTTGGATGTTACGTTTCTTGTTATCCATTTGCACCTTCCTTTTCATTCAGATTTCCGGGCAGTGCCGCATGAATCTCCCGGAGCAAGGTGCGTGATATGACCTATTGTTATTCAGTATATCACAGCAATTTCCGGGATTCCACTGGGCAATGTACCGGGATTCACAGGAGAATTACAGGCAGTTCGCCGGGTCGCACAGCCGTCCGTGCCTGTCAAGAAATCGGCTTCGCCTCGCTGCGCGTCCTTGACAGGCTCGTTCGCCTGTGCAAGCCGGTAATCAAGGCGGCGATGCCGCCATTTGCCAATGAAAATCAGCTGCATTTCAAGGCTTTTTCAATCTCTCAGTTCAATTATAACAAGAACAAATGTTCGAGTCAATGCGATTATTGGAGGAAGAGCAAGCACAGCAAGTGTAGCTACACTTGCGAAAAACGGCGTGGGTTGACCGGGATTTTCTTGCAGTGCAGCAAGCAAATCCGGTGAGTACCCACACCGAAAAAACAGAGCGTTCCGGCTGACTGCCGAAACGCCCTGTTTTCATTTTTGGGATAGTCCCAAGCCCTTATGTTTGTGAAAAATTGCGAAAGCTCACCAACTATACTCTGATAACTGGAATGTGTAGGATTCGCCGGGAGTAATGTCATAGATCACAACAGAGTCATCCTTGAATTTATCTCCGGCGCTCAGAGAAGATAGGTATATATTGCCGGAGTCTACCAGATAACCCGCACTGTCATACAGCTTATAACTAATCATATCATACCCGGAATCACTGCTCCCGCTCTTCTTTTCTCCGGTAATCGTAATGGTCAGATGCGGGGAATAGTCTTTGTCAAACTTAAATTCGGCTCCTTGAATTTGGATCACGGATGCCGTACTCCCCATGAAGTTCTTCACCTTCAGATCCAGCGGAAATGAATCAAACGTCATTTGAACATCTTCAATAGGCAAGCAATACAGAGCATCGCAGTTTACTTCGTCAAACTGAACTGCGTTTTCCTTGTACACGGTGAAATAAACCTTCCCGCTTGCGGATTTTCCGACTTTGATCTCAGCGGCAGGGATTCTCACATTGGCAAGATATTGCTCTCCGGCAGCTTGGCTGGTATAATAGCCGAAATCATCAGTAGAAACGGACTTTGTACCAGCATAAACCTCTTCATTCGCATCATTTACGATTCGAATATCAACATCGACATCGGCTGACAGGTACTTATCATTTTTATCAGCCAAGCCAAAGAAAAGGCTGTAATCACTTGTCCCCTCGTTATACTGGAAAGACCAGCTTTTCAGTGTTTCAACACGAGATGCCGACGATCCGCACCCACTCAGCAACAATGCAATTACAAGTCCCCACATAAGAAAGAATCGTTTCATTTCTGCGTCTCCTTATCTGTCTGTGCCTTTATTGCACGGAACATTTCTTGTTTGAGCAAACGCTTTTTCTTTGGATCCATTGTGCAGTAATTGCAATTGCACTGCTCGCTTAGAAAGCAAGTCTCGCAGATAAGCTGTTCAACTTCCTGCATAATCAGTTCATCATCACTGGGAAGCTCGTAGGCTTCGATCTTTTGGATGCCTGTCGGGTTACGCAGTCCGTAGTCAATCAGTTTTCCATTTCCGGTTTTTACATAGCGGTAGACCTCGGCGCAGAACGAAACACTGTCACCAACGGCACACTCTTCAAAGCCGGATTTCTCCATCCAGATGTGATCCTCTTTTCCGTCAAACATTGTCCCATCGGTGTACATTCCACTAATGAAGATCCGCTTGAAGCAAATATGTTTTGGCTTAACCTTCTCAATCTGTCCTTTGAAATGAGACATAACCGCATTGAAAAAGCAGTCAGAAAAGTACGGACGGTGTTTCTTACCCAACGACGCGAATTGAACGTCGAGATAATCATTGTAGGAAAATTTCTCCGCTCCAACAACATTACGCTGGGACGCTGGGTCAAAAAGAATGATCCCGCCTTCGTCTAATACACGATCCTTTTCTCCATAGTAGAGTGCCAAAAGCGATTTTTTATCTGGATACTTGGCAATCAGAGCAGCGGCTTTTTTGAGCCGATCCTGCCGCTTTTGTCTTTCGCAGCGTTCGCGCTCATGCTGCTCCGCAAGGATGCGATCCTCTATGTGTCTGCTTTCGTCTTTTGTCAGCAATGGAGATAAATGTTCAACGCAATCGTAATCCCCATTTTCCATGCGCGTTTTGAAGCGGGCAAGTATCTCTTTCAGCTCCTGAGCAGACAAATACCTCGCCTTGTCAATAGAGCAGCTATGATAGCAACCCGTGATTATGTTGCCATGCCCATCGCCGTACATAATGGCGGTATTCCATGGGCAAAAATAATGTTCTTTCTGGATGAGCCTTCCTCGCTTCAAGCCCTCCTCAAATTCCGGAAAGACCGCCGGATTGCCACAGCCTTCGTGATTCTCCACCCAAAATCCGGAAGGACCCTTGTCCGCGTGGCGGATCATCACATTGATTGCATCGACTGTAGCCTTTTTCATTTGTTTGTTATTCATAACCCAAACCTCCGTTAATAAGTGCCGCCAGACAGCGACCTGACATGTTAACGTGGTCTTTTAGAGCTTTTATGGAAATTATAGCATGTTTCCTTGTACTTGTCTATCCTACTTACTTGGCCGGACAAGCAAAAACAGCTTTCAAATATTCAGAGGTTTTTATCTCTGTAAATGATGTGCTGCTTATGGAAAGGGATTCCACTGTTCATTGGATGGTGAATAGCTAATTGTAACCATGCAATAGCGAACGGAACGGTGAGCGCAGTACACGGATTGCAGAAGCGCGGAATAAGGAACAAAATTATCGTTTCAGCACACTTCTTTCCTATCCTCACAAGGATTGGTTTAAGTGAGGGATTTCTGACTACTTTTCTGAAAGATGACATCTCAGAAGTACCCTTATGAAACAGGTTGGAAATCGGCATTTAACTGACGTATGAGCTGTACTTGTGCAAGGGCATGGACGCATCATTGCCCCTGATTTTTGCGTTGCTCACAGGGAAGCTAATTCCGGATTATCGACCTTAAATCGTACAAAATCCATCCTATCCATCTACCATCAACAAAGGCAACTGCAAAAGCAAAGGGGCATGTGCCTTAATGACACATACCCCTTTTGTCAGCAACCCTTGTCCGGCAACTGCCATAGTATTTGTTTCTCAAAACCTGTTTTATGGACAGCTACCTCACCGGAGCGCTTTTTTTATCCCTCCAGCAGGCTGTCGGCGCTGACACCGTACCTTTCTGCGTACTTCATTAAAAATTCCCCCCGAATTTGCAAATTCCGTCTTGCAATCGGGAAAAACAGGGATATAATATAAAGGTTGAGATTTATACCCAAAAGAAAGGGGTTTTTACCTTTGCAGAACGAAAAACTGAGAAACGTAGCCATTATCGCCCACGTGGACCACGGCAAGACCACCCTGGTGGACCAGATGCTCAAGCAGGGCGGCGTGTACCGGGAGAACCAGGAGACGGTGGAGCGGGTCATGGACTCCAACGACCTGGAGCGGGAGCGGGGCATCACCATCCTGGCCAAGAACACCGCCATCCAGTACGGCGACACCAAGATCAACATTGTGGACACCCCGGGCCATGCCGACTTCGGCGGCGAGGTGGAGCGCATCCTGAAGATGGTCAACGGCGTGATCCTGCTGGTGGACGCCGCCGAGGGCCCCATGCCCCAGACCCGCTTCGTCCTCAGCCGGGCGTTGGAGCTGGGTCACCGGGTCATCGTGGTGGTCAACAAGATCGACCGGCCCGACCAGCGCATTCACGAGGTTATCGACGAGGTGCTGGAGCTGCTGCTGGACCTGGACGCCACCCCGGAGCAGCTGGACTCCCCCATGCTGTTCTGTTCCGCCCGCCAGGGCATCGCCTCCTACTCCCCCGACGTGCCGGGCACGGACCTCAAGCCCCTGTTCGACACCATCCTCAGCTATATTCCCGCCCCGGAGGCGGACCTGGACCAGCCCTTCCAGATGCTGGTGTCCGCCATCGACTATAACGAGTTCGTGGGCCGCATCGCCATCGGCCGTGTGGAGCGCGGCGTCCTGAAGCAGAATCAGGAAATCGCCGTGTGCAACTATCACGACCCCGACGCCCCGGCCAAGAAGGCCAAGGCCGTGTCCATGTACGAGTTCCAGGGCCTGGGCAAGCAGCCCATCACCGAGGCCACCGCCGGCAACATCATCGCCATGTCCGGCATCGGCGACATCACCATCGGCGACACCATCTGCGCCCCCGACTGCGTGGAGCCTCTGCCCTTTGTGAAGATCTCCGCCCCCACCATGGAGATGACCTTCTCCGTCAACGACTCCCCCTTCGCCGGCCGCGAGGGCAAGTTCGTCACCTCCCGCCAGCTGCGGGACCGCCTGTTCCGGGAGACTCTGAAGGACGTGTCCCTGCGGGTGACGGAGATCGACGGCGCCACCGACGCCTTCAACGTGGCGGGCCGGGGCGAGATGAGCCTGTCCATCCTTATCGAGACCATGCGCCGGGAGGGCTATGAGTTCCAGGTGTCTCCCCCCCGGGTGCTGTACCGCACCATCGACGGCAAGAAGTGCGAGCCCATCGAGCGGCTGGTGGCCGACGTGCCCAGCGAGTCCGTGGGCGCGGTCATTGAGAAGCTGGGCTCCCGCAAGGGCGACCTGATTGAGATGACCCCCGTGGGCAGCCGCATGAAGCTGGAGTTCCTGATTCCCGCCCGGGGCCTGTTCGGCTATCGCAACGAGTTCCTGACGGATACCCGGGGCGAGGGCATCATGGCCTCCGTGTTCGACAGCTACGCCCCCTATAAGGGCGACCTGAGCCGCCGGAACACCGGCTCCCTGGTGTCCTTCGAAACCGGCGAGTCCGTCAGCTACGGGCTGTTCAACGCTCAGGAGCGGGGCGCTCTGTTCATCGGCCCCGGCGTCAAGGTGTATGAGGGCATGATCGTGGGCGTGTCCCCCAAGCAGGAGGACATCACCGTCAACGTCTGCAAGAAGAAGCAGATGACCAACATGCGGGCCGCCGGTTCCGACGAGGCCCTGCGCCTGGTGCCGCCCCGGAAGCTGAGCCTGGAGCAGTGCCTGGAGTTCCTGGCCGACGACGAGCTGCTGGAGGTCACCCCCGAGAGCCTGCGTATGCGCAAGACCATTCTCAACCACGAAAAGCGCATGAAGGCCACCCACGGCGGCAAGAAAAAGTAAACAAACACAGAATAACACAGAACCCCGCCCTGCCATCCGGCAGGGCGGGGTTTTTGGCGCGGCAGACTGATACTGATTCTTGATTAAAAAATTTAATCAAGAATCCCGTGCGCTGTGCGCACGCACAGCGTGTGAAAACACGCTGTGACGTCTCATACAAAACCTGACGCACCTTCGGTGCTATAAAAAGCTTTTCAAGCTTTTTAACAGGTTTTGGTATGAGAGGGCCTGTAGGGGTGCGGGCTCTACCCTGCCCGAACCTGCTGCAAGCCTTTTGTCCAAAAAGGGCAAAGCCCTTTTTGGACAATCAGCAAAACCTGCCGCAGGCCAAGGCCCGCGGCAGGTTTTTTGACAGAATTATTTGCGGCGGCGGCCGCCCCGCTTGGAGGCCATGTAACGGTTCAGCTCCGACTGCTTGCTGTCGGACACGGACATGAACTGCTTGAGCTTGTCCTCGAAGGACAGCTCCGCCGGGGCGGCGGGCTGGGCTGGGGCGGAACGGGCGGGAGCGGGACGGGGGCCACGGGGCCGCGTCGGACGGTCGCCATGGGGAGGCCGGGGCTTGGGCGGCTGCGCCTGCTTCACGGACAGGCTGATCTTCCCCTCCGGCGAGACGGACAGCACCTTCACGGGTACCTCCTGCCCCTCGGTGAGGAAATCGTGGACATCGCTGACGAAGGTGCCGGCCACTTCAGAGATGTGAACCAGCCCGGATTTTCCATCGGGCAGCGCCACAAATGCGCCGAATTTGGTGATGCTGGTCACCTTCCCGGTGATAATGGTCCCAACCGTTAATTCCATAAACGAATCTATCTGCTCCCTTCAAAAGTGTGGCGTGTCAGTTGTTCACGTCGTAAAAAATGCGCTCACCGTCGGAGGCCAGACCCAGATCGTCCCGGGCCAGACCCTGGATAAAGTCCTGATCCCCCTGGTGCTCCAGGTCGGACCGCAGGGCCTCATTCTGTTTTTCCACCTGCTGGATCTGCGCGTCCAGCGCCTGGCTCTTGCTGCGAAGCTCCGGCAGACGGCTGCCGTATATCCGGACGATGCCGACTCCCAAAGCGCCTGCCAGCACCAGAATCACCAGCAGAGCCGCCAGGCGGCTGCGGCTGATGGGTTTTTTCTTGCTTCTTGCCATGTCTGCGGACTCCCTTCCGTGCGTCATTTTCCGGTCGTAGAAAACACTTCCACTTATATGTTTTTAGTATAGCGTACTTTCCCGCAGAATGGAAGCCCTTTTTTACTTTTGGCAGCAATTTTTTTCCCAACCGGCCAAGAAGCCCCAGGGGCAGGCCCACCAGCCGCGCCAGCTCCCCGGCCGCATCGGCCCAGAACTCCCACAGGGGCCGCAGCAGCGGCGCCGCCGCCAGCAGATACAACAGCATCCCCGCCCCGGCTCCCAGCAGCAGATACAGCTGCGGCTCGCCGCCGCCTACCCGGGTCAGGGCCCACAGGGTCCCCAGCAGGCACACCAGGCCGAACACCGCATCGGCGGCGTGGGTCAGCCCCGGCCGCCTGCGGCGCAGCACCCGCAGCAGGTCGTATATCAGGCCCCCGGCGGCTCCCAGGGCCACGGCGGCCCCCAGGGCGGCCAGCTGACCGGCCACATAATTCTCCATCCGTCCCCTCAGCCCAGCAGCCGGGTCAGCCAGGAGCCCCGGGGAGCCTGCTGCTCCTCATAGGTCAGGGCCTCCACCCGGCCGTCCACCTGCAGCTCCCCGCCGTCCAGACTCAGCTTGCCGATGTGCAGCCCCTCCCCGGTGACGATCAGGGTCCCCTCGCAGGTGGACATGACGATGCAGCCCTCGTCGAACCGCTCCACGTCCTCCACCCCGGACACCGTCAGCTTGTCCCGGCCCTCCAGCTCCACCCGGTGATAGAGCTGCTGTCCCATTTCATACGCCATAAAAAAACCGCCCCCTCATACCAGCAATGGAATATTTCAATCGAATATCCCATGTGTATGAGAGGGCGGGGAAAATTATACCGGTTGTCCCGGTCTGTCCCGGGTGTGTCTCACCTCTGTTCCGGGGTCGCACCGCCGATTTCCCGGTACATGGCGGCGGCGTCGGCCTTGCCCACGTTGTCCGCCACCGACAGCACCTCCACCTCCAGGGTCCTGGCCCCGAAGCGGATGGCAATTTTGTCCCCGGGCTTCACCTCGTAGGACGCCCGCTGTACCCGGCCATTGACGCTGACACGCTCGTTGTCGCAGGCCTCGTTGGCCACCGTCCGTCGCTTGATCAGGCGGGATACCTTCAGATATTTATCCAGACGCATGGGAAGATCCTCCTTATGGCGCGATTTGTTGGTTGGAAAAAACAGAAGGCACGACTTTCCGTCGTACCTTCTGTCTGGTGGAGACTGCTGGACTCGAACCAGTGACCTCCTGCGTGTGAAGATACGATGCGCGCCGGAAAGCGTTGTGCCGCAACGCTTTCCAGCGCTTTTGCGTGCTTTCGGCTCGGTGGGCGATCCACTGTGTCCGCCTAATACTCTCCAGTCGTTTCCGCGTTTGGGTCAGCGTTTGGGTCAGCCCTGCGACGGCGCAGAAATGACCACGCTGTAATTAAAGAATAGGCGTGCCGCCTATCGACTTCCTTCAAAACGGTCAAATCCTGTGGTCGCGCACCCATTGGAGAAGCGAGTCGTAGTCCATTGTGCCGGAGGCAACGGATAATCCGACCTCCACAACTTCCTCATTGGTACACTCCATGTGTATCCCGTTCACTTCCAGAAACGTCAGCATAACGTACATACCGATGCGCTTGTTGCCGTCCACAAAAGTGTGGTTGGAGATGAGCGTATAGCCGAGCCGTGCGCCCTTTTCCTCCTTGGTAGGATAGAACTCCTGCCCGTCAAAGCCGGCAAAGGCGTTCTCCAATGCGGAATCCAACAGGGCTTCATCCCGGACACCGATACTGCCGCCTGTTTCCTGGGCGATGAGCTTGTGGAGCAGCAACACCTTATCTTTCGAAAACTTGATCATTTTGCAAGCTCCATAAATGCGGGCTTATACTTTTTCAGGATGCGCGCCGCCACAACGTCGATTTTCTCATCATCGGTCATATCGATCATGGGGGATACATCCAGATCCACCAGCATATATTTGGGTTTGTTGTTTTTGAAAATCACGGCCTGCCCGTTTTTCTCGGCAATGCGCGTTACCCGCGAGAAGTTCTGATTCGCTTCGGTGACCGAAACGATCGTCTTTGTATCAATGGTCATGGTGAACACCTCCTATGCTTATTATACCTGTATATAGGTAAAAATCAACCTATAATTTACACATTATTTGGCGTTCGTAACCAACCGCAGAATGTGGTTATTCCTTCGCTGCGTCTTGCCTTGTCAGCGCGTCCATGACCTTGTGATATGGGCGACATTATCTGCTGTCTGGATGCGTCCGGTTCCACCAAAGGTGAAGCTGCGGCCTGGGGCAAGGCGGTAGCCATGACCCTGCTGGAGATTGCCGCCGAGAGCCGAAGGCGCTTTGCACTGATCCATTTTGCCGGAAGCAGCAGTTGCCAGGTGGACATATTCCGTCCAGGCGAATACACGCTGGAGGATAAATTGTCCGCTGCGGAAACATTCCTTGGCGGCGGCACCAACTTTGAACGCCCCGTCCGTGAAGCGATCCGATTGATGGACACTGAGGGCTTTGAAAAGGCCGATATGGTTTTCATCACGGATGCCGAGTGTGAGTTGTCCGATGCCTGCCGGCAGGAATTGCAATCAGCGCAGGCCACATATCATTTCACGGTAACAGGCATTTTGTTGGACGAGGGGCACGCTGGCATGGATTTCAGCCTGAAACCCTTTTGCCAGAAAATTTACCGAACCAGTGAGCTGACGGATAATGCTGTTGTGCAATCGGTGATAGGCTTGCTGGTGTAGCGCATGATATTATCCAAAGCGCAATATTTACAATCGGATCGGAGGGAAATATTATGATCGTTAATATAGTAGGGTGTGCGGCTGAAGCCCATCGCCTCCCGTACATCGGTACGGTAGACATTGTAGCGGGTAGGCTTGCCGTTTTTCTCATCCAGCCAAACAGGACGGGAAGGCGCTTTGTGAGCCCTCTCAATGACGGACAGTCCGTATTCCCGGCAAAGGCGATCCGAGGCTTCTCGCAGACGCTGTTGCTCTGCTTTGGAATAGTTGTACTTGCCGCCATCCCGAAAGGACACGGAGTTAAAGCAGAAATGGCAGTGGATATGCTCCTTTAATGAGTACGATGGCTGCGCCTATTTGACCCGGGGCGGCGCCACTGAGCTGGCCATCGAATCCTTGGGTACCTACACCATAAGCGGCTCCGGCAGCAACGGCGCAGACGAAGCCTTTGCCGACATCGCCGATGTGTGGTTCCCGGATGGTGAGAAGGACGGCCTCAGCTGTATCGTCATCCTGTCCGATGGCCAGTGGGGCCTGGGGGAGCGCACTCAGGCCGGGGAGGACTTTGTCACCGTGGACCGCGGCCAGCTGGAGCAGGATCCGGACGACGCGGACCAGTATTACGCCCGCTCCAGCGCCTTTGATGACGTCACCTATGATATGCACACCACCGCTGAAAAGGACCTCCTCTGGTGGGGCGGGGAAAATGACACCTACCTGCGCCAGGCGGACAGCCAGTAAGCGGGCATTGCCCCCATGTGTCCATGCCGATTAGAGATAAAAGCTCCGCTCCTTCGCCGCCAGGCGAAGGAGCGGAGCTTTTATCTTATCTTGCGGCAAAGCCACATGGCCTACACAGAATTTCTGTTACAGGATCACCAGCTTGTGGCTGCATTTCTCCTGCAGAACCTCTGCCACATCCCGGCTTAGCGCATCCAAGGGGGCACCGTTCAGGGAGCGAATCTCCAGCCTGCAGGCCTGTTTTCCCGTGCAGAGGCCGGTTATCAGGTCTATAAAAGCCTCCGCTATGCGCACCATGGGTACGCATGTTGGCATCTGCGCAGGCAGGATAGGCTGCAAATAGGCCAGGTCCGAGAGCTGGTGTTGTGTCAGATGGTCGCTCCAGGTGATCTGATTGCTTTGGCAAAGCGCCTTCAGCACCTGGGACATCCAGCCGCCGGGAAGGGACGGAATGGTGTAGACCTCCAAATGCAGCACATTTTCCTCCACATCCCTGGTTTTCTGCAAACGGAACTGCTTACTCAGCTCCTGCAGCTCCGGAGAGGGCTCGACCCCCACATCCCGCAGCAGCCGGCTATAGAACGTCTGATAGTACTGCACGGCATCCCGCCAGGCGCTCCGCCGGATCAGTATCTCCAAACGGATTTTTGCAATATCCTCGTTATAGGGGTCGATCTCCTCGCAGGCAGACATGAACTGCAGGCAATCATCATCCAGTGCGTTTTCATAGGTCAGCCGAATCAAGCGGTGATAGACCACCAGCTTTCGGTTTTCCAAATAGTACCGGCGCTGGATGATATACTCCAAAAAGTTCTCGCAATTGTGCAGGCTGCAGTTTTCAAAAAAGTCACCCCGGAACAGGGATAGCAGATGCTTCAGCTCTGCGATGGAGTTGATATCCTCGAGAGAGGCCTGCTCGATCTCAGATATATCGCACAGGAAGCTAAAGTTGGGATTGACTTTGATAACATCCTTGGACACCAGCAGAAGCGACTCACCATCCGCCTGCACGAGGGCCTTTTTGATCTGCCAAAGGTTGAAGCGCAGGTTATATTTGGCGGCATCATCGCTGCTTTCGCTCCAAAGATAGCTGATGATGTCGCTGCGGCGCATTTGCCGGGTCGCCCTCACCAGGACCAGGGCGATGATAGCGGCAGCCTTGTTGCTGATCTGATCGCTGACATCCGCACCGTCCAGTAAAAATCGGGGCCCACCCATAAACGTAATATACAACATACTCATACATTCCGGTCAAATACGACCCGCCCGTCTTTGATGGTCATATCCACTTGAACGTCCTTCAGCTGCCGCAGATCCATCTGCGTTATATCCCGGTCCAGGATCACAATATCGGCGTCTTTCCCCTCACGGAGGCTCCCCTTTTTCTTTTCCAAAAAGAGGGCATAAGCCCCAAGGCTTGTATACATCTCCAGTGCCTCCTGCAGCGTTACGCTATTGGCGGCAACAGGATGGTTGACGGCGTAGTGGATGCCCTGGAAGGGATTGGGGTTGGTGATGGGTGGATCCGAACCGCCGCAGATGGTAATGCCGCTGTCGATAATCCGGCGAAATTGGTTGGTAGTGCCGTAACGATCGCCCAGGCGCTGCTGATACATACCGCCAGGATAGCCCCACAGCCCCTCATAGGCGGGCTGCATGCACAAAATGACGCCCAGGCGGGCAGCCCGCTGCATCTGGGAGGGTGTTATAAGCTCCGCATGCTCAATGCGGTGGCGCATGGAGCGCACGTCATAGTGTTTCGCGGCGGCCTCCAGCGCCTGGAGCACGGTCTCGATGGCGGCGTCGCCAATGGCGTCAAAGCCAATCTGCAGATTGTTTTGGCAGCACTCCATGGTAAAATGTGTCAGCGCATCCTGAGTCATGTAGATCCACCCCTTCCGATGGGGCTCATCGGCATAGTCAAAGGAAAGGGCCGCTGTCCGGCCGCCCATGGTGCCGTCGATATACAGGGCGCCGCCGATATGCTTGAGGCCGTGCTGCAGGGCACGCTTATACTCGGTGGTCTGATAGAAAATCTCGATGGTCAGAGGATAGCGGTCCTTATAGCGCACCAAGAACTCACTGGTGTGCAGAGGGCTCCGCTCTGCCTTGGCGCCCCGGCACTCCATGGCGGCCACGGTGGTAAGGCCATGGGAAAAGGCTATGTCCACTGTGCGGGCGGCAGCAGTATCAAAGTCATCATAGGAATAGGCATCCAGCACGTTGCCCTCCAGCCGGTTTTCCGCCTGATTGGTGAAGACACCTGTGGGAATACCGTTGGCATCCATATGGATGCCCGGCAGGGTAAAGGGAATCTTATTATACAGGATGCCCACGGTATTGAGGATAATGGTGTGATAGTCTAAGGAGAAGATCAGAACCGGCTTATCGGCGCAGTAATGATCCAGGACCTTGCGATCCGGAAGGGCCTTTTCCTCCAGGCGGCTGCTGTCCAGCCGATAGGCAGTGACAACGCTGCGGCTGGCCGCCTCACGCCGGATAATCTGACCAATCTCATCATAATTGCGCACATGGGACAGATCTACATACCCGCACTCCAAGCCGATACGCACCACCTGAAAGTGGTTATCAATAAACCCCGGCAATACCGTCCGGCCCCCGGCATCAATGATCTGCACGGTGCCAGAGATATACTCCGGGTCGCACTTTCCCACGCCCAGGCGGGCAATTTTGCCGCCCTGGGTCAAAAGCCAATCGGCGCGTACATCTCCATCCATACAGAGGATCTTCCCGTTTTTGATGAGCAGGTCTCGTTGATCCATGGCATTTGCTCCCATCCTACAGTGTTCTTTACAGAAAGAAGTATAGCAGACTCCGCCCGAAAAGGGAAGCCTCTATTCCGCTGTTTCTATGAAGGCGGCCATAGCTGCCAGGAAATCTGCGTCCGTCAGCTCTGCCGCCAGGTCATAGCACAGGGAGAGACCATTGTCGCTGTTGGTGGTGACCACAAGGCCATCCCCCGTCTGCTGATCCCACAGGGCCAGAGACTTGAAGCCATCGTTATCGCCCCAGTGCCACCGGACGGAGGGTTCCTTTCGTATGAGGCCCACACCCAGGCCCCAGGCAATGTCATCATCGGCGATGCTCTGCACGGAGCCCATCTGGTGATAAGTGTCCTCCCGCAGCCCACCCCGGCTACAGAGCAGGGCGGAAATAAACCGGGCGTAATCCGCAGCGTTGGAATACAGGGACCAGGCAGCATTGGGCTCCGGGGCGTTGCCGGTTAGATCCACACAATCCCGCACGCGGCAAGGATTGCCCTCCGCATCAAAGCCCGGAGAAATGGCGCTGCCCACCCCCGGCGTCCAAAGCACGGTGGAGCGGTGCATTTGAAAGGGCGTGAAAGCATGGCCCGCAAACAGCTCCGGGAGAGATTGTCCCGTAATTTTTTCCGCCAAGTGCTGCAGCAGATAATAGCCCTGGCCGGAATAGCTATAGGCCGTACCCGGGGCAAAGAGCATGGGCATAGGGCGGCTGTGCCAATCCGGCAAGCCGGAGCTGTGGCTGAGGATGTGGCGGGGGGTGATCTTTGCAAAATCCGGATCCTGGGACCAGGGCTCGCCTCCCAGCCGGGCAGGCACCGACTCATCCAGGGCCAGCAGCCTCTCATCAGCTAATTGCAGGGCCAGCACGGCAAACAGGGGCTTTGTCAGGGATGCGCACTCAAAGAGGGTACCCTCCGTCACCGGGGCGGCGCCGGCAGCGCCGCTGACAGCGGAATGGGTCACCTGTCCCCCCTGCAGCAGGGCCACGCTGCACCCCGGTACACCCCGGCAGGTCATCCGGTGGGCCAAAAGCTCCGGATCCCCGCAGAAATGCTTCGCTTTTTCCGTTACAATATGCATAGAGTCCCCCTTACATTTTTTTCACGGGATAGCCTGCGAAGGAAACAGCAGCCTCGGCCAGGATCTGCGTGGGATCCGCCACGGGATAGGGCAACTCGCATTGGGCAAACACAATGGGAAGCTCCGTGCAGCCCAGGACAAAGCACTCCGCCCCCTGAGCTATCATGGCATCCAGGGTACAGCGCAGGGCTGCCACGTCAATAGCACCTAAGTTTCCGGCCTTGACGCCATCGTAGATGGCGGACATGACCCGGCGCTGACCGGGAGCATCGGGCTTGATGACCCGTATGCCACGACCGGAGAGGAGGTTTTCATAAATGCCGGTTTGAATGGTTCCGTCGGTGGCCAAAAGGCCCACGGCGTTCACGCCCGTCCGCTCCAGATGGTCCGCCGTCAGGCGCAGCATGTGCAGCACCGGCAAGTGGGTCCGGAGGCAGAGGTCATCGTAGAACCAGTGGGCAGTGTTGCAGGGCATGATCAGGACGTCGGCCCCGGCAACCGCCAGGGTGTTAGCCGAGCGCACCAGCTGGGGTACCGGATCCTCGCCGCCCATGAGGATGGCCGCGGTGCGGTCGGGAATATCCGTGTTGCAGTCCACGATCACATGGGGAAAGTCCTGATCCCGGGCGGCGTCGGTAGCGCGGATGATTTTTTCAAACAGGTCCGCAGTGGCCAGAGGGCCCATGCCGCCGATAATGCCGATAATCTTTTTCACAGCCTGTCCCCTTCTTACTTTTCGGATTTTTTCTCGGTCATATAGAGGTCTGCCAGGCTCTTATAATGGTTGCCCGCCCGGCCTGTTACGGCTTTGGCGTGGAGCATGGAGCTGATGATAGCCTCGTCCACGCTCTCGATAGCCGCCCGGAACACCTCGTCAATATCCTCCTCGTACACCAGGCGGATGGATTCCAGCCGATCGCTGCTGTAATGGGCCAGCTTGTTTCCGGTGGTGAAGGCCAGGGCAATTTCGCCGCTGCCGTTGCCGGAAATGCCGCCGGTACGGGCAATGCCGGATTGGGCGCGCTTTGCCACCCGCTCCAGCTGCCGGGCTGAAAGGGGAACATCCGTGGCGATGATGACGATAATGCTGCCCTTATCCTTCAGCTCCGACTGCTCCTGCCAGAACAGCCGCTCACCTACAGAGTCCCCCGCGACCTTGAGGTCCCGGAGGGTGCCGAAATTGGTCATGACCAGGGCGCCGACGGTGTAGGTCTCGCCATAGAGCCGGCACAGCCGGGAGGCGGAGCCGATGCCGCCCTTGAGGGAATAGCACACCATGCCGGCGCCGGCGCCTACATCGCCCTCGGCAAAGGTATCCGCCGCCGCATCCAGAGCCGCCCGAGCGTGCTCTTTGGTAATGTGCAGGCCGCGGATATCGCTGAGGCGGGCGTCGTTGCACTCCATGACCAGGGAGTTCACAGTGCCGGCGTCCAGGCCGATGTCATCATTCCGCTCCAGCATATACTCCACCAGAGCCGTGGAGACCGTGCCCACAGACAGAGTATTGGTCAGCAGGATGGGGGTTTCCAGCGTACCCAGCTCCTGCACCTGGACCAGGCCGATGCTCTTTCCGAAGCCGTTGATTACATAGGCTCCGGCCAGGCACTTTTCGTGAAATACATCACCCGTGTGGGGGATGATGGCGGTGACGCCGGTGTGTACCTCGCCGTCGTGGAGCGTCACATGGCCCACACGCACACCCGGCACATCCGTAATCAGGTTGCGGGGACCATGATCCATGTAACCAAACTTCAGACCGTATCTGCTCTCTACACCCATAATCTTATTTCCTCCTATTTTCTTGCTTATGCAACAAGAGGGCCGCCCGTTCAGCTCGCACAAACACACGCACTGAACGAGCAGCCCTGTCGCTTTTCGTAATCGTTACTTCTTATAAACTACCTTGCCGCCCACAATGGTCATTACGGGCAGGATGTCCTTGATCTCCATGGGATCCACGGTGAAAATATCCCGATCCAGCAGGACCATGTCCGCATAATAGCCGGGCATTAGGCGGCCCTTGACATCCTCCTGGAACTCCGCGTAGGCGCTCTCCTTGGTGTAGGCGTCAATAGCCGTTTCCACATCCACGCACTCGCCGGGATAGAAGCCGCCTGCGGGACGGCCCTGTCTATCCTTGCGGGTAACGGCCATGTAGATATTGGGGAAGGGGTTGCAGTCCTCCACAGGGCAGTCGGTGCCGTAGGACAGATGCACGCCCATGCGCAGAAGGGTGCCGAAGGCGTAGGAGGTGGAAGCCAGCTCCTTGCCGCACAGCTTTTCCACGATATTCATATCGTAATCCAGGAAAATGGGCTGGGCAAACACCAGAATATCGTCCTTGGCGATGCGCTCCAGCAGGGCACGGTCGGTAATCTGGCAGTGAACAACTGCGTGGCGGAGCTTGTTCTTGCCATCCACGAAGGCCCGCTCATAGCACTCCACAGTGCGGCGCACGGCCTCGTCACCGATGCAGTGGGTAATCACCTGCAGATTATTCTCCTTTGCCAGCTGGCAGTAGCGGTCCATATCCTCCACGGTGATCCACTCCAGGCCGTGGTTTTCCGGATCGCCCACGTAGCCGTGGGACATAAGACCCGTGCGGGCGCCCAGGCTGCCGTCCTTGAACAGCTTCAGGGGACCCAGGGTAAGCCAGGAGCCCTTCTTATACTCGCCCACGGCGTACTCGCCCCGGGTCAGGTACTCCTCGAAATCCTTCAGGTTGTTGAAGCAGACCTGATGGCGATAGCGAACCTTGCCCTCTCCATTGTCGTACATCTCGTGCAGCAGGCGGAAGGCAGCGGGGGTATCCAGGAAGGTGGTGCCCACATCGTTGCTCTGGACGCTGGTGAGACCGTGGGAAACCGCATAGTCCATGGCATCCTTCATGAACTCATGGCGCTCCTCCAGGGTAAACTCCGGGATAAGACGCTTGGCGATGTTGCAGCCGTTGCCAGTGAAGATGCCGTTGGGCACGCCGTTTTCATCGGTGAGGCAGTCCTCGCCCTTGCACTTGTCTATCTCGCCGGTGCTTTGCAGGATCTCCAGGAGCTTGCTGTTGACGGAGACGATGTGTCCGCAGACGCGCTCCAGCACGATGGGATAGTCGGTACTGATCTTGTCCAGGTCATGCCGGTCGGGCAGGCGGCTGCCGTCGGTGAAATAGTCCTGGTTCCAGCCGAGGGCGTGGAGACCGTTTTTCACCCGCTGGGGATGCTCCTGGGCGAACTTGCGGCATACCTCGATCAGTTCCGCAATGGACTTTACATCGGTGATATGGGCCTGGTTCAGCGTCTCGCTGAACTGGGCAAAGTGCATATGAGAATCATTGAGACCGGGGATCAGGGTCCGGCCGCCGCAATCCACCCGGGTGGCGTCAGCCGGGGCATCGGCCAGCAGGGCATCGCTGCTGCCTATGCGGCGGATGATGCCGTCCTCAACCAAAACTGCCTGCTCATAATGACCCTTTTCCACATAGACTTTGGCATTATAATACAGCTCAGCCATCATTAGTCTCCTTATTCTCCCCCGCTTCCTTCTTCAGCTTGCGGTCAAAGATCAGGTAAACAACGGCGCCGAGAGCGGGCACGGTGAAGCCGATGGAGCCCAGGATGGGATTCTCAATGGCGGAGTTGACGAACAGGGCCAGGAACACGATGGAGGTGAAGATGATGGACACGGGATAGAGCCACACCTTGTAGGGACGCTCGATATTGGGGAACTTCTTGCGCAGGATGGGCACAGCCAGAACGATCAAGACATTGAAGAGCATGTTGCTCAGCACCACCATGTCGGTCAGCTCACTCAGGTTACGCAGCAGCACCAGGACGCTGGAGATGACAGCCTGGACAATGATGGGCACATAGGGGATCTTCTGCTTATTCAGCTTGGTGAAGCTCTTGAAGAAGTGGCCCTCCTTGGCCATGGCATAGTACATTCTGGGCTGGGCCAGAATGAGGCCGTTTAGGCTGCCGAACATGGCCAGAACCATGCCCACGGTAACCACCACGGCACCTGCGCTGCCCAGCAGCTTCTTGGCAACCGCCGTACCCAGATACAGGTCACCGGCGTCGATCATAGAGGCGATCTCCTCGTGGGGCAGAACCTTCATGATGGCGAAGTTGAAGAGGGTGTAGAGAATCGTAACGCCGCCGATACCGATGATAAGGGCCAGGGGCAGATTCTTGCGGGGGTTCTTCATTTCCTCGGCCACGGTGTTCAGGTTGGTCCAGCCCTCATAGGCCCAGAGGGAGGCCACCACGGCCAGAGCGATCATGCTGAAAACGCTGGTGTTGTTCTCGGCGGCATAGACGCTGGCAGAGCCCAGGGACAGGTCGGGGGTAACATGGCCGATAAACAGGGCTGCCAGCAGAATGATGGCAACGGGCACCATCTTGGCAATCATGGAGACATTCTGCACCATGGAGGCCAGCTTAACGCCCACCATGTTATAGGCAGTGATACCGAAGATAAGTACAACGGCGGCAATCTTGCAGCCAAAGTCGCTGAGGTGGAAAATGGGCTGGAACACGCCCATCAGAGCCAGGGCCAGAGCAGCCACGGAGCCGGGGCCGGCGATGAGCCAATCCACAAAGCCGTTCATGAAGCCCACGATAGGATGATAGGCCTCATTCAGGTAGACCACACGGCCACCGGATTGGGGCATGGCCGCGCCCATTTCCGCATAGGCCAGACCGCCAAACAGGGAAATGACACCGCCGATGATCCAGCACAGCAGAGCCAGACCGCTGTTCATACCCACGCGCTGCAGCACATAGGCGCCCAGGTAGAAGATACCGGAGCCAATCATGATACCAGCAATAATGCTAACACCACCAAAGGCACCTATTTCTCGCTTGAGTTCTGTTTTTTCTGTTGTCAAATCGTTGATAGTTTCTTTTTTCATGGGATGCGCCTCCTTTTCTAGCTATAAAAATAGCCTGAATGTAAATTTATTGTAAAGTATTCCCGTTCCCAAAGGTGTTTATAAAAAAACTTTTCTTCATTTTTGATCTAAACGGTTTATTAAACTCAAATAAAACATCTCGGATTCTTTATATGCCTCCAAGCAAATAGCTTGCCCGGGGACGGAAGGGTCTATCTCACCCGCTCGGAACATATCGGTGTATTTCCTGGTGTTGGCGGCGGCGTACCCCATCTCTGAGAACGGTGAGATAGCATCCGCACCCCGTGGTGCAGGAGGATAATGTGTTATTTCGGTATGAACCGTCGTATTTAAAAAATCGCCGCGATCTGCAAACTGTTTTTTTGCAGAACATTGACACGAATTGGCAACTGATCAACGGTTGGCGTCCGCCCTGTGATTTTGATAGATTTGATAAATCGGAGATAAACCTCGATGGCGGTAATATATTGACCCTGCCGTGTAGTGAAAAAGTGATTATCGGAGATCGCGTTTTTTCTGAAAATCCCGAATACGGAAACGCTGAATTGATAAGGAAGCTGGAGACATTTTTACATAGGAAAGAGGTTGTTATAATTCCGTCACTCGAATAAGATATCACCGGTCATGCAGACAATATGGTTCGTTTCTTGGACGGTCAGACCGTAGTATGCGTAGAATCTGATAGCATTGGACGGCAGCTGCAAACGATACTGCAATATCACGGTTTGGATGTGCTGGAATTCCCTTCCGCACCGGCTGAAGACAGAAGCGGAGTGAGGAGCTATTTGAATTATCTTGAAACCGATGAAGCGGTGTTTTTGCCCGTATTCGGCATAGATACAGACACAAAGGCCATAGCTGCCGTCGAAAAGCTCTTTTCAAAACCGGTCGAACCGGTAATGATCCCGCACCTTGCCGCTGACGGTAGCGGCCTGCACAGCATCAGTTGGGGCATGTCCTACTGAGTTTGCATTTGGGCAGATTAGCAAGGAAAATGTATTATGGCGAAAAAACGAGGATAGAAACACAAAATGGCAAGATTCTTTGCTAAAGAAGTATAAGGAGGGTGCGGTTCTGCTGAACCGCACCCTCCTTGTATTTACGACTCCTTCAGCCACCGCTGGAAATCCTCCGCGGTGATGCTACCCTCGTCGCATTTCTTTTTCTGTTCTCTGGCCTGCTCGCTCCACGCATAAAACTCACTGTCGCTGATGCGCCCTGCCTTGATCCACGCAAAGCGGCGCTTGTACTCCCGGCGGTAGATCTTGAACACCGGGTCGTCCGCCTGCTTCAGCGTCCACTGCTGGAATGCACCCATCGCACGGCAGCTGGACTGACCGTCGATTGGTGTGCGGTCGCAGTACTCCGCGCTGACGCGGCCTGTCTGGGCGAAGTACCGTCCGCAGTTTTTGCAGCGACGCACGGTGATGCTGCGCTCCACGCAAGCCTGCAAAGAAAAGCTGATCATATCCGCTACGGTATTCGCGTACAGCACCGGCGCGCAAGTATCGCCATCCACCGGCTCGAAGCGCGTGGTCAGCAGACGGAACGGGAACAACTCCGGGGCGCTGGGCTGGTCAGGCTGGTCAAAGTGATAATACCGCATGACTTGCCGGCTGGGCTCGCGCCCGGCTTTGTCTATATGATGATACCGGAATGGGCATCCTCTGGGTTGGCGGTGTCGAAGTTTTCATTGACCGCAATAAAGCGGATGCTGCGGATGCGGAAATACTGCTCGATGTAGTAGCCGGTGTCGATGGTGTTTCGTCCCAAACGGGAAAGGTCTTTGACAATCACGCAGTTTACATGACCGGCCTCAATATCCGAGAGCATCTGCTGAAAGCCCGGACGGTGGAAGTTTGTCCCGGTCGCGCCGTTGTCGATATAGGTATCGTATACGCTGATCTCCGGGTACTGCTCCAGATAGCGGGCAATAATCATCTGCTGGGTTTCAATGGATACGCTGTGCGTGTGGGTATCCTCCACCGAAAGGCGGACGTAGATCGCGGCGCGGCAAGCGGCGTCGGCCTCTTGCACGGCTACCGCAGCCGTTTCTTTCCTGCTTTTTCTCGCCATGCTCAGCCCACCTTTCTCTGTTCGTAATCTTTCTGCTGCACTGCCAGCGCCAGAAGCTGCAACGCCTTTTTGTATTCGTCCTCATGGGTAAAGGTAATATCCAGCTCCTTTTTGCCACGGACGCGGATGCTCTGTACCATGTGAATGAGCGCTCTGCGGTCTAAGGTTTCCAGCGTGGAGAACTGCGTAAACTGTGAAATCCAGCGGTTGCGCTCACTCCGGTTTTCCAAAACCTCCGTGAGTTTTTCCTTGAGAACGCGGACGCTCTCGCGGATGTCCTCGGCCTGCTTGGTGTACTTGGCCTTGTAGGAGGCGTATTCTTCCTTGGTAAGCATACCTCCCACAAGGCTCTCATAAAGCCGTGCCTTGAACTCCAGCACCTGCTCCAACCGGCGCTCGTTGTCGGTAATGTGGTCGCTGTATTCCTTGGCAAGCGCCTGATTGATGCTGGACTGGTCAATGCCGGTCAGCAGCGCCTCCAGAGAAGCAATATTGCCGATATAGGCTTTCAGGCTGTCCCGCACACAGTCGATCAGGCTGCTTTCTTTCAGCATGACCGGATGGGCGCAGCCTTTTTTCTTGCCGGTGGGACAATAATAGTAGTGGTACTCCTTGCCGTTCGCACGGTTGGTCTTGCGGGTCATGCGGCTTCCGCAGCACCCGCAGATCAGAATACCGGAGAACAGGTACACCGTATCCTCGTTGGGAGAAGTCCGGGTATCCAGTCCCTTAATGCGCTGCACCAGCTCAAAATCCTGACGGGCGATCAGCGCTTCATGGGCATCCGGGACACGCACCCACTCGGAGGCGGGGCGCTGCTCCATCTGCTTGATCTTGTAATGCGGCGTACCCTGTTTGCCCTGCACCAGCATTCCGGTATAGGTTTCATCCTGCAAGATGCGGATGATGGTGGTAGCCGACCACTTGCAGTCGGCCTTGTCCGCATAGCCCTTTTTCGCGTAGGGCAGGCCGTTGTTCTTCTTGTATGCCAGCGGGGAGAGAATACCCAGCCGGTTCAGCTCTGATGCGATCTTGGAGGCGCTTGCGCCCTCCAGCCGCATACGGAAGATGCCGCAGACAACGCGGGCGGCGTAGGGGTCAGGGACAAGTAAATTCTTGTTGTCCTCGGCTTTCATGTAACCGTACACCGGGAAAGCGCCGACGAAATCGCCGTTGCGCCGCTTCACGTCCAGAGAGGAACGGGTCTTGATGGAAATGTCCCGGCAGTAGGCTTCGTTCATAATGTTCTTGACCGATACGGTCAGATCATCGCCGCTGTCGTGGGCGGTGTCGATGCTGTCGGTGATGGCAATGAAGCGCACCCCGTAGGCCGGGAATACCCGGCGCAGATACCGGCCGGTTTCAATGTACTCACGCCCCAGCCGGGAGAGGTCTTTTACGATGACGCAGTTGATATTGCCATCGGTGACATCCTGCATCATTTCCTTGAACGCAGGGCGGTCAAAGATGATGCCGCTGTATCCATCGTCGATCTTTTCGGAAACGACCTCAATATCCGGGTTGCGCTCTACAAAGTTTTCAATGAGCTTGCGCTGGTTGGAAACGCTGTCGCTTTCGCTGGAATGATCGTCGGTGTAGGACAGGCGGATATAAGCGGTTGCTTTGTATGTAAACGATGGCATTGGGGTCTTTCTTATTCAGCGCATAGCTGCTTTTTCTATTAAACATTTTGTTCCTCCGTTCAGATTCGAGTGGGTAAAAAGGTCTGAACGAAGGGTGGCGGGGAGCGGCAGCCCACGGCGAAAAAGTGCCGGGAACGACAAAAAGCACCCACACAGGCGTAAAAGCCTGCATGGGCGCTTCGGTACGGTTCAGTATGGAAATTGTCGGCGGCTGCCAGAGGGCATAGGTATCCTACGGTGTCCGGGTATCGTCCGGTTATGCTCCCGGCGCGGCTTGTTGCCGCAGCATTAGCGGCACCTCCTGTGCTCTCCTGTCATACGCATAGGTCCCTTTCATCTGAAAAATGTTGGGACAGCAAAAACAACGGCCGCCCCGTACAGAGCAGCCGCCGTTTTCCCTATACCATACGCTGCTTTTCAGTACCGCAAGGATGGGTATTTCATCATATCTTGTTTCAGGGCATTTCCGGCTTCTTCACCGGCTTGACGGTAAATGCCTGTTCCGTGGCACCCTCCGGCAGCAGCTTCGCCATGAGGACGAGCCGCTGGTTGCCGGTATTGTACTCATCGTACTTCCGGCAGCAGGTGGAGAGGGTCAGGACGGAATCTTCCTCGGAGAAGGTCACGCCATCAAAGTCAAGCCAGTTTTTCCGCGCAATCGTCTCAAAGAAGCTGGTCAGATCATCTCCCGTGGGATTGGGTGCAATATAGTCAAAACCAATATCCGTGACGAACAGTGCGGTGATCTGAAAGATCATATCCTCGCCATCTACAGAGAGATAGATATACGGATGCTCCTTTGCGAAGTCTGCGTCCATATAGCGGTATAGCTTGGTGAACCGCACACCGTCCGGGTCGCAGTTGCTGGCAGAGTGACCAAAAATGGTGGTGTTTTTGTCTAACTCGTCCCGGCCGCCGATTTGGTTTTCACAATGGGCATAGTAACAGCCCCACATAGCGTACTCGCCGTTTTCGTCCAGCTTTAGGTAATAGCCGTTGTCCTCCGCCTGCATCACAGGGTCGTCCACCTCCGCACCGGGGATATACAGCCACGCCACAGTGTCGGGATTCTTCGCTCTGGCTTCCGCCAACTCTGCCTGCCTGTCCACCGAGGGGATAACTTCGCCTGCGGGAGTCGCTGATGGCTGAGGCGCAGATGTGCCGGAAGGTGTTCTGCCGGGAATGTCGATAGGCTCCGTCTCTTTCTGATAGCAGCCCATGACTGCCGTGGTCATGGCAAAGAGAAGGACGGCCATGCAGATGATCGGACGAATGATTCTTGTGATTCTTTTCATAATGCTGTCTCCTTGCCGCGCTGGGATAGCGGCACGGCTCAAAGTGTTGTGTGTTCGGACAATTTGTTTCGTATGGCGAAAAAGGAACAGCGCAGCTCCAGGGCGAGATGCCCGTCCGCTGCGCTGTCCGATGTTCGCTTATAGGGTCAAGTCAGCGGCCTTATGATTCAGCCGTATGTCAGCCGGTCACTTCTTGCAGCGCCAGATAAAGGTGACGATCTGTGCACGGGTGCAGTTGGCGTCGGGGCTGAACGTGGTGGCGGTGGTTCCCTTGGTGACGTCCTCCTTGACGGCCCACAGCACCGCGTCGGCGTAGTAGGCATCGGCCTTTACATCGGCAAAGGGATTGACCGTACCTGCCGCCGGGGATTTCTCAGAACGCCACAGGAACGCGACGATCTGGGCACGGGAGCAGGTCATGTTGGGGCTGAACGTGGTGTCGCTGGTGCCCTTGGTGATGCCGTTTTCTACCGCCCACAGCACAGCGTCGTAGTAGTAGCTGCCCACTGGAACGTCGGTGAAGGGCATGGCGCTGGTTTTAGAGGCGGGGCTTCCAGCGGTGCGCCACAGGAAGGTCACAGCCTGCGCACGGGTGCAGATGCCGTCCGGGGAGAAATGGGTATCATCGGTTCCCTTGGTAATGCCGTTTTCCACTGCCCAATCCACAGCGTCCTCATAATAGCTGCCGGTGGCAACGTCCACGAACACGCCGGTCTGGGGATTGCCGTTGGCCTTCATAAAGATGACCTCGATGGTGTGGGACTTCTTCACGTTCTCGAAGGTGTAGGACTTCACCGCGCCGATGCTCTTGCCGTCGATCTTGACGTTGGAGACGGCGTAGCCCTTATCCGGGGTGATGGTGAAAGTCTGATCCAGGCCCTCGCGGACGCTGACATTGCCGGAGGGAGAGATGGAGCCGTTCACGCCTACGGTAGCCTTAATGGTGTAGTAAGTGTAGCCGCCACCACCGCCGCTGCCGGTTGCCGGGATAGTTTCGGTTGTCATCGTATAACCGCAGACGGTGCATTCCTTATGCTTTGTGCCGCTTGTGGTAGCTGTTGCCGGGGTGTCGATAATCCATTCACCGGCGGTATGAGCTGCTTCCTCAGACTTTGCGCCGCAGGAACATTCATGCCAGTGCTTGTATGCATCGGATTTCCATTCGGTGCCGTAAGTGTGGGTGTGCGAAGCTCCAAGTGGAGTCAGCATGAAGCTGTACACTGCGTTGTTAGGTTGCATAAACATAGCTACACCCGCTGTTCCGTCTAACGTTACATTTTCTTCCTTCAAACCCAAAAATGTATAGCCTTCGTCAGACTTAATGTGAACCTCGAGGAAGTATTCTACGCCTTCCTTTATAAGCTCATCCGCACCAAGACGCTTTACTGTTTCGCCTTCGAGATAACATAACACGTAGCTACCACCTAAAGCAACACCATCCTCATCATAACAACGATAGGTATCGCCATAAGAAAAGTCTACTACATCTGGTGTAATGATTTTTACAGAAATATCGCTGGCTTTTTTGCCAACAGCATAGTTGCCCAGTGTAAGTTTGACAGCCTTAATTGATATATCACAAGGGATATAGGTTGCTTCTGCGGTTACATTACCTTCCGGCATAATGAATTTCGCAGTCATGTTGTTTTCAGCATCAACGGTAGCACCGGTAACAACCCACTTCTCAAATGCCAAACCTTCATCTCGTCTATCGTCCGCCAACAGCACCACTTTATCACCGGGTTTCGCTTTTGTGATGTCTATATAACTTTCATTTTTAGCCACACCGTTTGTTACGGTAATATCATACATCTGCGGCAATGTTGAGGATGTCACCTCATATTCCTGAGAATGAAAATAAGCAAGAGATACAAAGTGGTAATCATCAAAACGAGATTTCGATTCAATCTGCCACTCTACTTCATTGACGAAAAACCGCGGTTTTTCCGACAGCTTGTGGGTTTTGCCGCCTTCACCGTCTATGCGGACTTGGACAGAAAGCCTCCATGTTCCCTCTGTAAACGTATTCCCAGAGGAAACACTATCCCATTTTCCTGTCACTGTGTTTTTCTTTTCCCAGTGAGTCATCATAGCAGCAATATATGCAGGGCTGCCTTCTGTCACTGTAAATGCCGGATAATTGGTCGGTGCGCCATAAGATGGTACATTAATTATCGCTGTGGCTTTTATGGTGTCAACCTCTTCGCGGGTACCCTCCGCAAACGCCGTCATCGGCAGCAGCCCCAGCATCAGCACAAAGCAGAGCATGGCGCTCAAAAACCTTGCAGGCGCTTTTCGTGTTCTAATCATAAATTGTTCACCTCGTTTTCTTATTTTTTCGCCTTTTTGATTGGCGGAATGACCGGCGGCTCGTTTCCGCACTTCGGTGGATCGTCCACTCTGGGCGGTAGTCTGATTTTCGGCGGCTCATTTCCGCAACCGTGATTAGGATCAAAGGCCGCTGTGCCGTTCAGCCTGTATTTCTGTTTGATTTCCACTGACGAGACTGCGGCTTCTTTTTTCAGTTTCTCTTTTTTCCCGATTTCAGGTTTTTCTGCCATATTCTTTTCCTCCTCTCCGTCAGATAATGTTCGGTGCGATTTCCTGTTTGAGAATGGGGAATCATTCGGTTTTTACAGTGTATCCATCAGCGCCACAAGGTAGCTGGCACTGATAGAGCCGTAAATGAACTGGTCGATCCTCCCGGCTTTTTTCGCCCGTCGCACCTCCTCGGCTACTTTTTTCTCCGAGTTTTCGTCCACGACAAGAACGATCTTGCAGTCGGGATTGACCTCTTTGATTGCATCCCGGATTTTTAACCGTTCTTCCAGCACATAGGGCGGATAGCCGTTGACCTCCATCAGAATGATAGACGCGATTTTGCTGTACTGTAAAATATCCTCCGGGGTGGAAACGCACTCAATCTTGAAATCACTCCCCTTGTCGCCGCGCAGCGCCCCGGCAACCGCGTCGGCAAAAATATAGTCTTTCATATTCACAATGACCCATCGCATACATCACCACCTACTTTCTGCTTACGAATAGGGCCTCTTTCACGATTCCCAATTATAATTATAAGGTTTTCTCAGAAAAGCGCCCTAATAGGTCAGCCTCCAATAGCACCGCCGCAGAACTCGCAGCAGCCGGAGGCATCCGGCGTAGTGGTGGCACCGCAGTAGGGACAGGTCACCGCGGTTTTGGGGGCGTTTGCCGCCGCCGCAGTATCTCTGGCCTCTTGACGCACCTGGAGCAGGGCCTCTCGGATCTCCTGACCCATCTGCTCATACTGCTGGTACTCCAGACTGGCTCGGACCTCATCGGCGTTGGACACCCGCGCACCGCCCATCATTCCGCCGCCCATGGGGGCACGGCCGGGCATGGGACGGCCTCCCGGCGGAACCGCGCTCGGACGAACAGCACCGGGACGCGCCGCGCCGGGCGTTGGGCGGCTGACGCCGGAACGGGAGCGGGGCATGGCGGTGGGGCTGTCCAGCAGGGTCTCCTCATCGTTGTCCACTTTGGAGTTGTTCAGCTTAAAACGGATCTCGTTGAAATAGGGGTTATTGACGTGGATGACGATGTAGAAGTCGTAGGAATAGGCATAGCGCTTGGGGCTGAAGCTCTGACGGTTGCCTTCCCGGTCCTTGTACTCGATTTCGGTGCGGTCCTCATCAATATCCAGATTGCAGCCGGTCACATCGGAGAAGCTGAGCACATCGGGATTGGCGCTCTGCCAGTTCCGGGCGGAGGTCACCAGGAACTTCCCGGCGTCCTCGTCCAGAATCACCTTGGTGCTCTCGCCCAAGGTGCGGGTGGCGTGGAACGCCGCCACCTGGTCCTGATTGGCCTCCCGGTATTCCAGTTGAGCCTTGATATCCTCCACGGTGCTCTGCCGCCGCTCACTGAACCATGGGGAGAGCTTGGCCGCGCACGCCTTGCAGCAGTTGCCATCCTCCAGCTTGCGATTGCCCAGAAGTCCGATGTCGCTGCCGCAGATGGAGCATTGCTTTTTTTCGAACAGTTTTCCAAACAGTGCCATAGGTATTTCCTCCTCAGTATTCTGTTGATTCTCCCGGCTAATGGGAGAGGATATATGTTCCTAAACTATTTTTCCTTCACTATTCGGACACCTCTCCCGGAAGAATGAACTGTGTCTCCCTCGGGTCGGCCTCATCAAGCAGGACGGAGCCATCGTAGCCGCTCTGCACCAGGGCGAAGCGGCGGAGATCGCCGTTTTCATCCACATAGGAGATGCCGTAATTGGGGATGGTACCCATAAAACCAAGCTGCACCGCCACCGGGGTGTCCACCGTCATCACCTCCGGCAGGCTGTCCAACCCCTCCTCCAGCACAACAGGCGCGGCGGAGAAGATCGCTGCCCCGGTCTCCGTGAAGTCCTTCAGTTCCAGCGCCAGCACCGTGAACTCTGTCACCGGGCTGTCCGTGGTGAAAAGGAGGAAGGCAGCACCGTCGCCATCGTAGAGGGTGACCCAGTAGTCCGGGAGCATCCCCTCCGGCAGATAGTCCACCGACACCGGGAACGCAGATCCATTGGTGCCCCCTGCCTCCGCCCCAGAGAAGGGGATGAGAGGCAACGGCTCCCCAAGGGGGTCCAGTGCCCAGAACTCCTCCGCCGTCATGTCTGACTTCTCCGATTCTGCGATGTCCCAGCTTCCGGTTTCGTTGGAATAGACCACCACATCACCATCGCTGTTGAGGCCAGTAAAGAGGAAACTCTCACATTCCAGCCTGGTCCCGTCTTTGGTGAGGGCAAACACGCCCTGGCCGCTCTCCGCAGCACTGTTGGATCCGTAGTAGTAGAAGCGGCCATCGCCCAGATAGACGTAGCTGCTGCGGTACCAGCCCTCAAAGACCAGCTCCGGCTTGCCGTCCACCAAAGTATAGAGGGCGTTGGTCATCCCGCGAAGTCCTCCCACCGCCAGCTCCGGGATACCATCGCCGCTGAGGTCCTCGATGAGATAGCCCATCTCATACGGGGCGTCGTCCCCCATCCCCCGGGCGGTCTCCAAAACGCCCATTTCGCCGGGCTCGTCGCTGTCCTGGCCGAAGGGATCGGACACCAAGGTGCGGAATCGCTCCACCAGATCACTGTAGGCCTGCTCCAGGTCGGAGGTCTGTTCCGTGTCTTTCGTGCCCATGGGCGTGCGGACGGGGGGAGCATCCTTGCCACTGGGCGAACTGCCGCTTCCGCAGGCCGTCAGAGCCGCCAGCAGCAAAATGCTCAGAAAAAACGTGGCATATCGTTTCATTTACATACCTCCTCAACCGTCGGAGAAAGGCGTCATGGCCGTCTCATATTCCGGCTCAAGCCCCTCGTAGGCGTTGAAATCGCCCGTGTCCATTACCGATTCCCGGGACTCTGACACATCGAAGCTGCCGGTGGTGTTGTGATAGACCACATACTCATCGTAGAAGAAGAAATCAAAGCTGTCACACTCCAGAGCCGTCCCATCCTTCGTCAGATGGTATATTCCCTGTCCGCGGCCGGGCGGTTCGCCGTTGCTGGTCAGGCAGAAGAACGTGCCGTTCCCCAAATAGGCAAAGGCGCTGTCGTCCTCATAGGAGAGGACCAGCCGGGGTTCTCCGTCCACCAGCGTGTAGAGCGCGCCGATCCATGGCTCATATCCCGGCATACAGGCGATCAGCAGCTCCGGCACACTGTCTCCACTGAAGTCCCGGATGAGATAGCCCACTGTCTCCCACGCTTCGCACTCGTACAATTCCGTGATGTTGTCCGCCAGTCGCTGGATACCCCTGCCCCCCGGGGTCTCTGTGCCGCTGTACCGGGACGGGTCCGCCAGCATGGATCGGCAAGCCGAGAGCAGCGCATCATAGGCCGCCCCATGGGATGCGGTGAGCCCGCAGTTTTCAAAGGATGCGCATGACCAGTCCTCGGGAGTCCCCATATCGAGGTTGTCCCGGAAGGTACAGCCCCGGAAAGCAATGCAGACATCCTCCGGGTCGCCCTCCAGCAGAGGATTCCGGTTTTGGAATATCTCCGTGTCCCTGACCAGCACCTCCGTCTTCCCCCACAGGAAGAACATCCCGTCATTGTCGTAAAACCGGCAGCCGTCAAAGACCGCCTCCCCGGTATCGACCAGGCTGAAGATGCTGCTGGTACACTCGTAGATGTCCGTTTTGGTAACGGTGAGGCGGTCGGCCTTCTCCGCCCAGATGCCGTCGGCGCCGCAGCCAAACAGGCCTCAGTCCTCCACGGTTACATCCTTGCAGGTGTCGATTCGGAGGACATCGGCGTCGCACTCGCCCTTCTCGATCTCATGGCCGATGACCAGCCCCTTCAGGACGGCCCCGTCGCAGAGGGTGAGGGTCACCACATCCGCGTACCCGTTCTCGGTGATGAAGCGCACAGACCCGCTCTCCTCCGCCTCTATGGTAAAGCCGTGAGCGTTATAGATCGTGAGTTCCCCGTTTGCCAGACTGTCCGGGTTTACATAGCCGCCGCACTCCGAGATCTCATCCTCTGTCAGAGCGGAAAAGTTGTAATCGCCGGGTTTCAGAAGGATATGGGTATCCGGGGCGATGGCAGCGATCAGCTCGGCGGCGGTGGACACGGTGACCGCATTATCCGTCTCATGAGCCGCCACTTTCTCTTTTGGGGGAGTAGAATCGGGTTTTCCTTGGGCGCAGGCCGTCAGCGCGGCCAGCAGCAAAAGCGGCAAGCACAGCGCGATCCATCTTCTCATGGCATCCTCCTAATTATTTTCGTTCTCTCAACCAAAGCTCTGCATCAGGACCGTCGTATCGCCTGTCTGATCTCCAAGGAGAGGCGTACCGCACAGCTCCGTGACAGTCAGTGTGCTTTCGTAATCGTCCCCGTTAAACTCGGAACGCTGGTCAAAGGCGGCCACTCCGGTCAGGCCAGGGCCGTTGCTGAATGCCCCCCACAGCCGGTAGGCGTACACCATTCCCTTCTCCGTCATGCCGAGATAGTTGAGGTTCCCGTGAATATCCACACTGACGCTGCCGGTCTCCCGGAAGACGCAGTAATTGAAGTTGTCGCCGTTCCCCTCCGACACCGTCAGGGAGCCACCGATTTCGTCGTTCCACCACCCGCTGTTTTGCAGACTTGCCGGTATCGTGTACCGCTGGCAGGAGACAATGTCCCACAGGCCCAGCTTTTCTCCCTTTTCTGTGATGGCCCAGATGTCCGGAAGCCCATCCGCAGAGGAATGGACGAGGCTCTTCGCGTCTGCCACACCCAAGAGGGGGCCGCCGCAGAAGTACCCGCAGGAAAGGCAGGACAGGACGTCGATATACTCCACCCACCCCTCCTGAGTCAGCAGAAACACGAAGGGTTCGTCCGCCTCTCCAATCTCGCCACAGAAGATCTTGGTATAGCTGCTGTATAGGCCGCCCACGGTCAAATCCTTATCATAGAGGGCGGCATCTGTGTTGATGAGGCCGTATTCCCTCAGCAGGGCCTCCAGCCGTGGTGTCTGCCGGATACGGAGGGTCACGGCATTGCCCTGACGCTTTACCGTCAAGTAGTCCCCCAGCTGGGCGGTTTCCATCTGGCCAATGTCATTTTCCAAATTAAGGACCAGGTCTCGATCTATGTAGCTGGCCCCTGCGGGGCTTCCGATGTGGGCGATGACATGGACAGTGCCGTTGTCCATGTAGAAGGGCACGTTCAGGTTTAGGTTCTGCTCCGAAAGCGTCCAGCTTCGCAGCTCTTGATAGCCGCCGGGATCGGACTCCTCCAGTGCCCCCCAGCTGGCGTGGAAGGAATCGTCAAACTCCTTGGCAGCCGCCCGGCGCAGGGCAGTCAGATAATCTGCCTCTGTCATGTTCTGCATCTTGAGGATGTCTTCGTTGGTCAGCCGCACACCATTTGCCGTGTCATAGCTGTAAGCAGCGTACCCCTCAAAGCCATCGTAGAAATTGGCATGTCTCAGCACCAGGGCGAGGATGTTCCCGCTACGGAAGTGCTCATATACCACGCTGGAGCAATAGGGAGTTTCCTTTTTTTTGACGCTCTCCAGGCACTCCTTTGCAATTTTGCCGTAGGTGGAGGCGATCTCCTGATTGATGGTGGCAGCGTCGTCTGTATCATCCTCGATTTGCGGCACATGGAAGGAATACTTGTATGGACTGCCGTCGCTAAAAACGCCTTCGCCTTCCTCACTATAAAGTTCCGTGACGACAATTTTTTTCGTCTTTTCAGGCAGGGGCTTTTCAATTCCATGCGCTGCGGAGTGTCCGCCGCCACCCTCCGGCTGTTCCGTTTGCCCTGTCTGCTGCCCGCAGGCGCACAAGGTGGAAAGCAGGAGAACAGAGGCAAGGAACAGAACCATATGTCTCTTTTTCAAATCACTCCACTCCTTCCGGTTTGATCGGACTGTCCAAGAACAACCGACCTATGCCCACGGGTCGTTGGCCTTCGGCTGGCGGATGTCGGTCAGCAGGTACTGTTCCCACAGACACCACTGGCCATCCGCTTTCTTGCGCAACTTCACAGGCCGGGGACTGTCTGCTCCGCCGCAGGCCACATAGAGTCGGGCGTAGTTTTCTTCGTCGTAGGAGTGCGAGTCCGAGGAAATTGTGACAGTATAGGGTTTGGTCGGGGTGTAGTTGTTCTCCGGCGTTGCCCCGGTGAAATATGAGAAGATGATATAACTGCGCGCACCGCCCCGGAAACGGTCCTTGATGAAGGAGATGTCCTGCCCATTCAGCGGTCGGGGACCACGGAGGAAGTTCAGCATCTCTGTGCCGATGCTCTGGTCGGCAGCAAAGGCGCACAGGGCGCACACTGTCAGCGCCGCCGTCTTAAAGGGGGTATCCATCGCCGCTTCGGGTAGAGTCCGCATCTGCGCTACGCTTTCGGGCAGGGCGACGAATGTAAAGGCCTCTTTTTGATTTCCCATGTTCTGCATAGAAGATCGAACCGCCGTCTTGAATTGAGACTGGGCCTTATTTTTCATCTGGTCAAAAATACTCATATGTACGCTCCTTTTTCGCGTCCGGTCAGGCTCCGGGATAATACATCTCGCTGACATACTCCAGACCCGTGATCTCCCAGCTACTGTCATCATAGTAGACCTTGATGGATGTCTCGCCGTAGTCATCCACATAGTAGATGGTGGTGGCGTCGTTGAACCACCACTGGCCCTCCACGATCTCGCCGTCGAAATCCCGGGAGTAGGTGCCGTCATCGTAGAAGGTGAAGCTCCACTGATCCCCCGCCTCGCAGTAGAAGGGAGAGGCGGTAAGGGAGGCGACCGCCTCTTCATATACGGCGCTCATATACCACTGTTCTCCCACCAGGTCATAACAGGTCAGGTTGTCGAGGAATACAAAGTCCACCGCCGGGTCGCCCTCAAAGCTGTTCACATAGTGTCCATCCTCGCTTTGCATCGGCATATTCGTGCGTTTACCGCCGTCGTCAATGGTCAGATAGCCGTCCTCAAACATGAGATAGTAGTCCGAGAACTTGTCACCATCCGGATACCAATGCACATAGTCTCCGCTGCCGTCGTTTTCATAGCCCCACCTCATGTCCTCGGGATCTACATTCGCCGCAGGCTCCGGCATGACAGGCTCCTGGGCAGTTGTTCCCGGCGTTTGGCTGGAGCTGCCCGCACTGGAAGTGGGAGCGCCCGACCCTGTCTTTTTCCCACAGCCAGCCAGCGCCAGAATCATACAAAGGGCAAGCAAAAGACTGATCGCCTGTTTTGTTGTTCTTTTCATATCCGAGTCCTCCTGTATTCTCTGATTAAAATTTGCCGCTTTTTCCTGAAAAGCCGTCGCTGTCCACAGTAGTGCCGCCGCTTCCGGAGCTTTTCTCAATCTTTGTGCGGGTCTCTGTGGTATGGGTGAAGTAATCTTCCCGCCCGGTAATCACTACACTTCCGGCGGTGAGATAGGCACCGGCTTCTGTCTTGGCGGACACGGACTTCATCATGCGATCCGACACCCACACGGCGATCACGAAAGCCGCCACGCAGCCCACCAGTAGGGAGATGCCGATCCCGGCCAGACGGATCAGGGGGTTGCTGTCCACGTCGAAAGGATGACCCTCCCGAGCGGACTGAAGCATGGAGTCGCTCTTTTCCAGATAGTCCTGAAAGCCGCCGCACCAGTCATCATTCTTGAAATTATCCAGGAATTTCTCGGTGAGTTTATCCTTACCGTAGTCGGTGAAGGCGGTATTGCCGTAGCCGTAAGCGATGAGGGCATAATCCCGTTCCTCCATGGACAGCAGGAGCAGCTCCCCGCTTTTCTCCTCACCGTATCCCAGGGAATACTCCCGGTAGAGGGTCTTGGCGGCCTCATAGACGGTGTCGTCATAGACATAGCCGGTAAAGTCGTCCAGCACGATGATATACACGCCGCATTGATATTTCAGAGAGATTTCCTCCGCCCGCGTTTCCAACTCAGACCACTCCTGCTCCGTGAGAATTCCGGCCTCGTCGGTGACAAAGTTCAGCTTGGCCTCATCAAAGCCCGCGGCCAGGGCGGGGACGCACAGGAGAAGGGCAAGCGCCATCGCAGCCAGAAGGGAAATGGTTCGTTTTTTCATTCTGTTTTCCCTCCTCCCTCAGGCCAAAAAGATTCTCGCAATGGTCTGACCCAGACCGCTCCAGAGCATCAGACCGCTGAGCGTCACTGCCAGGACGGAGAAGAACGCCGTGACCTTTCCGTTGGATACCGGCAGATCTCCCACCATCTTGCCCGTCTGGCCGTTCATCATAAAGAGGTAGTCCTGATTCTTCCACCTGGTGCGAAGGGTCCACACCGGCATCAGCACATAATGCACCTTGCCGCGGTGAAGACGGACATTCCCACCCACCTGATTTACCACCTCATAGCCGGATATATCCCGGCGCATCTGGTCAAAGGCGGAGTTGTGGCACCGCCGGTCGGCGCGTTCCATGCTCTCTTGGGCGGTCACATCGTATTTATCCGCAAGGTATCCCGGGAGATAGGCGGTGGAAAAGGACTTCAGGCCGGCGTAGTCAAAGGGCTCAATGGAATCCATATAGTCGTCCGGCATCTTCTTGGAGCCGTCTACAGGGATACGCTCAAACTCCATGGTGCCGGAGCGCCGCACATCAAAATGTTCAGTAACGGTGACCCGGTAATCCCCGTCCGTGTGGGTATGGGAGCGGGTGGCGTGGAACCGGCAGTCCGCCTCTGCGCCGGCGTCAAACAGCCAGAAGGGGACATAGATCCCCTGGACCTCCTCCAGATGATTGCCGCTGGAGAAGGCGCGGGGCAGGAAGAATTTTTTGCTGTAGTGCTTTTTCAGTGCCGCGACAGCGGCCTTTTTGTCCAGCTTGAAGGGGATCACATAGTCCGGCTTCATGGTGCCGCCAAACTGTCCGGGCACGATGGTATTGTTGCCGCAGTAGGGACAACTGGTGGCAGCGGTGGTGGCGTCGCAGATCAGTTCCGCGCCGCATGAGGGGCAGTTGTACGCTTTCATTCCCTCACCGTCCGCACCCCAATCCCCTTGGAGAGCGGAGGTATCCCACGCCGGTTCTTCTCCCGGCTCACCGTTTTTTTCCTTTGCTTCCGCCTCCTGAAAGGCGGCCTTCGCGCCTGCCTCCTGTCCAGCATAGAGCGCCTCGATCTCCGCTACATCGTAGGTAGAGCCGCAGTAATCACACTCCAGCTTTCCGGACTCACCTACGAAGTGGAGAGGGCCGGTGCAAGCGGGACATTTGTATTCGGCAATTTGTGCTGGCATAAGCGGTTCCCTCCCTGGCCAGCCCCATGCGGACGAGCCCGCATGGGGCTGTATTCCGCAGTGTTATTTCTTCGTCAGATCATAGTCGGGAGCCAGACCGTCCGTCGCCGTGAGGGTCAGGCTGCTGCCCGAAACCGCAAAATCATACACGACTGGATCGGCGAAACCGCCTTCCCGTGTAATCGTCACTTGGCTGCCGTCGATGGTATAGGTGCCCTTGTTATCAAAGAAGTCGCTCTCGCTGGTGAAGCCGCCTTTCCCGTCAAACTTCCATGTCACGGTGCCATAATCAGTGCCTTCCTGCTCCCAGGTTCCCTTGAGGGCGTCGCCTCCACCGCCACCGCAGGCGGCGAGGGAGAGAATGATGGCCAAACAGCAAATAACAGATAAAAACTTTTTCATAACAATTTTCCTTTCTATATGTAACATGATTTATTGGAGCCATTGGAGGCTGCCAAGGATGCTCTGTATCTCGTCGCTTCCAAAATCGCACTGATAACCCTTCACGATGATCGCTTTCTCGTCAAGCTGTGCGGCGGCGGCATTTTCAGCCAGATACCATGTGCCGTTGGCCAGTTCTTTTGTCCCGGTATAGGTCCCGTAGGGGTTCTCCGACTCCAGAACAGCCCGCACCGCCTCAATGCCTCCGAAATACTCCTGTGCCTGCAGGTAGGGGTCGCCCAGCTCAAACTTCTCGGCGTGGCAGATGAAGTCCGCCAGGTCAACTCCGTGCATGTCGGTGCCGGAAATCAGATTCCAGCCGGAGGGCAGCTCCGCTGCCACCATATCGCCGGAGGCCGGAACCGTCTTGGGCGCACCACTGTCGGTTTCTCCGGAGCCTGCGCAGGCGGGCAGAGCCAGCAGTACTGTTACGGTGAAGAGAAGCCAAAGGGCCTTTTTTATCGTAGGTAACCCTTTTTTCATGGCCTCATCCATCCAGCAGGCCCGGACTGGTTTCCACTGATTGCAGCTTCTCGATCCCGATGGAGTAGTCCGTCACCTCAAAGACCAGGGTGGCGTACTCTCCGCTCTCAATGGACCACTGATAGACATGAGTCTTGCCCGTATCCCACCGGGGATCATCGATCAGGGGCTTGCCGTGGATATAACCCATGGAATTATAAAGACTGTCGTATGGGGCAGAGCCGATCTGAGAATCGGCGTAGAAACCGATTCGATTAACCAGCTCATCCCGCGTCATCGGAACGACGCCGGTGGCGCTGGCCTTGGACAGACCGTAGTCACCGAAAACGGGAGCCTGCCAGGTGCCGTCCACCGCCGAGGCGTTGGGGTCGCTTCCGCCTTGGTGCTCCATCTGGTCGTCGGGGATCTCTCCCGGGGCAAGGCCGCCGTAGTCGCCGCCGATCACGTCCGGCATCTCCGCGCCGGCCTGGATGGCAGACAGATACCAGTCGTAGTGATCCGGCAGGCCGTCCGGCTGATCCGTCTCAATGTCCGCCCAGTCCAGGCCCCAGGGCCGCAGGTAGATCGTATAATCATAGCCGCTGAAAAAATCATCCGGGTCTTTATAGCTGCCCTCGATGCAGATGAGATTTTCATAGCCCAGGCCGTCCGGATCCACCAGCCAGTCGGCGTTGCCGACATCGCCGTCCGAGAACAAGCCGCTCACGCTTTTGAGCCGTCCCTGCTCAAAGCCGCCATCGGAGATCTGGATCGACACATTGGCACGGGGATCGCCTACAGAAGTAGCCTCGTCCCAAAGCAGTACCGTCCCCTCTCCGTTTTCATCGACCTCGATCCGAGCCATGCAGTCCATATAGAAGCCATCCAGAGAGGCATAATTATTGGTGCCGTTGCTGTAGGCAATCCAGCCGTACCAGTCGCCGCTCCAATACTGCTGATGGGCTGTCAGCTCTGCGCCAGAACCGTCTTCGCCTACTTGCTTCAATCCGCTGGAAGCGTCTGCGGAATCCGTCTTCTTGAAGGTCATCGACTCGCCGGTGGACTCCTCAAGAACGATCATCCCGTCTTTGTATGTATAGGTGTAGACAGCATTGGATTCGTTCACGGTGATTTTTCCATCGCCCCAGGTGATGGTAGCCTTGCCGTCTATCTTGATCCAGCCGGTACCATCTGCGGCCAGTTCCATGGTATACAGTGCGAACCCCGAGGTCTCCAGAAAATCATGGTCGAAAACATCACCCTCGAATGTCATCTCATAGAGCTGGTAACTGCCGACCTCCTCCGGGCCGCTGTTCTTCCCGCCGCAGGCGGAGAGAGAGCACTATCACCAGCGCCAATATCACTGCGAGTGACTGTTTCATCTTGATTTTCACCTGTATTTCCTCCTTTTCCATGGAATAAGCGCCTTTGCTGCTCTCATTCCGGTTTTGGTTCTTCAAAGGCATTGCGGGACACTTCCCCCGCAATGTCCTGAAGCAGCTTCAGCAGCTCATGGGCATAGACACCACTGTAGCTGTTGGTAAATTTTTCGCCGTTCTCCCGCCATGTGACCTGGATATTACTGTTGGTTGCGTCCATAAGGCCCGGTTCCGGCGGGCTGTAGGGGGACAGCTCCGCTTTGCGCAGGAAATCAGCCAGTTCTTCCCAGCGTTCTAAGGGGACTGGTGGACACGCCGTATTGTCAGTTCGTGTTCCATCCAGCCGGAACCCCTGAAAGCCGGAGCTTTCCTCGCCGAGCTCAATGCGCTCACCTGTTTCCATGTCCGTATAATCGCAGTACAGGCGGGGCGCAGCGGGCTTCCCCTCTGCGGTCTTAATTTGGAAATCAAAACAGTCGCTGAAGCTCATGGCACTTTGGTGCCATGAAAATTCCATCAATTCAGCCATGTCGGAAACCTCCCGTATTTTCTCCGATTCGCCTTCTGTGGTCTTACCGCTCTCTGCCCGGTTCAGGACCATCTGCTGCCGCACGCTGGCTTCCCCTGCTTTTGAAACGGTGATGACCAGATATAGCTTGCGGTTTTCCACAGAGAGACTCTCCATAGTACTGGAGACGCTCCCATCCTCGCTTTCAAATTGCTTATCATCAAAGCTAAGCTCTGTCTTGGCGTTCAGGCCATCTCCCTGGAAATCGAAGGAGAAACCACCGCTGTAAACCAGCTCCTGCCGGTAGCTGAGATCGAGTGTTTCGCCTTCTATGCGTGCGCTCCACACGCCATCGTCCGACATCCAATCGGCGTTCAGCAGTTCCAGCATAGGCCCCGCCGGGTTTTCCATACCGGGACGGTCTAAGACCTGAAGACCAAAACGCAGATACAACCCCGTTCCCGCTAAGGCAACCAAAGCCGCAGATGCCAGGATACCCAGCATGATCTTCATTTTTCGGGTCATCCCTGGAGATCGCCGTCATCGAAAGGATCGCCACACTCCGGGCAGAACTTCCCGGTGGCGGTAGCGCCGCAGGAGCACTGCCAACTCTCCGCCGGGGCGGGCTGGGGATTACCGCAGCTTTGGCAGAACTTGCCCGTGTTGCCGCCCTGGCCGCAGGAGCAGGTCCAGCCAGCGGGAGCGGCAGGAGCAGGGGCAGGCTGTGGTGGCTGTTGCTGCTGACCCATGGCGTAGAGGTTCTGGGTGTTCATGCCGCCCACCTGGCCGGCCATATTCATACCCATGAAAGCCATGGCAGGACCGGCGTTGGGGTTGGCGGCCGCAGACTGCATGGCGCTGGCCTGGGCACCCACCAGATGGGCCGCTGCCCGGGTGGGATCCATAAAGGCCGCGTTGCGCTGCAGCTCTTTGATCATCACTTGTTGCCGATCAGTTCCTTGGTGTTAAAGTAGTAGACCCGCTGGTCCTTGGGTGCCTCGCCGCCGAAGGTGAAACGCTTGCCGATGGTCTGGAACACCTGGCCGATGCTTTCGCCCAGATCGCCGGAGAAAATGCTGGGTTCGGTAGAGGCGTCGAAGGTGAACTCGCCCGGCTCGGCGCAGACCTCCACCACCTTGCCCTGCTCTACAATGAGCATACACTGGCCGTCTGCCACCGCGATGATGGAGCCGTTGGTGATAATGTTGTCGCTGCCCTTTGTGTTGCTGGAACGACCGGAGGTGCGCTTCTGTCCCTTCACCGCAAGAATGTCCGCAGGGATGGACTCGCAGTAAAAATACTCTTTCCACTGGTCGGCCAACACGCCGCCCGCTGCACCTAACGCAGCTTTAATAAGCCCCGTAATTGAATCCTCCTCGAAAATAGTTTTTTGAGTTTCGTTGGTCGTTTACTGCAAATGCTTTGTGCCGGATACACTTTGTCTCGTTTTCACCTCTGTCACAGGGTGTCCATTAAGGCCACAAAATAGTTGGCGCTGATGGAGCCATAGATGAACTGGTCGATGAGCCCATCCTTTTTGGCTTGGCACACCTGTTCGGCGATCTGCGGCTCAGAGGTTTCGTCCACCTCAAGGACGAACTTGCAGTCGGGATTGACTGCTTTAACTCTTTCCCGAAGCTCCAGCCGATCCTCCATCGTATAGTCAGGTCGATTGGTCACTTCAAGCAGAAAAACGGAGGCTAAACAGATGTATTGCTCCAGCTCTCTGGCGGTTTCTGCCCTTGCAATCACATAATCCTTTGATGTGTTTTCTCTCAGGATCTTCTCCACAGCATCGGCGAAAAGACAGTTTTTGATGTTGATAACTACGACCTTCTGTATAAGTCATCACCTTCTTTCTGTGTTCAAATCAGAGCAGTCCCACTCATGTCATTTTCAGTATAGAGAGTTCCTTACAAAAGCGCCCTATCAGAAATGATAGTTTTTTTTGTAAAAAATCAAAAAAATCCGCCTCCGCATAACCACGGAGACGGATTTCGGCGCGATATATCAGTTTTTACAGACCGGGAACAATGAAGTCCTTATTGATCAGATCGGCAATCAGCTTGACACGGTTTTCGTAGCCTGTCTTTTGCAAAAGCTGGGTGATATGGTAACGAATCGCCGGAACGCTGACGAATAGCCTTTGGGCAATGGCCGTGTCGGTATTTCCCTCTACCATCAGCCTTAAAATCTCCAACTCACGCTCGGAAATCTCGGTGGAGGGCATATTGCCGAAATGCACCAGCGGCGTTTTGTCGGGGTAAATATGCTCCCCGTTCATGGTGCGATCCATCACATCCAAAAGCTCGTCGCCCTCGATTTCCTTATACCAAAAGCTGTCTGCTTTTGCTGCTCTTGCCCGGTCGATCAGGTCAATGGTTGTCATGCCGGTGACGATAATGACCTTGATATTTGGGAAATGCCGCTTGATGGCGGCGGTGGCCTCGATGCCGTCCTCGTTATTCGCCGTGCAGACATCCATGAGGATTAAATCAATTTTGTTCTGCATACACAGTATTTCAGCCATGCCCGCGTTTTGGGTATGCGCCGCAAGCTGATAGCGGTCAGAGCTTTTTATATAGCCGGTCATGCAGTCCCGCGACATTTTTCTGTCCTCTACAAGTAATACATTGATCATACTGTATTCCCCCTTTCCGGCAGCGTGATGTTGAGCCGGAATACCGGCGCACTTTCCACCGCCATCGTTCCTCCGGCGCTTTCAATCCGGCGGCGCAGAGCGCCAAGCCCGCCGCCCTCGGTTACTTCTTGCTCCGGCAGCTTGCCGTTATTGGTGATAGACGCGCAAACATAGCCGTCTGCATCGGAAATATCCACCGTCATTTCGCTGCCCTCCGCGTGACGCACCGTATTGGTGGCGCACTCCCGAATGGCAACAGTCAGCAGATAGGCAAGATTGCCGCTTTGGGGCAGCTCGCCCCGCACGGTCAGCTTTACGCCGATACCGGCAATGACGCTTGCCAGCTCACCCAGCGCCGCGTCCGAAAGTCCTGCGCCGCTTTCGCCCGCCTCCTGTTCGGCAATGCCCAGCGTTTCGCTGACGCGGCTCCATGCTTTGCCCAGCTCCCGCATAGCCGCAAGATCGTCCTCCTGCTGCTTAAACAGCTTGCGCGACAGGGAGAGCAGTAGCCCCACTTCATCGTGAACATGGGTCTTTACGGCAAAGTTTTCTTCCTCCCGCACGATTTTATCCAGCTCCGTATAGAGCTTTTTGGCACGGGCATTGGCCTCGTTCAGCGCACGGTTTTTCTCTTGCAGCTCGGCTTCCTTTTCATAGAGCGCAGTTACCTCCGCAGCCTGCATCTGTGTATAGGCCGCCCCCTCCGCGTCAGTAATGGCGGTTTCTGAAAACTGCCATGCCGCGCCGTTTGGGAAACGATAGATCAACGCCTCGGCGTCGATGGGGATAATCTCTTTGCAGGGATTTTTGAGTGCGCCCCGCAATTCGGAAATGTGCTGCAAGTCCATTCCCATCAGCGCATGGCAAAGCCGGTGCATTTGCCGGTTGCAGAGAATGATCGTGCCGTTTTGGTCGGCAAAGCAGATGCCGGAGGGCAGATTGTCCAAGCCCTCTTTGATCGACGCTCTGCCTATTTTCTCTTTATGGAATACGCTCATAGCCGCGCACCTCCCTCCGGGATCGACAGCTCACAGTACCAAACGCCGTCCTCTTGCGTGACGGACGCATGGGAAAACTGCGCTGCAAGCCGCGCCATATCGGTATCGCATTGGAGGATCAGGCTCAAACGGAACATAGCGGCCTCATGCCGGATAAACGCCGTAAAGCCGGTGAGCGTATCAAAGGCAACCTCAACGGCGGCTTCGTAAAAATCGTACAGCACACCGGCGGCGTAGGCGCTCATATCATCCTCAAAATCAAATCGGACGGCACAGGTGATCCCGTTCATGTGCAGATTGGACACGGTTTCCTTTAGGCACAAATCCAGCTCCGCAGACGGAATGCTGCCCGTGCTGTCGGCAAGGATAATCAGATTGCTGCGCCGTTTCAGATAAGCGCCGATGACCGCAATTTTGCCCAGCAGCCTTTTAGCGTCGGCGCTTGACGGCGCTGCTTGCAGTTCACGGGAAAGCGCGGAGAGCAGCGCAAGGTGCGGCGCAGTCTTTTCCTGCACGGCGTTATAAAGGCGTTGCTGTTCCTCAAACTTTTTGCGGCGCTTCTTCTGCTTGTTTTCTTCGTCCAAAAGGGAATGGTAGTCCTCCAGCTCCGCCTGTATGCCAGAAAGCTCACTTAAGACGGAGAGCAGCTTTGACACATCCTCCCGCCAAAAGATATACCCGCTGTGAATCGGTGCGCAGGAAAGACGGGTACCGCCGTCCAGCATGACCGGCGCGACCTCGGCCTCATGCAGCACTTCGGCAGAAACCGGCTGCGCGGCGTCAGAGGACAGGCAGACCGCATAATCCTTGTCCGTGATCTGCGCGGCAAGCGTGGTAGCCTTGAACAATTCGGCATAACGGCTGTTGGATTGGATCAGCCCGCACCCGATACAGCTTTCAAAAATCAGCACGATCAAAACGCAATAAACCGACGTCATATCTCCGGCGAAGGGAGCAATCACCGAATGTGCCGTAATGTAGAGGAGCCCATATACGATCATCAGCGCAAACGGGATTACCGGAAGCCACAGGAATGTTCGGCTGCGCGGAATACGGCACTTATACAGGATCATGCCAAGCGCAAGGAGTGTGTTTATCACAAACCACGCAAACACGATCCAGTACATGCCCCCGTAGCTGTAACGGTTGTCTGTCCAAGGCGTATTCTCTGCGGGGAAGGAAAACACCGTCTGATGAAGGTCGTTTGTCAGAACGGTCAAGGTAAGAAGCACTGTCGGTATCCACAGCAGCCGCAAAGGAAGCGGCGTTCGGTACTGCTCCGGTTTTCCCAGCGACACGGTGGCAAACAGCGCAAGCACAGGGAGCATAAGCATCGGAATATAGTAGGCGTACCAAATATATCGGGTAACGTCGGGCAGGGCTTCTGCCGGAATGAGGTGGTGTTTCCATGTTCGCAGCAGATACCAGAACACCATTACTCCCGAAATGCCGATCATATACCGGCGAATCTGCGTCTGTATGATCCTCCTGTCAATCAAAACGCCCCATGCGACAATCAGGAAAATGTAAATGCCCGAACGGACAAGCCCCAGCGTCTTTGGATAAAAGCCGTTGTTACCGAGCATACGACAGGTAACGGCAAGTGCAATTAACACCGCAGCAATAATCGCTGCCTGTTTGCCTTGTTTATTCAGCTTTGTCATTTTGCCGCACCTCCTGCCATAATTTGTGCGCAGGCAGGCGAGCCGCTTCTGAGCACAGCTATACAAAATAAATTATACTGCAAATTCATTCAGAAGTCCACAGACGAAATGTAAATCGCCTGCATCTTTTTTCTGAACGGAACGTTCTGAAATGTAAGAAAACTCCCCCCCAGACAAAACTTTTTTCGGAAATCTGGCCAAAACGCCCTGTTCAGATTGTAGTATGGGTAGAGGGGAAAACGGGGGTACGAACGGGAGCAAGAAAGCGGCAAGCAATGCAAAGCGGTACCCACTTTGCGAAAACAGGCGGATTCCGTTTACA
>OJOE01000126.1_pt1 | contig 55772 bp, 47 predicted proteins | sample 1598191 | NCBI WGS metagenome assembly OJOE01 (sample SAMN03922463, study PRJEB24848) | human gut metagenome | isolation source: stool sample | host: Homo sapiens | place: Germany | collected 2009-11
TGCGTCAGGTTTTGTATGAGACGCCACAGCGTGTTTTCACACGCTGTGCGTGCGCACAGCGCACGGGATTCTTGATTAAATTTTTTAATCAAGAATCAGTATCAGAAAATATGCGGCCGCACCCGTCAGGGTGCGGCCGTTTTTTTCGGGCTGAGGCCCGGCTCAGACGCCCAGCTTTTCCAGAGCCGCCATGCGCAGGCAGTCGCACAGAATGGCGATGGCCTGCTCCAGCTCGTGGACCGGCGGCAGGGAGGGGGCAATGCGGATGTTGCTGTCCTGGGGGTCCACGCCGTAGGGGAAGGTGGCCCCGGCGGCGGTCATGGTGACCCCGGCGTCCCGGCACAGCTCCAGCGCCCGCCTGGCGGTTCCGGGCATGGCGTCCAGACTGACGAAATAGCCGCCCTTGGGGTGGCTCCACCGGGCGATGCCCCAGGGGGCCAGGTGGCGCTCCAGCTCCTGCTCCACGGTGCGGAACTTGGGCCCCAGAATGGCCGCATGACGCCGCATCAGTGCCAGGGTGGTCTCCTTGTCCTTCAGATACCGCACATGGCGCAGCTGGTTCATTTTATCGTAGCTGATGATCTGGATGTTCAGCAGATTCTTGAAGTATTCCACATTGGCCTCGCTGACGGCCCCGCAGGCGATACCGGCCCCGGGGAAGGTGATCTTGCTGGTGGAGGCAAACTCATACACCATGTCGCCATTGCCGTACTCCGCGCACAGGGACAGAATATCCGGGAAGGGCACGAAATCCCCCTCCAGCTCGTGGACGCAGTAGGCATTGTCCCACATGAGCATAAAGTCCGGCGCAGCGGGCTTCATGGCGGCCAGCCGGTGGATGGTCTCAAGGGAATAGGTGATGCCCGTGGGGTTGGAGTATTTGGGCACGTTCCACATACCCCGGACCTCCGGGTCCCGGATCAGCTGCTCCACCCGGTCCATGTCGGGACCGGTTTCCGTCATGGGGACGGACAGAAGCTCCATGCCGAAGGATTCCGTGACCTTGAAGTGCCGGTCATACCCCGGCACCGGGCAGATCCATTTCACCCTGTCCAGCTTGCCCCAGGGCTTTTCGCTGTGCAGCAGGCCGTGGGTATACGCCTTGGACACGGCGTCGAACATCATCTCCAGGGAGGAGTTGCCTCCGGCGATGACCTGGCCGGGCTTGCAGCCCAGAAGATCCGCAAACAGCCTCCGGGCAATGGGAATACCTGCCACATAGCCATAGTTCCGGGCGTCGATGCCATCGGTGATGAAATCGTCGGCGGTCAGGGGGATGTTGTACATCTCCATGACCATGTCCAGCTGCTCCCGGCCGGGCTTTCCCCGGGCCATATTCAGGTCCAGGCCCAGGGCCTTCTGCTCCTGGTGGGTCCTGCACAGGGCGGCGTATTCCGCCTGCCGTTCCGCAAGGGTCATTTCCTGATAGGTTTTCATATGCGCTCTCCCTCTTTTCCCATAGTGCCGTGTCCGGACGGACCGGCAGGCATCAGCATACCACACAATCCCGGAAAAGGCAAATATTAGTTTGCGAAGCCTGCCATCACAGCTCCGTCAGCCGGTACACGTCCTCCCGGCGGGCGATTCAGCCCAGATGTGCAAACGCCTTGCCCAAATGGGTATCAAAGCCGAGCGCTTGATACATTCCCTCATCGCAGGGGGCGCAGGTGACGGTCAGGCTGGCAAGGGCGTTTTCCTCGCACCATTCTTGCGCCGCTTGTGCCAGCAGCCGGGCGGTGCCTTTTTTGCGGAACACAGGTTCAATGTAAAAGTCATCGAATATCCCGACATCTGTGCAGGTGAAGGTGGAAAAGCACCGGGAAACGCTGCACATCCCCACTGCCCGATAGCCTCGCCTTGCCACAAAGAACGTGATCTTCCCATCCCGGATGGCCTGCGCCAGCTGTTCCTGCTTTTCCTCCGTTGACGGTGCTTCGCCGATCTCTTTGAGAAAGCCGTTTTCCAGTTTTTTCAGCTGCCAGTCCTCCGGGTCGGTAAGAAGCTCCACGGTGATGGGCATATCCTCCTCCGGGGGCAGGAGCATCAGCGGTTCGCCCCATTGGTCCGCGCCGTTTTCGATAAAACCCACCGATTCCCAGAAGCGGCGCCGCCGTTCCTTGCCGCCATAGTTCAGCTCCGCATAACGCGCGCCGTGTTTTTTTGCCCAGTCCAGAAGCGTTCCTGCGCACGCTTTTCCCGTGCCGCCGCCCCGGAACTCCGGGTAGACGCAGAACTCCATGATAAAGCACTTGCCGTCCTCCGTGTTAAAAATCACCGGCATAGCAAAGCCGATATCCTGTCCGCCCCGATGGAAGAACAGGAAGAAGCAGCGATCCTGCGGCCTGCCGTTGATCTTCATCATGTGGTCACGATACGCTTGACCAAGGAAATATTCCAGATCTTCCTTGTCGGAGTCTGTGAAAATATCCCGCTTGTGATAGGCGTGCAGCTGCTCCCAGAAGGCAGCAGCGTCGTTTTCCGTGACGGCTTCACGGATGGTGATTTGGTTTTCCATTTTGTTTCCTCCAAAATTTTATTCGGAGGGTTAGGAAGCGTGAACCCTCCATACACGATTCATCTTCATAAAAACCACACCTTTCTTAATTAAATTTGTATGAGACGTCACAGCGTGTTTTCACACGCTGTGCGTGCGCACAGCGCACGGGATTCTTGATTAAATTTTTTAATCACGAATCAGTATCAGATGCCGATTGCGGCACGGATACCTCAGCTGCGTTTTGGCGGAACACAGCCTGCCATCACAGCTCCGTCAGCCGGTACACGTCCTCCCGGCGGGCGGAGAGAATGGGAAGTTGCCGCCGGACGCTGTCCACCATGGACAGATCCAGCTCCGTAACGGCCACCGCCTCTCTTGACGGGCACTGGCGGATCACCCGGCTCCAGGGGTCGCAGACAATGGAGTGTCCCCAGGCCACATAGGAGGCGGTTTTGTCCCGGGCCGGGGAGGTGCCCACGGTGAAGCACTGCTGGTCCACGGCCCTCTGCCGGAAGAGGATTTTCCAGTGGGCGGGGCCGGTGGTCATGTTGAAGGCCGCCGGGGCGAAGATCACCCTGGCGCCCCGCAGGGCCATCAGGCGGCACAGCTCCTGAAACCGCATATCGAAGCAGATGCAAAGGCCCATGGTCCCCCAGGGGGTGTCGAAGGTGGTGACCTCCCGGCCCGGGGACAGGACCTCCGACTCCATGAACCGCTGGCCGCCCTCCACGTCGATGTCGAACAGGTGGATCTTCCGGTGCCGGGCGATGCAGGTGCCGTCGGGAGCATAGACAAAGGAGGTGTTGTATACCCGGTGCCCCTCCAGCTCCGGCAGGGACCCGGCGATCAGATAGATGCCCCGCTCCCGGGCCAGCTGGGACATGGCCCGCTGGGCGGGCCCGGCAAAGGGCTCGCCGTAATCCCGGAAGCATGCGTTGTCATAGGGGCAGCAGAACATTTCCGGCAGCACCGCCAGGTCGATGTCCCCGGCGGAGCGCACCAGTTCGCAGGCATGGCGGATGTTCTCCGCCTTATCGGCGGAAACGTGCATCTGGATCTGTGCGATTTTCATAAAGACCCTCCTTATACCAAAACCTGTTAAAAAGCTTGAAAAGCTTTTTATAGCACCGAAGGTGCGTCAGGTTTTGTATGAGACGTCACAGCGTGTTTTCACACGCTGTATGTGCGCCCGGCGCACGGGATTCTTGATTAAATTTTTTAATCAAGAATCAGTATTAAAATTCCCGTAGCACCAGGTCCGTGGACCCAGGGCTGGCGACCAGCCGCAGCACCCGGGGGTGCCCGGCGTATTCCCGGCACAGGTCCCGCAGGGCCGTTCCGCCGTGGTAGCCGTGGATCAGCCGCAGACGGTACACCCCGCCGCCGGCCCGGCGCAGGGCGGCGTCGATGGCCACCCGGGCCTGGTACACGTTTTTCCCATGCAGGTCCAGCTCCATGATCCCCGGCTGCATACGCCTCACCCCTTTTCTGTTCCATTGTACCCCGGGACATCCCGGTTTGCAAGCCCTTTGTCCCGGGACAAAGCCGGGACGCCCGCAGACGCGCCTGTCCGATGGCGGAAGATTTCCGTTTTTTCTCCGCCTTGACTCCCCCTTTGGGGGAGCTGTCGGCGCAAGCCGACTGAGAGGTCCAGTAGGGCGGGGCACACGGGCTCCGCCCTACAAAAAACAGGTGCGCCCTCCCGGCGGAGGGCACACCCGTTTTTGATTTATTATGGGTAAGCTTTCCTTGGGAAAACTTACATAGCCGCGATGATCTCCACGATCTCCTGGCCGATGCGCTTCTGGGCCTCCACAGTGGCGGCGCCGATATGAGGCGTCGGAGCGTGAAGAAAATATGCCGGCGGCATATTTTTAGCTCCGACCACAGCGGCTATGCCGCGAGGAGAAGCACTGGGCAGGAAGCAGGGGCCGGGGGACGGCGCCGCCGAGCCCGGTTACATAGCCGCAATGATCTCCACGATCTCCTGGCCGATGCGCTTCTGGGCTTCCACAGTGGCGGCGCCGATATGAGGCGTGCAGGACACCATGGGGTGACTATACAGAGCCGCGTTGCTGGCGGGCTCGTCGGCGTACACGTCCAGACCGGCGGCGCGGACCTTGCCGGACTCCAGAGCGGCCAGCAGCGCATCCTCGTCCACGTTGGTGCCGCGGGAGGTGTTGATGACCACCACGCCGTCCTTCATCTTGGCAATGCGCTCGGCGTTGATGAGCGCGCCGCCGTCCACAGCGGGAGCGTGGACGGAGATGAAGTCGGACTGGGCCAGCAGCTCATCCATCTCCACATAGGGGATGTCCAGCTGCTCGGAGATCACGGGCACCTGATAGATATCGAAGGCGATGACCTTCATGCCGATGGCCTTGGCCATCACGCCCAGGTGCTGGCCGATGCGGCCGAAGCCCACGATGCCCAGGGTCTTGCCCTGCAGCTCGATGCCCTTGCCATAGGCCTTCTTCTCCCACTTGCCCTCGCGCATGGTGTGACCGGCGATGGACAGATACCGGGCGCAGGCGAACATATGGCCCATGGCCAGCTCTGCCACGGACTGGGAGGAGGCACGGGGGGTATTCTTCACGTCGATGCCGTTGGCCTTGGCATAGTCCACGTCGATGTTGTCCACACCCACGCCGCCGCGGATGATCAGCTTCAGCTGGCCGCCCTTGGCTGCGTCAATGTGCTCCTTGCGGACCTTGGTCTTGGAGCGGACCACGGCCACGTCGAAATTCCGCAGAGCAGCGCCCAGCTGATCGGGCTCATAGAACTGCTCCACCACCTCATGGCCATGCTCCCGCAGCTGCGCCATAGCGGTCTTGTCCATACCGTCAGTAACCAGAATACGCATCGTAATAATCTCCTTCCATAATACAAAATGTTGTTGGATATAGGGGGCAGGGGGGACGCAGTCCCCCCGTTTTGCGTGTTACTTGTGCTCCGCCTCGAACTTGGTCAGGAACTCCACCAGGGCCTGTGCGCCCTCGATGGGCATGGCGTTGTACACGGAGGCCCGCAGACCGCCCACGGACTTGTGGCCCTTCAGGTTATCGAACCCGGCCTCCTTGGAGGCGGCCACCACGGCGGCGTCCAGCTCCTTGTCGCCGGTGACGAAGGGGATGTTCATCAGGCTGCGGTCCTGGGGCACCACGGCGCCCTTGAACAGCTTGGAGGAATCCAGGAAGTCATAGATGACCTTGGCCTTGGCGATGTTGCGCTTCTCCATCTCCTCCAGGCCGCCGATGTTCAGCAGGTACTTGAACACCTTGCCGCAGCAGTAGATGGCCCAGCAGTTGGGGGTGTTGTACATGCTGTCGTTGTCGGCATGGGTCTTATACTTCATATAGATGGGGGTCTTGGGATCCAGGTCGTCCCGGATCAGATCCTCCCGGATGATGACCACGGCCATACCGGCGGGGCCCACGTTCTTCTGCACACCGGCCCAGATCAGACCGTAGTCGGACACGTTGCAGGGCCGGGACAGGAACATGGAGGACTGGTCGGACACCAGCACGTGGCCCTTGGTGTTGGGCAGCTTGTGCCAGGTGGTGCCGTTGATGGTCTCGTTCTCGCAGATATAGACGTAGTCGGCGTCCTCGGGAATGTCCAGGTCGGAGCAATCGGGGATGTAGGAGAAGTTCTTGTCGGCGGAGGAGGCAACCACCTGCACCTCGCCATACTTCTTGGCCTCGGCAATGGCCTTCTTGGACCACGCGCCGGTCTCCACATAGCAGGCCTTGCCGTTCTTCATCAGGTTCATGGCCACCATGGCAAACTGCAGGGTGCCGCCGCCCTGGATGAACAGGACCTTGTAGTTATCGGGGATGTTCATCAGCTTGCGCAGGTCGGCCTGGGCCTCGTCGGCGATCTGCTGGAACACCTTGGAGCGGTGGCTCATTTCCATGACGCACATGCCGCTGCCGCGATAGTTCATCATCTCGTCGCGGATCTCCTCCAGAACAGGCTCCGGCATCATGGCAGGACCTGCGGAGAAATTGAAAGTACGACCGTATTTCATCTTGCTTTTCCTCCTGATTGTTGTAATAGGTGATAGCACTTGGGATCTTTTTGCTTCCATCTCATAGTATACGGCAAATGTTCTCCGGAATCAACAGGGAAAATCACAAAAAATCAGCTTCCCTGAAAATTTTTCAGGCAGGCTGACAGATTTTTCCCCGGGAATTGACAGACGCCCCCGAACATGTTACCATCAAGCAAGTGTTAAGAGAAAGGTCGTGTCACAGGTGCGGCGTCTGCGGGATGAATTGGCCCATATGGGCCTTTATGTGCAAACCTTATTCAAATGGGTGCTGCTGGGGGGCGTTATCGGCGCAGTGGGCGGCGTAGTCGGCTCCCTGTTCCACCTGGGCGTCAATTACGCCACGGCCATCCGGGGGGCGCACCCCTGGATTCTGTACCTGCTGCCGGTGGGGGGCCTTGCCATCGTGGGGCTGTATAAGCTCTGCCGTCTGGAGGGCAAGGGCACCAACGCCATCATCGAGTCGGTGCATTTCGGCGAAAGCGTGCCCATTCTCCTGGTGCCGGTGATCTTTGTGTCCACGGTCATCACCCACCTGTGCGGCGGCAGCGCCGGCCGGGAGGGCGCGGCCCTGCAAATCGGCGGCGGCCTGGGCTTCCAGGCGGGCAAGCTCCTGCACCTGGGGGAGAAGGACCTGCCCCTTGCCACCCTGTGCGGCATGAGCGGGGTGTTCTCCGCCCTGTTCGGCACCCCCCTGACCGCCACGGTGTTCGCCCTGGAGGTCATCAGCGTGGGCGTGCTGTATTATGCGGGCCTGGTGCCCTGCATCACTGCCGCCATGGCGGCCTTCGGCGTGTCCACTCTGATGGGGGTGGAGCCCACCCGCTTCACGGTGTCCATGCCCCGGGTGACCCTGGAGCTGATGCTGCCGGTGGTGGTCCTGTCCATTCTGTGCGCCCTGGTCAGCATCCTGTTCTGCAAGGGGCTGCACTGGACGGAGCACCTGCTGGACCGGGGGTTCAGAAGCCCCTGGGTCCGGGTGCTGGCAGGCTCCGTTCTGCTGATCGGCATGAGCCTTCTGACAAACGGCGACTACAACGGCGCGGGCATGGACGTGATCGCCCGGGCCCTGGCGGGGGAGGCCGATGGCTGGGCGTGGCTGCTGAAAATCCTGTTCACCGCCGTCACCATCGGCTGCGGCTTCAAGGGCGGCGAGGTGGTGCCGTCGTTCTTCGTGGGGGCTGCCTTCGGCTGCTTCATGGGGGGCCTGCTGGGCCTGCCCGCCGGGTTCGGCGGGGCCATCGGCCTGGTGGCGGTGTTCTGCGGGGCGGTGAACTGCCCGGTGGCCTCGGTGCTGCTGAGCGTGGAGCTGTTCGGCTCCGCCGGTGCGCCGTATTTTGCCGTGGCCTGCGCCCTGAGCTATCTCCTCTCCGGTTACTGCGGGCTTTACAGCAGCCAGACCATCCTCTATTCCAAGCTCCGTGCGGAGTTCATCAACGTCCGCACCCACGAGTGACAAAAATGTAAGCTCAGACCGGGGAAATGTAAGCCCATTCGATGGCGGCGCATTTCCCCGGCCTGCTATAATAGGCCCCGTAAAGGAGGCATCAATATGCAGATTCTGAATGTAACGGGCCTGAAAAAGGTCTATACCACCCGCTTCGGCGGCAGTCAGGTCACGGCCCTGCGGCAGGTGGACTTCTCCGTGGAGGAGGGCGAATACGTGGCCATTATGGGCGAGTCCGGCTCCGGCAAGACCACCCTGCTGAATATTCTGGCGGCGCTGGACAAGCCCACCGCCGGCCGGGTGGAGCTGGACGGCCGGGACATGTCCGCCGTCCGGGAGTCCGACGCTGCGGCCTTCCGCCGGGACAACCTGGGCTTCGTGTTCCAGGAGTTCAACCTGCTGGACACCTTCACCCTGCGGGACAACATCTACCTGCCCCTGGTGCTGGCCGGCCGGCCCTATCGGGAGCTGAAGGCCCGGCTGGACCCCATCGCCCGCCAGCTGGGCATCCTGGAGCTGCTGGACAAGTATCCCTATGAGGTGTCCGGCGGCCAGAAGCAGCGGGCCGCCGTGGCCCGGGCGCTGATCACCCATCCCCGGCTGATCCTGGCCGACGAGCCCACCGGCGCTCTGGACAGCCGCTCCACCGACGAGCTGCTGGACCTGTTCGCCCAGATCAACCGCCAGGGGCAGACCATCCTCATGGTCACCCACTCCGTCAAGGCCGCCAGCCACGCCGGGCGGGTGCTGTTCATCAAGGACGGCCAGGTGTTCCACCAGCTGTACCGCGGCCAGTGCACCGACGAGCAGCTGTACCAGAAGATCGCGGACACCCTGACCATGCTCCAGGCAGGCGGTGACCGGACATGAAGCTGTACCGTCATCTGGCCTGGGACGGCATCCGGAAAAACAGCCGCCTCTATGTGCCGTACCTGCTGACCGGCGTAGGCGCCGTGTCGTTTTTCTACATTCTTGCGGCCCTGGCCCGGCTGCCGGAGGGGACCCTGCCCGGCAGCGGCTCCGTGCAGGTGATCCTGAATCTGGGCAGCTTTGTGCTGTGGGTGTTTTCTCTGCTGCTGCTGTTTTACACCCATTCCTTCCTGATCCGCCGCCGGAACCGGGAGTTTGCCCTGTATAACGTCCTGGGCATGGGCAAGGGGGATATTTCCCGCATTCTCTGCTGGGAGTCTCTGCTGTCCGGCGGCCTGTCCCTGCTGGGGGGCCTGGCCCTGGGCGTGGTGCTGAGCAAGCTGGCGGAGCTGGGCCTGCTGCGGATGGTGGGCGCGGCAACGGACATGGTGTACCGGGTGTCCGCCGGGGGGTTGCTCCTGACCCTGGGGCTTTACGCCGGCATTTTCCTGCTGATCCTGATCTCCTCCCTGGTGCGGGTGAGCCGCTCCACTGCCGTGCAGCTGATGCGCAGCCAGGCGGAGGGGGAGAAGCCGCCCCGGGCCAACTGGGCCCTGGCGGTGCTGGGCATCCTGCTGCTGGCCGGGGCCTATTACCTGGCCGTCACCATCCGGGAGCCGCTGGCGGCCCTGACCTGGTTCTTCATCGCTGTGCTGATGGTGATCCTGGCCACCTATCTGCTGTTCATCTCCGGCTCCGTGGCCCTGTGCCGCCTGCTGCAGAAGAACCCCCGGTTTTACTATCAGAAGCGGCATTTCGTGTCCGTTTCCTCCCTGGTATACCGCATGAAGCGCAACGGCGCGGGCCTGGCCTCCATCTGCATCCTGGGCACTATGGTGCTGGTGATGCTCTCCTCCACCACCTGCCTGTATTTCGGCGCGGAGGATTCCCTCCGTACCCGCTATCCCCGGGACGAGAATGTCACCGTCTGGTACACGGACCGGGAGGAGCTGTACCGGGACCACTCCGACCTGTACGCCGCCGTCGTCACTGCCGCCCGCAGCCGTGGCGCGCAGATGCAGGACCTGCGGGAGTACCGTTCCTCCTCCTCGGCGCTGACTGTTCGCAACGGTGTCCTGCAGGGCGCAGGCGGCAGCATCAGCGATGCCGTTCAGTTCACCGCCATCCCCCTGTCGGACTACAACGCCGCCATGGGCGCCCGTCTGACCCTGTCCCCGGGCCAGGTGTATATCTGCCATGGCCGGTCCGACTACCGGGAGAGCACCCTGTCCTTCCCCGGCGGCGCTGCCTGGCAGGTGAAGGGCCTGGTGGACAACCTGGACACCGGCGGTGACTCCGCCGGTGTGGTCACCCAGCTGACGGTCATCGTCCCCGACGAGGAAATAGCGGACATGGACCGCCTGATGGAGGGCATGAACACCGGCATGTCCCGCAGCTGGAGCTGCGGCTTCGACCTGGGCCAGGAGCCTGCCCAGGTCGGGGACGACCCTGTGGCCGCCGCCATCCGGGAGGCGCTGGTGTCCCGGCAGGACGATATCCACTTCAACGTGGAGTCCCTGGCGGAGAATCGCGGAGATTTCTACGGGTCCTACGGAAGCCTGTTCTTCCTGGGCATCATCCTCAGCGTGGGCTTCTCCCTGGCGGCGGTGCTGATCATCTATTATAAGCAGATCTCCGAGGGCTACGAGGACCAGGCCCGCTTCGACATCATGCAGAAGGTGGGCATGACCCGCCGGGACATCCGCTCCAGCATCAACAGCCAGCTGCTGCTGGTGTTCTTCCTGCCGCTGCTGCTGGCGGGGTTGCACCTGGCCTTCGCCTTCCCCTTTGTGCACAAGCTGCTGCTTCTGTTCAACCTCTGGAACACCCGCCTGCTGGTGGGCACCACCGCCGCCAGCTTCCTGGCCTTTGCCGTGCTGTACACCCTGGTGTACCGGATCACCTCCAACGCCTATTACCACATCGTCAGCGGGGGAGGGGAGCGGTAATGCGCCGGTTTGCCTACCGGGCGGTGCTGTGGTGCGGCGGAGCGGTGACGGTGGCCCTGGCCGCTGCCGCCGCCCTGACCGTGTCCCTCACCGACCGCCTCCTGCACAGGCTGGAGCCATAAAGCATAAAAAGTGACCGTATCCTTTCGGATACGGTCACTTTTTGGAGCTTGTGGCCGGATTCGAACCGGCGACCTGCTCATTACGAGTGAGCTGCTCTGCCAGCTGAGCCACACAAGCACACGGCTCCCCGAAGGAAGTCACAAGCTGTATTGTACCATGTTTTGCCCGGCCCGTCAACCACCAATTTTCCGCCCCGCCGGAGGGAATACATGGCGTATTCATGGCGGCGGCACTGCAAGAAATCTCGCGCGAAGAAACAAAAGTTTCCGGATGATGAAGATCCCGGAAACCGGCGGATCTGTCGAAAAATACGCGGATTTTGTCGAAATCCATATTTTCGGTGACTTTCCTGCGGAACGGACCGTTGGCTGTGAATTGACATAACAACCGTACCGGAAACGCTCTACAAAGAGTTATCCACATTTTCCACAGGGTTTTCCACACCGTTGAAAACCGGCATGACACAAGGCTTTTCGATGATTTTACCATTTTTTTGCCAGGCCGGAAAACGGAGTTGTTCACCGGGAGAAATCCGGCCATTTGGTTTACATAATCACATAATCCCGGGATTTGTGTCAGAAACTGTCCTTCTTGCAGGCATGACGGAGGCTGATGCAGGCCCTCAGCCAAAATATTTGTCCCGGAAGGGAACATGGTCCACCTGGAAGCTGCGGCCCCGGAGATATTCCAGCAGTCCGGCGTCCGTGGGGAAGTCGAAGGTCAGGCGATAGGAGTACAGAGCCTGCCGGGTCTCGCCGTACCGGCGGTTGGCCCGGCCGTCGCCGTACTTGCCGTCTCCCAGCAGGGGACAGCCCAGGTCGGCCATGGTGGCCCGGATCTGGTGGGTGCGGCCCGTCAGCAACTGGACCTCCAGCAGGGACAGCTCCCCCCGGGTCTCCAGGGTCCGGTAGCGGGTGACGGCGGTTTTCCCGCCGGGCACCGGCCGGTGATAGACGGCCACCTGCTTTTTCTGCTCGTCCTTCAGCAGGAAGCAGGACACCTCCCCCTCCGGGGGACGGGGGCGGCCCAGGGTGACGCACAGGTACCGCTTGTCGATCTCCCGGTCCCGGATTTTTTCGTTGATGATGCGCAGGGTCTCGGCGTTTTTGGCGGCAATGACGATGCCGCCGGTGTTCCGGTCGATGCGGTTGCACAGGGCCGGGGTGAAGGCGTTCTCCCATCGGGGGTTCCACTCCTGCTTCTGATACAGATACGCCTGGATGTGGTTGATGAGGGTGTTGACCTTCTCCGTCTCGTCGGCGTGGACCACCAGGCCGGGCCGCTTGTTCAGCAGCAGCAGATTCTCGTCCTCATACACGATGTCCAGGCTGGGCTTGAACAGCGTCAGGAAAAGATTGTCCTCCCGGGGCTTGTCAAAGAACTCGTCGTTGATGTATAATTGCAGAACGTCCCCTTCCTGCAGCCGCTGGTCCCGCTGGGCCCTGGCTCCGTTGCACTTGATGCGCTTGAGGCGGATGTATTTCTGCAGCAGCGCCGGGGGTAGCAGGGGCAGACTCTTGGATACGAAGCGGTCCAGCCGCTGCCCGGCGTCGTTTTTTCCGATGGTGATCTCCCGCATGGAGGGGCCTCCCTTACCGATAAAATTCCAGTCTGCTCTTATTCTACCTTGTTTTTCAAAAAAGTCAAAATATTTGTGAGAAAATGTTTGACAAAGGGGACGGAATTCAGTATAATACTACTCGTGTCATTGCGAGGTGTACTATGATTCTGAATGTGAACCGGATTCTGCATACCCCCGGCGCCAGCCAGGATTTCCATTTTGAGATGGATTTGTCCGACATGGAGTTCGGCGGGGAGAAGCCCGTGGTTCACCCGGTCGCTGTGGACGGCAGGGTGTATAACCAGGCGGGTGTGCTGCTGTGTGAGCTTCAGGCCAGTACAACGCTTCGCTGCGTATGCGACCGGTGCATGGAGGAGTTCGACTCTCCCAAAACTGCATCCTTCTCCTGCATTCTGGCGGAGGAGAAGCAGGATCAGGAGAATGACGACATCGTTCTGCTGGACCACGACGAGGTGGACCTGGCGGACCTGGCCGGCACGGCATTTATCCTCGATATGGACACGAAAACCCTCTGCTCGGAGGACTGCAAGGGCCTTTGCCCAGGCTGCGGCGTGAACCTCAACCGCGAGGCGTGCCGTTGCAAGAAGCAGGTCGATCCCAGACTTGCCAAGCTGGCCCAGTTGCTCGCGCAGGACGACGGGTGAGAATCTGAAAATATACTACTGCTCAGGCAGTTAAGACCAAGGAGGTGTCAACATGGCAGTACCTAAGGGAAAAGTATCCAAGCAAAGACGCAATAAGAGACGCAGCTCCGTCTGGAAGCTGGCGGCTCCCGGTCTCGTGGCATGCCCCAAGTGCGGCGCGCTGCATCTGCCTCACAGAATGTGCCCGGAGTGCGGTACCTATAACGGCCGCGAGGTCAAGCACGTTGAGTCTGTGGCAGCAGGCAAGTAAAATACCGTGTGTCCTTGTCAGGAGGGAAGATTTTCATCTTCCCTCCTTGCTTTTTGCCCAATTTTTGAATAAAATGGTTGCATATAAATAAGTGGGAGAGATCCATATGATGCGTCTGACCTTCCTGATGCTGCTTGGGAATGCCATATTTTACCTGATCCAGGCGGTTTCCTGCTGCCGGATCCTGACCCGTCGCTTTTCCTGGCCGGTGATGGTTCTGGGCTTCGCGGTGGGCTATCTGCTGTTTGTGACTCCGGCGATCCCGTTTCCGGAGACGGGGATGATACGGGGTGTGATCGCCCTGGTGAGCTTTCCGCTGGTGGATATGGTGCTGTTCCGGGATAAATGGTACAGGTGTCTGTTCTGCGGCGTGGCGGCGGTGCTGATCATGTCGGCTGCGGATATGATATCGGCGGCCGTTCTGCTGACGCCGGAGCAGCTGCGCCAGGGGCTGACCTTTCAGCCCATTCCGGTGCAGCTGACCTCCTATGCCATCTTCCTGTCGGCGTCGGCGTTTTTCCTGTGGATGTTCACCCTGCTGATGAACCGCTATAAATATCGCCTGTCCGGAAGGGAGTGGGCTCTGTACCTGCTGTTTCCCGTCAGCCAGTGCCTGCTGCTGTATGGCTGGATGATGCTGTGCCGGCTGGATTTCAGCGCCAACCGCATGTGGATTCTGCTGGCGGGACTGATCACCTGCGTGGCGGCGGACGCCGCCCTGTTCACGGCGGTTCGCGGCATGGCCCAGCGGGTGGAGCTGCAGGCGGAAAACGACCTGCTGGCCCAGCAGATCGACCGCCAGAAGGAGCACTATGCGGCCATCACGGCCCAGTATGAGAACATCCGCCGGATCCGTCACGACATCGCCAATCATCTGTACACCATGGACCTGCTGCTGAAGGAGGGGCGGTATGCGCAGGCCCAGGACTATTTTGCGGAGGTGTCCCAGGTCAGCCGTTACAAGTCCGACCTGGGCAGTTGCGAAAACCCTGTGGTGGAAGCCTTTCTGTATGCCCGGGCGGAGGATCTGAAGGCCCAGGGCTTTGATGTGGAGTTCCAGGTCGCTGTCCCGGCGGAGTGCGGCATCCGGAATGCGGATATGGTGGTGGCCTTCGGCAACCTACTGGACAACGCGGCGGAGGCCTGTCGGAATGCCGGGGAGAAGCGAATCGCCCTCTCCGCCGGAATGGAGCGGGAATATCTGCACATCCGGGAGCAGAACCCGGCTCCGGTGGGGCCTGTTTCCCATGACCGGCGAATCCCGGAGTTGGAGCGGGGAATCGGACATCATATCCTCCGGGAGCTGGCCTGGAAATACGACGGCAGCTTTACGTTCGAAGCGAAAGACGGAGAATTCAGGGCGGATCTGTTTTTGAAAGAGCGGGGCGTGACGGCCTGACGCATCATGGGACGCCAATGATGCGCGAATGAGGGCGGACCGGCGATCCGGGTGCCCACAGCAGAAAATTGAATTTTTCCGCCGGGAATGCACATGCTATCCTCCGATAAGGAGGTGCGTTCCATGACGGAGGAACCCAACCGGCAGCCGGAGCAGTCCGGCGGCCAGAGCGTCCCGCGGCTCTATGACCTGGGCGCCGCCCTGGTGGAGAGCCGCCGGGGCAGCATATACTGCCTGACCGTCATCGGTCAGGTAGAGGGCCACAATCTGGCCCCCGACAACACGAAAACCACCAAATATGAGCACGTTCTGCCCCTGCTGGCCCATCTGGAGCAGTCGGAGGACGTGGACGGCGTCCTGCTACTGCTGAACACCGTGGGCGGCGACATCGAGGCGGGCCTGGCCATTGCGGAGATGGTGGCCGGCATGACCAAGCCCACGGTGACCCTGGTGCTGGGCGGCGGCCACTCCATCGGCATCCCCCTGGCGGTGTCCGGGCGGCAGACCTTCATCGTGCCTTCGGCATCCATGACGGTGCACCCGGTGCGCATGAGCGGCCTGATGATCGCCGCGCCACAGTCCTATCGGTATTTTGAACGGGTACAGGAGAGCATCGTGTCCTTCGTGGCCCGGCACAGCCGCATCACCCAGGACGACTTCCGCCGGCTGATGCTGGCCGACGGGGATATGTCCAACGACGTGGGCACCATTCTGTACGGCAGCCAGGCGGTGGAGCTGGGGCTTATCGACCGGCTGGGCACCCTGTCCGACGCCCTGGAGGCTCTTTACGGCATGATCGGGAAAAACGGTTGATTTTGTCGGCCCCCTATGCTATACTGTGTGCAAATTGACAGACAGCGGGGGGCAATGGAATGAACACCAATTTCAAAACGGCGTTATTCGGCGGCTTCGACCGGGAGGACGTGGTCAACTATATCCAGCAGATCTCCCGGGAGAGTCAGCAGCGTATTTCCGCCCTGGAGGCGGAGAATCAGGACCTGCAGGAGCGTAACCGCTCCATGGAGGCGGAGCTGAACACCCTGCGCCGGGCGGCGCTGGAAAACGGCGCCGCGGCGGACACCTGCCGCCAGCTGCAGGATCGGCTGTCCCGGCTGCAGGACCAGGCCAGTCAGCTCCAGGCGGAGACGGAGGGCCTCCGGGCCCAGGCGGCGGAGTATCAGTCCCTGAAGGACCACATCGCCGACATTGAGATCAGCGCCCACCGGCGGACGGAGGAGTTCCGGGCCAAGGCCATCGAGCAGCTGCGGCAGCTGGCCCGGCAGCAGGAGGACTGGTGCGCCCAGTCCCGGGCCAAGTATGCCGAGCTGAACCGCCAGTTCTGCCAGAAGCTGGCCCTGGCCCAGCAGACCCTGGCGGAGCCGGACCTGTCCGGCTTCCAGGAGCTGGAGGAGGGCCTGCGGCAGCTGGAGGAGAGCTTCAGCCAGGACGCGTAAAAACGTGAAAAGCCGAGACTATCGGAATACTCGGAAATCTTCCGCCATCGGAAAGGAAGATCGTTACGAAAGAAACCCATCAGGGGTGTCTTTCGTTTGCAATCACAGGTTTTTCAGAACTTTTCAAGTTCTGAAAAACCGCACTCAGCTTGTCAAAAAGTCTTTTTTGACAAGCTGAGCCGGGTCAGGCGTGTGCCTGACCCGGCTTTTTTATTGAAATTTCAGCTCCCGGACCCGCCGATCAGGCTCAGGTCAAAGGCAAACAGCACCTCGTTCAGCTCAAACACGTTGTAGTTCCCGTGCTCGATGAAATACTCCACGATGATGTCGGACTTGTTGGAGCGGGACAGGGCGAACCCCGCCTTCATCAGCATATCCTTCGTTTCCTCCAGCGGCAGCTCCAGGGCCAGGGCAAAGGCGATCACGGTGGGCTTGGAGGGCTTGTAGGACTTGTCCGAGCGGATCTTGGAAAAGAGCTTCCGGTCGATGTTCGCCTTCTTGTAGCACTGGGCGTCCGTGATGTCGTTTCTGACGATCCACAGCGGCATACAGACACCTGCCTTTCCGGCCCGATCGGTTTATTTTTGCCGTCTCAGTCCTTGCGCAGGAGGTTGTTGTCCTCGAAATAGTCGATGCGCATGGCGTGGCGGACGTCGTGAAGGGTGGCGGCGGCGGTGCGGCGGGCGGTCTCGCTGCCGACCCGGAGGATCTCATACACGTCGGGCAGGCGCTTTTCCCAATCCTCCCGGCGCTGGCGGATGGGAGCCAGCTCTGCCTGGAGAACGTTGTTCAGGAACTTCTTGACCTTCACATCCCCCAGGCCGCCCCGCTGATAGTGGGCCTTCAGCTCATCCAGCCCGCTGTATTCCGGCAGGAACTCCGGGAAATACTCCGGGCGGCAGAAGGCGTCCAGATAGATGAAGACGGGGTTCCCCTCGGTGTGGCCGGGGTCCTCCCGGCGCAGGTGGGTGGGGTCGGTGAACATGGACATGACCTTGGTGCGGATGTCCTCGGGACTGTCGGACAGATAGATGCAGTTGCCCAGGGACTTGCTCATCTTGGCCTTGCCGTCAATGCCCGGCAGGCGCAGACACGCCTGGTTCTTGGGCAGGATGATCTGGGGATCCACCAGGGTGTCGCCATAGACGGCGTTGAACTTGTGGACGATCTCCTTGCACTGCTCCAGCATGGGCAGCTGATCCTCGCCCACGGGGACGGCGGTGGCCCGGAAGGCGGTGATGTCCGCCGCCTGGCTGATGGGATAGCAGAAGAAGCCCACGGGGATGCTGGCCTCAAAGTTGCGCATCTGAATTTCCGCCTTGACGGTGGGGTTGCGCTGGACCCGGGACACGGTGACCAGGTTCATATAATAGAAGGTCAGCTCCGTCAGCTCCGGGATCATGGACTGGATGAACAGGGTGGACTTCTCCGGGTCCAGACCGCAGGCCAGATAGTCCAGAGCCACGTTCATGATGTTCTGGCGGACCTTTTCCGGATGCTCGGCGTTGTCGGTAAGGGCCTGGGCGTCGGCGATCATGATATAGATCTCGTCGAACTTTCCGGAGTTCTGAAGGGCCACGCGCTCCTTCAGGGAGCCCACATAGTGGCCCACGTGCAGGCGGCCGGTGGGCCGGTCGCCGGTGAGGATGATCTGTTTCATATAACGCTCCTTCTGCGGCGCTTCAAAGGGGAAAAGCGCCGGGTATTTTCCTTATTATAAGCGCTGGCGGCTGCTTCGTCAACATTTTTGCCGCCGGAGAGGGGAATTTTCCCGGAAAACCGGGGTTGACAAACCCGGGGAGAGCGGGTACAATATCTTTGATTTTCGCAAAAGACTGCGAAGGGAAAAAGACGGAGCAGAACCCCCTGAAGAGAGCCGGCGGCTGGTGCGAGCCGGCGGAGGCGCTCCGTTGTACTGGCCCCGGAGTTTCCCGCCTGAACAGGGCGGGACGGTCGCGCCCCGTTACAGGCACCCCGAGCGCGGAGCTTAGCTTCCGCGGAAGCAGGGTGGTACAGCGAGTGATTTCGCCCCTGACCGTGTTATGCGGTCGGGGGATTTTTTCTTGTCATATTTATCATCAGAAGGAGAAAAGCATATGAAGTACGATTTTGCCGCCATTGAGAAAAAGTGGCAGAAGCGGTGGGAGGAGACCAAGCCCTATGCCGCCGTCACCGGGGACAAGCGCCCCAAGTTCTACGGGTTGATCGAGTTCCCCTATCCCTCCGGCCAGGGCCTGCACGTGGGTCATCCCCGGCCCTTTACCGCCATGGACATCGTCACCCGGAAAAAGCGCATGGAGGGCTACAACGTCCTGTTCCCCATCGGATTTGACGCCTTCGGCCTGCCCACGGAGAACTACGCCATCAAGAACCACATCCACCCGGCCATCGTCACCAAGCAGAACATCGCCAACTTCACCAGCCAGCTGAAAATGCTGGGCTACGGCTTCGACTGGGACCGGGTGGTGGACACGACGGATCCCAACTATTATAAGTGGACCCAGTGGATCTTCCTGCAGATGTTCAAGAAGGGCCTGGCCTATAAGACCACCATGCCCGTGAATTGGTGCACCAGCTGCAAGTGCGTGCTGGCCAACGAGGAAGTGGTCAACGGCGTGTGCGAGCGCTGCGGCAGCGAGGTCATCCGCAAGGAAAAGAGCCAGTGGATGCTGAAGATCACCGCCTATGCCCAGCGGCTGCTGGACGATCTGGAGGACGTGGACTTCATCGAGCGGGTGAAGATCCAGCAGCGCAACTGGATCGGCCGCTCCACCGGCGCGGAGATCACCTTCGACACCAACGTGGGCGACCAGGTCACCGTGTATACCACCCGGGCCGACACCCTGTTCGGCACCACCTATATGGTCATCTCCCCGGAGCACCCCCTGCTGAAGCAGTGGCAGCCCAAGATTAAGAATTGGGACGCCGTGGCCGCCTATCAGGAGGAGGCCGCCCATAAGTCCGATTTCGAGCGGGGCGAGCTGAACAAGGAAAAGACCGGCGTCCGGCTGGAGGGCATCGAGGCCATCAACCCCGTGACCCACAAGCCCCTGCCCCTGTTCGTGTCCGACTATGTCCTCATGGGCTACGGCACCGGCATCGTCATGGGCGTTCCCGGCCACGATCAGCGCGACTGGGAGTTTGCCACGAAGTTCGGCCTGCCCATCATCGAGGTGGTCAAGGGCGGCGACGTCACCAAGGAGGCCTTTGTGGCCAAGGACGACAGCGCCGTGATGGTGAACTCCGGGTTCCTCAACGGCATGACCGTGAAGGAAGCCATCCCCGCCATGAAGAAATATGTGGTGGAGCAGGGCTTCGGCAAGGAGAAGGTCAACTATAAGCTTCGGGACTGGGTGTTCTCCCGCCAGCGGTACTGGGGTGAGCCCATCCCCCTGGTGAACTGCCCCAAGTGCGGCTGGGTGGCCCTGCCGGAGGAGCAGCTGCCGCTGGTCCTGCCCCAGGTGGAGAGCTATGAGCCCACCGACGACGGCGAAAGCCCCCTGAGCAAGATGACCGACTGGGTCAACACCACCTGCCCCTGCTGCGGCGGCCCCGCCAAGCGGGAGACCGATACCATGCCCCAGTGGGCCGGCTCCAGCTGGTACTTCCTGCGGTATATGGACCCCCACAACGACAAGGCCCTGGCCAGCAAGGAGGCCCTGGAATACTGGAGCCCCGTGGATTGGTACAACGGCGGCATGGAGCACACCACCCTGCACCTGCTGTACTCCCGGTTCTGGCACAAGTTCCTGTATGACATCGGCGTGGTGCCCACCAAGGAGCCCTATGCCAAGCGCACCAGCCACGGTATGATCCTGGGCGAGGGCGGCGAGAAAATGTCCAAGTCCCGGGGCAACGTGGTGAATCCCAACGATATCGTGGCCCAGTACGGCGCGGATACCATGCGCCTGCACATTATGTTTATCGGTGACTTTGAGAAGGCCGTCACCTGGTCCAACGAGGCGGTGAAGGGCTCCAAGCGGTTCCTGGACCGCTGCTGGAACCTGATGGACCTGGCCCAGGACAGCGACGAAATTTCCGAAAAGAACGAGGCCCTGATCCACAAGACCATCAAGAAGGTCACCGCCGATATCGACGATCTGAAGATGAACACCGCCATCGCCGCCCTGATGGCCATGGTCAACGAGTTCTATTCCTCCGGCCTGACCCGGGGCGACCTGCAGCAGCTGATGCTTCTGCTGTCCCCGTTTGCGCCGCACATGGTGGAGGAAATGTGGGAGCTTACCGGCTACGCCGAAAAGACCGGCAGGATGGCCATGCAGATGCCCTGGCCCGTCTATGACGAGGGCAAGACCGTGGACACCCATGTGGACATGGCTATTCAGGTCAACGGCAAGCTCAAGGGTGCCGTCACCGTCCCCGCCGGCAGCGGCCAGGAGACCGTCATGGCCGCCGCCATGGAGCTGGACAAGGTCAGAAAGGCCGCCGAGGGCATGACCGTGGTCAAGACCATCCTGGTGAAGGACAAGCTCATGAACCTGATCGTCAAGCCTGCGAAATAATCGGAATCGTAAAAAATGTTGGAAAACGGCTTGACAAGGCAGGGCCTACACAGTATAATGCTATTGTTAAAGTCATGTCCAATGGCTCTTAAAGAGTATCCAGGATCGAGCCGGATACATCGGAGGGAGGGAAAATAGATGTCCGAAGTCCACGTCAAGGAAGGCGAGTCCCTGGACAGCGCTCTGAAGCGTTTCAAGAGAAGCTGCGCCAAGGCAGGCGTCCTGGCTGAAGTGCGGAGAAGAGAGTGCTACGAAAGCCCCAGCGTCAAGCGCCGCAAGAAGTCCGAGGCTGCCCGCAAGAACAGAAACAAGAGATATTATTAATCGTCTCAAAAGCGTGCTGAACGTTGCGTTCAGCACGCTTTTTTTGCGGCCGATTTCATAATTTGTTCAAAGAATTTTCACCATTGCCCGAACCGCGTATGTATAATGTTATAATGTGTAGCTTGTCCAAAAGGAGCAAGGCGCTTTTTTCGCAAGCCTGGCTCTCCCTCTGGGAGAGCTGTCACCGAAGGTGACTGAGAGGGCCTGCAAACCCTTTATCAAAAAAAGCCCTGCTTTTTTTGATAAAGGTCTCATCTAAACCCCTCGGAAAGCGGGTATACTGCTTCTGCGCCGGTGATCCCCGCGCGAAGGCCCCGATAGCGCGGAAAAGGTTGATTTTTTGGGCTGAACCTGCTATAATGAACGGACTTGTCAAAGGATAACCGGAAAAGGATTTTTGTTATGCTGAGAAGATTCAAATCGTCTGTTACCTTTTTAATGAAGCTGCTGGCCTTTCTGCTGTGTGCCGCCTGCTTTTTCGGCCTGTTCGGACTGGAATATTTCTTCCTTCTGCGCCCCAGCCGCACCCTGGGCGTCACGGCGGTGGCCTTCGTGGTAGTTTACGTCCTGATGACCAAGGTCTACGGCGGCTTCGACATCGGAAAGCGCAAAAGCAAGCCCATCGTGTTCTCCATGGCCCTGACCCTGCTGCTGACGGACCTGGTGACGCACTTCCTGCTGTGCATCATGAATACCACCGTCATCCACGGGGGACGCTTTGTATATGAGTGCCCGCTGCTGCTGCTGGCGGTCTATATGCTGCAGGTGGCCCTGGTGATCATCATGGCCTACGGCGGCAACGACCTGTACTTCAAGGTCAACAAGCCCCAGCGCTGCCTGATGGTGGCCCGCCGGGGCGAGTGCATCGAGGACCTGATCAAAAAAGTGGGCCGCTACAAAAAGCAGTACAACATCCAGCAGGTGGCCTGGCTGGACCAGCCGGATCTGCTGACCTGCGTGGACCACGCCGACGCGGTGTTCCTGTATGAGCTTTCCGTCCGGGAGCGCACCGACCTGGTGGAATACTGCTACCAGACCCGCAAGGACCTGTACTACAGCCTGGAGATGTCCGACGTGGTGGCCATGGCCGGGGAGCGGGTCATGTTCGACGACAAGACCATGATGTACTGCCCGGTCCGGGAACTGCGGTTCGAGGAGCGCATCGTCAAGCGTCTGGGGGATATCCTGGTGTCCGTGGTGGGCCTGGTGCTGACCTCCCCCATCCTGCTGGCAACGGCCCTGGCCATCCGCCTGGAGGACGGCGGCCCGGTGTTCTACCGCCAGAAGCGCGCCACCTACGGCGGCCGGGTGTTCGAGGTGTACAAATTCCGCTCCATGCGAGCCCAGGATGGTAGCATCCACGTCTCCGCCAAGAAGGATGACGACCGCATCACCAAGGTGGGCCACATCATCCGCAAGTTCCGCATCGACGAGCTGCCCCAGCTGATCAACGTCCTGAAAAGCGACATGAGCATTGTGGGCCCCCGGCCCGAGATGCTGGAAAACGTGGAAAAATATACCGACGACCTGCCGGAGTTCCGCTATCGCCTGCGTGCGAAGGCGGGGCTCACCGGCCTTGCCCAGATTTACGGCAAATACAACACCTCGCCCCGGGACAAGCTCATCATGGACCTGGCCTATATCCAGCAGTATAGCGTCTGGCTGGACCTGAAGCTGATCCTGCGGACGGCTCTGGTGCTGCTGACGCCGGAGGAGAGCACCGAGGCCTTCGAGGACGAGAAAACGGAGGAAAAACCGTAATGCATACCACAAAGCGCGCCGTGCTGCTCAGCTGCTCCGACCACTATAACCACCGCCTCTACGTCATCGACGGCTATCTCAGGTCCCTGGGCTACGAGACGGTGTACTACACCAGCGACTTTGACCACACCTCCAAAAAGGTGTTCCGCTGCGCGGTCCCCGGCTGCCGCCAGATCCATGTGCGGCCCTATCAGAAAAACCTGTCCCTGTCCCGGATTCTGTCCCATCGGGACTTTGCCCGCCTGGTGTTCCGGGAGCTGGAGCAGGACCCCCCGGACGTGGTGGTGGCCCAGCTGCCCCCCAACTACCTGGCCCATTATGCCGCCCGCTTCAAGGCCCGGCACCCGGAAACCAGGCTGATCTTCGAGATTTTCGACATGTGGCCGGAGACCTTCCCCTCCGGCTCCATGAAGCGCCTGCTGGCCCTGCCCTTTTCCGTGTGGGCCGGTCTGCGGGATAAGAACCTCTCTGCTGCGGACCGGGTGATCCCCGAGTGCAGACTGTTTTGCCGCAAGCTGGGTCTGCCGGAGGAAAACGCCATCTACCTGGCCTCCCGCCGCGACCCGGACCAGACGCCGGAGGCCCATCTGCGCTCCGACGGGCTGGACCTGTGCTACCTGGGGGCCATCAACAACGTGGTGAACGTCGACGCCATCGCCGGCCTGACGGCCCAATTGGCCCGGCTGAAGCCCGTCACCGTCCATGTCATCGGCGACGGCGAGAAATGCCCCCAGCTGCTCCAGGCCCTGCGTGACGCCGGGGCGGAGGTGGACTGGCTGGGCGTGGTGTTTGACGAGAGCCGGAAGCACGAGGTCATGAGCCGCTGCCACTTCGGCTTTAACCTGATGAAGCCCGATGTGTGCGTGGGCCTGACCATGAAGTCCGTGGATTATTTCCGCCACGATCTGCCCATTCTCAACAACATTCCCGCCGACACCGCCGAGCTGGTGGACCGGGAACAGGTGGGTCTCAACGTGGGGGAGGACACGGCGGCCCGGGTGGCTGCCATGACGGTGGAGGACTGTCTGCGCATGCGTAAGAACGTCCGCCGGGTCTTTGACGAGAATTTTGACCTGCCGGTGGTGCAGGCCCGATATGCCGCCCTGCTGCAGGGCATTGTGTGAGGATACGACCGTGGAAAAACAGATATTGATCCTGCTGGCTGCCTACAAGGGCGGCCGGTTTATCCGGCCCATGGTGGACTCCATCCTGGCGCAGGACGTGGGGGGCTGGAGGCTGATCCTGTCGGACGATGGGGAGGATACCGCCCCCATTTTGCAGGAATACGCCGATAAATATCCGGATAAAATAACGCATTATCGTTCCGGCCGCCGGTTCGGCAGCGCCCAGAAGCACTTCATGCACCTGCTGGAGCAGTTCGGGGGCCAGGCCGACTACATCATGTTCAGCGACCAGGACGACGTGTGGCACCCGGACAAGGTGCGCCTGACCCTCCGGCTCATGGAGCAGGCGGAGACAGACCCGGCCCTGCCGGTGCTGGTCCACACGGACCTGCGGGTGGTGGACGGCCAGCTGCATGAGATGGACCCCTCCTTCCAGCACTATTCCGGCCTGGACGGCCATCGTCTGGCGCTGGAGCAGCTGCTGGTGCAGAATGTGGTCACCGGCTGCACCATGATGATCAACCGCTCCCTGGCCCGGCTTGCCTGCCGCCCGGTGGGGGAGGGGGATATGCTGATGCACGACTGGTGGCTGGCGCTGATCGCCGCCGCCATGGGCCGGGCCGTGTTCCTGAACCGCGCCACCATTGACTACCGCCAGCACGGCGGCAACGTGGTGGGGGCCAAGGATCCCCGCTCGGCGGGCTATGTGCTGCAGAAGCTCAAGGGCGGTGCGGTGCGCCGTTCCCTGGTGGATACGGCCCGACAGGCCGGGGCTTTCCTCTCCTGCTATCGTCAGGAGCTGACCCCGGATCAGCAGGCCCTGCTGGCGGACTATGCCGCCGCCCCTGAAAAGGGAAAACTGGCCCGGCTGGCCCTTTACCGGCGGCGGGGCCTGTGGAAGTACGGCCTGAACCGCCGTATCGGACAAATTCTTTGGTGGTGAATCTTTTGCAAAATCGAATCCGTAATATGACGGAGGAGCTCCGGCAGGGCGCCTTTACCCAGCGGTGCAGCCAGCTCTCCTTCGGCGTTCTGTGCCTGCTCCTGCTGGAATGCAGCATCACCGGCGGCGGCCGCTATTGGGAGGTTGGACCTGTCAGCGTCCGCATTCTGCTGGGGGGCCTGGCGGCTGTTCTGGCCCTGCCGGAGCTTTTCCGGCATCTGGGCGCATACCTGAAAAAGCCCTCCATCTGGCTGACGCTGATATTTGTGGTGTGGCTGGCCTTCTGTGCTTGGCTGGGCATCCGGTCAAACAACCGCATGGACGTGCTGATCACCGACGTAAAGGGCTTCATGTGGCTGTTCCTGATCCCCGTGTTTGTGGCTGTGGTCCGGTCCCGCGACCGGCTGCGGACCCTTCTGAGCTGGGTCCTGGCGGGGGCGGTGATCCAGGCGGCTCTGATCCTGGCGGTGAACGCCGCCGTGGTGCTGTCGGATAACCCCGAGCCCCTGTGCCGCTGGCTGACGGCCCATTCCATCGGGCTGGTGGACATTGTGTCCGACAAGCTGGTCCGGGTGTTCTTCAAGAGCAGCCCCTATATGATCGTGGGCTGCGTGGTGGTGCTGTTCCGCCAGGCCCGGGCGCCGAAGCTGCGCTGGCGCTATGTGCTGGCGGTGGCTCTGCTGTTCAACGCCCTGCTTTTAAGCTATACCCGCTCCCTGTACGGAGCTTTAGGGCTGACGGCCCTGATCAGTATCGTTGCGGTGCTGGTGCTGTGCCCGGAGGGTCGGCGGCGGACGGCGGCGTTTCTGCTGGCTGCCGTGGTGTGCTTCGGCGTGCTGGTCACGGTGCAGGAGTTTGTCCTGGAGGGCAGCTATCTGAGCTTTGCTGTGTCCCGCACCATCGGCCAGGAGGTCCCCACCTCCTGGGCCTCCCAGCTGCGGGGCCGCATCCGGGGAGATATCTCCGATGACAAGCCCAACGACGCCGAGATGGACCGTCAGCGGGCCTATATCCAGGTCACCGAGAAATCCGACCGGTTCCGCCAGGAAACCCAGGACGGCCTCAAGGACTGCATCCGCCGCAGTCCCATCATTGGCTGCGGCCTGGGCGCTGCGGCCGCCAGCCGGGACAGCGGCGTGGACGAGTATTTCTATCTGGATATGCTGGCCCGGACGGGTATCGTGGGGCTGCTGCTGTACATGCTGCCCTTTGGCTATGTGGTGGTCTGGTGTCTGCGGCGGCGGGAGCTGCTGCGGGAATGCCCGGAGGGAGCGGCCGTGGTCTGCGGCCTGTGCACCTTCTGGATCGTCACCTGGTTCAACCCCTGGATGAACGCCGTGCTGGGCATCGCCTGGTACGCCGTCGCCCTGTCGGTCCCCCAGGCGCTGGAGGAGCGCAGCGTTTGATACTGCGCAACAGGAGAATGTTTTACCATGGCGAATGAATCAAGCGGAAAAAAAGCCCTGAAGGCCGGACTTGGCTACACGGTGGGCAATATGCTGGTGAAGGGCCTGTCCTTCCTGGCCATCCCCCTGTTTGCCAGGCTGATGACGGTGGAGGACTTCGGCATTTACAGCACCTTCAGCTCCTATGTCATGATCGTGACGGTGCTGGCGGGCTTCACCCTGCACACCAGCGTCCGCAACGCGAAGCTGGATTATGTGGACCTCACCGGCTCCTACTGCTCCTCCGTGACCCTGCTGGTCATCGGCAATTCCCTGCTGCTGCTGGCATTGAGTCTGGTGTTTGCCTCACCGCTGGCCCGGATCCTGAGCCTGGAGCAGCCGTATCTTCCGGCGCTGATCGTGCTGGAGAGCTTCGGCATGGCCATGCTGACCTTCTACAACTCCGTCCTTTCGGTGGACTATAAGTATAAGGAGTACCTGGTGCTGAGCCTGGTGTATGCCGTGGCTGGCATCGGCGGCTCCGTGCTGCTGATCCTGACCCTCTGCCGGGGCCAGGGATACCTGGGCCGCATCCTGGGCACCCTGATCCCTGCGGTGCTGGTGGGCATCTATGTGGTGTTCCGCCTGTGGCGGAAGGACCGCCCCCGCATCAGCCGGGAATACTGGCGCTACGGCATGGCCATCAGCCTGCCCACGGTGCCCCACGGCCTGAGCCAGCTGCTGCTGAACCAGTTTGACCGCATCATGATCAAGTCCATCATCGGCAACACCGAGGCCGGACTTTACAGCTTTGCCTATAATGTGGGGATGATCTTCCAGGTCATCACCAATTCCATGGACACCGCCTGGGCACCCTGGTTCTTTGAAAAGATGAAGGCCCGGGAGTACCCGGCCATCCGCCGGGCCGCCTCGGCCTATGTGATCTTCGTGTCCATCGGGGCCATGGCCCTGGCGCTGATCTCTCCGGAGGTCATCCTCATTGCCGGCGGCTCCAAATACAGCGACAGCCGCTACGTGACCATGCCCATCGTGCTGTCCATGTACTACGCGTTTTTGTATACCCTGCCCTCCTCGGTGGAGTATTACTATAAGAAAACCAAGCTCATCGCCCTGGGCACCATGCTGGCGGCGGGCATGAACATCCTGCTCAACGCCGTGTTCATTCCGGCCTTCGGCTATGTGGCGGCGGCCTACACCACCGTGGCCTGCTACCTGCTGTATTACCTGCTGCATGTGGCCCTGTCCTGGTGGGTCCACAAGGGCATGGTGTATGACATTCTCCAGCAGTTCTTCTGGCTGGGGATCGTGTCGGTGGTGTCGCTGGTGACGGTGGCTCTGACGGACCTGTTCTGGATCCGGATGGGACTGCTGGCGGCCCTTCTGGGCGTATGCCTGCTGTGGACTCTCCGCCACCGGGACCAGGTGGCCCGGACCCTTGCGGTGTTCCGCCGGAAATCGGCCTGAACCCGGGACAAAACCCCCGGTTTTGCGGGACATCCCGCCTTGTCCCGGGACGGAAATATAAGAGAAGTTACGAAATAACGGATAGGAGTGAGATAAGTGGAGGAACTGACGCTTCGGCAAATGCAGGAGGGAGCTCTGAACATTCTCAAGAAATTGGACGGCATCTGCCGGGAGCAGGGACTGCGGTATTTCCTGTTTTACGGCACGCTGATCGGGGCCATCCGTCACAAGGGCTTCATTCCCTGGGATGACGACCTGGACGTGGCCATGCCCCGGCCGGACTTTGACAAGCTGGTGGCCTACTGCCGCCGGCACCGGCAGGAGCTTCAGCCCATGCAGCTGATGACCGTGGACGACAACCCCCAGTATGTGTACCCCATCGCCCGGTTCAGCGACACCCGCTACCGGGTGAAGTACCAGGGCATCCGGGATTACGGCCTGGGCCTGTTTGTGGATATCTATCCCCTGGACGGCTGCGGAAACACCGAGGAGGAGGCCAGGGCCTGGGTGCAGCAGCCCATGCGGGACGTGAAATTCATCAACTGCTGCGCCGCCGAAAAGTTCACCCCCAGCCGCCGGGGCTGGCTCCACACCCCTGCCAAGCTGGCGGGCTTTGCCTGGGCCCGGCTCCACGGAAGCGCCCATTACATCCACCGCATCGAGGCCTGGGCCCGGCAGAAGGACTATGAGAAGTGCCGCTATGTGGGCTGCACCGTTTGGGATACCAAGTGGAACATCGTGTACCCGCGGGAGGACCTGGAAAAAACGCTGTATGTTCCCTTTGAGGATGCAGAGTTCCCCATTCCCGCCGGATATGACCGGATGCTGCGCCACACCTATGGCGATTACATGACGCCCCCGCCGCCGGAACAGCGGATCGGGCAGCATTTTTACACCGTATGGCCCAAGGAACAAGGGGCCGCGGAGGAACATAAGGAAGGAGCCATCTCATGAAAGGTATCGTTTTGGCCGGCGGAGCCGGTACGCGCCTGTATCCCCTGACCATGGTCACCAGCAAGCAGCTGCTGCCGGTGTATGACAAGCCCATGATCTATTACCCCCTGTCCACCCTGATGATGGCGGGGATCCGGGACATTCTCATCATCTCCACCCCCACGGATCTGCCCAATTTCGAGCGTCTGCTGGGGGACGGAAGCCAGTTCGGCATCCGGCTGAGCTATAAGGTGCAGCCCTCGCCCGACGGCCTGGCCCAGGCGTTCCTGCTGGGCGAGGAGTTCATCGGCGACGACTGCTGTGCTATGGTGCTGGGAGACAACATCTTCTACGGCAGCGGCTTCCGTGCCCGTTTGAAGCAGGCGGCGGCGGACGCCCAGCAGGGCCGGGCCAGCATCTTCGGCTACTATGTCAACGACCCCGAGCGCTTCGGCATCGTGGAGTTCGACGAAACCGGAAAGGTCATCTCCGTGGAGGAGAAGCCCCAGCATCCCAAGAGCAACTACTGCATCACGGGGCTGTATTTCTACGACAACCGGGTGGTGGACATGGCCAAGCGGGTGAAGCCCAGCGCCCGGGGCGAGCTGGAGATCACCGACCTGAACCGCTTCTATCTGGAGGACGGCACCCTGAACGTGCAGCTGCTGGGCCGGGGCTATGCCTGGCTGGACACCGGCACCATGGACTCCCTGGTGGATGCGGCGGACTTTGTGCGCACCATCGAGACCCGCCAGGGCTCCCAGATCGCGGCCCTGGAGGAGATCGCCTTCAACGAGGGCTGGATCGACAAGGAGACCCTGCTCCAGTCCGCCCAGCGCTATGGCAAGTCCCCCTACGGCCAGCATCTAATGCACGTGGCCGATGGTAAAATTCGATATTGATAGGTGATTTGCATGAAAATTCTGGACACAAAAATTCCCGAGGTAAAGATCATCGAGCCGGACGTGTTCGGCGATCACCGGGGCTGGTTCATGGAAACCTGGTCCCAGCCCAAGTATGAATCCCTGCATTTTGCGCCCATGCAGGACAACGAGAGCTTCACCGCCAAGAAGGGGACCCTGCGGGGCATCCACTTCCAGCAGGACCCCATGGCCCAGGCCAAGATCGTCCGGGTGGTGCGGGGCGCCGTGATGGACGTGGCGGTGGACCTGCGGAAGGGGTCCCCCACCTATCTGCAGTGGGTATCCGTGGAGCTCAGCGCCGAGAATAAGCGCCAGTTCTACATTCCCCGGGGCTTCGGCCACGGCTTCGTGACCCTGACGGACGACGTGGACTTCTGCTATAAGGCGGACAACCTCTACGACCACCCCAGCGACCGGTCCATCCGCTTCGACGACCCTGCCATCGGCGTGGACTGGGGCGTGACGGATCCGATCCTGTCCGACAAGGACAAAAACGCTCCGCTACTGGCGGACAGCGACTGCAACTTCGTTTACGGAAAGGGAGAATGAGCCATGACCATTATCGTTACCGGCGGCGCCGGCTTTATCGGCAGCAACTTTGTGTTCCATATGCTCAAGGAGCACCCCGACTACCGCATCGTGTGCCTGGACAAGCTGACCTATGCGGGGAACCTGTCCACCCTGGCCCCCGTGATGGACAACCCCAATTTCCGCTTTGTGAAGGCGGATATCTGCGACCGGGAGGCCGTTTACAAGCTGTTTGAGGAGGAGCACCCCGACATGGTGGTGAACTTCGCCGCCGAGAGCCATGTGGACCGCTCCATCGAAGACCCCGGCGTGTTCCTGCAGACCAATATCATCGGCACCGCCACCATGATGGACGCCTGCCGCAAGTACGGCATCCAGCGCTATCACCAGGTGTCCACCGACGAGGTGTACGGCGACCTGCCCCTGGACCGGCCGGACCTGTTCTTCACCGAGGAGACGCCTATCCATACCTCCAGCCCCTACTCCAGCTCCAAGGCGTCCGCCGACCTGCTGGTGCAGGCGTATCACCGGACCTATGGCCTGCCGGTGTCCATCAGCCGCTGCTCCAATAACTACGGGCCCTATCACTTCCCGGAGAAGCTGATCCCCCTGATGATCGCCAACGCCCTGAACGACAAGCCCCTGCCCGTGTACGGCGAGGGCCTCAACGTCCGGGACTGGCTGTATGTGGAGGATCACTGCCGGGCCATCGACCTGATCATCCACAAGGGCCGGGTAGGCGAGGTGTACAACGTGGGCGGCCACAACGAGATGCGCAACATCGACATTGTGAAGCTGATCTGCAAGGAGCTGGGCAAGCCCGAGAGCCTCATCGTCCATGTGGCGGACCGGAAGGGCCACGATATGCGCTATGCCATCGACCCCACCAAGATCCACAACGAGCTGGGCTGGCTGCCGGAGACCAAGTTCGCCGACGGCATCAAAAAGACCATCGACTGGTACCTGAATCACCGGGAGTGGTGGGAGACCATCATCTCCGGCGAGTATCAGGACTATTACGAGAAAATGTACGGCAATCGCTGAGTGATGGAGGAGCAGAGAGTCAGGGCCGGGGCGGGGCCGATACCGTCCGCCCATCTGGGCTTTGTGGACGCCGCCAAGGGCCTGGGCATCCTGGCGGTGATCTGGGGACATATGGACTATCTGTGGAGCACCAGCTCCGTGTGGTTCTCGTCCTTCAAGCTGGCGGTGTTCTTTGTGGTGGTGGGCCTGCTGAAGGCGCGCCGCTATGAGGCCCGGGGACAGGAGGAGAGCTGCGGCGCCGTGTGGGGCAAGCGGCTGTATTCCCTGGTCATCCCCTATGGGGTGTACTCCCTGTTGGCCATTCTGGCGCACCTGGCCTTTGCGGCGGTGCGGCACCAGGGCATGCTGGAGGCCTTGCGGGGGGACGTGCTCCTGACCGTGACGCTGCGGGGCATCGCCACCCTCTGGTTCCTGCCCACGCTGCTGCTGGCTGAGCTGCTGTTTGCGGCCATCCGGCCGGAGAGCCGGTCCAGGGCCGTGAAGCTGCTGCTGTGCATCCTGATGCCGGTGCTGCTGTGGGCGGTGTGCTGGTTCTATGAGGGGATGGACCTGCCGGAGGGGCTGCTGGCCCAGGCGGGGCAGAACCTGTTTGTGGTGGCGGCCAAGAGCGTCAGCGGGTGCTGGTTCATGCTGTGCGGCTATTACATCTATCGCCATCTGGACCCCAAACGGCTGAGCAGGCCGCTGATCCTGGTGGTGCTGCTGGCGGTGAACCTGGGGCTGTCGCTGCTGAGTCCGGAGCTGGATTTCAACGCCTTCCGGCTGGGCCGCTTCGGCCTGGTGTTCTATGTCAACGGCGTGCTGGGCTCCGTGGCGCTGCTGGAGCTGCTGCGGTATCTGGAGGGGCGGATGTCCCTGCGGCCGCTGATCTGGTGCGGGAAGAACTCCATGTTCCTGATGGCCACGCATCTGCCCTGGTATATCGCGCCGGTGCTGGTGGCCGTGGGGAAGCGGTTCTATACCGCCGCGGCGCCGGATGTGAAGTATTTCCTGGTCATGCTGGCGGAGTTTGCCGCCCTGATGGCCATTGAGTTCGTGATGGTCCGGTGCAAGGACAGGATCAAGGACGCCATTACCGGCGGCGGAAAGGAAAAGGCCGTCAGCCGGGCCATCCAGTATCTGTAAGGAGGCTGCAAAATGAAAATTCTGGTAACGGGCGTGGGCGGTCAGCTGGGCCACGACGTCATGAACGAGCTGGCCCGCCGGGGCCATCAGGGCGTGGGCAGCGACATTGCCCCGGTATACAGCGGCAACGCCGACGGCTCCGCCGTGACGGGGATGCCCTATGTGGCCATGGACATCACCAATGAGCAGCAGGTGCGGCAGATGATGGACCAGGTGCGGCCCGACGCCGTGATCCACTGCGCCGCCTGGACGGCGGTGGACCTGGCCGAGGACGCCGACAAGCAGCCCAAGGTCCGGGCTATCAACGTGGACGGCACTGCCCATCTGGCCCAGGCCTGCCGGGAGATGGACTGCAAGATGATGTACATTTCCACGGACTATGTGTTCAACGGCCAGGGGGAGACCCCCTGGCAGCCGGACTGCAAGGACTATCAGCCCCTGAATTTCTACGGCGAGACCAAGCTGGGCGGCGAGCTGGCCGTCAGCTCCCGGCTGGAGAAGTATTTCATCGTGCGGATCGCCTGGGTGTTCGGCCTGAACGGCAAGAACTTCATCAAGACCATGCTCCAGCTGGGCAAGACCCACGACAAGCTGCGGGTGGTGTGCGACCAGATCGGCACGCCCACCTATACCCTGGACCTGGCGCGGCTGCTGGTGGACATGATCGAGTCCGACAAGTACGGGTATTACCACGCCACCAACGAGGGCGGGTATATCTCCTGGTACGACTTCGCCTGCGAGATCTTCCGCCAGGCGGGGCTGCCGGTGCAGGTGGACGCCGTGACCACGGCGGAATACGGCGCGTCCAAGGCGGCCCGGCCCTTCAACAGCCGCCTGGACAAGAGCAAGCTGGCAGAAAACGGCTTCACGCCGCTGCCGGAGTGGAAGGACGCCCTGAGCCGGTATCTCCGGGAGCTGGGCGACAATCAATAAGCGAGAAAGAGCTTGTCAAATAAGACTTTTTTGACAAGCTGACGGGCATCCGGCCCTGGCCGGATGCCCGTTTTTTTGGGCACACAATGCGGTACAATGGCAGCCGCAGTGCGGGGAAACGAGATTGTATGGCACTTTGCGACGGCCTGTTTACGGACATAATGGATGTTCTGACCGCCTGATTTACGGCGGTGGAATGTGAAAATAATACAATTCCCGTCAAAATGATGACGGCATATGATTAATTTGTCTTTTTTTTTTTTTTTTTTGTGGATTGCTGTTGAAAATGGCCGCTATACGTTGTATAATACACTGAGGCCGGAAGGCACATTTATATCCCTTTCATAAGTCAGAAGGGTCCGTGAAACAATGACTGCATAAGGCGGCGGCGCTGCTTTTCTGAGCCATGCGGAGCAATGACCAAGGCGGGAATACGAGAGATATCGAGGAAAGGCCAGGATAGCCAGCATGAGAGGTACATCAGCTGAAGCCATTGAACGAACGGAATCCTCTTTGCCGGAGGCGGCAGAGTTCCTTCTCCGGGGAAATACTTCCGCCGGATACCTGGCGGTCAAGCGGCTGGCGGATATCGTGTGCGCGCTGGCGGGCCTTATCCTGCTGGCGGCGCCGATGCTGATCCTGAGCGCGATCATCGTCATCGACTCGCCGGGGCCGGCCATTTTCAGGCAGGAACGATTGGGAAAAAACGGAAAAACCTTCATGATCCTGAAGTTCCGCACCATGCGGCTGAACGCAGAGGAAAACGGGCCGCAGTGGGCGCAGGAACGCGACCCGCGCTGCACCAGAGTGGGCCTTTTTCTGCGCCGCTCCCGGCTGGATGAGCTGCCGCAGCTGTTCAACATCCTGGACGGGAGCATGAGCCTGGTGGGTCCCCGCCCGGAAAGACAGTATTTTTATCAGAAATTTGAGGAATACATACCCGGCTTTTCCCGCCGGCTGGCGGTGACGCCGGGCCTGACGGGCTATGCCCAGGTCAACGGGGGCTATTCCCTGCCGCCGGAGGAAAAGATCGTTTATGATATGTATTACATTCGGAATCAGTCGCTGCGGATGGATCTGCACTGCCTGGTGAAAACGGTGCGGGTGGTATTCACCGGAAACGGAGCGCGATGATGGCAGAGAAAGGAACCGGGCTGCCGGAGATCTCGGTGCTGATGCCGGCATACAACGCCGAGCGGTATATCGAGGCGGCGATCCGTTCGCTGGAAGAGCAGACGGTGGAAAATTGGGAGCTGATCGTGGTGGACGACTGCTCCACGGACGGCACGGCGCAGCTGCTGCGCCGCCTGGCGGCAGAGGATCCCCGGATCCGGCCGATATTCAGCGCGGAAAACCGCGGCGCGGCCGCCAGCCGGAATCTGGCGCTGGAGCAATGCCGGGGAAGCTATGTTGCGCTGCTGGACGCGGACGATCTGTGGCGTCCCCGGAAGCTGGAGCGGCAGCTGGCCCTGGCGGAGAAAACGGGGGCGGACATCGTCTATTGCTCCTATGCCCTGATCGACGAGGCGGGGGAGAAGAACGGCGCGCCCTTTGTGGTGCGCGAGACGACCGATTTCGAAAAGATGCTGGTCTGCAACACCCTCAGCTGCTCCACGGTGTTCATAAAAAGGGAAGCCATGCGCCCCTTTGACACGCGGTTTTATCATGAGGACTACGCCCTGTGGCTGGAGCTGCTGCGGGACGGATGCAGGGCGGTGGGCACGGCCGAGGTGCTGGCGGATTACCGTATCCTGCCGGGCTCCCGGTCCAACAACAAGTGGAAAAGTGCGCGGCACCGCTGGGAGATCTATCGGGATCTGCTGGGGCTGTCTCCGGTGAAGCGGTCGGCCCTGATGCTACGGTACACCCTGAGCGGGTTGAGAAAATATGCGAATACGAGGCTATAGCGTATGGATACAGGAGCAACGGAACTCAGGCGCAGGCATCAGCTGGTGCTGCTGGAAATGCTGAAGGAATTTGACCGCATTTGCCGCAGGCACGACATACCCTATATGCTCTTTGCCGGAACGGCGCTGGGCGCTCAGCGGCACGGCGGCTTTATTCCCTGGGATGACGATCTTGACGTGATCATGCTGCGCCCGGCGTATCAGCGCTTTCTGGAGGTCGCGGAGAGCGAGCTGGACGGGGCCTATTATCTGCAAAAGGAATTTTCGGACCATTGGCCCATGTTTTTCTCCAAGCTGCGGAAAAACGGCACGGCCTGCATGGAGAAATTCCGCCCGAAGGATCAGCTGATGCATCAGGGCGTATACATGGATATTTTCCCGTGCGACGCGCTGTCGGACAGCCGGATCATGCGCGGACTGCAGTTTGCCGCATCGAAGCTGGTGATCGCGCACGCGCTTGACCGGCGGGGATATCTGACGGACAGCCCCGTGAAGAAGGCGGTGATGGCGGTGAGCCGGCACCTGCCGGCGGAGCGGCTGCACCGCTTTGTGGTGCAATGCGGCGGGGAACGGTCCCGCCGGGTGCATTCCTTTTTTGGGGCCTCCTCCCGCTATGGCAGGAGCGTCTATCTCCGGGAGTGGCTGGAGGAAACGATGCTCAGACCCTTTGAGGACGGGCAGTTTCCCGTTTCGGCCCATAACGAGGCGCTGCTCAGGCAGCTGTACGGCGACTGGCGGCGCATCCCCACGCCGGAGGAGCGGGCCTGCAAGGAGCATAGCGCGATCGTGGATCTGGATCGGCCGTATACGGACTATCTTGCCCGGCAACAGAACATGAAAATACAGACATACAGCCGGAGCATCCGGTAGGAGACAGAAAATGGCGGCAAAACGGATATTACATGTTGTATCCTCCCTGGGAACGGGCAGCGGCGTGATGGCGATGCTGATGAATTATCACCGGCACATCTGCCGCGAAAGGCTGCAGTTCGACTATCTCTCCTTTCGCGATACCACGGGTACCTACGAGGAGGAGATCAAGGCCCTGGGCGGACGGGTGTATCACATCAGCCGCCCGTCGCCCGGCGGGAGCTTCCGCAGACAGATGGATGCCTTTTTCCGGGAGCACCAGGGGGAATACGACACGATGCATTGCCACCCGCTGTATGCCGCGGTTATTTTTGCCCCTGCCGCCAAGCGCTACGGCATCAGGCGCGTGATCCAGCACAGCCACACCACCAGATACAGCGACAAGCCCCTCAGCGCCGCCCGGAACCGGCTGATGTTGGCTCTGTTTGGCCGCAGGGCCACGGACTTTGCCGCCTGCTCCCGGGAGGCGAAGCGGATCTTTTTCTGGAAAAAGCCGGAAGAGGTGTTTTGGCTGCCCAATGCCATTGACCTGCAGCGCTTCGCTTTTTCCCCGGAAGCCCGCAGGGAACTGCGGCAGCGGTATCAGATCCCGCAGGAGACGACGGTGATCGGCCATGTGGGGCGCTTCTCGCCGGAAAAAAACCACCTGTTTCTGCTGGAGGTTTTTGCCGGTTATCTGCGGTCCGATCCCGCAGCGCGCCTGCTTCTGGTGGGCGATGGCGCCATGCAGGAGCAGATCAGGCGGAGGGCTGAGGCTCTGGGACTTGGGGAGAAGGTGATCTTCGCCGGACGGACGGACCGGGTGGAGCGGTATTACGCCGCCATGGACGTGTTTGCCATGCCGTCCGTGTTCGAGGGCTTTGGCCTGGCGGCGGCCGAGGCGCAGGCCAACGGACTGCCCTGCGTGCTGTCTGATCGGGTGCCGGAGCTGGCGGATATCGGCGGCCATGTGCGCTTCCTGCCCATCGGGCAGGGAACGGAGCCCTGGATCCTGGGACTGCGGCAGGCAGCCGCAGCCGGGAGAACGGAGACGCCCGTTGACCCGGAATGGGACATCCGGCGGGCGGTAAAACGGCTGGAATGCTATTATTTGGAAGAGTAGGGGACGCATGCACCTGCGCCGCGCAGAGCTAAGAAAATGACATGAGCTATTATTTAAGTCTGATTTTTTATACGGCGCTGATTGCGGCAGTGTGCCTGTGCGCATACGCAGCACAGCGGTCGGAGAAGAAAGGCTGGCTATGGCTGGCTGTGTTGCTGCTGTCGCTGGCGGCTGGGTTGCGGGCAGAAAGTGTTGGCGTTGATACAGCTTCCTATGTGCGCCTTATACGATATTGCGCCACGGTGGATTATGCCTACGTTTCAAGGGAGTACCTGATCTATGGCATGGGAGCGGTTTTATACCGATTGAGCGGTGGTAGCATGGCTGTGCCTCTTACAGTTTATGCGTTGATAACCAATGGGTTGATTTTTGCACGATTCTGGGATTTTCGGGACAGATGTAGCCTGACAGCTGTAGCGCTGTTTTATTGCCTGTATTATTATGGAAGTACGATGAACGGAATACGGCAATTTGTTGCCATAGCCGTTGTGTTTTTTGCCACACGCTATTTGTTCTCTCAAAGATATGTCAAGTTTTATCTTTTGATGTTGTTAGGCTGTTTGTTCCACTACAGCACTTTTGTGTGTTGCTTGCTACCAGTGCTGTCGATCGGCTGCAGGCGTAGGTATCCGATGCGAGATTTTGCGGTGCTAAGTTTTTCGGCACTAACATTGTTAGCGATCATTCCCTTCTGTATAAACACCTATGCCAGTTATGCAGACAATGCTACCGTGAGTGTAGGATGGATCAATATAGTGCGGGCAATGGTTTTCTTTGCGGTGTGTTTATTGGGCCTGCGTCCTATTGTGCTGTCTGGGCAGGAGGATGCAGATTGCCTCGGCCGAACGCTTAGCTCAGTGTTGCTTTGTATATGCATGGTTGGATTTCTGTGTTCGTTCATAAGCAAGGTAAGCCGGGCTGGCTATTATTTCCGCTTCTTCGAGCTACTGATCTACGGTATGGTGCTGCAAGAACGGAAGATCCAACTGATTACCAGATGCCTGTTAGCCTCTGCGCTTCTGGTTCTGGGTATACACTGCTTTACGGCATATAATAGTATCATCCCCTACGCCTTTTCTTTTTGAGAAACTTTTGAAATGAGTGATTATCTTTTTTCAGTGATCGTACCGGTCTACAACACAGCGGCATATCTATCCCATTGCATAGACAGTATATTGGCACAAAGCTATTTGGATTTCGAACTGATTTTGGTGGATGATGGCTCTACTGACGGCAGCGAAGCTCTATGTGATGCATACGCGAACCGGGATGCACGGATTTGTGTGCTCCATCAGGAGAACGGCGGACATACCGCAGCCCGCAACAATGGACTGCGGATGGCCCAAGGAGCGTATGTTCTTTTCGCAGACAGTGATGACTGGATTGATGGCGACCTTCTGGAGCAATGTTGCATAGCGGCGGCGGAGCGGCCGGATGTGATACTGTTTGGACAGAGAGTTGTCTGGGATACCGATTCAAGGGATAGACCGCAACCCTATCCGGCGGGTATATATTCCCGACAGCAGTTGGAGGAACAGATGCTTCCTGAACTGCTGCGGAGTGGACGATTCTCTCTGTCAGAGCGTGTCGTGCGGCGAGAACTGTACCTGAAACATCAGCTTGAGATTGACCGGCGACTCTTGTTGGGAGAGGACCTCGCCTGTTGTGTATGTGTAATGGCAGAAGCAAACAGTGCTTATGTGCTACCTGGTTGCTATTATAATTACTATCAAAGGGCAGACTCCACAGCTCACAACCAGGACAATTACACTTTTGAAAACTGGGTGTTGTTGCGGCAGTATCTGGTCCAGCGAGTGGCTCAGTTGTTGCCATGCTTCGAGCAGCAACTGGGGGTATGCTCCATTCGCTTTTTGCAGCGAGCAGTATTAGGCACCTTTTGGAGAGCAGGCTTGAGTCCGCGAGTAGCTCATGGGCTGCGCAAGTGTTTGGCAGAACACGATTTGGCGAAAGATGTTGCCAATGCGTCTGCCGTAGGCGGAAGGCTTATATACCGATTCAAATGTTTTTGCTTGAGGCACCGATTGGTATACACACTGTTTGTTGGTGAATGGGCCGTACGGTTATTAAGAAGGAGCAGACGAAAAAGACATGAAAGTCGGCATCATTAGCACGTTTTATAAGAACTATAACTATGGCGGCAAACTGCAGGCTTATGCTTTGACGAAGGTCCTGACAAATATGGGGCTGGAGGCCTGGCAGATTCAATATAGCCAACACAGAAAATCAACCGGTTCAGGCAGGAAACTCAGCAAACTTCTGTCTTCATCGGATTACCGCGCAGCGGCGGTGCAGAAACTGACAGGAAAAGTTCTGCGTCGAGAGCGAGCGTCCTGGCGACAACGCCAATTGGCCTTTGACTGCTTTGATGCGCAGATTCCGCACACAGAGAAGGTCTATGATGACCAGAGTATCTCACAGACGAACAGATCGTTTGATATATTTATATGTGGATCGGATCAGATATGGAATCCGATGCTCCTCAAACGCTCCTATCTCCTGCCCTTCGTGGAGACGGGAAAACGAAGGTTATCCTATGCTGCCAGCATTGCCAGCCGATTAGATGCGCATTGGCAAGGAGCCTTTCAGGAGGCACTGGCGAGTTTTGACGCCGTGTCCGTGCGTGAATTGCAGGACCAAAGGGAACTGCAGACTTTGCTGGATAAGCCGGTGGAACGGACGTTAGATCCAACGTTGCTGTTGCGTGCAGAACAGTGGGATGAACTGACGGTGGAACCGGAGGAGCGGCAGCCCTACCTGTTTTGCTATTTTCTTGGATATGATGCAGCCGCTCGGCGATGTGTACGGACTATCGCCAGACGACTTGGATTAAGGCTGGTAACCATGCCGCATATGATGGGTGCTTCCGGACGATTTTACCCCAGTGATATCGGCTTTGGCGACAAACAGGTCTACGATGCCACGCCGGCAGAATTTATCGGGTATATCAAGGACGCAACTATTGTGGTAACAGACAGCTTCCATGCAACGGTTTTTTCACTGCTCTATCAAAAACAGTTTCTGACCCTTGGCCGGCGTGAACATCAGGAGATGTCGCGGCGCTTCGAGGCATTGTTGCCATTATTTGGCTGTACAGAACGCTTCATAAACGGCAACTACGACCTGGATAAAATGACCCATCTATGTGAAGAACCCATCGCATACAATGCCGAGAATACAGAGCTGGAACGGATGCGTCAAGCTTCACTGGATTATTTGTGGCGAAATACTCATCCATGAAACTCAATCAACTGAAGGCCGGTGCGCTGCTGTCCTATGTGCAGGCGGGCTGCAGCGTGGTCATCACGCTGGCCTATACGCCGCTGATGCTGCGGCTGCTGGGACAGAGCGAATACGGCGTGTATACGCTGGCCTCCTCGCTGACGGCCTATCTGGGCCTGCTGCACTTCGGGCTGAGCGGCTCCTATATCCGTTTTTATACCCGCTATCGGGCGGCCGGAGATCAGCGGGGCGTAAATCAGCTGAACGCGCTGTTTTTGACGGTCTATGCCGGGATCGCCCTGCTGGCTCTGCTGTGCGGGCTGTGGATCGCCGGAAACGCGGAGCTCTTTTTCGGAAGCAAGTATTCCGGGGAGGAGCTGGCGCTGACCAGAACGCTGATGGTGCTGCTGACCTGCAATCTCTCCTGCACGTTCCTTACCACGGTGTTCACGGCTTTTGCCGGAGCCAACGAACAATTTGTGTTTCAGCGGCTTCTGAATCTGGGGAAAACGCTGGCCTCGCCGCTGCTGAGCATTCCCGTTCTGCTGATGGGCTTCGGCTCCGTCGGCATGGTGCTGGTGACGGTGCTGGTATCCCTGGCGGCGGACGCGGTGAACGTATGCTTCTGCCTGGGAAAGCTGAAAATGCGGTTTACGCTCCGGGGGGCGGATTTTCGGGTGATGGGCGAAGTGGCCTCGTTTTCCGTGTTCATTGCCCTGAACAGTCTCATTGATCAGATCAACTGGCAGGTGGACAAGGTCATCCTCAGCGCCGTGCGCGGCAGCGCGGCCACGGCGGTGTACGGCGTGGCCGCCCAGCTGAACACGATGTATGCCGGAGCCTCCACGGCGATTTCCGGCGTGTTTACCCCCCGGATCCACCGCATCGCCCAGGAGCCGGACCGCACGCGGCGGCTGGCGCAGTACAACGACCTGTTCATCCGGACCGGGCGGATCCAGTTCCTGCTGCTGAGCCTTGTGTGCAGCGGCCTGGTGATTTTCGGACAGCCCTTTATCCGCCTGTGGGCCGGAGCGGGGTATGACGACGCCTATTACATCGCCCTGCTGCTGATCCTGCCGGCCACGATCCCGCTGGTGCAGAACGTGGGCATCGAGATCCAGCGGGCGGAGAACAAGCATCGCTTCCGCTCCCTGGTATACACGGCGATGGCCCTGGGCAATGCCGCACTGAGCATCCCCATGGGCATTCGCTGGGGCGGCATCGGCTGCGCGGTGGGAACGGCTCTGTCCCTGCTGCTGGCCAACGGACTGATCATCAACTGGTATTACCAGAAAAAAATCGGCCTGGATATCCGCCGCTTTGCCGCCGGACAGAGCGGAATCGCCCTGGTGATGCTGGCCATGGGCGCGGCGGGCTGGCTGCTGACGCGGCCGCTGGATATGAGCCGCCCGTGGGTGCTGCTGGCCGCCATTGCGGCGTATTCACTGCTTTATTTTGCGGTATGCTGGCGCTTCGTCATGAACGAACACGAAAAGCGGCTGCTGCACCCGCTGTATAAACTGCTTCACAGGAGGTGAACGGCCCATGAACACCTTTCTCTGCGAGAGAATATCCTGCACAGGCTGCGGCGCCTGCGCAGCCGTCTGCGCGGCCGGGGCAATAGCGCTGCGGCCGGATGAAGAGGGCTTTTTATACCCGGAGACGGACGGGAGCCGGTGCCTGAACTGCGGCGCCTGCGGGGCTGTCTGCCCCGTGGTGAGCGAGAAGGAAAGCCGTCCCGTTCTCCGGGCGCTGGCCGCCCGCTGCCGGGATGAGGCGCTGCGCCGCAGCAGCTCCAGCGGAGGCATTTTTTCGCTGCTGGCGCAGCGGGTGCTGGCCCGGGGCGGTGCGGTGTATGGCGCGGCCTTTGCGCCGGACCTGCGCAGCGTGCGGCATATACGCGTGGATGAACCGGCGCAGCTGGCGCTGCTGCGGGGCTCCAAATACATACAGAGCGCACCGGAGGACAGCTTTTCCGACGCGGCGCAGCAGCTGAAGCGGGGACGATGGGTGCTGTATTCCGGAACGCCCTGTCAGACGGCGGCGCTGAAGCGTTTTTTGGGGGACGACCCGGAACGGCTGCTGACGGTGGATGTCATCTGCCACGGAGCGGCCTCTCCGGCCCCATGGCAGACCTATCTGGACGAGGCGGAGCGCTCTGCCGGTGCGCGGCCCTGTGCCGCGAACCTGCGGGACAAGAGCCGCGGGTGGGGGAAATACCGTGCGGCGTTGTTTTTTGAAGATGGAACACGGACATACGGGACACGAATCGGGGACCCGTTTCTGCGGGCCTATCTTCAGAATGCCGCGCTGCGGGAGAGCTGTTACGGCTGCCCCTTCAAGGGGGAGCATTTTGCCGGCGACATCACGCTGGGCGACCTTTGGGGCATCCGCCACCTGTCGCTGCCGCCGGAGCTGAACGATGACGGAGGCACGTCCCTGGTACTGCTCCGTTCCCAAAAGGGCCGGACCCTGTGGGAAAGCGCGGCCCGGGAGGCCTTATCCGCAGAGATCGACGCGGCGCAGGCGCTGGCCTGCAACAGCGCGGCACTGCGGCCGGTGAAGCGGCCGGCCGCGCGGGACAGGTTTTTCTCCCTGCTGCGGCAGGAGGGCCTGCAGGCGGCGGCAAAGCAATTGTGCCCGCTGTCCTTCAAGGAGCGGATCAAGCGCCTGCTTGGCCGCTGATAACCGTATTTTTTCCGGGAGCTGTGACCCGGATAAAATAGAATTTGAATGAAAGGTGAGAGAACATGTTGAAAACCAACAAGCCGTGGACTCGTGTCCTGTCGACTGCGTTGGCACTGTGTATGCTGCTGTCGCTGCTGCCGGTGTCGGTGCTGGCCGTCCAGCGCGAAGCCACAACCGATACCCAGAGTGATGCGTACTACTCCGTGATCTCCCAGAAGAACTATAAGGTTTCTCCTGGCATCACGGAGAAGGAGATCATTCTCAACAACAGCACAGGCACGGATCAGAACGTATGCCATGTGCTGGAAGCAGATCTGAGCAATCCCTATGTAACCGTGATGCCCAGCTATAAGGATATGAAGCTGGACAGCTGGGACACCCCTATGGCAGAGTCCGATTGGGGCAATCAGGTGATGAGCAAGCAGGTTGCTGCGGCAGAGGCCCTGGGCTATAACGTCGTGGGCGCCACCAACATCAACCTCTCCTGGGCCTCCAACAATCCTCCGGGCATGTTGGTCATCAACGGCAAGGTGTATCACGATGACACCGCCTACGGCAACAATTACCTGGTGATCGACCGCAGCGGCAAGGCATCCATCCGCCCGGGCAGCCAGCCTCTGGACGGCTCCGAGCTGCACGCCATCTCCGCATGGAGCTACATCGTCAGGGACGGTGTGAGCCTGTATCCCGCCGAGGATCATGCCACCGGCAGCCGCGCACCCCGCACGGTGCTGGGCCTGAAGGCCGACGGCAGCCTGGTGCTGATGGTCAACGACGGCCGCCAGCAGCCGGTATCCTCCGGTATGAGCATAAACGAGCTGGCCACCATGATGATCGAACTGGGGTGCACGGACGTGCTCAACTGCGACGGCGGCGGCTCCTCCACCTTTATCACCAAGCGCGAGGGCAGCGACAAGGCCACCATCAAGAACACGCCCTCCGACGGTGCGGAGCGGCCCACCCTGACGGGACTGCTGCTGATTTCCACCGCCAAGCCCAGCGGAGAGTTTGACCATGCGGCTCTGCTGCCCGGCAACGAGATCTATACGCCCGGCACCGAGATCCAGTTCACCGCCACCGGCGTGGACAGCGGCGGCTATAATGTGGCGCTTCCCGAGGACGTCACCTTCGCCCTCAGCGAGGACAGCGCAGGCATGGGCGCCATCGACGCGGCCACGGGCCTGTTCTCAGCCGCCGCGGATGCCGAGGGCATCGTGACGGTGCAGGCGCTGCGCGGCGGCGCCGTGGTGGGCAGCACCAGCATTGAGCTGGCCAAGCCTGACAGCATCTATTTCAACACCGCGGAGATCAGCCTGGGCTTCAACGACAGCACGGACTTCGGCGTGGAGGTCAAGAACAAGGGCCGCGACGTGAACTACAAGGCGGGCGACCTGGTGTGGACGCTGTCCGACGAGCGCCTGGGCACCTTTGACGGCAACATCTTCACCTCCTCCGAGGGGGAGAGCCTCAACGGCACGGTGACGGTGTCTTCTGCCTTTGACAGCAGCATCACCGCCAGCATCAACCTGATCGTGGGCAAGCTGCCCACGCTGGTGTTTGACTTTGAGGACTATACGGACCCGGAAACCGGCGCAGTCACCCCCGCCAAGGAATACTACACCATCGGCAGCAAGGGCGACGGCAGCTATTTCTTCACCAGCAACTATGGCAAGGGCGGCGTGCAGTCGGCGGAGATCGTCAGCATCGACGATGATGAGCCGGTGCGCTTCGGCAGTCACGCCCTCAAGCTCAACTTCGACTTCAGCGCCTGCACCAACGTGACGGAGGGCGCCTGCGTGGGTACCAGCGATGAGATCGCGATCCCCGGCATGCCCACGGCCATCGGCGTGTGGGTGTATGCGCCCGAGGGCGTCGGCGTCAAGTGGGAAGGCGACGGCACCACCGCCGGTCTGTGGCTCAGAGGCTATGTGACGGACGGCAACGGCGGCAATCAGGCGTATGACTTCACCTTCGAGCCCAAGGTGTTCGGTTCGGACAAGAGCACCTGGCCCGACGAGTATCCCGGCGTGTGGTGGGAAGGCTGGCGCTATCTGGAGGCGGACCTGACGAAGTTCACGGGCCCCTTCACCATCAAGGCCGGCATGACCTTCCGCCTGATGTACGTTTACGGCACCAAGATGATGGGCACCAAAACGGCGGGCAGCATCTATTTCGACAACATGCAGTTCGTGTATGGCGCCAACGTGGATGACGTGGACAACCCGGTCATCAGCAGCGTGACCGTGGATAAGGAGCCCCTGAAGGACGGCGCCGTGCTGACCAACAGCGTACTCAACTTTGCCGCCCAGCAGTACGACGTGTACAACAGCTACACCAGCGGGCTGGATACCGTGCGCATGTTCATCGACGGCATCAACACCTATGACAACGATGCCTATGATTTCCAGACCATCGCCACCTGCGAGGAGGCTTACCTCAGCAATGTCCGGCTGACCAACGGAACGCACTCCCTGACCACCACCGTGCGCGACAAGGCCGGCAACGAGACCTCCGAGACCATCTACTTCACAGTGGATGCACCGGACAACGCGGCGGCGGCCGTCACCGTGACGCCCGATGCCGCAGCGGCGGTCCTGGGCCAGGAGATCAGCCTGGAGATCCGCGGCAGCCAGGCCAGCAGCGTCTCCACGGCGCTGAAGCTGAGCAAGCTGTTCCCGGATTACACGGTGGAGTTCTCCGACAGCTATGAGGGCAGCTATGCCTACAAGAGCTTTACCGGCGTGGTGTCCATTGACGCGCAGCTGAAGGCCGGGGCGCAGCCCAGCGACCTGATCGCCACGGTGAAGTTCCATGTACCCGCGGAGCTGAGACAGAGCGACGTTTTCAGCTATACGGTGAAATCCTGCCGCTATGAGCTGGCGGACCAGAGCACGGGGTCCTTCTCCACCCGGGAGATCACCGTGCCTGTGGCGGCCTATTACACGATCACGGCAGATCCCATTATCGTGGGACTTGGCGGGACCCTCTGCGTGCAGGACAGCCACGGCCTGCCTGCGGCCAACGTGCCTGTGTACCTGGCGGATAACAGCCTGCTGGGCACCACCGACGGGCAGGGCCGCCTGACAACGGATCGGTTCAGCACCGCCGCCGGCACCTACAGCGTCTATGCCAAGGACGCCGCCGGCAACATCTCCTTCCAGTATGACGTGCTCAGCTATGACGCGGTGGGCGAGGGCCAGCTGCCCTTTGACATTCTGAACAACGCGGCAAAGGACGGCAGCACGCAGAAGAACATCAGCTGGCTGTCCAGCGCGGCCGACAGCCAGCAGCAGCTGCTGCAGTATGCACCGGTGAACGGCGGCAGCTGGACGACGCTGCGGGCAGCCTCCCAGCTTCGCACCTTTACCAGCGGCGGCAACCAGGCCGTTATGGCCAACAGCGTCACCGTCAGCGGCCTGACGGCCGGTCAGACCTATCGGTACCGGGTGGGCCGGGACGGCGCCTGGTCCGAGGAAAAGACCTTCACCCTCAACGGGCCGGATTCACTGAACTTCTTTGTTCTGGGCGATATTCAGGCAAAGGATCTGACCAATATCACGGCGCTGACCGATGTGATCTGCCGGAGCAATTACGCGCTGGGCATTCAGACCGGCGACGCGGTGGATGACGCCTCCCGCCTGAGCTATTGGCGGGAAATGGCCGGCGTGCTGGGCACGGATAAGTTCGGCGGCGTGGACATCCTCCACGTTCTGGGCAACCACGAGTATGCCGGTGACGGCGACGGCGCGGCGGCCGCGGCGATCTATAACCTGCCCGACAGCGGCCCCGGCAGCCACTATTCCGTTACCTATGGCGATGTGTATTTTGCCGTGATCAACTATACCGGAACCAAGAGCCAGCTGAGAGAGGCTCTGGACTGGCTGAAGGAGGATGCGGCGCAGAGCAGTGCCGAGTGGAAGGTCCTGTGCATGCATCAGCCCTCTTACTACACCAATATCACCGGCGGCAATGCGGAGATCAACGAAATGGTACCCGGCGTGCTGGACGAGCTGGGCATCGACTTCGTGTTCTCCGGGCATGATCACTCCTATGCGCGCACGGAGCCGCTGAAGGGCGGCGCGGTGGATGAGGAGAACGGTATCGTCTACTTCATCTGCGGTTCCTCCGGCGAGAAGAGCTATGCCGTCACCGACAACCCCGATTTCCACTTTGCCGTGGCAACCCAGGAATTCAACGCGGTGTATCTGTCCGTGTCCGCGGATAACGACCGCTTCAGCGTGACCACCTATGACGTGCAGGCTGACGGCACCACGAAGATCCTGGATACCTACACCAAGGAGAAGCCCCGCTGCGCAAACGACGAGCACACCCTGGTCTATGACCGCAGCACCGGCAAGCTCAGCTGCAGCCAGTGCAGCTATGTGCGCAGCGCCAAGGACATTCTGTATTCCGGCTGGGCAGCCGACAGCGAGACCGGGCGGCAGATGTACTTCGTAGCCGGTCAGTATCAGACGGGCTATATCAATCTGAACGGCGTGTTCTACCTGTTCGACGGAAACGGCCTGACCTACGAGGGCGAGTATGTTATCGGCGGCGAGACCTGCCTGTTCGAGACCGGCCGGTTCGTCTCCTGCAGCACGGCGGATATTCATCTGGCCGGCCGGGCAGGCAATAACTGCGACTTCGTCCTCTACCGGGATGGCCGGATGGTCATCAGCGGCAGCGGCGACATGTACGGCTATGGCACCTCCGGCAATAACCCCTGGTACACGCTGCGCCACAGCATCAAGCGCGTTTTCATCGGCAAGGATATCACCAGCATCGGCGCCATGAGCTTCCGCGGCGCTACCAACTGCGCGGAGGTCATCTTTGAGGAAGGCAGCCAGCTGAGGCTCCTGGGCTCCCAGGCCTTCCACTACAACTCCTCCCTGGTCAGCGTGAAGCTGCCCGACACGGTGATCGCCCTGAAGGGCTCCGCCTTCGGCTACTGCGGCAGACTGCGGGATGTGTACATTCCCGAGGGCGTGTCCAGCATGACCAAGACCACCTTCCAGGAGACGCCCAATGTGGTGCTGAGCGTGGCCGCCGGCAGCTATGCCGAGGACTACGCCAAGCAGTACGGCATTCAGTATACCACCCGCGAGGTACCCGTACTGCCGCTGTACAGCGGCAGCTGCGGCGCGGACGCCGCCTGGGCGCTGTATGGCGACGGCCGGATGGTCATCAGCGGCAGCGGCGCCATGTATGACTACGCCTCCCAGATGGTGACCCCCTGGGCGGATTACCGCCACGCCATCACGGCCATCGAGATCGGCGCGGAGATCACCCACATCGGCAACTGCGCGTTCAAGGGCACCACCGCCTGCACGGAGATTGTCTTTGCGGAGGGCAGCCGGCTGAGAACCATCGGCTCCCAGGCCTTCCACTACAATTCCGCCCTGACCAGCGTGAGGCTGCCCGACACGGTGACCGTTCTGAAGGGCTCCGCCTTTGGCTACTGCGCCAGGCTGCGGGATGTATATATCCCCGACGGCATGAGCAGCATGACCAAGAACACCTTCCAGCAGTCTCCCAATGTGGTGCTGAGCGTGGCCGCCGGCAGCTATGCCGAGGACTACGCCAAGCAGTACGGCATCCCGTACACCACCCGCGAAATGCCTGTTCTGCCTCTGTACAGCGGCAGCTGCGGCGAAAACGCCACCTGGGCGCTGTATGGCGACGGTCGGATGGTCATTGGCGGCAGCGGCGCCATGTACGACTATGCTTCCCAGCTGCTGACCCCCTGGGCGGATTACCGCCACACTATCACCGCCATTGAGATCGGCGCGGGGATCACCCACATCGGCAACTGCACATTCAAGGGCGCCACCGCCTGCTCGGAGATCGTCTTCGCGGAGGGCAGCCAGCTGAAAACCATCGGCTCCCAGGCCTTCCACTATAACTCCGCTCTGGCCAGCGTGAGACTGCCCGACACGGTGACCGTTCTGAAGGGCTCCGCCTTTGGCTATTGCGCCAATCTGCGGGATGTGTATATCCCCGACGGCGTGTTCAGCATGACCAAGACCACCTTCCAGCAGTCCCCCAATGTGACGCTGAACGTGGCCGCCGGCAGCTACGCCGAGAGCTTCGCCAAGCAGTACGGCATCCCGTACACCGTCCGCCAGGCGCCCGTGACTCCTCTGTACAGCGGCAGCTGCGGCGCAAATGCCGCCTGGGTGCTGTACAGCGACGGCCGGATGGTCATCAGCGGCAGCGGCGCTATGGATGACTATGCCTCCCAGCTGGTGACTCCCTGGGCGGATTACCGCCATACCATCACCGCCATCGAGATCGGCGCGGGGATCACCCACATCGGCAACTATGCGTTCAAGGGCGCCACCAACTGCAAGGAGGTTGTCTTTGCGGAGGGCAGCCAGCTGAAAACCATCGGCTCCCAGGCATTCCACTACAACTCCGCTCTGACCAGCGTGAGACTGCCTGACACGGTGACCGTTCTGAAGGGCTCCGCCTTTGGCTATTGCGCCAATCTGCGGGATGTGTACATTCCCGACGGCGTGTTCAGCATGACCAAGACCACCTTCCAGCAGTCTCCCAATGCGGTGCTGAATGTGGCCGCCGGCAGCTACGCCGAAAACTACGCCAAGCAGTACGGCATCCCGTACACCACCCGCTGAGGCTGCTCCGCCGCTGAACGGCGGTGGCGTGACAAGCTCATAATACAGCTTTGAGAAACCGCCCAACATAAGAATTGGGAGAAGCTGCCCTGGCGCAGCTTCTCCCAATCTATCCCGTTTGCGGGATGATTCTATCGAAACAGGAAGGACAATATTCATGAAGAAAAATGAGGACTACCGGGAGGTAGATATCATTACCTTGCTGCAGGCATTGTGGCGGCAGCTATGGCTTATATTACTGGTCGTCCTGGCGGCGGGCGCCCTGTGCTTTGTTTGGGCGCGGTTTCTCATTACCCCGACCTATGAGGCCAGCGCACTGATGTACGTCAACAACTCCCAGGATTCCAGCAAGCCGATCAGCAACTCCGAGCTTTCTGCGGCCCAGAGCCTGGTGGATACTTACGTCGTGATCCTCAACAGCCGCACCACCCTGGATCAGGTCCGCACCGCGGCCGGCGTGTCGTATTCGGATCGTGCGCTGCAGAAAATGATCAGCGCCCAGGCGGTGAATTCCACGGAAGTGTTCCGGATCACCGTTACCAGTACGGACCCGCAGGAGGCCATGGATATTGCCAACACCATCGCCAAGGTGCTGCCCTCCCGCATTTCCGGGGTAGTGGAAGGCAGCTCCGTCCGGGTGGTGGACTATGCCCAGCTGCCCACCGCGCAGGCGGCCCCCAATGTGGCCCTGTATACCTGCCTGGGCGCACTGGCCACCCTGGTGGCAATGTGCGTGATCGTGCTGCTGCAGGAGCTGTTCGACAATCAGATCCGCGGCGAGGATGACCTGCTGCGGGCATATCCCCAGATCCCCGTGCTGGCGGCGATCCCCGAGCTTCTGCAGCGCACGGACGGTTACGGCTACCGTTATGGCGGCCGCAGCGACAAGAAGGAGGGTGCCGGTCAATGATTTTCAGAAAAAGAACGATTCCCGACGAGGAGATCATGACCCTGAAGGAGCAGCGCTCCATGCTGGGCGACCAGCTGAATTTCGCGGCCGCCGAGGCATATAAGCTGCTGCGCGCCAACCTGACGTTCTCCCTGCCGGACGAACAGAAGTGCAGGGTGGTCGGCGTGACCAGCGCCGTGCGCGGCGAGGGCAAGAGCACCACGTCCATTAATCTTGCCTATACCCTGGCGGAAACCGGCAAGCGCGTGCTGCTGGTGGAGGCGGACATGCGGCGGCCGCAGCTGGCGCACCGTCTGGCCATTGACGCTGCGCCGGGCCTGTCCAACCTGCTGGCGGGCCTGTGCCGGGAGAAGGACGTGGTGCAGGACGTGGGACTGCTGGAGAATATGAAGGTCATTACCTCCGGCGATGTGCCGCCGAATCCATCGGAACTGCTGGGGTCCGAACGCATGAGCACCGTGGTCGAAACGCTGGCCCAGAGCTTCGACTTTATCATTTTCGATCTGCCTCCGGTGAATGCGGTGTCTGACGGCCTGGTGGTTTCCAGGTTCATTCAGGGCATGATCGTGGTGGTGCGCCAGGATTACAGCGATCGGCAGGGACTGTCTGCCGCGCTGCGCCAGCTGGAATACATGCACATCAAGGTGCTGGGCTTTGTGATGACGCACAGCTCGATCTCCGGCGGACGTTACGGCCGCTATGGGCGTTATGGCCGCTATGGCCGCTATGGCCAGTACGGCCGCTATGAAAGCGAGAGCCGGGAAACCGGGGCGGACCAGGAGCGGGCGAGAAAAACCGGCTCCGCAAAATCCCGAAAGAGTAAGCGATGATCGATTTTCATTCTCATATCCTGCCGGGCATGGACGACGGCAGCCAGACGGTGGAAGAGAGCCTGACGCTGCTGGAGATGCTTCGGGCGCAGGGCGTGGATACCGTGGCGGCAACGCCGCACTTTTACGCCCGGGAAAACTCCCCGGAGGTGTTTCTGCGCCGCCGCCGGGAGGCATGGGAGCGGCTGAACGCCCGACTGACTCCGGGCGGTCCGCAGGTGCTTTTGGGCGCTGAGGTGCGCTATTATCGCGGCATCAGCCGCCTGGAGGAACTGCACCGGCTGTGCCTGAGCGGAACCCATGTGCTGCTGCTGGAAATGCCCTTTTCCCCCTGGTCCTCCGGCATCCTGGAGGAACTGGAGGACCTGCTGCGGGAGGATATCACCGTGGTGCTGGCGCATATTGAGCGCTATCTGCCGGATCAGCCTCATGAGCTGTGGCCCCGGCTGCGGCATATGGGAGCGCTGTTTCAGTGCAACGCCTCGTTTTTCCTGGATTGGCGCACGCGGCGCAGGGCCATAAGGATGCTGCGCCGCGGGAACATCCATTTGCTGGGCTCCGACTGCCATGGCGTGTCGCATCGCCCGCCTCAGATGGAGCAGGCGATGGCGTATATCCGCCGCCATGCAGGGGATGATGTCCTGTCCCGTCTGGAGAGCAGCGCCTGCCGCCTCACCGCACCGACCGAATGATCACAGTCAAATACCGGGGTCCGGCGTAAGCCGGACCCCGGTATTTGAGACTGTCCAAAAAGGCGCTGCCTTTTTGGACAAAAGGCTTGCAGTCTGCCGCGCGCATAATTTGTTCGCTGAAAGCGAACAAATTCCACACTTGCAGACTGAGGAGTGTTTTTTGCGATGTACACGCCGCCGCAAAAAACGGATTGCACTTGCTTTGCCGCCTGCGGGCGGCAAACTCTGCGAGGCTTTTTTCAGAAGCTGCCGATGGGGATGGAGCCGTCATCGCTGCCCTTTTCGATGGAGAGGATCTGCAGCCAGTAGCCCCGGCCGCCGCCCATGTCCACCTGGACCCGGTCGCCGCTGCGCCTGCCCAGCACAGCCTTCCCCACCGGGGACTCCTTGCTGATGAGGCCCTTCAGGGCGTCCTGCCGCAGGGTGGTCACCAGCTGGATCTTCCGGGTCTTGCCGGTGTTCTCCATAAGAATTTCCACGGTGTCGTACAGGCCCGCCGTGTCGGCCCGGGAGTGGTCCTCAATGACCCGGGCGGTTTTGATCATCCGCTGGAGATAGCGGATACGGCTGTCGTTGCGGTTTTTCTCCTGCTTGGCGCACTTGTACTCGAAGTTTTCGCTGAGGTCGCCGAAGGCCCGGGCGGTCTGCACGTCCTCGATGAGCTTGGGGCGCAGCACCTGGACCCGGTAGTCGATCTCCTCCTGCATTTTCTGGATGTCCTGTCTGGTCAATTCGTCATACATGATGGTTCCTCCCATAGCTGCGCCAGGCGGCGCAGTCCCTCCGGCAAGCGGTCCATGTCGATGCCGGCATAGTTGACAACTAATATGTGCTGGGGCGCGGCGGCGGGCTGACTGTAGTAATCCGACAGCAGGGCCAGCCGCAGGCCCATGGCCTCCGCCCGGCGGCGGAGGGACCGGTCGTCCAGGTCCGTGGGCAGCACCATGAGGAAGTGCAGCCCCGCGTCCTGCTCCAGTATCTCCGCCCGGTCCGACAGGGGACTGCGGCGGATGGCGTCGATGACGGCGTCCCGCTTCTGACGATAGCGGGTCTTCATGCGGTTGAGATGCTGCTCATACCGTCCCTGCTCTAAAAACCGGGCCAGGGTGTACTGCTCGAAGCTGGACACGGTACAGGCGTAAAAGCCCAGCTTCTCCCGGTAGCGGGCCAGCAGGCGGGGCGGCAGGATCATATAGCTGATGCGGATGGACGGGGCGATGGTCTTGGAAAAGGTGTTCAGATAGATGACCCGCTGACTCTCGCTGACGGAGAACAGGGTGGGGATGGGACGGCCCACAAAGCGGAACTCGCTGTCGTAGTCGTCCTCTAAGATATACCGTTCCGGCTGCTCCGCCGCCCAGCGCAGCAGCTCCTGCCGTCGGGCGATGGGCATGACGATGCCGGTGGGGTAGTGGTGAGACGGGGAGATGTGGACCACGTCCGCCGGCTGGCGGCGCAGCTGGGCCACGTCCAGGCCGCCGCCGTCCAGCCCCACCCGGCACAGGGGGACCTGGTGGGCCTGGTAAATTCTGGCGATCTTGCCATAGCCCGGGTCCTCCACGGCGTAGCGCTTCTCCCGGCCCAGCAGCTGGATGATCAGGGTGTATAGCAGCTCCGTTCCCGCGCCGATGATGATCTGCTCCGGGTCCACGTCCATGCCCCGGAACTGGCGCAGGTGGGCGGCGATGGCCCGGCGCAGGGCCGGGGCCCCGTTGGAGGGGGCGGCCCGGAGAAGCTCCGTGTCCTCCTCCAGGATGGTCTGGCGCATGAGCCGGGACCACACGGTGAAGGGGAAGTAGGACCGGTCCAGAGACCCGGTGGCCAGGTCCAGAAACACCGGCTCCGCCGGTTTTTCCGGAGTCAGCGGCGGCGGGTCTGCCGGAGGCAGAGGCCGCTCCACGGGGCTGACATAATACCCCTTTTTCTCCACGGTGTAGATATACCCCTCCGCCGCCAGCTGCTCATAGGCGTTCTTCACCGTGATGACGCTGACCTCCAGATGCTGGGCCAAGGCCCGCTTGGAGGGCAGCTTCTGCCGGGGCGGCAGGGCGCCGGACAGAATGTCCCGGCGGATGCAGCCGTACAGCTGGGTATACAGGCTGCGGCTTCCGTTTTTCTCCAGCGCATAGGTCAGCATGAAAAAATCTCCTATCTGGTATTATCAAATAATATCAATATGGTTATTTCAATAATACCAGTTCTTACTATAATACAGACAGAATCAAAACGCAAGGAGATTTTTCCTATGAGAGACATGAAAATCAGAAAAATGGTACTGGCCGCTCTGATGGCGGCACTGACGTATGTGGCAACCATGGTGGTGCAGATTCCTTCCCCCATGCAGGGCTATGTGAATCTGGGCGACTGCTGCGTGCTGCTGTCCGGCTGGATCCTGGGGCCCTGGTGGGGCGGCGCTGCCGCCGGTATCGGCTCTATGCTGACGGACCTGCTGAACGGCTATGCCCACTACGCCCCGGGCACCCTGGTCATCAAGGCCCTGGATGCCATGGCGGCGGCGCTGATCGTGAAGGCCCTGGGCCGCAAGCCCTACGCCTATGTGGTGGGCGGCGTCGTGGGCGAGCTGATCATGGTGGCGGGCTATTTCGGCTATGCCTGCCTGCTGCTGGGCAAGGGCATCGGCGCGGCGGCCAGCATCCCCGGCAACCTGGTGCAGGGGGCCATGGGCCTGGTCATCGGCCTGGTGCTGTTCGTGCTGCTCAAGCGCAGCAAGGCTCTGGACAAGCTGAACATTCAGTGGTAAAATAGCTTCAAACGGGAGGATTCCCGCAGAAAGGAAGTTTTATCATGGCAGGAATCGTTCATGAGGTAGAAAATACCGATCTGCTGGCCCAGGTGCGGCAGGAGTCCGCCGCCGCCGCCCGGCAGCTGGCGGAGGCCGCCCGTCTGCGCAAGGGGCAGATCGTGGTGGTGGGCTGCAGCACCAGCGAGGTGGTAGGCCGCCGGGTGGGCAGCTGGTCCACGCCGGAGGTGGGCCAGGCTATTTTCGACGGGCTGCACAGCGTGTTCGGCCCCATGGGTGTGTATATCGCCGCCCAGTGCTGCGAGCACCTGAACCGGGCGCTGATCGTGGAGCACGAGGCGGTGCCCCAGCTGGACATCGTCAACGTGGTGCCCCAGCCCAAGGCGGGCAGCTCCTTCGCTACCGCCGCCTATCACACCTTCCGCCACCCGGTGGCGGTGGAGGAGATCCGGGCCGACGCCGGTCTGGACGTAGGCGGCACGCTGATCGGCATGCACCTGAAAAAGGTGGCGGTGCCGGTGCGGCTGGAGCAGGACCACATCGGAAGCGCCATTCTGCTGGCGGCCCGGGTGCGGCCCAAGTTCATCGGCGGCGAGCGTGCCGTGTACGATGAGTCCCTGAAGGACGGATACCCGGCATTCTGACCGGGCGGCTCTCTCCGAAAACAAAAAAGCGGGGGCGGACAAAAGTCCTGCATCTGTAAAATTGAAGTGACCCCAAAAAGTTAGACAAATAATCTTAATAAGAATTGTTCAAGCTGCCGAAAGGGCTTGCTGTCTGTGAATTGCAGGCGGCAAGCCC
>OJOE01000129.1_pt1 | contig 55292 bp, 50 predicted proteins | sample 1598191 | NCBI WGS metagenome assembly OJOE01 (sample SAMN03922463, study PRJEB24848) | human gut metagenome | isolation source: stool sample | host: Homo sapiens | place: Germany | collected 2009-11
ACCAACGACCCCGAGATTACAAATCACGTGCTCTGGCCAACTGAGCTAAAGAGGCAAATTAACTTTGCAGCCACACAATCTCCGCGACTTAGCGGCTGCAAAGTTAGATATTATTTTCTAATCACAAAATATTTCCCGTGATTTTTTTACTTACCCTGCTGTTTTTCTTTCGCTTTCAGCAGTTGTTTAGAGAGTGCATCCATGCACACATCTATAGATTCTTCAAATGTATCACTTACCTTCTCAGCGTAAAACTCTGTATTCAGTGCCAAGACACGTACGCCAGCTTCTTTATTCATAGCTGTTTCAGGTTTTACTACTTTTAAAGACACCTCTACTTTCTTTATATTATCGCAAAACTTCTCGAGCTTCTCTGCTTTTTTCTGAATAAAAGCTTCAAGTTTTTCAGATGCATCGAAATGAATTGATTGAATTCTTACTTCCATAAAAACCTCCTTTTTCTTTACGCTCTAGGGTGAGCTTGTTCATAAACTTTTTTCAGTTCTTCGAAAGTTGTATGAGTATAAACCTCCGTCGTAGTCAAGCTTTCATGCCCAAGCAATTCTTTTACCGCACCCAATTCTGCATGATTATTCAGCATCGAGGTTGCAAAAGAGTGGCGCAACACATGAGGGCTTTTCTTTTTCAACGAAACAACCTTCGAAAGATTACGCTTCACTAAAAGATAAACCAGGCCAGGATATATCGGCTTCCCATTTCCACGAAGAAAAAAAGCTTCTCCACCACCTGGAAAACGTTCTTCTCTTACTGAAAGATAAGCGTTTAAGTCACTTTTCAATTTATCACCAAAAGGAATAAAACGCTGTTTATTTCTTTTCCCCGTTACTTTTATTTGCTTTAGAGATAAATCCACATCAGCATCCGTCAAACCAACGAGTTCAGAAAGTCGAACTCCTGTTTCATAAAAAACCTCTAAAATAACTTTATCCCGAACACCCTCAAAACTTGTTCCAAAATCAGTTTCATCAAGCAAACGAGACATATCAGCCTCTTTCACAAAAACAGGCAAAGGTTTTTTCTTTTTAGGCCCCACCACTTTTTGAAGCGGATCCACAGAAACAACACCTTGACGCAATAAGTAGCGATAAAAAGAACGAAGTGAACTTAACTTTCGATTTACCGAAGTAGCCGTATACCCTTCTTCCATCAATGAGAGAACCCATCCACGAATCAGATCAGCATCTACAACAGTAAAATCCAAGCATTCATCCACCGTTTTAAAATACTCTTCAAACTTTTCAAGATCTATACCATAACTAACAATCGTTTTATCGGAATAGTTCTTCTCAAATTGAAGATATTTCAAAAAAGAATCTTTCAGCATAAAAAGCATCGCCTTTATTATTCAGCAACGAATTTATGAAAAAGAATTCAATAATTCAAAGTTTTTACGGAATTATTATTCTTCTACTTGGTGCATTTTCTGAACGTAAACAGCACGTTCCATTTTCAGTCTTTTCAAAACAGACGGTTTGTCATACTGCTGTCTGCTTCTCAATTCTTTTACAACACCTGTTTTTTCAAATTTTCTTTTGAACTTCTTCAGCGCTTTTTCAATGTTTTCGCCTTCTTTTACTGGTACTACAATCATGTTTTTAAAATTAAAGTATGTTGTTATTAAATTATTCGATAGTCGAATTGCGGCGCAAAATTACACATACTTTCTTTATTTACAAAACTTTCCAGTATATTTTATCGAAAATAGCACAGAAATCGTACCTTTGCTTTTAATAGAAAGACTTTGATAAATATATTTTTACTATGAAGGAAGAAATAAAAAAAAGAATAATCTCTTTACGCACTTTCATGAAACGACAAGGAATTGCTGCTTTCATTATACCAAGCACAGATCCTCATTCAGGTGAATATGTACCAGAGCATTGGGAATCACGCAAATGGATTTCCGGATTTACCGGTTCTGCAGGAACTGTTGTCATTACTAAAGACAAAGGAGGATTATGGACTGACTCAAGATATTTTTTACAAGCATCAGAACAATTACAAGATACAGGTATCACCCTGTTCAAAGACCGGCTTCCAGACACCCCCACCATTGCTGAATGGTTGGGAGAAGTCCTGCACTCAGGTGATAAAATTGGTATAGACGGCTGGGTTAATACCGTAGCAGAAGTAGAAAGTCTCCGTATTTCACTTGCCTCTAAAGAGCTTCAATTGGTATCTGTTGACGATCCTTTCAATCTTTTATGGGAAGATCGACCCCCTTTACCTCAAAGCTCACCGTTTATTTTACCTCTGGAATACAGTGGCATGTCTTGTTCCGATAAGTTGACTCTAGTAAGAGAAAGTCTCTGTCGTAATCAGGCGGATGGCATTTTAATTTCCGCCCTCGATGAAATAGCGTGGACATTAAATTTGAGAGGAAATGATGTACACTGCAACCCTGTTTTTATCAGCTATCTATTTATTACTCAAACAGATGCAACCTTATACATTTTACCAGAAAAGCTTACAGCAAAAGTCAAGGCATATCTCACACAGAATCAAATTCAGACAAAAGACTATACAGAGATAGAAAATGACCTGCTTCAATACAAGGGAAATAGTATTCAGCTTTCTCCAGAAACCAACTACACTCTCTATCAAGCTGCATCAACATCAGCCAGTATCATTAAACAGCCCTCACCAATACGTTTACTGAAAGCCGTAAAAAATGAAACCGAAATCAAAGGGTTCCATCAGGCAATGGTGCGCGACGGAGTAGCAATGGTACGCTTCCTGATATGGTTGAAGGAGAACGTGCAAAGTGGTATGGAAACAGAACTTTCTATTGACCGCAAGCTGTACGAACTACGATCAGGACAATGCCTCTTTCAGGGCATCAGCTTCGACACCATTGCCGGCTATCAGGAACATGGAGCCATTGTCCATTATGAAGCAACACCTGAAACATCTTCCACCTTGCAAGCAAAAGGACTGTTATTACTCGACAGCGGGGCACAATACCTGGATGGAACAACAGATATAACCCGAACAATTGTACTAGGAGAAGTTTCTGATGAACAAAAAACGGATTACACACTCGTTTTAAAAGGATTCATCGCTTTATCGCAAGCAGAGTTTCCACAAGGAACGTGTGGTACACAGTTAGATGTACTTGCACGCCAGTTTATGTGGAAAGCAGGCATCAACTACGGACATGGCACAGGACATGGCGTAGGACATTTTCTAAATGTACACGAAGGGCCTCATCAAATACGTATGAACCACATCCCCACTCCTTTACAACCAGGCATGACAATAACGAACGAGCCAGGCATCTACAAATCCGGGCGGTATGGTATCCGTACAGAAAATACAATGCTTGTAGTACCCGCACGTGAAACCGAATTTGGAGTTTTCTATAAATTCGAACCACTTACATTATGTCCGATCGACAAAGAAGCTATTCGCATAGATTTATTGACTGACGAAGAGATTGAGTGGTTGAACAGCTATCACCAGAGAGTATACGATATGCTTTCTCCAATGCTTACATCCGACGAACAAAACTGGTTGAAAGAAGCTACCGCACGCTTATAAATTCAAACGAAATAAAGATAATTATGGCACTAATAAAATCAGTCAGAGGATTCACTCCTCAAATAGGTGAAAACTGTTACCTCGCCGACAATGCCACCATCATAGGCGACGTCGTTATGGGACGAGATTGCAGTATATGGTTTAATGCAGTCTTACGAGGTGATGTCAACTCTATCCGTATCGGTGACAGAGTAAATATTCAGGACGGTACCGTATTACATACCCTTTATGAAAAATCTACTGTCGAAATAGGAAATGATGTTTCTATCGGACACAATGTCACCCTCCATGGAGCCTGCGTACACGATAATGCCCTCATCGGCATGGGTTCCACTCTCCTCGACCATGCTGTAGTAGGAAAAGGAGCTATAGTAGCTGCAGGTGCACTGGTTTTAGCAAATACTGTTATAGAGCCTCATACCCTTTGGGGTGGAGTTCCTGCTAAGTTTATAAAGAAAGTAGAACCTGAACAAAGTAAAGAGCTGAACCAAAAGATAGCAAACGGATATTTGATGTATGCTTCCTGGTTTAAGGAATAATACAAAAAGCGGAGAACAGACCAATTTGTACACAGTTGCTGTTCTCCGCTTTTTACTTAACCAGCATTTTCGTCGTTTATAAATGCCCCATATGAATTAAACAACCAGCGGGTTCCATCTATCAACAAAACATGATAATTTCCTTCCCTTCTGTCTACATCTGTAATTCCGACATCTGCTGCTGTATTTTTCCAATACGAAATAATACCTGAAGGCAACAATGGTAACATCGAATCCGGCCATATCTGCCCTCCCCCATTTATGCGTAACCATTCATAATTACCATCAAACAAGAAACTGAATCCATTTGGTAAAGCAACAGATACAAGTGGATTATTACAATCATAATTCCATGAAATTTTCATCTGATAAACTTCTGTAAAATAGTTTTTCAGAAATTCCTGAATCCGGCTGATTTGAATCACAAAAGTTTTTTCACCTCCATAGGTAGAAATCGCCTTAGTAGGATGCACCTGTAATGTATAATAATCTTTCTGGTCACGGGAAACAGAGGTAATACGTGCATTGGGTTCAGAATCCCAAATCTGTTCCATCACCTTCTGAGGCAGTAAATCAATCACAGTTTGTGGCAACTCCGGAAACAACAATTCTCCGTTTTCTTCTACAACTGTCCGATCAAATTCCCCACTAACCAAAGTCCATTCTCCTTCTTTATCAAAAAGAAGCAGATAAGTATCATCTATCCATACCCGATAAGCAGGCATAGAAGGATTCAACTGCTCCGAACCAATAATAATTCGTGTAATCTCTCTACCCGGAAATGCTTGTAAAATATAATTCTTTATCTTCTCTGACAAATATTCCTCGCCAACTTCAACAGGATATTCATATCCCAGACAACGATTCTCATAATGCTGGAAAGCCAGTTTTCTTCCGTCACTCAACTCTGCTGTCAATCCCTCCTTGATTGCATAAATGGCGGAAACTGATATCTCACCAAATTTGGCTTCCATAAAGTCGTACATCTCTCCCAGAAACTTACGCGCGAAAATCTGCATTCCTGCATTAGGGAAACAAACCTTTGTCCAACTTCCTTCGTTAGTAAAATCTACTTCTACATTATTCGACAAGAGAGCATGATACCCTCTCTCTCCCTCATTAATCCGTGAAATCTGTTCAATCATTGCTCCAGGAAACCAAGCAGACACAAACAACGAGATATCGGAAGGAACATCCTGCACAGATACAACTTCTTCAACATCGTCCCCCGAACAGGAAGTTATCCACGGAAACGTTCCACACAAAACAAGGAACAAATAACATATACAGAACAACTTCTTCATAAGCCCCTACAATTAAGTTGTTAAAGTTAAGCATTTTAGCTGACAGCAACGAATATTCCTTGTTAAAAAAGCAACAAAGCACCAAAAGGCTTTTACAATCTATGATGCAAAGGAAAAACAACTATAGCAAATGTAATTCACGTGCGATGCCAAAAGCCTGAGCAGAGTTGCTTACTTGTAGTTTTTGCAGGATATTTTGCCTATGACGGCTAACGGTATGTATGCTGAGAGAAAGCTCTTCAGCTATTTCTTTACTCGACTTTCCCCTTCCTATTAATATCAGAATTTCTTTTTCACGTTTTGAAAGCAAGTCGGAACAGTCGTACGTATCAATATCTATACGACTTCCATCAGCTGAATTTACAATCATGCTTCCTATGGAAGAAACTTCAGTCAGATTATATAAACACAAGGCCAGACAAATATTCCCTGTATCCTGTGCTATGACATAAAACATACGGTGTAAAACCTGATGATATTTTCCCACACTGTCACACATCCGAAGATACTCTTCCAGATAATAATCACTGCGCTGCTTCTCTAAAGCATTTTTAAGGAAATGCAAAAAGCGTAATTCACGAGTATGTTTCTTCACCAAATCATCGGGATGAATCCGACTGAATATTTCTTCTTCCCAGATAGATTCAATAAGATGACATTCCCCATGCAAAGCTATGCCTAAAAACTCTCCTACCTTACCATAATAAATATAACTTCGGTTAGAACCCATATCACTCAGAACTGCTATCGAATTTTCTACCTCAGCATACATCGAAGCAACCTGTTTATAATGTGTAAGATACCGGTTCAGGTTTACTTCCCCTGCAAAATCTTGTGCAAGCAGTTCGTTGTTCAATGCAGTCTTTACATTCATAACGGGAGAGAGAATAAAAATGGTTATTTATCAGTATTGGTGCTCTCAGTATAGGTAACTACCTTTGCAAAATAAAAGAAAATATTCCACATTCTAACTTTACACATTTATGAAAAAGCTCTTTTTGGCAATGCTAACCTTTATAAGTACGCAGGCTATGGCACAGACTCTGGAAAAAATGCAATGGTTCAATGAACCAGAGCAGTGGGAAATAGCAGATAATGCATTAAGTATGTATGTCACTCCACATAGTGATTATTGGCGCATTTCACATTACGGATTTACTGTCGATGACGCTCCTTTTTATTACAATACGTATGGCGGCGAGTTTGAAGTAAAAGTAAAAATCACAGGCGACTACAAAGTCCGCTTCGACCAGGCAGGTCTGATGCTGCGTATCGACAAGGAAAACTATATCAAGACCGGTATTGAGTTTGTTGACGGAAAATTTAACCTAAGTACAGTTGTTACCCACCATACAAGCGACTGGAGTGTTATTACGCTCGATAAGCCTGTGCCCTATATTTGGATAAAGGCAGTCAGACGACTAGATGCCGTAGAAGTGTTCTACTCATTCGATGACAAAACTTATGTTATGATGCGGAATGCCTGGCTGCAAGACAACACACCTGTCAAAGTTGGTCTGATGGGAGCTTGTCCTGACGGTGAAGGATTTAACGTAAAATTCGAACACTTCAAAGTAACCCATCTTCCTGACCAGCGAAGAATGGAATGGCTTAAGAAAAATGCTGAATAAAAAGAATCCTACTTTGTAAAACACAAAGCAGGAGTTTCATATTATCCTCCAGGCGCAGGGCTTTCCAATATAAGTCCTACGCCTTTTATCGTTTTCAATTGCACAGTATTATCGGATGCAAGCAACTTTCGCAAACGTGAAACGAATACATCCAGACTGCGTGATGCAAAATAGTCGTCATCTGTATTCCATAAACGTTCCAAGATAGCTTCACGCTTGACAACCTTATTTTTATTCTCGCATAAAATACGCAACAAAGCAGCTTCTCGTTCGGTAAGTGTCTGCTCCTTTCCCTCTGTCTGTTTCAACAAGGCATGGCCGGCTTCAAATATAAAAGAAGTTCCGAGATGGAATATTTCTTCTTCATTTACTGATCTTATTCCTTTTGTCAGCTTCAACAAAGCAAGGATATGTGCATTCAACTCCTCAGCAAGAAAGGGTTTCTTAATATAATTATTTACACCTAGCTCATAACCTTTCACTACATCCTTTGGAGAAACACGCCCGGAAGTAAACAGAATAGGTGTTACATCATCCGTTTCACGAATTCGTCTCACCATTTCATATCCATCCATTACCGGCATCTCAATATCAGCAACAATTACATCGGGATGTGTTTCCTTCCATATTCTCAAACCAGTTTCACCGTTATCGGCTGTCATTATCTCGTAACCGCCTATCATATCCTCTAGTCCACCACGTATGATGTAGCACAGATTGGCATCATCTTCTACCAGCAATAGTCGTATCATTGTTCTATTATAATTCATTTATTTGTATTCAAACAAGTTTTATCAATAGCATCTTCTCTATTCGGAAGATATATCGTAAACTCGCTGTACTCTCCTTCAATGCTTTCCAACGTTACTCTGCCGCCATGAGCTTCAGCTACACGTAAAACATAATTTAATCCTAAACCGAAACCAGCAGAACCTCCATATCGACTTCTATCCGCAGCCGAAGCACGTTCGTATTTTTCGAATATCTTACTCTGGTCTTTCAGCGGAATACCGAAACCCGTATCGTGTACCTTTATATAATATTCATTCGAAAGCTTTCCCGACGAAAATGTAATTTCAACCTCATCACCCGAATATTTCACGGCATTGTCAATCAGATTGCTGAGTGCTTCTTTCAAAAACTCCTCATCCGCATAAACAGTATCTGCCTGCAAATTCCATTTATAGACAATATGTTTCACTGCTTTTGCCTTATACTTCTCGGCAAGGTCTTCCAGCATCGAACGAACACAGCACGTATCTTTTTCCAACTTCAACTGATGATTTTCCAGTTTAGAAAGTGTCAATACCTTGTTTGTCAGCGAAAGCAGGTGTTCTCCCTCCTCTTTCAAAATTCGGAAATAACGTGCCTTTTTCTCCGGTTGGGTATCCAGTTTTCCAGTTTCCAGTATCTGAGTACCCATCAATATAGAACTCAAAGGCGTCTTCATATCATGAATCATAGCATAAGAAAAATCCTCACGTAACTTGGCAATCTTATCTTGACGAACGATAATGCGTATCTGATAAATGATACAAACTATAACCAAGACCATAATCAGCACAGTAGCAAGCAAAAGTAATGTCATTCGCCGGAAAATTACCCGATACGGATTGGTAATAACTCCTTGCAAAAAGCGAGTTCCGTCATGACTGATCGGCAAAGGAGAAGTTCGTAATACACCTTTGCCATGTATATCCAGTTGACTGGAAGACCTCATTACACGACCGGTTGAATCGACAATACACGACGCAACAACAGCAGGGAAGCCAATCGAATCGAGCATGTGCGCATAAATCGAATCCAAATCCACAAACGAAACATCACGATTAAAATCTTTCAGAGCAATTTCCTGAAACGAAACATGCATATAACTCATCAGCCATTGACCGGGGTTAGACATGGTTTCCATATCCTTCTCAGCATCAAAGTTAACGTTCATTGTAACCGTGGAGTCTTTCTTTGTCTTAGACACGCGCAGGAAAACCTCCTGTAAGGCTGCTTCGGGAAACAGTTCCTCCCCTTTCATCTGAATACTTTCCTTAGTCAGCTTATATGTGTTGACAAGCCATACGTATTGCAGCTCAACAATAGCAATAAGTCCCACCACAGCAATCCAACGGATATGTTTTATCTCCATAAGTCGTGTATTAACGTAACATTAACCTGCCCTTAACCCAGAAAATCGGTCGGGCCCTTTACTTTCGCACTGTCAAAGATATAGAAAATAACCCAATGCAATTTGATATGAAAATCTATTTTTTAATGAGTATCTTCTTGCTGGCAGGAGGCTCAGGCAGCCTGACAGCACAAACCGTTTCGGGTAAGGTTGTCAATACAGAACAGCAACCGATAGACGGTGCAACTATCATTCTCCAGACTTCGGACTCAACTTTCGTGGATGCAACAATCTCGAATGCCGACGGAAACTTTGTATTCAATCATCAGCCGGAAGCTTATCGACTCATCTTTCAGCATCTATTATATCATACAATAGAGAAAAAAGGCAAAGAAAAAGATGCAGGTATCACGGTACTACAGGCTAAAGACTATGCGCTGGATGAGGTTATTGTACGAGGGGAACGACCGCTGGTCAAAGTAGAAGGCAGCCGTTTGACCTACGATATGCCTCAACTCACTGCCAATAAGCTGGTGACGAATGTGTATGATGCATTAAAACAACTACCGGGCGTAATGGAACAAAATGGAGTGTTGACGCTAGCCGGAGCTGGAAGTATCAATATTATTTTGAACGGAAAGCCTACATCTATGAACTACGAACAGCTTGTTACATTATTAAAGGGTATGCCAGCATCACGTGTAGAACGGGCGGAAGTGATGTATAATACTCCCCCGCAATATCATGTGCGCGGTGCAGCAATCAATGTAATACTAAAAGGTTATAAACCGGGAGAAGGAGGATTACAGGGAGAGATAAACGGCAATTATGTACAGGCAAATAAAGCAGGAGAAGAAGGCGGCGTGACATTTGCCTATTTATCTCCCAAACTGGATATAGACTTTATGTACAATCTCAACAATCACTACAACCGTCAAGGTTATAAACTGATTACCCGTCACACGTTGAATGATGAAATACATAACATCAGCCAGTCTACTAACGGAGAAAATCGGCAACTGGTACATACATTCCGGCTTGGAGGAAACTATAAGTTTAATGAACAGAGCCAATTGGGGCTGAGTTATACTTCCAGTCTTAATCCCGATAAACAACAATCGGTTACCTCTTCGGATAATCATTCGACTACCTTCAACCATACCCCTGCCGAAGAACAGATGCATAACGTAGCTTTAAACTATACTTCCGGCTTCGGTCTGACAGGGGGTATCGACTATACGTATTTCAGGAATAAAGAGGAACAATCTTTCCGCAGTATAGAAAATAACGGACAGGAAACAACCTTTCTTAGCAACACGGCTCAATATATAAATCGCTGGAAAGTATATGTCGACCAAAACCATACACTTTCCAATGCGTGGGTATTGAATTACGGAACATCCTTTGCATATGTAAACAACCATAATTCGCAAAGATATAATCTTGCAGCGATGAGTGGAATGAACAAAGAAAGCCGAGTTGATGAATATACTTATAATCTATATACCGGTTTCGAAAAGAACTTTGGTAGCCAATGGAGTCTGAATGCATCTGCTTCCATTGAATATTATCAAATGATGAGCTATAAAAAATGGGCAATCTACCCTACTTTGAACTTAAGTTATGTTCTTTCCCCTTCACACATCCTTCAATTTGAACTCAGTTCGAACAAGACTTATCCCGATTATTGGACGTTAAGCGGATCGACCAGTTACCTTAACAATTATCAGGAATCGGCAGGAAATTCATCACTCAAACCTTATACTGACTACTCCGCAGCTTTGACATACATTCTGAAAAGCAAATATATTTTCCAGTTCAGCTATGATTATATCAAAGATTACTTCATGCAAATGATATACCTAGACTCCAGCCGTCTGAAAGCTGTATACAATTATCAGAACTGGGACTATTCAAAAGAGTTTACCTTTACTTCTGTTATCCCGTTCAAGACAGGAGAATGGTGGGACAGTCAGCTGATGATATGTCTGTCTTCACTTCATCAACAGGCAAGCAACTATTATGATGCTCCTTTCGACCGTAGAATATGGAATATAGCAGGAAACTGGACCAATACGTTTACACTCAGTAAGCGCCCCAACATCAAAATGGAAATTAGTGCGACCGGTACATCCAAATCCATACAAGGAAGTTATACCATAGCGCCTGCCGCATTCATCCATACAGCCATTCGCTATACCTTTGCAGGAGATAAAGCTATGATTCAGATCAAAGGGAATGATTTATTCAATGGAAGCAACCACCTGACAACGAAAGTCCGCAATGGAAATCAGTATCTAGATATGTATCTGAACAATTATATGCGTAACGTCACCGTATCTTTCAGCTACAAATTTGGAGGATTCAAGAAAAAGGAAGTAAAGGACGTAGATCTTTCTCGTTTCAAACACTAAAAAAATCTATCTGACGAACAGAGAAAGTCCCCTAATCTTTCCAAGTTACAGGCAAACACTGCAATAACAATTAAGAAAAAATTATCTAAAAGGATAAAAGAAAAACAGGCATACTCGTGAGAACTTCACTTGTATGCCTGTTTTTCTTTTATTTACTATTACTATAAAGAAACTGTATTCATTATCTTTTCCAATGCACCGGCATTATTACGTACATAATCACCGGCATTCTTTCCTGCTTCATGCAGACAGGCCTCATCCGAAAGGAACTTGTTCATCAAACGGTCGAAGTCTTCTTTACCCTGAATTTCGAAACCTCCCTGACAAGCTTTCAGCCCTTGCGCCTCGAGGAACTTATAATTATTCGGACCAAAAATGACAGGAATACCATATACAGCCGCCTCAAGTGTATTATGAATGCTGACTCCAAAGCCGCCTCCTACATACGAAATTTCTCCATAGCGGTATATTGACGACAACAGCCCGAAACAATCTATAATCAGACAGTCAGCCTGTTTGACATTTTCTTCCGTAGCTTGTGTATAGCGTACTACCGGACGTTTCAACTTTCCGATAATTTCCTGCAAATGACTCTCGTCTATTACGTGAGGAGCAATAATCAGTTTCATTTCCGGATGCTCATTAAAATAAGGGATAAAGATATCTTCATCCGGAGCCCATGAACTTCCTGCAACAAAAGTCTTGCGATTATTTCCCTTGAAGCTTTCTACCAACGGTAATTCTTTCGCCTGACTGCAAATTTCCAGTACCCGGTCGAAACGAGTATCTCCTACTACTGTCGTACGAGTCACCCCAATACTTTCCAACAAGCGGACAGATTCTTCATTCTGTACAAAAAGATGGTCGAAACATTTCAAGACATTCTTATAACTTCCTCCATACCAGCGGAAGAAAATCTGCTGAGGACGAAAGATAGAAGAAACACTATATACCGGAATATTACGACGCTTCAGTTCACTCAGATAATTGCACCAGAACTCATACTTGATGAAAAAAGCCATATAAGGATGAGCCAGATCTATAAATCTCTTCACATTACGTGGAGAATCAAGAGGCAGATAACATACTACATCCGCCCCCTTATAATCTTTACGTACCTCATATCCCGAAGGCGAGAAAAACGTTTGCAGAATCTTATATTGCGGATATTGCTTACGAATCTGTTCTATCAGAGGACGTCCTTGCTCAAATTCACCCAGTGAAGCTGCATGAAACCACAAATATTTGGCTTGTGGATCAATCTGTTTCTTCAAGACAGCGAAAGCTTCCTTCTCGCCTTTCACCATCTTGGCTACTTTCTTATTAAAAAGTGCAGCCAGATAGACTGCACTTATATATAAAGCTATAACAAAATTATAAATCATGCCGGTTCTTATTTGAGTACCTCTACTGCACGACGCATACGTCTGACAGTTTCTTCTTTACCTAATACAGCCGAGATATCAAACATGTGAGGACCTTTTCCTTCGCCCACAAGCGTAAGGCGGAAAGCATTCATGATATTTCCCATATGGTAGCCGTGGTCTTCTATCCATTTCATAACCACTTCTTCCTGATGAGCCAGTGAAAAATCATCGAGTGATTCAAGCAAGTCTGCAAGTTCTGTCATACGAACAGCAGAGTCTTCTTTCCAGCGTTTCTTTACAGTCTTTTCATCATATTCTGTAGGAGCTACGAAGAAGAACTTGCAAGTATCCCACAATTCCTTGATAAAGCTGACACGACCTTTCATCAGACCTACTACGGTTACAACTGTTTCCATAGGAGCTTCGATGCCATGTTCTTTCAAGATAGGCATAAACAAGCCTGCAATTTCCTCATCACTCTTCATCAGGATATATTCATGATTGAACCATTTACCCTTTTCATAATCGAACTTAGCTCCCGCTTTGCTACAACGATGCAAATCGAACAACTTAACCAGTTCGTCCAGTGACATGATTTCCTGATCATTTCCCGGATTCCATCCCAGCAAAGCCAGGAAGTTAATCACAGCTTCAGGCAAATATCCAGACTCACGGTATCCAGAAGAAACCTCACCAGTCTTCGGATCATGCCATTCCAATGGGAATACAGGGAATCCCAGACGGTCACCGTCACGCTTACTCAATTTACCGTTTCCATCCGGTTTCAACAACAATGGCAAGTGAGCAAATTCAGGCATTGTATCTTCCCAACCGAATGCACGATACAACAAGACATGCAACGGAGCAGAAGGCAACCATTCTTCACCACGAATTACATGAGATACTTCCATCAAATGGTCATCAACAATGTTTGCCAAATGGTAAGTAGGCAATTCGTCGGCTGACTTATACAGTACTTTATCATCCAATATAGAAGAGTTGATAACAACTTCTCCACGAATGATATCGTGTACATGCACATCTTCATTCGGTTCTATTTTGAAACGTACTACATACTGTGTTCCTTCGGCAATCAGCTTATCAACTTCTTCCTTCGGCATCGTAAGCGAGTTACGCATAGAATTACGTGTAGAAGCATCGTACTGGAAATTCGGAACTTCCTTACGCTTGGCCTCCAGTTCTTCCGGTGTATCGAAAGCAATATAAGCTTTACCGTTATCAAGCAATACGTTTACATATTTCTTATAAATATCACGACGTTCAGACTGACGGTACGGACCGTAATTTCCGCCAAAGCTTACACCCTCATCGAACTTAATGCCTAACCATTTAAAAGATTCGATAATATATTCTTCTGCCCCCGGAACAAAACGGTTTGAGTCTGTATCCTCAATACGGAAAATCAAATCTCCGCCGTGCTGGCGTGCAAAGAGATAATTATACAAGGCAGTGCGCACACCACCGATATGCAATGCACCAGTCGGACTCGGTGCAAAACGAACTCTAACTTTTCTTTCTGCCATAGTGGTCTTTATCTAAAAATACGCTGCAAAATTAAGCTAAATTTCCCGTTTTTTTCTTATTTTGCACGCAAAATATCCTAACACATGAAAAGTTTCCAAGCAGAAAGACAGTTTTCATACAAGAAATTACTGTATCAATGCGCCATTTTCTTGGCAGCAGTTGCCGTCATTGTCTATTTCTTACCAAAGGAAGGTACATTCAACTATCAATTTGATATTAACAAGCCATGGAAATACGGTTTGTTACAGGCATCATTCGATTTTCCTATATACAAGGGAGATGAAGAGGTCCGCCGGGAACAAGACAGCATCATGACCAATTATCACCCCTACTTCCTTCTGTCGGAAAATACAGGTGAAAAAGCAATCAGCCAGTTTAAAAGTGATTACAACCGGAGCTTACGCAAGATAATTCCTGACCCTACATATTCGCATCATATCGAACGAATACTGAAAAACGTATACGAGAAAGGAATTATTCCAGTAGAACAGCTGGGGAACTTGCGCAAAGACAGCATGCGCAGTATTCACATCATCAATAAAAACACTTCTATCCTACAAAGTGTAAGCGAACTGTATACCACTAAGAGGGCCTACGAGGAACTGATTTATTCTGATACGTTACATTACAACAAGACACTATTGCAACGCTGTAACCTGAATAATTACCTAACTCCTAATCTCATGTATGATTCGGAGAAATCGGAAGCTGCAAAAAAAGATATCCTCTCCGGAGTATCTTGGGCCAAAGGATTTGTTATGAACGGACAGAAAATAATCGACCGCGGCGAGATCATCGACCAGCGTACATTCGATATCTTGAGATCACTCCAAAAAGAATGGGACAAACGAGGCGAAACTATTACAGAAAAACGTCTGACTTTATTCGGACAGATTCTGTTTGTATCTATTCTTATAGGATGCTTCATGACCTATCTGGCACTGTTCCGCCGAGATTATTACCAAAAGAAAGGTAGTCTGGGGTTATTGTTCTTTCTTATTATATTCTTCCCCGTCATATCAGCTATCATGGTAGCTCATGCTTTCATGAGTGTATATATAGTGCCATTCACCATGCTTCCCATGATCATACGGATCTTCCTTGATTCACGTACGGCTTTCATGGCACATATTGTATCAATCCTGCTTTGCTCCATCTGCCTGCGAACCCCACATGAGTTTATCTTATTGCAGACAATAACCGGTATGGCCAGCATCTACAGCCTTCGCGAACTGTCTCAACGCTCACAATTGTTACGCAGCGCCCTGATTGTCGTAATAACATATACCATACTCTATTTTGCACTCGACCTGATACATGTGAACGATATTGCGCAGCTCAACACATATATGTATGTCAACTTTATTATAAACGGTATTTTGCTGCTATTTACTTATCCGTTATTGTTTATTTTGGAAAAGACTTTCGGATTTACTTCGAATGTAACCCTGGTGGAACTTTCCAACATCAACAACAAGCTGATGCGTGAGATGTCGGAAGTTGCTCCCGGAACATTCCAGCATTCTCTGCAACTTGCCAACCTGACTGCCGCCGCAGCCAACCGCATTGGCGCCAACAGCCAGCTGGTACGTACTGGTGCCATGTATCATGACATCGGAAAGATGCTGAACCCCGCTTTCTTTACCGAGAACCAGACAGGAGTAAATCCACATGACCAGTTAAACTATAAACAAAGCGCACAAATCGTCATAAATCATGTAACAGACGGTATGAAGCTGGCTGAAAAAAATGACCTGCCTCAAGTGATCAAAGACTTTATCCGCACCCATCATGGTCAAGGACTTACAAAGTATTTCTATATATCCTATCAGAATGAGCATCCCGATGAAGAAGTGGATAAAGAAGCATTCAGATATCCGGGTCCCAATCCGTTTACCAAAGAACAGGCTATCCTGATGATGGCCGACTCGGTAGAAGCAGCTTCAAGAAGCTTGAAGGAATATACTGAAGAAAGTATTTCCGGACTTGTCGACAAGATCATAGACAGCCAGGTACAAGAAGGATACTTCAAGGAATGTCCGATAACATTTAAAGATATTGCTACAGTAAAAAGTGTCTTTAAAGAAAAGCTGAAAACCATGTACCATACCCGTATCAGCTATCCGGAACTGAAGAAATAAAAGGCATTGCACAAAAAAGACCAAGGAAAGAACAATTTTTATTATCTGTATAGGCACTTCTTTGATAATTTTGAGATGTAAAACCTAAACACATACAGATATGAAAAATACTTTCTTCAAAGCAAGTGGCAGAAATTTTCTGACGTGTGCTATTTGTGCACTAATGGCAATGCCGGCATCTTCTCAACAAGCACTTTCCCTCAAGGATTATGAATATACAACCAGAGAATGGAAACAGATTGTAAGAAACAGTCCGGACAGTTTTTTCACAACCGATGAAGCAAAGCGGATTGCCGATAATGTGCTGGCTTTTCAACGTACAACAGGAGGATGGCCTAAGAACATTCCTATTCACCGCCCGCTGGGTGGAGAGCTTCCTATCGTATTAGGAGATAAAGACAGGCGCAATGACTCTACGACCGACAATGACGCCACCATTCTGGAATTGACTTATCTGGCAAGACTTTATCAACAATCTCCCGAAGAACGTTATAAAGAAGCCTTTCTTAAAGGAGTGGAGTTTATCTTAAGCGGGCAGTATAACAACGGAGGATGGCCACAGTTCTGGCCTGAACATAGGGGATATCAAGTATATATTACATACAACGATGATGCCATGGTACAAACAATGGAAATCATCCGAAACCTTCGTGACGGAAAAGCTCCCTTCGATATACTGGTAAACGATGAAATGAAAGCACGTCTGTCCGCCGCTTTCGATAAAGGGATAGAATGTATTCTGAATACTCAAATCAGAGTAAATGGTAAACCGACCATATGGTGTCAGCAACACGACAACATAACCTTAAAACCAGCTCCGGCCCGAACATTCGAATTGCCTTCCTTCTGCACGGCAGAAAGCTGCTCACTGGTTCACCTGCTAATGGAACTCCCCGATCCGGACAAACGGGTAAAGGCAGCAGTCAATGGTGCAATGGAGTGGCTTGATTTACATAAATTATATGGCATACGTGTTGAGCGGTTCATAACTCCTGAAGGCAAGCGTGACACACACGTAGTGAAAGACGAAAAGGCCGGACCTGTATGGGCACGTTTTTACGACCTGGAAAACGAAGAACCGCTATTCTGCGACCGTGATGGAGTTCCCCGTAAATCATTTTCCGAACTTGGATATGAGCGACGAAATGGTTACAGCTGGTACAACCAGGCTCCCGAATCACTCAATGAAGAATATCAGCACTGGAAAGAAAAATATATGTAATTTACATATACAACCAGTTCTTTAAGTGCAGGTAAAAAGCAGGTCTAATCAGCTCCTCTCCTAACTCTATTATTTTTTGTACAAATTTTCAAAAAACATCGAGAAAAGTTCAGGAAAATATGCTGATATTTCCGACAAAATATGCTGATGTTTTTCTTATACGCCGATATACATTGGTTATCAATTATTTACAAGAAGCAGTATATCGGCGTAAAGAAAAATATAAACTGGAGATCTTACAATCATCAATCAGAGTTTTTGAGTCAAGCTATCGAGCAAACCTCCGCAAGCATCTTCCAGTATGTCAAGTACATTTTCAAATCCTTGAGCCCCGCCATAATAAGGATCAGGAACGTAGTCGACTACCTTCACCCGACAATAGTCGGTCATCCGGCCTATTTTCCGTTCCGTTTCCACATCAGGAGCTTTCTCCTTCAAGGCATCAATATTGCGGTCATCCATACCCAAAATCAAATCGAACTCATAAAAATCATCAGTACGGACAGGACGTGAACGGTGAGTAATGTTATACCCCCGGCGAATAGCATGTGCACGCATCCGGTCGTCGGCAAGTTCTCCTTGATGATAACTGCTGATTCCCGCTGAATCTACTTCTATCTCCTTTTCCAGTCCTGCACGCTTGATATACGTACGCATAATTTCTTCTGCCGACGATGAACGGCATATATTCCCAAGACAAACAAACAAGATTCTTTTCATACTCCGATACCTAAATATTTTTTAAACTTGCTTACGCTAGTATTCATAATCAACGCTTCCGGGAACTCAGTTTCATTTACCAGCTCCAATGCATAATCGTAGGTGGCAATATCAAACGAGATATGTGCATCACTACCCAAAATCACCGGAACATCATAGCGACGGCATAACTTCAGTATCTCCAGATTATTGCTCCGGGCGTCAACTTTGCCCCGACAGGGTTTCAGTGATGAATTATTTATCTCAAGCAACGTATGATGCTCCTTTGCCGCAAGTACAATAGGCTCGAAGTTCAACTTTGCAGTCCCGTCACCCGGATGACTAATGATATGAATATATGGATTAGACACAACCTGAACCATACCATGTGTATTCTCTTCGGGTGTCCCCCACTTATAACAAAGTGAATGAATACCGGCAATACGCAAGTCAAGAATCTTCAAATAAAACTCATCCAGATCGAGATTGCCTTCGCTGTCGAGAATATTAATTTCTGCTCCCAACAAAAGTTCTATTCCATACATCTGGCGCGGAACCACATGCAGGTTACGGAAATAAATCGGATCGCATGTACCCGGTATACCCGGTGAATGTTCTGTAATCCCTAATAATTTCAATCCCTTACCAGCAGCAGCCTGTGCCATTTCCTGCAAGGAACTAAAAGCATGACCGCTTGCTACGGTATGCGTATGTACATCCAGTTCTATTTTCATACGAATATTTTTTACATCGGATCGACATCGTAATAAACCAACAGCGAACGGAAACGTTCATCCTCAACAATGGCACGTTGCACTTGCTGAAGATATTCACGCACTTTCGACATCGAAGCCTGTTGTTCAATTTTCACTACTATCTTTTTAATAAATAAAGTCTGTATACGCGACACTGGAGGACGGTCGGGTCCCAGCACACGACTACCAAGTCCGTTTCTTAAGTACCCGGCCATCAAGTCGGCAGCCTGATCGAGTACTTCCTCTTTACGATGTTTCAAATACACATAAATCAACCGGTAAAAAGGCGGATACTTAAACAAATTACGTTCTTCAATTTGTGATTGAAACAACCCTCCATAGTCATTGCTTACTACCTGAGCGATCAAAGGAAGATCGGGAGATTTGGTTTGTAGCACTACCAACCCTTGTTTGTTCTTTCTTCCAGCACGCCCGGCAACCTGCGCCATCAACTGAAAAGCCCGTTCATACGAACGGAAATCCGGATAGTTCATCATCGAATCCGCATTCAAAATACCAACAACACTCACACGGTCGAAGTCAAGTCCTTTTGAAACCATCTGTGTACCAATCAGAATATCCGTCTTACCATCCTCAAAATCGGCAATGATCCTTTCATATGCGGTACGGGTACGCGTGGTATCCAAGTCCATACGAGCCACACGGGCATCCGGAAATATCAGTTTAATATCATCTTCTATCTTCTCGGTTCCAAATCCTCGGTTTATCAGTTCTACCCCTCCACATGCCGGACAAGACTTTGGAACTTCATAAGTATAACCACAGTAATGACAGGTCAGCTGATTCAATCCTTTATGATACGTCAGACTGACATCACAATTCTTACACTTCGGTATCCATCCACACGTACGGCATTCTATCATCGGAGCAAATCCTCTGCGGTTCTGGAAAAGTATAACCTGCTCCTTCTGTTCAAGTGCCTCACGGATTTTCTGAAGCAAGAGTGGAGAAAACTGAGCCGTCATCCGCTTCTTTCGGGCAAGTTCCTTGATATCTACCACCTCGATATGAGGAAGCAAAACATTCTGATGTCGTTCGGTAAGCTGTACCCAGCCATATTTTCCATGAACAGCATTATAATAGGTTTCGATACAAGGTGTAGCCGTACCCAACAGTGTCTTTGCTCCGAACATCGATGCCAGTACGATAGCTGCATTGCGCGCATGATAACGTGGAGCCGGATCCTGCTGTTTATAGGTATTTTCATGTTCTTCATCCACGATAACCAGTCCCAAACGCCGGAAAGGCAGAAAAACCGAAGAACGTACTCCAAGTATTACATCATAATCGTCATCGGTAAGTTGTTTACGCCATATCTCTACACGTTCAGCATCCGGAAACTTGGAGTGATAAATTCCCAGCCGGTTACCAAATACCCTTTTCAAACGTTCGGTGATTTGTGTAGTCAGTGCTATCTCCGGCAACAAATACAACACCTGCTTTCCTGCCTGAATTGCCTGCTGAATAAGATGAATATAGATTTCAGTCTTTCCGCTTGCAGTAACACCATGAAGCAAGCAGACATTTTTCTGATGAAAGTGCGTCAGGATCTCGTTATACGCCTGCTGCTGGGCACTGCTTAAAGGGTTCAAAGGTGATACACTTACTTGCTCGGCAGACAAACGTCCGATTTCGAACGAGTAAATTTCGAAAACTCCTTTTCCAATTAATCCATTAAGCACTGCATTAGTGACACCAGCCGAATCTAACAAAGTTTTACGGGAAACTTCCTTAAGTTCTTTCTTTTCTCCAGTCCAGCCGGACAGCTCTATGTATTTCATGAGTAGAGCCAGCTGCTTGGGAACACGTGCCAATGCATCAAACTGACGATGGACAGCCTCTTCTGTCTGCATAGCAGCAGACAATCGCACTCTAGTCTCTACACGCGGTTTATAGCTGCGTTTCAGCTCTTCTTTTACCAGAATCGCCTCTTTTTCCAATAAAGCTTTGATTACCGGCAACAAATTCTTTATTCCACTGGACTTTTCCAGTTGTGTAATACATTGCTCCGAATCGTTACCCAACAGATCAAGAATACGCTGTTCCTTCTCGGAAAGAGGTTGCAGTGCCTCAAACTCCGGATTTAAGACAACTAATGTTTCGCTTTCCAGCTTCATTCCAGAAGGTAAGGCAGCCTTGTATACATCTCCCAGCGTACAGAGATAATAATCTGCCAGCCATTGCCAGAAATCATATTGCCGTCTCAACAAAACAGGAGATTCATCGAGTACCTCCATAATGTCTTTTGTTTCATAGGCCTCAGGCGCCGTTTGGTGTACTTTGGTTACAATAGCCGTATAATACTTCTTGCTCCCGAACGGAACGACGATCCGACAGCCTGCCTTTATCTTATCCGTCAACTCATCGGGAACGGAATAAGTATATTGTCCGGCTATGGGCAAAGGCACTATGACATCCACGTACTTCTTCATGGCTGCAAAGTTACAAAAAACAGTTCTATCCCATTTGGTACGTCAGGCAAACTTTTATAGCTTTGTAAAGAAACTCTTAAATCAACCAAAATGAAGATATATAAGATAGGTATTATAGGCTGTGGAGGTATCGCCCAAAAGATGGCGGCCACACTGGAAAAGATGAAAGGAGTAGAACGATATGCCGTAGCATCGCGCAATCAGGAGAAAGCAGAAGCATTTGCGAATAAATGGGGATTCACTAAGGCATATGGTTCCTACGAAGAACTGGCAAGCGATCCTGAAGTCGACTTAATCTATATCGCAACTCCACATGCCATGCACTACGACAATGCACATATGTGTATTGAGAAAGGTAAACCCGTATTATGCGAAAAAGCTTTTACCGCCAACGCCCGTCAGGCTGAAGATCTCCTTGCTTTCGCCAAAGAAAAAGGAGTATTCATTACCGAAGCTATATGGACCCGGTATATGCCCCTTTCACTTAAAATACAAGAACTGCTGAAAGAAGGAGTAATCGGAACACCGTATACCTTGTCGGCTAACCTCAGCTATCCGATAAGCAACAAAGAAAGAATCATCCGTCCGGAACTTGCAGGAGGAGCTCTGCTCGATATTGGAGTCTATACACTAAACTTTGCTGCAATGGCTTTCGGAAGCGATATTGCTGAAACTCATTCTGTCTGCCAAAAGACACAAACGGGAGTTGACTCGCAAGAAAGTATAACACTCTTTTATAAAGATGGCAGAATGGCAACCCTGCAATCGAGTATCTATGCAAAAAGTGACAGAATGGGAGTCATTTCGGGCGACAAAGGGCATCTGATTGTAGAAAATATCAACTGCCCTGAATCGGTACGGGTTGTCGATGAAAACTATAAAACCATAGCGGTATATCATGCACCGGAACAGATCAGCGGCTACGAGTATCAGGTATATGCCTCCATCGAAGCTATTGAAAAGGGATGGCTGGAATCGCCGTACATGCCTCATGCCGAAACATTACGCATCATGAAACAAATGGACAACCTCAGAAAAGAATGGGGAGTAATATATCCATGCGACTGACAAGCAGTAGTTTATAAACACATAAATAAAGGTGGAGAAATTCTGTTCATACAGAAACTTTCTCCACCTTTATTTATACAGATCCTGGTATATCAAAACATGTAAGCCAATGATATCTGCCAAGTATTTCGTTTCATCTCAATAGTCATCTGATCATCTACCGATCTAGCCATTTTGCTCAGTCCAAAGTTATAATTAACTCCAGCTTGCAAATGACCGAGTAATTTTACACCAGCTCCAACATTGAATGAAGTATTGCACGACTTCATGTCGAAACTTTCAGTAAAATGTCCGCTTCCTACATTAAATCCGAACTGAGGTCCTGCAGCAATATAAGCACCCAGTGTACTTCCTAATCCTAACGTCCACTTCAGGTTAACAGGAACCTCAATGCTTTTAAAAGTCTGGCTGACTTCCTCATTGCCACTTTGAGCCTTTGCACCCGACTGATTATACAAGGCAGCGACATCAACTCCCAGACCTACAATAGGAATTGTAAACTCAGCCATCGGACCAATAAAGAATCCGGTACGATTATCTCCTTTTACAATGTCTTCCGAAAAAGTCAATTTCGAAATGTTCAGTCCCCCTTTTAGACCAAACTGAAACTGAGCCTGTGCCGGCATTGCCATAAACAAGCAAGCTACAATCATTAAGGCCGATAAAATCTTCTTCATAAATATAAAATATTAAATGTTACAAGCGCAAAAATAAGGAATAAATGATAAGAATACAAATCAGGCACCAAATATAGAATGACATCCTGTCCACTTTTATGACCGATTGACACTATGCTATGTTTATCAAAGTTTAATTCAACTGGCTTTCTTTCAACGAAGGTTAAAATATTCTATCATAATGTCAGGCATACCAGACGGGCATACAGTTTGCACAATATCGGGTGAATCGCGAAAGCGAAAGGAGGAGCGATTCTAAGAAACAAGATTAATAAAAGAACTTTAATAATAGGAGATTACAATTATGATGCCGATTAGAAGAAATTACAATCAGAACTGGTTACCAAGTATTTTCAATGATTTCTTTGATAACGATTGGATGGAAAAAGCCAATGCAACGGCTCCAGCTATTAACGTAGTTGAAAACGACAACAGCTATAAAATAGAAGTTGCAGCTCCGGGTATGACAAAAGAAGACTTCAACATTCATCTTACCGAAGATAATCAGTTGGTAATATCAATGGAGAAAAAGAACGAAACAAAAGACGAAAAAAAGAAATATTTACGCCGCGAGTTTTCTTATTCTAAATTCGAACAGTGCATGATCCTGCCTGAAGATGTTGAAAAAGAAAAAATCAGCGCCTCTGTCGATAACGGTGTTCTTAACATTGAATTGCCAAAGATGACACAGGAAGAAAAGAAAGAAGCCAATAGAGTGATTGAAATTAAATAAACGATTCTAACCACCAAATCCCTGTTCCAGAGAAATCCGGGACAGGGATTTTTTTTATTTCTACTATGAACAAGCCAGTTGTTATTATGAACTTTACGGGAGTATATGATTACGAACCCTTCTCCCACAATAAAAAATTTACATGGCTAGACTGTACACACTTGCAAGGTGTAGAATGCTACTGTGATAAAGAGGGTGCACATGCACTGAAAAGAGTAATAGCAAACTATCCAGCAGATGGGATTCATTTCATCGACTCTGGCAACTATCATTATCTGACTAAGTTTTGGACGGATAAAATACAGCAACCTTTTTCGTTAATAGTATTCGATCACCATCCAGACATGCAGCCCCCTCTTTTCGAAGAAATGATTTCGTGCGGAAGCTGGGTAGAAGATACAATAGAATCGAACCCTTATTTACGCAAAGTAATTATCATAGGAGCATCCGAAAACCTAATCAAGCATGTTTCTCCTAAATACCGGCAAACAGTGGAATTTTATAGCGAACAAAGTCTGCAACACGAAGCTTCGTGGAAACAGTTTTCTAACGAAACAATCGATACTCCGGTATATATTTCTGTAGATAAGGATGTACTTAACTCACAGTCTGCCGTTACCAATTGGGATCAAGGCTCCCTTACATTAAATGAACTGGAGCATTTGTTATCCATTATCCTGAAACATGAAAAAATAATAGGCATAGACATTTGTGGAGAATGTTCATCTACACTCAATATATTCGAAGCAGAAAAAGGAACGCAGTTAGATAATACCGCCAATCAGGAATTACTGAACCTCTTCCTCAATTGCCAGACAAGCAATCTGTGAGATACTATCAGAAGGATTATTCAAACGATCACTTTATAAAGTGACAACCATTATCAGGTCTTGCAACAACATAAACAATAAATGCTTCAAAAAACATTTGCACATACCACCAACTATAACCAACCAATATGTTCAACTAATAAAAGAAAATATTAAATTTGCATATTTATAGCACAAAAATAGATAGTTCTTAACCTTATATAATATATGATAGATGAAAAAAGATTAATATTATCTGTAAAATCCGGTTCCGAAAAAGCCTACCGATCCTTGTACGAAATGTGGGTATCAAGGCTATATCAATTTGTATATCAATACTTAAAATCGGAAGAAACAACAGATGATGTCGTACAGGAAACATTCTATCGTATATGGATTAACCGAGAAAAACTAGATGCCGAGTCATCATTCAAAGCTTATCTGTTTACAATTGCTTATCATTTATTACTTAAGGAGTTACGCCGACAGTTAAATAACACCTCAATGGAGGAGTTTATAGAATATAATGACAACATACGAACTTCAGGAGATGAAGCTGAAAAACAAATAGACTTCGATCAGTTCTGCAAAGCACTAAAACAAGCTAAAGAAAAACTTACTCCACGCCAACGTGAGATTTTTGAACTAAACAAAGAACAAAATTTATCTGTTGCAGAAATTGCAGAGCAACTATGCATAAAAGAGCAAGTAGTACGTAATCAATTATCAATGGCCTTAAAAATAATACGAACCGAACTTCAGCAATATTCTTTCATATTACTCCTTTTTTTAAGCCATTTCTAATTTTTATGTTTTCTAACATAGAAATATACATGTTATATTTTACGTGTTTGTGGATATTACCAATAAACAAGGTAATAGTTTTATGGACACAAACATACAGAACAAGGTAAAAGATTTATTAGATAAATTCCGTTCGGGAGCTATATCTTCCGAGGAATTTAAAGAGTTATCGGCAAAGATAAACCAGTCATCTGAAGCTGATTTAGAGTTTCTGTTTTCTGACGAATGGGATAAATTCAACAACTATGAGCCTTTATCACAAGATAAAATAAACTCTCTGTATAGAAAACTGAACAAGCAAAGACACATAACGCCATTCATGAAGGTGCAAAAATATTGGTTACAAATAGCAGCATCCATTCTTTTGATACTATCATGTGGCATTAGTGTTTTATACTACACTCAGCATAAAGATATTGAATATCTTGCTCAGCAAAATATAACCATAAACTCAGGTGAACATGGAACTTCATTGGTAACATTGCCCGATGGAACTCTTGTACATCTGAATGCAAAATCATCACTGTCCTACAAACAGGATTTCGGACGTGATAACCGTAAGGTAGAATTGTCGGGTGAAGGATATTTTGAAGTTAAAAAGAATACAGAGAAACTGTTCATTGTAGGCACTGAAGTAATGGATATTACAGTAACAGGAACAACATTTAATGTATATGCGTATGAGCACAAAAATTTTGTTGAAATGGCTCTTGTAGAAGGAAGTGTCAATGTTACAACAAAAGATCCCGCTCATAATACATTGAATGTAAAGCCGAACCAGAAAGTGATATACGATAAACGAACAGGGTTATTGAGCCTTGAAGAAACTTCAAATAAAATGGAAACAGCATGGCTGACCAAAGAGCTTACTTTCCGACATGAGAAGATGAAAGATGTATTCCAATGTCTGGAACGTAAATTCGGAGTAACTTTCAACATAAAGAACAAAAATATATTACAGGATGTGTATACAGGTTCTTTTAATGATGAAAATATAAGAAGCGTTCTGAATGTGTTGAAAATACACTACGGATTTGAATACACAATGGATGAAGAAACCATAACCATAGAATAACAACTAATTTAAATATTAACCTTAAAACTATGAAAAGACAGATGAAAACATGAAAAAAACATCCCCGGACAATCGGCAATCATCCGGGGAAATGGCTCAGTCCATAAGTAAAACTATGTTGGCGCATAGTAAAACCGAACTTTAAACCTAAATTTATTACGTACTTATGAAAATCAAACATCAATTTACTGATTTGCACAAAGATAGTAAAAAGCGTAGTAAGATTTGCCTTTTATGTGCATCTTTGTGTATGTTTACATTTACCGGTGGTTATGCACAAACCGGGAAAGTCAGCCTCAACCTGAATAACGCATCGGTAAAAGAACTTTTTACTGCTATTGAAAAACAAACTCCCTACCGCTTCTCATACAGAGATGTAGAAGTAAACGGTAAAACAGGCATCTCTCTGTCTGTTAAAGATGAAGAACTGAAAGACCTACTTACAAGTGAACTGGCAAAACAGAACTTATCTTATAAAGTTTCAGGTAATAAGATTGTTATTACCCCTATCAAGAAAAAATCCGATAAAAAACAGCCAACGAATATATCTGGAAAGGTTGTCGATGCAAACGGTGAGCCAATTATCGGTGCTACGATAAAGGAAGAAGGTACCAGTAATGGCGCTATAACAGATTTTGACGGTAATTATTCACTCACAGTTTCAAGCCCTGATGCAATTCTGCAATTCTCTTATGTCGGTTACAAATCTGAAGAATTTATGGCCGATAAAGGTGTAATCAATGTTACTATGCGAGAAGATACAGAACGCTTGGACGAAGTGGTTGTTACAGCATTGGGTATCAAACGTGCAGAAAAAGCGTTGTCATACAATGTTCAGCAAGTAAAATCAGAAGAGCTTGTAAGAGTAAAAGACGCTAACTTCGTAAACTCACTGAATGGTAAAATTGCCGGTGTAAGCATCAACAAGAGTGCCAGTGGTGTCGGTGGTGCTACACGTGTAGTAATGCGTGGTGCAAAATCTATAGAAGGTGATAACAATGCACTCTATGTAGTAGACGGTATTCCATTGTTCAATACAAACATGGGAAATACAGACAGTGGTATCATGGGTGAAGGAAAGGCCGGAACTGAAGGTATTGCCGACTTCAACCCTGAAGATATCGAAAGTATCTCTGTATTGAGCGGTCCGTCGGCAGCAGCATTGTATGGTAGTAGTGCAGCAAACGGTGTGATCCTTATCACCACTAAAAAAGGTAAAGAAGGTAAATTGCAACTTTCATTTTCTTCTTCTACCGAATTCAGCAAAGCATACATGACTCCTGAATTCCAAAATACTTACGGTAATAAAAAGGATATGTATGAAAGCTGGGGTGAAAAACTCGCCACTCCTTCTGATTATGACCCTAAAAAAGATTTTTTCAACACAGGAACTAACTTTATCAACTCATTGACCTTAACAACCGGTACTAAACAGAACCAGACGTTTGCTTCTATCTCGTCTACCAACTCTGACGGTATCGTTCCCAACAACTCATACAACCGCTTGAACTTTACGATCCGTAATACTTCAACTTTCCTGAATGACAAGTTACAACTTGATTTAGGAGCATCGTATATCAAGCAAGATGACAAGAACATGGTTTCGCAAGGTCAATACTGGAATCCGGTTATGGCAGCCTACCTCTTTCCACGAGGAGAAAACTTTGAAGAAATCAAAACTTTCGAACGCTTTGACGACAGCCGCAAAATTCCCGTTCAGTACTGGCCGATAGCAGAATCAACTTATGCTTCGCAGAATCCATACTGGACCGCATTCCGTAACGTTTCAACCAACAATAAGAGCCGCTACATGTTCAATGTAGGATTAACTTATAAAATAACCGACTGGATTAATCTGGCTGCACGTTACAGAATGGACGATACTTATGTAAAATTCGAACGTAAGATTTATGCATCTTCCGACCAGGTTTTTGCAGAAGGTACTAAAGGACATTACGAATATAGCAATTACAATGACCGTCAGGAATATGCTGACTTCATGGTAAATATTAATAAGCAGATCAAAGACTTTAATATTTCTGCCAACCTTGGATGGAGTTATTCCAATTATTGGGCATTGGAAAGAGGATATAAAGGAACCTTACTGAAAGTTCCTAACAAATTTGCTGTTTCCAATATCGACCCGTCAAACGGCCGTACTTCAGAAAAAGGCGGTGACAGCCGTATCCGTAACCATGCTATTTTCGGCAACGTCGAACTGGGATGGAAGAGTATGCTTTACTTAACCTTGACCGGACGTAACGACTGGAACTCTCGTCTGGTAAATACCAACGAGGAATCATTCTTCTATCCTTCTATCGGTTTGTCTGGTATTATTTCGGAAATGGTACAGCTTCCTGAATTTATTTCTTATTTGAAAGTACGTGGTTCTTATACAGAAGTTGGTGCTCCAGTTTCTCGTTCAGGGTTAACTCCTGGTACAGTAACAACTCCAATCGTCGGAGGTATTCCGTCGCCGACATATATTTATCCATTCACTGACTTTAAAGCTGAACGCACCAAATCTTACGAAGTGGGAGTTAGCTTACGCCTGTGGAACAAATTCAGTGCAGAAGTTACTTACTATAAATCGAATACATACAACCAGACATTCCTGGGAGATTTACCGGAATTCACCGGTTATCAGAAGATTTACCTGCAAGCAGGTAACGTAGAAAATAGAGGTTGGGAAGCTTCTTTCGGCTATAATGATAAGTTTAAAAACGGTCTGGCTGTTTCTTCTACATTTACATTCTCAAAGAATATAAATGAGATTAAGGAAATGGTGAAAGACTATCATACCGATTTGATGGAAGCTCCGATTAACATCCCGGAAGTACTGAAAGACAATGGTCGCGTTATTCTGAAAGAAGGTGGAAGTATTCACGATATTTATGCAAACACTTTCTTCAAGAAAGATAGTCAGGGATATGTTGAAGTAAAAAGTGACGGAACCTTCGGTCTGGAAAGAGGTGAGCCTGTATACTTAGGAAAGACATCTCCAGACTTTAACATGGGATGGAACAATGCCCTGTCATATAAAGGATTTGGATTCAGTTTCTTAATCAACGGACGATTTGGTGGAGTGGTTACTTCTTCTACCGAAGCTATCCTCGACCGTTTCGGCGTATCCAAACGTTCTGCAGAAGCTCGTGACGCCGGAGGTGCTCTGTTCCCAGGACAAGGTCGGGTAGATGCAAAGACATACTACCAAATGATTGGTACAGGAGGTTATGAAACTTCAGGATACTACCTATACAGCGCAACAAATATTCGCTTGCAAGAAATGACATTCAGTTATACAATGCCAGACAAATGGTTTGCCAATATACTGAAAGATGTTACCGTTTCTTTCATTGCTAACAATCCATGGATGTTATATTGCAAAGCTCCCTTTGACCCTGAGCTAACACCGTCAACAAGCACTTACGGACAAGGTAATGATTATTTCATGCAACCCAGCGTACGCAGCTTCGGTTTTGGCATTAAATTTAAACTATAAAAAACAAACCCTTTGATTATGAAAAAGATAAACCAATATAAATTTATAGCAGGCGTATTTGCTGTGTCACTATTGGCATCATGCAATTACGAAGAAATCAACACCAATCCATTTGAGCTGACTGATGAAGAAGGAGTCATGGACGGAGTTGCTGTAGGTGGTTTAATCACTACTATCGAACGTACAGTATTTCCAGTAGGAACACAGGCAGATGATACTGACATTATCAATCAGTATCAAACAGACTATCACTTATCGGCTGACTGCTGGAGTGGTTTCTTCGGACAGAATAATACATGGGGAGGCGGAAACAGTAACGTTACCTATTTCTTGAATGACAGCTGGATTTCCGGAACTTATAAACGTGCATATACCAACGCACTTGACCCATGGAAAAAGCTGAAAGCCGCAGCCGAGAAAAACAATACTCCTGAAGTATTTGCCTTAGCACAAATCCTGAAAATTTCAGCTTGGCACAAAGCATTGGAATGTTTCGGTCCGATGCCTTATTCACATGCAGCCGATGCTACCATGAATATCCCATTCGACTCCGAGAAAGATATTTATACAGCTATATTTAAAGATCTGACAGAAGCCATTGAAATCCTGACAGAAAAGGCAGAAAATGGTGTAGAGGTTATGAGTGAATATGATGTTGTATATGCTGGTAACTCAACCAAATGGGTAAAATATGCAAATTCTCTGCTACTCCGTCTTGCTATGCGTGTCCGCTACGCCGATGAAGCCTTATCGAAACAATATGTTTCACAGGCATTAAACCATTCCATTGGTGTCATGACTGCCAAAGACGATGAAGCACAGATGAGTACAGGAGCCGGATACACATTCCGAAACAACATCTATTGGTTGTCTGAACAATATGATGAATCTCGCATGGGTTCGTCTATGTTCTCTTACTTAATGGGATATGAAGACCCTCGATTAAGTGCTTACTTCTTGCCAGTAGACTCTAAAAGTACACAAGGAAAAGAAGCGTTCGATGGGAAACAGTATCAGGCAGTTCCTGCAGGACATCTATATGGAAAGAATGACGAATATAAGATGTTTTCTAAACCTAACATACAAGCAGCTACACCAACTTACTGGTTACGTGCTTCCGAAGTCTACTTCCTGCGAGCTGAAGCTGCTTTAATATGGGGCGGTGAATTTGGAAATGCAGAAGACTTGTATAAGCAAGGTATTGAAATGTCTTTCCAGGAAAACGGAATCAGCTCAGCCGTAGATGCTTACATGAATTCTGGTAAAACCCCGATCAAGCATGAAGTTGGTGGAAGTTATTCTTGTAGTTTTGCTGCTCCTTGCGCCACAACCGTAAAATTTGAAGGTAATACGGAACAGAAACTCGAAAAAATCATGATCCAGAAATGGATTGCTCTTTTCCCTAACGGACAAGAAGCCTGGACAGAATGGAGAAGAACCGGATATCCTAAACTGAACCCTGTTATGGCAAACAGAGGTAGCAGCCAAGGAGTTACAACAGAAGGAGGCATTCGCCGAATGATTTATCCTATCAGTTTCTACCAAACAGCTGACGGACAGAAGATTTATAACGAAGCCGTTAAAATGCTAAGCAACGGACAGGACTTACCTAGTACACACTTGTGGTGGGACTGCAAATAATAACCGAATAATTAATACAGTAAAGACATGAAAACACTAAAAAAATTATTATACATCATACCTTTATTGGGAGCAATGATAACCTCTTGTACCGATGTAGAAAACATAGAAGTAGAACACATCGGCGGGTATAACACTTTAGGAGACAGTGAATATTACGCTAACTTACGTGCCTATAAGGAAACAGCTAAGAACTACGGACGTCCGGTTGCTTTCGGCTGGTTCTCAAACTGGGCTCCTTCAGGTGTAATGAGAAAAGGTTACTTATCTTCAGTACCCGACAGTATGGATATTATCTCCATGTGGAGTGGTGCTCCGGGAAGATATGAAATCACTGAAGCACAGAAGGCAGACAAAGAATTTGCACAGAAAGTAAAAGGAATCAAACTGCTGGAAGTTAGCTTACTTTCTCACCTGGGAAAAGGCAGAACTCCTGAATATATCTACGATGAGATTGAAAAACAAGCAGCCGAAGAAGGATGGTCTGATTCAGAACTTGCAGCAGCAAAAAAATACGCACGCTGGGATTTCTGGGGATTCAAATCGCACAATTTCGACAATACGGAAGAATTGAATCAAGCCTTGGCCAAATACGCTAAAGCACTTTGTGATTCACTTTTTGTCAGTGAATGGGACGGCTTTGATATCGACTGGGAACCGGGAGCTGGTTTTAGTGATTCAGATGGAACGCTGAATAACACAACAATCCAGGTACTGGTTAAAGAAATGGGCAAATATATTGGTCCGAAAAGTGACCCAGAAGGCAAAGGACACAAGTTATTATGTATCGATGGTTATATCAACTATTTTTCTGAAGAAATGGAAGAATATGTAGATTACTGGATTACTCAATCGTATGGTCATGGAACACCAGATTATACAAGTCCCGGTAACATCCCGGAAAAACTAATTATCACAGAAAACTTTGAATCTTTCGCTACTTCAGGTGGAAAATTACTTCAACAAGCAGCTTGGATGCCAGCCGAAGGGTATAAAGGAGGAGTTGGCGCCTACCGATTTGACAATGATTATGATAATGCACCCGACTACAAATGGATGCGTCAGGCAATCCAAATAAACCAACAGGTATTTAATGAATGGAAAGCCAATCAAGAAAAAAAATAATACGAATCACGAAATTCTAAAGATATGAAACAACTATTAAAATATCTAGCGTTTTGCGCTATAGCTTTATCACTGAATAGCTGCAATGATAGTGAAAGCGACTTGCTGGAAGCAAAAGTTTACTTCGAAGATAAAGAACATACAGTTGAAGTTCTGGATGAAAAACCAATCACTTATGAATTGCAGTCTAGAGTTTCTTCTGCATATACCTCTCCTGTAGAAGTATGCTACAGCATTGCAGGACAGGATGTAGTGAATGAATACAATAAAAAATATGGAACTAATTATGAAATCTTCAATACTTCCAATGTAAAACTAAGTAGCACAACAACAACTATACCTAGTGGATCCATTTATTCAGAAAAAGTTGGTGTTGAATTTTCAAACTTAGAAAATATAGAGGAAGGCAAATCTTATTTACTTCCAGTATGTATCCAATCATCCTCTATCCCTGCTATTTCTGGAACTGATATTCTTTATTTTATCATTACCAAACCTGTACAAATCAAGAAAGTTGCGCAATTCCAAAGTAATTACATCAAGATTCCCTTGGCTAGCGGTACAATATATAAGTCTGTAACTTATGAAGCACTTATCTATATTAATCAGTTAATGAGTAATAATACCATCATGGGAAATGAAGGAATTTTGATTCTCCGTATTGGTGATACAGCTTTACCTGGTGGTCATAATGACTGGATTCAGATTGCAGGAACCAAACAGTATCATTCTACTCAAGCATTTGAAACAGGTAAATGGTACCACGTAGCATTCACTTATGATCAGCCTTCTGGTAAAACAGTTCTTTACATCAATGGTAGTAAAGCTGCTGAATCTACATGGGATACCCCAAGTTTCAACTTAGCTTCAGAAGGATCAGGAGGATTCTTCATCGGTAAGGTTGCCGGGTTTATGTGGGGAGAACGTCCATTCTATGGTTACATGAGTGAAGTAAGGCTTTGGAATGTTGCACGCACAGAAAACCAAATTAAACAAAACATGCTGAACGTTGATCCGAATTCAGACGGTCTGGCAGCTTACTATAAACTCAATGGAACTGATCAGTTTGAATCAGGAGGAACATGTTATGTAAAAGATGCATCACCTAATGGTATGGATGGTCTGGCAAACGGAGGAGGAAGTGCATTAAATATTATTGATCTGGAAACTCCAATAGCTATAAAATAAAAAATTACAATTCTTCATATCCTTTACTTAAGGATAAAGGAGTAAAGGAATGAAGAAAAATGCCTGCTTTTTTAACAGATTTGCTAAATATATTTGCAAGTTTGTGTAAAATCCGCCTGTATCCGCAGAGTTTGCGCATACAGGCGGTTCTTTTTTACGTTGATCCATGTTGCCTCTCTGCTTACGCAAGGACATAAAAAAAGCAGTTACGAAATTCGTAACTGCCTGATATTCTTTGTGGACCAGCCAGGGCTTGAACCTGGGACCTCCAGATTATGAGAACGATAAAATGATATTCTACGATAGCTCATTTTATCAATATTGATTGAATATCAATCAGTTATAGATTTTACTATTTCTTATAAAACTCATTAAATACCCATAACTGAAACCGTTTGTTTACGCATTGTTTACGCAGAATTAAGAGGATACAATTTATAAAATCTGGTATTGTCGCAAATAATTTATGTTTTTGCGACAACACCAGATTGCGATTTCAAACGTTGAATATAATGACATTCTAACAGTACCAAAATTAAATCTGGAATCAGCAAAAGAGTTAACTCTAAGATAGAACATTCCATTTTTTGGCTAATTAGATACTAATTCTAACCCTCTGTTTTTGCTGGCTAAAAATATTTTAGAAAAGTATATCCAGGTTAGATGCAAATGAAATAATATCATTCTCACCTCCGAATGTAATATTTTTAATATAGTCTTTATATTCATTGTCCACAAATGCCTCATTGAATGGTTTACAAATAATTTCAGATAGATGTGGTGGAGTACCACTTTTGGGGTATGCGACAAGTCTGTATTCGTTTGAAGACGGGTCATCAATATCTACTCTAATAAAAGAATAGAATCCTTTACATGCCTTTTCAACGAATAATTCAGAGAATTGTTTACTAAATTCCTCGATCTTATATTCATTTAAAAACTCTTGAATATCGAGGTCGTTTTCCAGGTTATCTCCAAGTCTCTGTTCATAAAAATCAATAGCTCGTTTGTATCTTATTTCAATCAGTTTTTGATTAATGACAATATCTTCTTTGTCTACAATATCAGGCAGATTTGCACATATGCCTTGAAGTGCAGGTAACATATATTCATTGTCTACTTTAGATGGAAGTAATCCGCCTCTTGAGACGGCATATATCCATGTACCGTTAATGCACGCATACCAATCAATGTTATGCGTGAAAAGATAGTTTTTATTATAAGACATTACTTACTTATTTAATTGTTGGAAAAACTGCCACACAAATAGCACAGGGATTCATCGGTTCTCCTGTCGTGATATCTCGTGCAACGCTAAAACGTAAATCATGTATAGTAGTATGAGGATCATCTATCATACAGAGTTTCGCTGCATGGGGTTCTGCACATCGACCGACTTGATTACCACATTTCGGCAAAATGGTAATATCTCCTATTTTGCCTCCTGGTGGAACATACTTCAAAAGTTCTGACTTAAGACTAGGAACTTTATCATATGTGTTTCTTCTGACTGGTTTCGAATGGTCTTTATATATTTTATTTTGTAGTCCACAGCATACAACAGCACATTTCGGAAGATCCCAAAAGGGTTTAGCTTTTCCGTCATGACTCAAATAACGCCGTTGCTTCTTATGTGTGTTACGAAGTTCACCGCAATAATATGCACACGCTCTTTCTAATTTAGGATGTATCATAATTATTATTAGCTCAATAAAAGATTAACGCAAATCGCATCTTAATTTGTACAAGTATAGTGAAATAAATCGATTTATCGAATATAATTCGCTATATTTGTAGAATAAAATTACATTAAAGAATGAAATTGAATAGAATTAAGGCCGTTTTATCCGAAAAAGGTATTTCTCAAACATGGTTGGCCAAACAGCTTAATAAAAGCTTTAGTATGGTTAACGCTTACGCTTGTAACCGAATCCAGCCTAATTTAGATACTTTGCAACAGATTGCCGAGATTTTACAAGTAGACCTTAAGGATTTGATAACCGATAAAAAGGATAGGTGACATGAAACAGTTTTCAGAAGCAACACGAGTACAGATGCCGGCAATGGTTCATCTTACCCGAATAGGATATACTTACTTCGGTAAATTGAGTGAAGATAAAAATGGCACTGTTTATGACGGTGACACGAATATTCTATTATCGGTTTTTGAGCAACAATTCAAAAAATTAAATCCATGTCATGAGGGGGAATATCTTCAAGTATTGAAAGATATTCGCAAGGAATTGAATGATGATGATCTCGGTCGTGGCTTTTACAACCGTCTTAAAGCTATATCTCCTATAAAACTAATAGACTTTAACAATATAGGCAACAATACATTTCATTTTACAGCTGAGTTTACCTGCAAGAATGGACAAGATGAATTTCGTCCAGACATAACCTTGTTTATAAACGGTTTGCCACTTTGTTTTGTTGAGGTGAAAAAGCCTAACAACCATGGTGGAATGTTGGCAGAGAGTGAACGTATGAATAAAGAACGCTTTCCCAACAAAAAGTTTCGTCGTTTTATCAATATCACACAATTAATGATATTTAGTAATAATATGGAATATGATGCATTAGGAGGCATTGTTCCAATACAAGGGGCTTTCTATTGTACCGGTGCACGTTCTTATTCTCCTTTCAATTGTTTCCGTGAAGAAAATCCTAATGGATTAAAAATTGCACCTTTCCATCTTAATTATCCATATAAAGACATTGATAAGGTGGTAGAAAAACAGATATTATCTGATTACAATTGTCAGGTTATTCACACAAGTCCAGAATATCAGACTAATCTCGATGTTAATACTCCAACCAATAGAATATTGACTTCCATGTGTTCGCCCGAACGATTGCTATATATTATCAAATATGGCATAGCGTATGTCAGGATGAAACGTGAAGTGGACGGGAAGATTGAATCTACTGACCAAAAGCATATCATGCGTTACCAACAGTTGTTTGCATCGTTGGCTATTCGCAAGAAATTGGAAGAGGGTATAAAATCAGGTGTGGTATGGCACACGCAAGGTAGTGGAAAAACCGCCTTATCCTATTATTTAACTTTTGTCCTCAATGATTTTTATTCTAAGCAGAACAAGGTTGCTAAATTCTATTTTATAGTTGATCGTCTTGATCTACTAGAACAAGCCACACAAGAGTTTGAGGCACGCGGTTTAGTAGTCTCAACAGCCAACACAAGAGCTGAATTAATGGAGCAATTCCGTAATAACCAAGTACAACAGGGGGTAAGTGGACAGGCTGAAATTACGGTGGTAAACATACAACGTTTTGCAGAAGATAAGGAAAAAGTTCGTATTAATGATTATGCTACAAATCTTCAGCGTATTTTCATTCTTGACGAAGCACACCGTGGATATAAGCCCGGAGGTTGTTTCCTCGCCAATCTTTTCGATGCAGATACGGATGCAATAAAAATCGCACTTACTGGTACTCCACTATTAAAAGAGGAACGAGCAAGTTGTAAGGTGTTTGGGAACTATCTCCACACTTATTACTACGATAAGTCCATTGCTGATGGCTATACGTTGAAAATCATAAGAGAGGATATTGAGACCTCTTATAAGGAACGGCTTTCGAATGTATATGACAAATTAGATACCTTAGTGCAAAAGAAGGATATTCGCAAATCTGAAATCATAGAACACCCAAGCTATGTAAAAGAGTTAGCTCGTTATATCATGGAAGACTTAAAAGGATTTCGTAAAATACAGGGAGACGATACTTTGGGGGGGGATGGTAATTTGCGAAACCAGTGAGCAAGCACGGCGGCTCTATGACATATTTGAGGAAGAATGGCAGAAATTCCAACCAAAGCCCATTAAAATAAAATTAGCAGACGGTACTTATGTTGTTGGTGAGCCGGAACCTGATTACAAGTCAAAGAATAGACCTTTAAAAGCTGGAATTATTCTTCATGATACGGATGACAAGGAAACAAGGAAACAGATTGTCAAGGAATTCAAGAAGAATATGACGGTTGATATTCTTATCGTTTTCAATATGCTTTTGACAGGATTTGACGCTCCTCGTCTGAAACGTCTATATTTTGGTCGCAAGCTGAAAGACCATAACCTGCTCCAAGCCATTACCCGTGTGAACCGTCCTTATCCGGGAATGCGTTATGGATTTGTTATTGATTTTGCTGATATCAAGCGTAACTTCAAGGAGACAAACGAAGCATATTTACGAGAGTTGAACCGTTTTAACGACATAGATGAAACAGGACAAGATGCGGCAACAGATACGTTTACACAAGTTATTGAAGACAAGGATGAAATATTAAATCAAATGAAGAAGGTTCGTCAAACACTCTTTGACTACTCCTATGATAATGCAGAAGAATTTTCCTCTGAGATTTCCACTGAAGAAGATAAAGCTGTACTGCTTGATTTAAAGCAGGCATTGGAATCGGCAAAAAATATGGCAAATCTTGTGCGTACTTTTGGTGACGAGGAAATGAAAGAAAAATTCTCCAAACTTGAAATAACTAAATTACCACAGCTATTGTCTGAAGTGCAGAGACGGATTAGTATCATTAACCAAAGAGAAGTGTTTAGTACAAATGAAGAAACAAAGACACTTATTAATGAGGCTATGATGGATATAGAATTCACTTTTTCAAAAATCGGGCAGGAAGAGATGTGTCTCATATCTGGTGGTGCAGAATTGAAAGAAAAATGGCAACGCACTATTGCTTCCTTTACCCAGAACTTTGACCAGGAAGACCCGGAGTTCATGTCACTTCGTGATGCTTTTATGGAACGTTTTAAAGAACATGGATTTGTGATAGACAGCATAGCTAAGTTTAATGAAGAGACTCAGGCTTTGGATGAGATTGTGAAGCGTCTACAAGACCTTCAAAAACGAAATAATGTGTTGTTGAAAAAATACAAAGGGGATGAAAAATTTGTCCGTGTACATAAGCGCATACGTGAAGTGAATAAACAAAGGGAAGAAAAAGGTCAGAAACCGATGTTTTCATTCCTTGACGAAGAAATAGCAGCTATACTTAATATAATAAAAGAGGATGTGGATGCTAAGGTATATGATCGCAACGATATTCTTAAAAAAGATGCCTATTTCGGACGTACAGTGATGTCCCTTATTAACGGATGCTTGTATCATTTTCCGCAAATAAAACCAGAAATGGAAGACTACAAGTTTATCCAGACACGTATTTCACAACAGTATATAAACCAATATAACGCCACTTATGGCATTGCATAAAAATTATGTCTGACATTAAAGAAAAAACATTAAAGCTCATTGATGGGCTTAAAGCTACTTGCCAGTCATACGGCATGGGAAACGATGGTAACGAATATAAGATTATCACTCAGGTGTTTCTTTATAAATTCCTGAATGATAAATTCGGCTATGAACTTAAAAATGCAAAAAGTGATATAGCTAAAAAACTGACCGGAAATGTAAAATGGGAAACAGCATATGAGAATCTTTCCGATAATGAGAGAAGGATTATTCAGAGTGCTATTTCTCCTGATGTTCCTATACTAGAACCTTACCACTTAATAGCTAATCTTTGGAATCAACAAGGAAAAGGCGATTTTGACTCTATATTTGATGATACGATGACTGATATTGCCGAGAAGAATGCGGATATTTTCTCTACACAAACTACGGCAAACACAAAGATACCACTTTTCGAGCCTTTAACATCATTTGTTACAGACAGTGCGCAGCGTGCACCATTTGCCCGCGCTTTGGTAGACAAGCTCGTTAACTTCTCTTTTGAAGAGGCATTCGCACAAAACTACGATTTCTTTTCTAGTATTTTTGAATATCTGATTAAAGATTACAATACAGCAGGAGGCGGTAAGTATGCAGAATATTATACCCCGCATGCCATAGCTACCATTATGGCACGCCTACTCGTTGGAGACCATGTTGACCTGCACAGTATGGAATGTTACGATCCATCTGCTGGAACTGGAACATTACTTATGGCGCTCAGTCATCAAATTGGCGAAGACCGTTGTACTATATTCTCGCAGGATATTTCGCAGCGAAGCAACAAAATGTTGAAATTAAATCTATTGCTTAATGGACTTGTGTCTTCGCTCGATAATGCTATACAAGGTGATACCCTTGTAAGCCCTTACCACAAAAGTGATGATGGACAACAGTTGCGCCAATTCGATTTCGTAGTAAGTAACCCTCCTTTCAAGATGGACTTTTCTGATACCAGAGAGAAAATTGCTGCTATGCCCGCCCGCTTTTGGGCAGGAGTTCCCAATGTGCCTGCCAAAAAGAAAGAATCAATGGCAATATATACTTGTTTCATTCAGCACGTCATCAATTCATTGAAGAAGACTGGTAAGGGTGCGATTGTCATTCCTACTGGATTTATTACAGCTAAAAGCGGCATTGAAAATAAAATTCTTCACAAAATTGTAGATGATAAAATAGTTTATGGATGTGTTTCCATGCCAAGTAATGTATTTGTCAATACAGGTACTAATGTAAGCGTCCTATTCTTTGACAAATCCACTACAACTGATAAGGTGATTCTGATTGATGCCAGTAGATTGGGAGAGGAATATAAGGATGCCAATGGACTGAAAAAAGTACGTCTGAATGATGAGGAAATAGAAAAGATTGTCGGTACATTTCAGCGTAAAGAAGTCATTGACGATTTCTCCGTGTCTGTTACATACGATGACATTAAAGAAAAAGGCTATAGCCTCTCTGCTGGACAATATTTTGACATCAAGATTGATTATGTTGATATTACGGAAGAAGAGTTTAATAGCCGTATGGATACATATAAACAGACTCTTGCAAAACAATTTGCAGAAAGTCACCGATTAGAAGAAAAAATCATGAAACAGTTAGATGCTTTACGGTTCAACATAAATATCGCTCATAATGAATAACGAAATACAATTTTTACTATACAATTTACCTGATGAAGAGGGAAAGGTACAAGTCGTGATAAAAGACGAAACCATCTGGTGTACCCAAAAAGCCATGGCACAGCTTTTTGGAGTTGGAATTCCTGCAATTAGCAAGCACTTAAAAAATATTTTCGAAGAGGAAGAATTGCAGAAAGAAGTGGTTGTTTCCAAAATGGAAATAACCACTCGACATGGTGCCATAGAGGGTAAAACACAAATATCCTCTGTTGATTTTTATCACCTTGATGCGATTATTGCTGTTGGTTATCGCGTTAATTCAGCGAGAGCTACAAAGTTTCGCCAATGGGCAACGAAAATTCTAAATGAATATATACGTAAAGGATTCGTGCTCGATGATGATCGTCTGAAACAGGGTACTGCAGTTTTTGGTAAAGACTATTTCCGAGAATTGCTTGAAAGAGTACGCTCTATCCGTGCCAGCGAACGTCGCATTTGGCAGCAAATTACGGATATATATGCCGAGTGCAGCATTGATTACGATAAAAATGCTCCAACCACACATGACTTCTATGCTATGGTTCAGAATCGTTTTCATTATGCCATTACCGGACAAACAGCAGCTGAGATTATTTATACTAAGGCAGATCATTCTAAAGACCATATGGGACTGACTACTTGGAAGAATGCTCCAAACGGTAGAATACTCAAATCTGATGTGACTGTAGCTAAAAACTATTTACAAGAAAAGGAAATACGCCAGTTGGAGCGTGCTGTCACTTCTTATTTTGATTATATCGAAAACCAAATAGAACGTCAGAATGCTTTTACCATGGAACAGTTTGCAGCCAGTGTCAATAAATTCCTTACTTTCAACGACTACCAGATTCTACCTGACAAAGGTCGTATTTCATCTGCACAAGCCAAGTCTAAGGCCGAAAATGAATATGATATTTTCAATAAGACTCAACGAATAGATTCTGATTTTGATAAGCAGATTAGAAAAATGTTGGATAAATAAGACTACAGTAGTAATGGAAGACAATAATGAATTAATCAAAGAAATTCAAAATCAGTGTAAATATTTTGCAAATGATATAGTAACTCGCCTTTGCAAGCGTGCTATTCGTAAAATGAAGGCTTGGGAAATAAAAATTGGCGAAGACAATTACCCTGAATCATTTAACTTCTTTGATATTTTATCTATTGAATGCCAAAGTAAGTGTTATGATGAAATTAGTCTATGTTTAAAAGACGCCATAGAAGGAGTATTAGATAACGAGTACGATAACTTATTACCACAGGAACGTTTTTTTGTTGATTATAGCCGATGTTATTACGATAATGGCTATGATCCTATATCTGTAAAGCAGTTAATTTACAAACGTTTCAATGAATTGCTTAACGAACATTGGCGAATAAAGAAAATATCTAATTTTGAAGAATCAAGATCATGGTAATGAATTTTAAGAAATATAAACTGGGAGAAATTCTTAATGTCACAAGAGGGGCAAGTCTTAGTGGTGAATTTTACACTACTGAAGGGGAGTATATTCGTTTGACTTGTGGAAACTTCGATTATCAAAACAACTGCTTTAAAGAAAATAAATCTAAGGATAATATTTACTATGTCGGAGATTTTAAGTCTGAGTTTTTGATGAATAAGGGAGATCTTATTACCCCATTAACCGAACAAGCAATAGGTTTACTTGGTTCCACTGCTATTATTCCTGAAAGCGGAAAGTATATTCAAAGCCAGGATATTGCTAAGATTGTTTGTAGAGAAAATTTATTAGACAAGAATTTTGCTTTTTATCTCATATCCTCCACTGTTGTCAAACAGCAGTTGGCTGCTGCTGCCCAACAAACAAAAATTCGCCATACTTCTCCTGATAAAATTAAAAATTGTATAGTATGGATTCCTGAATTAACGGAGCAAAAGCGCATAGGCAAGTTGCTCCGTACTCTTGATTATAAAATTGAGCTTAATCGTACAATAAATCAGAATTTACCGATACTTGACCATTAATCAGAAGCGGTAGAAGTTCGTTGCGTTGCTTAGTAAGCACTTTGAGTTGTGTGATATTAGTATGCAATTGCTCTATTATATTTTCGATAAAAATAGAGAATTTCATTGCTATTTCAGAATTGTATGGGAACTCATATTTCATCATCAGTTCTGGATTTATTCTTCTGTGGCTATGAGAAGTGCCAGTAGCACCTTGTGTGCAATACTCAATGAATTTTGCACTTTTAGCCAACATGAACAAGAAACCTTTTGTTCTCATAGAAATCGGTTTCCATACTACAAATTCAGTAGAACAAATCTGATTGGATTCTTTATTTCCGCAGATTACTCGACTTGTCCAAGGATTAAGTTTAGATACAAGAATACAATCATTAGTAACCACAAACTTAGCACTTTGAATATCTGCCCCATATTCCTCTGCATGAGTTCTTGTTTTGTCATACTCAGGCAAACTGTAATGCTTGAATAAATCATTAGGCTGTGCTTGTGGATTTACTGATTCTTTAGAAATGTTTGCTAATTGATAAATGTTTGCATTTGTCCACTCTTTGGGAATCATCTTTTTAAGTTTCTCATTCCAAATCATCTTACCACCGCTTGACTTGTACGGCTTGCCATCTTCATCAGGAAAATCAAACTGTACAAACCAGTAATCGTAAAGTTGCTTTGCCATCGCCTCTAAATTCTGATTTATCTGACGATTGAGTTCCATCTTCTTGTCTAATGATGAGAATATTTCACCAATTTGCTTTTGCTCACTTAATGGAATTTTAGGGACAGGAAAAGAATTTAGTGCTTCTACGGATAACGCATAGCGTTGTCCGCTTCCAGAAGCATTACAAGCGAAATATTTCTTTGCATATTCTGTGTGTAGGATAGCATTTAGATAACTCCCATCTAAAATATTTCTTTGAGGTGTAATTAAGGCACAATGATAGCCCAATATCACATCATCAAAATCATCAGCGATATAAGTAGAAATTCCAATATCATCACGTGTCTCACTATCCTTGGTTAATGCAACTTGACCTTTTCTCAATTGAAATTTAGAAATCTCATTGGGACGAGCTGTAGCAGGCATAAAACTATCATGCTGAACTATCGTAATAGCCCAGTTATAATAAACATCAACAAAGTTACAAAGGCGGATTTTTTTCTCTCCGTCTTTTATTTTCTTGTCAACTCCACTGATTTCTACAGTGGCAATCTCTCCCAATCTATATTTTCCCATTTACGTTCATTTTTGAACGCAAAGTTACATTTTTTCAGGTAAAATATGACACTATTGCTTATCCCAAATATTTCTTATGAGCTAACTTTACATTATTTTGGTTTACAATGGCATAATGCAATGTAGTATCAATACGCACATGACCAAGTAATCGTTGTACTTGCTCAATGGGCATACCTTTATCAATAGCCATTGTAGCAAGTGTACGACGAAACTTATGTGGATGAACTTTTGGCATAGAGAGTGCTCGTCCTAATTTTCTGATTCGTACTTCCACGCCACTAATTGTAAGACGTGTATATGGAGAATGGAGGGAAACGAATAAAGCTGTATTATCATCAGTCCTTTCATCAAGATATTGCTTTAAATGTAATTTTGTCCTAGCATTGAAGTAAACTATACGCTCTTTATTGCCTTTTCCAAACACTACACATTGTCGTTCATGGAAATCTATATCTTCACGATTAAGTTTTACTAATTCACCTACACGGATACCTGTGGATGAAAGGATATCTATAAGAGCAAGGTCTCGTTTATTAGTACAACTATCCCTAAGTTGTTCCAACTGTTCATCAGAAAGTACTTCTTTTACGAGCAAATCCGTTTTTACCTTATGAATACGTCTGACTGGACTTTTAGCAATATAGTCTTCGTCTTCCAACCATGCGAAGAAACTTGAAAATATACGTCGCATATTGTCAATGGTAACCTTGCTGGATTGATGTTCTTCTTGATAATTAGATAGATAGGCGCGTATTTCAGATGTGGTGATATGACAAATAGCCACAGAAAGCGTAACTAATAATCGCTCAATAGTATTACGATAGTATGTTAATGTTTTATCTGAACAACCCTCAATTTTTTTTGCCGAAATGAATGAGTTCAGAAGATGCTCATTCTCTTGTGCTTGTTGGATTACATTATCTTTCTTCTCGATAATTTCTACATTATGCAGTTCTGATGCAAGCACTGCTTTAAGCTGTGCCATCTGTCGGCAGTCTAAGTCATGCTGCATTTTCATAACTATTGCCTGAATGATGTTCTCTTTCATAAATTCTGATGTTTAGTCCTATATAATATATAAAGACAGCTAAATCAGAATTTACCGATATTTGACCATTCATCAGAAGCGGTAGAAGTTCATCACGCAGCTTAATCAAGCTATTGCTCTCAGCTATATTCTGGTCAATCATTAAATGATATTGTGAAACAACAGCATGAAATGTTTCTATTAATTGTTTAGGAACTTCAAACCAATGATTTGCCAAGAATACTTCTGTTTGAAAGTTCTTAATACCAGATGTTTTCCCTTCAAAATTGAACATATTATCATTATCATAAAGATTTTTCCATAGATAATAAAAGTACTCAGAAAACACTCGTTTCTTCATGCTAAATGATTGACAGAAATTAGAACACACTAAAGCTCCTCCATTTCTTTCAATGACACCATTTGTTATCAATGCCACTCTACCTGTTGCTTGAATAGGGCTTCCTCCAGAAACCTCAATTACAATATCACCATCTTCTAAAAGTCTGTCAGAATGTTTCGATGTAATGTATCTTGTGGGTACATCATTTAGCTTAATTATGTCTGCTCCACGCACACAACCCACTTTGATTGTCCCATCTTTGGGTATATCATCACCCCAATCTCCAGCTTTGTTTTTGTTTATAAAAGAATTAAATGTAATATCTTTCCAGCCTTTAGGAATTTCCCGTTTCAACTTATCATTCCAAACCATTTCACCACCACTAGACTTATATGGTCTTCCATTTTCATCTGGAAAATCAAACTGTACAAACCAGTAGTCGTAGAGTTGTTTAGCCATCGCCTCTAAATTCTGATTTAGCGATGGTTTATGTTTTGATCTCTACATATAAAAATGCCACAACTGAGTATACAAGCATAGCGATAACGGTAATTTTCATCCAGAAGTCAGAAACCCAAATGCCATTATTTTGATTAAGGATACTTTCAATCCTACGCTCGTGGGTTTCCATATTTTGAAGTTGTACTGTTCGATGATGTTCCATTAAAATTTCCTCCGCCTTTAGTGATGTCTGTAAGAGTTTCATTATCCGTTCTAAATCTTCCTGTTTAATCTCTACCCTGAACGTTGTATTTTCTTGTGCATCCACAATAGCTTTACAAATGCCTGAAACAATATTGTCGGCACTAGCATTAGCCGTATTTAGTGCAACAATCGCCTTATTTAGGGTGACAGCTGCTAGTTTCAATGCTTTGTTTGCCTCTTTTAGGATATTTTGAGCTTCTCGTAATTTTTCAAGTTGTTTGTCAATAGCCATAGTATCTTCTTCAATTTGATGGTTAGTATTAATCTTGTTAATTAAATTGTCAATGTCCATACGTGCATGCTTTGATTTTCTAATTCCCATGATTCATGTTTTTTTGATTGTTAGCTTATCTGTGAAGTCCTTTCTTACGTTTGCACATACTATTTGCCATTCTTGTACAGCGGCGTGCCCATTCAAGTTCATTCTCGTCCTTATCTCTTCCCCAACCTCCTGTGTCAGAGCCGCCTCCACCACTTGATGACGCCATACTTGTAGCAGCATCCAAATATCCGGCAAAAAGCAAAAGAGCCGTATGCTGTATCTCTTCAATCTTTGCAAATGGATGGGCATCCTCCAAAGAACAATCTTGACGAATGATATTGTCTGCGGCTTCGGGTATCTCCACGTGGAATTTGTGATATTCGTCTATCATTATATCATAATGTTTCGTAATCGGCTGTGAAATAGTTGAAGGTTGTATAACAGAAGTCCTGTCAGTTGTCCGTACTTGTCGGGAAGTAGGCTCTTTCGATTCAAATTTCCTTTTCTGCGAATGAAGTTTTGCCCAAGTAGTCTTTATTTTTGAAGGGGTCAGGTTTCTCCCGATACCCAACACGGACGACTTATAGGTGGAGTTACCACGCTTAATGGAATAGCCATAAACTCCGCCTCCATCTTTTTCTTGTAAATGCACTTTATAGCCTCGTTTTTTCAGTTCTGTTTTATACTGCTGCCAGCTGAATTTTTCCATAGAGCGAAGTATCTCTATACAGATGTTTGAAATTTCCTGCCTATGGTGTATGCCTATTTCTTCAGACTGTATCCAGCCTCGTTTCTCGTTGATGATGTTCGCAGCCAGAACAGCCCTCTCGCCAATCTTATGGCTATCATTGATTTTTCCGTCCATATCCACACGGTTGGCATCAATGTGTAGGTGGAGAATGCCACTTTGGGAATCCCGGTGTAGAGCTACGATGTATTGAGAGTTCTTGAGGTTGGTATGCTGTGAAGAAGCCCTCTTGGTCTTACCAGAGAGATCTATGGAATCAAATACGCGGATGAACTCATTTGACAAACGTAACCAATCGTCCATTGTCCATCCCCGGCTTTCTTCCTCGGATGGGGAAATTTCAATTCTTATCACGTTCCTGCCAAGCGGTCTGCCCTTATTGATTTTCTCAGCGTATTTTTTTTGAACAAGCATCATTCGCCCATACATTGCTTCCGGAGAAATATTATCTGGAAGGAGATTGGCTTTTACTATATCCGCTTTCTCTTTGTTGACGGAATATCTTATGGCATTCGCTCCATGTGATATGGTAGAGGCCTTTGCTATCATAATGGGTAAGTAAATTATTCGGTAAGGTAATTTTCTATCTGGTTCCAGCGATTAATTAGTTGCGTTGCTGCTATCATCCATTGTTCCACAAACCTGGTATCATTAAAATACATAGCTCGTTTGTCTACTTGTATGGACTTAACAGCTGCTGCAATACGGATAAGGTCACCCCTTGCATCTGTCAAACTACATAGGGCTTCTATTTCACGCTCAGATAGACGTTGTCGTGGATGTTGCCCCAAAGCTGTACGGCGTATGTAGTCACTTATGGACAAGCCGCAGGTTTTGGCTAGTTCTGTGGCTTGGAAATATTCCTTCTCTGTTACACGAGCTTCAAGCCGCAGGTTACGTCTTATAATTTTCTTGGCATTCTTGCTATTCTCTTCATTGGTATTATTATCGATTTTCTTTTTCATGTTTTATTATACATTTATAAGTGGTCTTTAATTTAAAAGGTACAACACGGTGGGAGCTTGCGACCGCCGAAAAATGCCTATGTAGTACGAATGAGCTTAGCGAATTTGTGCGACATAGGAACTTCTTGCAATACCACACATAATTGCTTTGGACACGTTACGTTTTAGATATTGCTATACTTGACATTTACTCTAAATATTTTTCACTGAATTTTTCCTCTGCTATAGTTTGTGGTAAAACAGAAGCATAATATATAACAAACAATAGGGTAAAAAAACTATCTTATCAAAACTGCAGGTATTACTTGTGTCAATACAAAGGTATACCATTACAAGGTTGTGTATCTATATTTGTTTTATGCCATTCTTGATTCCTATAGTTGGGAAAATCTTCTTCAATATGGCTATTCAAATCTACTATGGTAATACTGACAAAATACCAACCGCATCATTTAACTGAATTTACAGTCATTCCTTCCATATCGTCAGGTCTGTCTTTTAAACGGACATAGAAAGGATTGTCAATTCGGTTGCCGTCCTGCATCCATGCCGATATACATTTCAGCGTATGGATGCTTGTTCGGTTGCTTTGTGTAGATGTGACAATTCCTAACTGGTTCATCTTGTCAAGTACACGGGATACAGTTTTTTTATCATAGCCCAATTTGCTGGACAATTCTACCTCCGAAAGAACGGCTTGTCCCACTTGCAAGGTCGTAGAGAAGCCTTTTATGGCATACTTGCTTTCTTTCAATACTGCCTTTTCAATAAGGCAGTGCAGAATCTTCATACGGTCAATGCCGTATTTACTTTCTGACAGATACGTAAGCTGCTCTGACGAAAGTACTATACAATAGTTCAAATTTGATTTCATCGTCTGTTTATTTGAAGATCTTTTATAAATAGTGCAGCCAAAAGAGAAAGTTAACGGTGCATTCCATATCCTCTATCTGGCATATAATATTCCTTGTCGCAGGCTATATGGTCAAGTACATTTTGAAGCTTATCAAGTTGGTAGTTATCCAAAACAGGAATAGCAGCAATCGTGATTTTCTGTGAAGCGATACGGCGGTGTTCACAATTTCTTTCTGACATACTGCCATCTCCGTCAGCATAAACACTCTGCAGATAATCGTTCACAGCTTCGGTTTGTACCTTGCTTGGATATGCAGCAGAATAATTGTCTTGAATATACTCCACCATATTGCTGACCGCATTTGCCAGTAGTGGTTCATACTTTTGTATTTGCTTGATTAGCTCTTCCTTTTTCATACAGTCAATTCATTTTGTCCCATGTCCCATGCATATCTTATAACTTTCTTTTTATCTACTTTTTGTTTTTATTATTTTTTTAGGGACAAAGGGACATGATATTTGTCTTTTCCCTTAATTTGAAGGGTAAATTCTGTTCACAATAATAATGTTGCACTGGCTTCTTCGCCTGGTGTATCTACTCTCACCCAAGGATGCTTTGTCCGTCCTGTCTTGTCGCAATATGCAGGGTGAAGCCCCTTGACCTTTTCCTGATCACTCCGTTTCCAATTAGGAATCATAGACATCAGGCGATTAATATATTGTGATGTGTATTTAGACGGATTGCGTCTGACTATATCATTGGGTAATTCTTCTATAATCTGCCGGGCACAAACCATATTGAGTGTGGTCATTTTGAAGTTTGAATCTGGGTATGCTCCTTTTTGATAAGCCAATCGGTTAGGAATAGTCCAACTTGCATATTGGATGGGGATCTCACGCTCCAAATACATTTCCAAATCTTCCATAATGGGGTCAACAAGAATGTTGGAATGTTGCCCCTGTACCTCATTTGCTTTGATTTCTAAATCTGGTGTTAAGTAAAGTTTCATTCCTTGTCGATAATAGACGTATGCTTCTGCCCAAAGTTGAGGAACAGTACGTTGTAAAATATCCAACCATTCTGATACATGACCGTTACCTTTGACCGGGATTATCCACCAGCGACGGTTTCCATTGTCACCTTGCAGGAAATTTGTTTCATTAGTAGTAGCTGCAAAGACATTGTGCCGCATAAATTCCACTACCTTATGTCCGTATGCAGGACGCATAAAGTCACTACAGCGTCTCAGAAAAGCTTTGGCTGCCTCTGCGTCATTTGCCCGTTTTAAACCGTTCAACTCACTTATTTCTATAATCCAACCATTGGTTATGGTTTCTACCTTCTCCTTGTCACCACTGGCAAAAGAGAACGAATCGTTGAACCACTTTCCACTGATGGTTTTGAAAAAGGTGCTTTTTCCGATGCCTTGAGGACCAGGCAGAGTCAATACGTTGTCAAACTTACAACCGGGAGTAAAAACCCGGGCAACAGCCGCTACGAACCATAACTTTGTTTGTTCCCTTACTAGTGGGGTATCTTCCGCTCCTAAATAATCAATAATAGTTGTGGCTATACGAGGTTGTCCATCCCATATTTCTTGGGTGATAAAATCCTGTACAGGATTAAAACCACGTTCCAAAGAGGTTGTTTTTAATATTTCAAATACCTTATTCTGCGTCAGATATAATTTGTATGTCCTTTCCAGATAGTCTTGTATCTTTCCAACTGACTCTTCATCAATTTTATTGCCATTGACATTATGGAATAAAGAACAGAAACATATATCATCCTGAGAAAAGGTATCGTACTTTATCATGCTCAAGTTTTCATCCGATGTAAAGATGAGCCTATAATTGCTTATGGAGCGGAAAAGATTCCCGTAGCTGTCTGTTGCCAGCTGCTGTTTCCAATTCTCTTCCATACTGTTTACTCTTTAATATGGATACCACCTGATTCCTTTGCCAGCGATAATGCAAGGTCTGCATCCACTACAATTTTTCGTCCTATCTGTGTGATAGCCTTGTCGATTATACCGCTCTTCTTAATGCGATTAGCCGTAGGTACACTACATCCAAACACACGGGCAATACCCTCTATTCCATAGTAGTTGCCTTTTGGAGCTATTAGGGATGTAGCTTTTTCTGTGGACTCTACACTTTTTGTAATTAGAAAACAAAGTTCCTCGCCGGTCATCATAGCGATGGGCTTTTGGAGCAACTGGTTTAGATTGAATTTTTCTTCCATACCTTTATTTGTTTAGTTATTGAATACTTTAAGCCTCGGTTTAACTCTGTGAAACCGATTTCACAAGCAAAGGTATTGTATGAAACTCAGCGTATTGGTCGGCTTATTTATACCTTAATATAACCGACCGGTTTACAACAGATATTTACAGAAAGTAAAAACGGATAGCTGGATTTCCCAACTATCCGTTTTTGATAAAATAATCTGTCCATCGGTCTATTATCCGTTTTGCTTTGATATAACTGTTTCCTCTTTGAGGTGAATTCAATGTAATGTCTTTGATTTCACCATATCTTTTCTGTGGTATGTCATGTCCGTAATGTCGCTGGTAGAATTGTTCAATGGCACGATGAAATGTCATGTATCTTATAGAAGCTTTCATTCTTCCAGCTTTTACCAGAGCTTTCAATAAATAGGCAAGACTTATATCCTCGGTATTCTCTTCAAGAAAAGAGTAAATGCCTTGTTTGATAAGTTCCTTATCTCCAATAAGGATGTCATCCAATGATTGTATTACTTTTCTGTTCCCACGTTTACCTTTCACTTTTCGCAAGGCAAACATAACTTCTTTCCAAATATCCGGATTACATACTTCAGCCGTTGCTTCCCATTCGGCTTTACTTTCAGTTCCTATCTCTATGCTTTTATTAACAAGCAAAGCAATACACGATTTTATTAGAAGCATATCTCCATTATCAACTTCTTCACTACTCAACAGACGGTCAAGTAACTTAGCCATACGTGAAAGGCCGTGGTCAAATATTACGAAATAGTACATACAATAACTTAAGGCCTCCTTTTTCTCTATCACATAATCGTACAGGTTAGCCACAAACTCTCCAACAAACACGGCGTGGGATAGGACGATGATTTGGGAAATGTACGTCAAGAACTGATACACCATTTTTCTTTCAAGATTGCTTAACAGATAGCATCCTTTGTTGTTTCTCATTAGTACATCCAACTGCCCAGTCAAATAGGCTTTCGTTTCCTGTGGCAAACGACTCCAAATTTCAAGAGGTGTTTTGGAATGAACCATAAGTAATTCTGATTTTGGGGATGTGAGTAGCTCTACCGTAGCCGTTTTTATGTTTATGCCTATCCATAACCGTTTGTTGGTAATACATTGGGCTATAATATCTGTATACTTACCGGCCCATTGTTGATTGGCTATATTCTGTACATTTTTGCCGTTTCCGTTTATAAATTCAGAAAGCCAGTTATATAACAGCAAAGCTTCTGACGGTGTACATTCCCGCATCATCTGATACATATCTGTCAAAACAGATAAGTTACCCTTTCCAACAGCATCCATGCGTTTACAGAAATTGGCATACAATTCTTCGTTGGCGGATTTCCAAGTACGAATAGCCATATCAGCACAATCCTTTCTAGTAAAATAGTCCCTTATTCTCTCTATGAAATGAATCATCCTTAAAATCGTATTATAGTCGTTTAAACAATTTGGATAAATCCTCAGTGGACATACTCGTCAGTTTTGCCAATAACAAATCTCTTTCAGAAGTTTTTGTCAAATTCAACAGCTTTGAGTTATTTTCCATCTGAATTTCAAGTGGATAGTGCTCAATGTATATTTGAGTGATTGCATGATCAGAAGAAGCGTGTCCCATGCTTTCAGAAATATAATCCATATCTACTCCGGCATTATGTAGGTTCGTGGCAAACGAATGACGACACCATGTACCAGACGGACAGATGGATTTATCCCAATTCAGTGCTTCGTGACATATTTTGATGATACGGTCTTTCACATTAGAGTTTTCCTGCATTGTATATTTGCGACGCAGTTCTTCTGTTTCAGCTCCTTTTAATATGTGGGGAAAGACCAAACCGCCTCGGGTCGGAGGTGCAGCCACTTCATCTAAAATATATTGTAAAGGAGGTATGATAGGAACGATTACTTCGGAACCATCAGTACTTCTTCGGGAAGTTTTCTTACGGTTGAAGCGGAACGCTTTGCCATGTGTCTGATAATAATAATTATCGTAAGTCAATCGCCCTGCATCTGCCATATTGAACCCATTACACAAATACTGGGCAAGAAACAATCCTAATGAGTAGTAAGCGCGTTTGGTATATTCTTCTGACCAATATTCGGGATATTTCTTGGATACAAAGAGGTTATATAGTTCTGTCATTTGATTAACATTCAGGAAACTTTGTTTGCGTTTTGCACTCTTAGGAATACTTACAAGCCCTTTCTCCTTCTTGTTAGAGAAAGGATAAGGAACATCTTTGAGATAGCCTTCATGTACACACTTATTCCATACGGCACGACAACAGCGTAAATATATCCCTGCGGTAGTATCACTGATTTTTCCTATTATCTTCCCATTCTCATCTTTTACTCCATTATGCATTCCGTCCTTCCACTTCTGAATTTCTGCTGCACTAATGCAAAATCCTTTAATCATATTTGGTCCGAGTATCTTTCTTAATGATTTGAGTGCGCACTCATAACTCTCTGCTGTAGTAAAGCGTGCACCATCATCGTCTGTTCGTAATCCACTAATGATTTCTTCCCATATGCCAATAAAAGATTGTGGTTTATTTGTTTCTTCATTGGGTGTTGCGACTTCTTCTCCCATGATACATTGACGTACCATTTCAAATGTCAGAATACCACCTTTATTCAAATTCATCAGAATTTCTTTGTATTTGGGAATAAGTGTATCTTTCCACTCTTTTTGAAGTCTGTAGTTCTCGCTCTTACATTTAGTTGCATTACAAATATCTGAAAACTTTCTTTCAGTAAAAGAACTTCCAACTGTGAAATAAAAAAATTTGCGGTCTACCGTGAAACGAAGAGATAATGGAAACTCATACGCATTTTTTCTGCGAGTACGTGAGTCCAACACGATAGAAACAGAACAGTTACGTTCTTTGAAAAGGGACATGGATTTTGTCAGTTTTTCCATTGCATTCATTGTTTATGTTCAACATAACCTCTGAATACAGACGCTTTGCAATGTGAGGCATACATACACAAAACACTGCATATAACCACAGAGCCATTACCCTTAGACGGATAAAAACATTGTTGTTATATGCAGCGGTGCAATCTCGTTAACCTCTGTCGCTGAATGGTAACCGGGCTTATGCTAATCGGTCTCAACCCCTGAAGTAACTCTCGCGTTTCGTTTGTTATATAGAGTACCCTCCGACTGGTACTCCCTCTACGCATTGATTCATCGGAATGGGATAACCTACCCACGATAGTTAAGCAAACTCACTTTCCTTTTCTAAAAAAAGAGTATTATAATGGTCATGGCTTGCTACAAATGCATTACGCAATACGAAAATACAATATTATTCTATAAATCAAAGTGAAAATAGAATATATTTGAGTTTATTTAACCGCCAAAGAAGCTACATTAGCTACATATATTAATGAGTAATGTTTATAGGACTACATGGAACTTCATAGAAATTCTATTTGTAAACATAATCAACTCAAACAGTTTGTTTACGCATTGTTTACGCAAGCGCATAAAAAAAGCAGTTAGCGAATTGCTAACTGCTTGATTTTCAATGTGGACCAGCCTGGGCTTGAACCAGGGACCTCCAGATTATGAGTCTGTTGCTCT
>OJOE01000131.1_pt1 | contig 54869 bp, 42 predicted proteins | sample 1598191 | NCBI WGS metagenome assembly OJOE01 (sample SAMN03922463, study PRJEB24848) | human gut metagenome | isolation source: stool sample | host: Homo sapiens | place: Germany | collected 2009-11
CTGCGAGCCCGCCGTTTGGCCAATCTGCCGTTCAATTTCAAAGGCGCGACCAGAAGGTCAGCGCCTTTTCATTTCACGGCACCTTGGCTCAAACGGCAGGCTCTCGCTGACTTTTGCTCAACCTGTGGGGTCTTCAAATTGTTAGAGCGTTGCTAAGTAATTCTTTGCGTCTTCTACGCTCATTGCTGCGACAGGCGCGTGTGAACAGAGTTTGACATCGTTGGTGACCAGTAAATCTGCTTGGGAGCGCATCGCTGCCGCAATGATTAAATCGTCTTCGTAATCGCTATGGAGATTACGCTGCTTGCTCGCCATCCATATGTCACTCAGGTCGCAGGGTACCGGCGTGGCAAGTTGCGACAACACGTCGAGGCAATCCCATGCAAGTGATGTCGCCGCCACGGCGGCATCTTGGGATAGTGAGCCATGCTCGCGCCGATACCATGCCTTATGTTCGCTTGAAATCAAATAGAACAGATCTTTGGACGATGTCGCCGCATACAGCAAATCCACCTGCGCCGTGCATGCATCGCGTAAAAACTCAATCGCCACCGAACGACCACGTCGTGAGGGAATGAAGTAATCGAGCCACACGTTGGTGTCAACCAAGATACGCCTTGGAGCCTCACTCATAGAGCCAGCTCATCTCCTCGCCATAGCGATCCGCATAGGCATTCCGTTTGAGCTCTTCGTCGTCCGATGGCTGAGCCCTGACCATATCGATTCCCGACTCACGGCAAGCGGCAGCGAACAGCTTCGACCCCTGATCCATGAGCTCGAGCTTACGTTTGGCGGCCTTTTCGCGCTCGCGCTGTTCCGCCCGGGCACGACTGGGCAGCAGGATATCCTCGAGCGCGCCGGGCCGATCAGCCAGAGATGCCGCAAGTTGCCAGAGCGCACGCACCGCTTGGCTCGGCGTCATACCGGCCCTGGAGAGAGCGGCGTCCCCACTCCTTTTAAGATCGGCATCGAGACGCACGTTGATCTGAGCGGCTGTTGTGGTCATGACCCCTCCTTAATACTTCAAAACTATCATAAAACTCTATGGTAGATACGTAAAGCATGTATAGCATTTATAAGCATTAGCCGTACTCTGTACACAAAAAGCCGCCGAGGCACACTGCACCTCGGCGGCCACATATCACAGATCTAGCTCGGTTTCACCCTTTGCATTCGCCCAGATAAAACCTGCCGAAATCAACATCCCTCTTTGGCAGGTTTTAGAGCTCCGCGCTTTCGGCTCCGTTGATATGGAGGTCGCGCTCGTAGAAGGCGGTGAGGGCGCGGATGGCGTACATCACGTCGCGCACGCCGCCGGTCTCGTAGCTCGAGTGCATGGCCAGCTGCGGCAGGCCCACGTCCACGGCATGCATGCTCGCCTGCATGTTCGACAGGTTGCCCAGGGTGGAGCCGCCGGCCATATCACTCTTGTTGGCGAAGGCCTGCGTGGGCACGTCGGCGTCATCGCAAATAGCCTGGAACACCGCGCGGCTAAAGGCATCGGTGCAGTAGTGCTGGTTGGCGGCTTCCTTGATAACGATGCCGCCGTTGAGCACGACCTGGTTGCGGGCATCGCACTTCTCGGCGTGGTTGGGATGCACGGCATGTGCGTTGTCGCAGCTCACGAGCATCGAGGCGGCAAGTGCGCGATGGTACGACTCGTCATCGAAGCCCAGCGATCCGTTAATGCGGCGCAGCGCATCGGCCAAGAACGTCGACATGGCTCCCTGCTTGGTCTCGGAGCCAACCTCCTCGTTATCAAAGCAGCAGAAGACCGAGATATCGCGCGCGTTCTCAGCACCCAAAAATGCCTGCAGCGAGGTATAGGCGCAGGCCAGGTCGTCGAGCTTGGGCGTCGAGATAAACTCGTCGGCCCAGCCCCAAATGCGCGCATCCTGACGATTGACCAGGAACAGATCGCGACCCAGAATCTGCTCGGGCTCAACGTCCAACTCGTCGGCGATCAGAGCATCAAAGTCGCCCTGCTTAAGATCACCGGCGCTGATGAGCGGGCACAGGTCGACGGCGCGGTTGGGCGCAAAGCCCTCGTTAACGCCACGATTCATATGGATGGCAAGGCTCGGAATGATAGCGACCTCGCGCTCGGTGGCAAGCAGGCGGCTCTCAATACGGTCGCCTTCGCGCACCAACACGCGGCCCGCGAGCGCCAGCGGGCGATCGAACCAGGTGTAGTCGATCATGCCGCCGTAGGCCTCGGTGTTCAGGCGCAGCGCCTCGCCTGCGCCGTCGAGCTCGGGCACGGCCTTAACCTTAAACGTCGGCGAGTCGCTGTGCGACGCCGTCAGCTGAAAATGGTAGTCGCCGGCAACGCCGTCCTCGCCCCACGTCGCGGCCAGGTCCTCGCCCACCTTAAAGGCAACAACGCTCGAGGTGTTGCGCTGCGTGTAATAACGCCCGCCCGGCTCGATGTCCCACGCCGCATTCTCGGGCAGGTAGGTAAAGCCCGCCTCGTCGAGCTCGGCCATAATGGTCGCCGCCGTATGGAACATGCTGGGGCATGCCTCGATAAAGTCGATAAGGTCGTTGGCAGCCTCGATATCGTCGGCCGTCACGTGCACGCGCTCGGGCGCTTCCTGATCCGTCATGCTCTCCCCTTTCGCTGGGTTGATGGTCCCCTCCAGCATACCCCGCCACGCCAGCGCCGCACTCTTCATTCCGCGTTTAATCCCGCGCCGCTCGCCAAGTTGAGCCATAATGCCCGCGCACCTTTTGCGACAATTACGCTAACAGGACGAGAGGAGCCGTCATGAAGCCACGTAACATTGCCATCGCCTGCGGTGTCGCGGGAGTCGCCGTCGGCCTTGCCGCTGCCACCGGTATCGTTTATCACAAGCAAATCAAGTCCGCCGCGTCGCTCAAACGCTTGACCGGCTACGCGGATGGCTATGACCTGTACGCAATCGACATCGCCTACGACTACGATCTTGATCGCATCATCGCCGCTGGCGTGCGCGACGACCAGGCCTACATCGATGCCGTGGTGGCGCAGGTGCTGCCCGGTGTGCCGGTACATGTCCAGGCGCCCCAGTTTGCCTGCAGCGCTTTTGTCGCCGTAGATGCCGAAGGCCGCGTGCGCACCGGTCGCAATTACGACTTTAAGGACGACACCTCGGCGCTGCTGGTGCGCAATCACCCACGCGGCGGCTATGCCTCCATCGGGTTTGCCGCCCTTAACAACCTGGGCGATAACACTCCGGTTGACTCCGTCGCCGGACGCGTCGCCGCAGTCATGGGCCCGTTTGCCCAGCTCGACGGTGTTAACGAATGCGGCGTGTCCATTGCCGTGCTCACCCTGGATTCCAAACCCTGTGACCAGGACACGCAACGTCCCGCCATCAATACCTCGCTCGCCATCCGTCTGGTGCTCGACCGTGCCGCCACCACGCAAGAAGCTGTCGACCTGCTTTCTGCCTACGACATGCACGCCATGGCAGGACGCGATTACCACTTCTTTATAAACGACGCCGCCGGTGACGCGCGCGTAGTAGAGTGGGATCCGCGCGATCCGGACCGCGCTTTCAAAGCGACTCCCGTACGCCAGGTTACGAACTTCTACGCCTGCTATGGCGACGAAGTGCTGCCCAACCAAAAGAATGGCGAGCTGGGCCATGGTAAAGAGCGCGCCGTCGCAATCGCCGATGTCCTTGACGCCCATGTCGGTGCCCAGGACGAAACGATTGCCTGGGAAGCCCTGCGCGCCGCAGCGCAAGAGCCCAATCCGGAAGACATCACCAGCAATACGCAATGGTCGGTCGTCTTTGACAATACCGAACCCGCCGCCGCTATTACACTGCGCCGTCACTGGGGAGATGTCGACGCCTTCGCACTGTAAGGAGCCAGGCCCGTCGACCTTACGCTCGCCTGACGTTGTTTACATTTCTATACGCTTGAGCTAACTCGTTTTGCCCCCGTACCAGCAGTGTGCGGGGGTAAACTTATGCGCATGTTATAACTTGCCCGGAAGGATTCATCATGCTTAGGATCGGTCTTCTTGCCAGTGGCGGCGACTGCCAGGCGCTCAACGCCACCATGCGCGGCATTGTCAAAACGCTTATGACCAATAGCGAAGAACCTATCGAGATCTATGGTTTTGAGGACGGCTACCAGGGCCTTATCTACAGCAGGTTCCGTGTCATGACGCCCGCCGATTTTAGCGGCATCCTTACCCGTGGCGGCACTATTCTGGGCACAAGCCGTACGCCGTTCAAGCGCCTGGATATTCCCGAGGCCGACGGAGTCGAGAAGGTGCCGGCAATGGTCCACACCTATCATAAGCTGCAGCTCGACTGCCTGTTTATGCTGGGCGGCAACGGCTCCACCAAGACCGCCAACCGTCTGCGCGAAGAGGGCCTCAACGTTATCGCCCTGCCTAAGACCATCGATAACGACACCTGGGGCACCGAGTTGACGTTTGGCTTTACGAGCGCCATCGACGTCGCCACCAAGTGCATCGACGACATCCACACCACTGCCTCGAGTCACGGCCGCGTGTTTGTCATCGAGATCATGGGGCACAAGGTTGGCTGGATTCCGCTGTATGCCGGCGTCGCGGGCGGTGCGGACGTCATCCTGATCCCCGAGATTCCCTACGACATGGATAACGTCATCAAGACCATCGAGCATCGCATGAAGACTGGCAGCCGCTTTACCATCGTGGCTGTCGCCGAGGGTGCCATCTCCAAGGAGGACGCGGCGCTGTCCAAGAAGGAGTACAAGAAGAAGCTCGCCGAGCGTACGAGCCCGTCGATTGTCTACGACATCGCCAAGGAGATCGAAGCCAAGACCGGTCGCGAGACCCGCGTCGCCATCCCCGGCCACACGCAGCGCGGCGGCCAGCCCGACGCCCAGGACCGCATCTTTGCGACCCAGTGCGGCGTCGAGGCCGCGCTGGGCTGCCTACGCGGCGAGTTTGGCTACATGATTGCCCTGCGTGACGGCAAGATGTGCCACATGCCGCTCGAGGATGTCGCCGGCAAGCTCAAGTATGTCGATCCCCAGAGCGACCTGGTGCGCGAGGCCAAGGCGTTGGGCATCAGCTTCGGCGACGAATAGCCTCGGCCGAAATCCATCCCATCGGGCCCTCCGACCCCGCCCGACGTATTTCGATTTGGCTCCTCCCTTGACTCCGTCAAAGGTCGCCAATCGAAATCGTCGGGCGGGGTCGGAGGGCCCTGCGTTTACATACTCGCCGAGGTTATTCGTCTTCTTGCTGCGGGTGCCTGGTCTGAAATTAAGTTGCGGTGAAATAGTTCCTGCTTAGCCCGCAAATGGCTGAATCTAAGAACTATTCCACCGCAACTTTTGACCCGGGGCTCTTGGCTGCTACTTGCACTGACATTTGTCCTGAAATGGCTGGTCGTTAGGGGTTGCTACCGGTAGTTGCGGTAGGGTTGGGGCAGATTCTAACTAGAAATGGTGGTCGCTACCGGTTGTTCTCGGCATACTCGGCTCATTCGATTACGGTCACCATATGAAAGGAACTGTCATGGATCTTGCGATGGCGCAGCGGCTCGTTGATCGCCGCAAGGCTGCCGGGCTTTCTCAGGAGGCGCTTGCCGCCCAGCTGGGTGTGAGTCGTCAGGCTGTCAGTAAATGGGAGCGCAGCGAATCCTCGCCCGATACCGATAACCTTATTGCGCTCGCCGCGCTGTATGGCGTGTCGCTGGATGAGCTGCTGTATGGGGAGGCGATGGCTAGCGCTGATGATGAGGCTCAGAACAGCAACGCCGGCACCAAAGCTTCAGATAAGGCTGAAGAGGCTGAGGCTTCTGCTGAGCACGCTGATTGCAGCGATAAGCCGCTTGTCGATATTTCCCTCGCGCGCGGCATCCACGTTATTGATCCCAACAAAGGCAAAGAGGTTCATGTTGGCTGGAGTGGCATTCATGTAGCTAACGAGCGCAAGGGTGAAGAGGTCCATGTGGGGCCGGGCGGATTGCATATCGATACGCTTGAGGACGATGGACATAGTGTGCATATCAATGACGACGGCACCGTCACCATCGACGGCGAGACGTTTTCCAGCTGGAAGGAAGCATACGACAAGCTCGACCATCATGGCAAGCATTTCCACACCAAGGTCGGACGTACATGGAACAAATTCCCCTTCCCCGCGCTTGTCGCCCTCGCCTATCTGGTGCTCGGCATTGTCTACGGCACATGGGCTACGGGACTCTTCCTCGTCTTTTTGATTCCCGTCTATTACGCGCTTGGCGACTTTATCGACCAACGCCACTTATCTAAGCTGATCGATGTCGTCTATTCAGTCAGTGCCGAGGCATGGTTCCTCTACATGTGGCTCTGCCTGGAACAACCCCATCCCGCCTGGGTAATCCTCATCACCATCCCGGTCGTAAAAGCACTCATGCGTTGGTGCCGCAAACAATGGAAGCATCGCAAGCAATAGATGCGGCGTTTGCCCAGATAAAACCTGCCAAAATAAACCTGTCCCTTTTTGGCAGGTTACTCGGCGCTCTTGAGGGCGCCGACCATGTCGATCTTGTTGAGCGTTCGGTTGGTGACGAGGTTGACGATAAACGTAAAGACAAAGGAAAGCACTACGGCGAGCACATAACTCAGCGGCTCGACCTCAACGTCAAAGTAGAGCGACGGCATCTGCAGAATGTACGTAAAGCTCTCGGCCAGCAGGCTACCCAGCGGCACGCCCAGCGCGGCGCCAATCGCCGTGAGGATCAACGTCTCCTTGTTGACGTAGTGGTGCACCTCGCCACGGCGGAAGCCCAGCACCTTGATGGTCGCCAGCTCGCGCTCGCGCTCGGAGATGTTGGTGTTGGACAGCGTAAACACCACCACAAACGACAGGCACGCCGCCATAAAGGTCACAAGTACTACGACGGAATTGATGATAGTGAAGTTCGCCTCATAATTTTCCCAATGCTCGGCCGTGCTCGAGATGGTGAGCCAACCGTCGCTCTTAAGCTTCTTGCTAAACGCAATCTGGTCAGAAGATGAGCCCTTAAGCAGCGCAAAGATGCCGTTAAGACGCGCGCTTCGGTCGAACGCGCGCTCATAGGTGCTCTGCGTCATATAGAGCGTGTTGCCCAGATAGTTGAGCGAAATGTCGCTAACCTTGACCTTGGCGACGTTGAGCGACGAATCCTGGACGTGTGCTGTGTCGCCCGGCTGAATCCCCAGCACCAGTTGCGAGCTCTTGCTCAAGTACACGTCCCCGTCACGCAAGGCGAGCGGTTCTTTGGACTCATCCTCCAGGCGCACGTAGTCACCCAAGTCACCCGTGCGGTCGTCGGGAATCACAATGAGCTGTACGGTCTCGCTCTTGCCGCCAAACGTAAAAGTGACGTTGTCGGTCATGATCGGCAGCGTCGAAGTCACGGTCACGTCGGAATCCTTGGCCGCGCTTCGCTCGTCGAGCGCCGCGCACGTCTGCGTAAAGTCATCGGGATTGGCAACCGCCAGCAGGTCATAGCGCGTGATATGCCCGTACTGTTTGGGCGAAAGCGCCACCGACGTATCGCGGATGCCCATGCCGCAGATCACGAGCGCCGTGCAGCCGGCGATACCGAAGATGGTCATAAGGGCACGCTTTTTGTAGCGGAACAGGTTACGCGCTGCCACCTTGTTCAAAAAGCCCATGCGGTGCCAGATAAAGCCGATGCGTTCAAGCAAGATGCGCGAGCCGGCACGCGGCGCCTTGGGGCGCATGAGCGAAGCCGGCGTCTCGGCCATCTCGTGGCGGCAGGCGATAATCGTGGCGCCCACCACGCCCACGGCAAACAGCGCAACCGACACGAGCGACGACACGATGTCGTACGAAAGCAGCATCTGGGGCAGAGAGTACATGTCATCGAACACCGTAAACAGGAACAGCGGCAGCCCCACAAAGCCGATGATGTTGCCGAGCACGCCGCCGATCAGACAAGCCCACAGCGCATAGTCCACGTATTTGGACAGGATACGTCCGCGCGAATAGCCGAGCGCCTTGTACAGGCCAATGAGCGTGCGCTCCTCCTCGACCATACGTGTGGCGGTGGTAAGGCTAATGAGCACGGCGACGATAAAGAAGATGAACGGGAACACCGTGGCGATGGCCTCAATTGACGAGCTATCGCTCTCCACGCTTGAGTAGCTTGCGATATTGCCGCGGTCCTGGATGTACCAGGTGCATTCGCCCAGATCGGAAAGCTCGGCGCGGGCATCGGCAAACTGTTGGTCGGCGGCGGCGCGACGCTGGTCCAACTCGGCCTGCGCCTGCGCGCGTTCCTCGCTGCCCTCGGCCATGCGGTCGATGCTGTCCTGCTCGATCCCAAAGAGCAGGCCGGCCTGGCGCTCGGCCGCATCCAAGCTTGCCGGCGTGTCGACCGTCAGCTCCTGAGCGCGCGCATTCTCACGCTCCTCGCGGATCTTCTCGATATTGCCCTTGACCTCATTGATCTTTGCCGCGTAGGCATCCGAATAGGAATTGAGGCTTTTGGCTCCCTCGACGATCACGTGGACCGCGGAGTAGGAAGAAGATGTCGCAGCGTCCTCGCTCACGTAGAACTTATAGTCCGCAGTCGAAGCAGCGCGAAAGGCGTTGACTGTCGAGTCGGAGCTCACGTCGGTAGGATCGAGGACCTCGGCCGTAATGGTGTAATCGCCCACGGCAAACTGATCCTTGGCGCTTTGGTTCGACGAGCTCGCATCGTTGGCGGCAAAGCTCACCGTATCGCCGATTTTCTTGCCCGAAGCCTTCAGGAACTTCGAAGTCACCGCGACCTCATCGGCGCTCTCAGGCAAATCGCCGTTCACGAGCACTGGCTGATCGATGTTCTCCTTGGAGAGACTTTGCACGACCACGCGCTCGCGCGTTGTGCCCACGGCGGTATAGGCAGTCTCGGTATAGATGCCCTCGGCCGTCTCGACGCCGTCGACCTCTTGGATCGCAGCAAGGTCGTCGCGCGTAAGGCCATAGGTCGACTGCACGTTAATGTCATAGACATTCTGCTGGTCAAAGTAGGCGTCGACCGAATCGCACAGATCCTCGCAGCCCGCCTTAAGACCGCACATCACGCTCACGCCGAGCGCGGTGATCACGACGATAGACAAGAAGCGTTTGAGGCTGCCGCGAATCGTGCGGTAGACACCGCGGCGAAAAACCGTCGGCACCATATCGTTTGAGCTTTGGGCAGTGCGGTAGGTCGTAAAATCCTGCTCGCGCTCCGTGTTCCGCGCGTCGCGGCGTAGGCTGTTTTGGCGGTCCTGGTCCATGGGCGCTACCACTCGATCGTCTCGATAGGCACGGGATTTTGCTGGATCGTCTCGCTCTCCACGCGGCCGCTCTTAAAGCGAATCAGGCGATCGGCCATGGGCGCCAGCGCGGAGTTGTGGGTGATGATAATGACCGTGATGCCCTGCTTGCGGCAGGTGTCCTGCAGCAACTGCAAAATCTGCTTACCGGTTTTGTAGTCGAGTGCGCCCGTGGGCTCGTCGCACAAAAGCAGCTTGGGGTTCTTGGCCAGTGCGCGCGCAATGGACACGCGCTGCTGCTCGCCACCCGAAAGCTGCGCCGGAAAGTTGCCCAGGCGCTCACCCAGGCCAACCTGGCAAAGCGTTTGCTCGGCATCGAGCGAATCGGGGCAGATTTGCGCCGCAAGCTCAACATTTTCGAGCGCCGTCAGGTTGGGGACCAGATTGTAGAACTGGAAGACAAAGCCGACGTCGGCACGGCGGTATTCCACGAGCTGCGCCTCGTTGGCGGAGCTCACGTCGCGCCCGTCCACCGTTACGGTGCCGGAGGTTACCGTGTCCATACCGCCCAGGATGTTGAGCGCCGTGGTCTTGCCGGCACCCGAGGCGCCCAGGATAATGGCGAGCTCACCGCGTTCAACGGTAAAGCTCGCGCCGTCGAGCGCGTGAATGCGGGCATCGCCCTCGCCGTACGCCTTGATGACGTCTTTAAATTCGATATAAGCCATCGATTAATTCCCATCTGGTCGGATAACTCTTTAGTATTACCCATTTCGCACCGACCAAAAAGGGACAGGTTTATTTTGGCAGGTTTTAGAGGCGGACGGTGAAGACGATCTGATGATCGTGGCCGGATACGGTAGCGGAGCCGCCATGGGCTTCGGCGATGGCGCGCACGACGGATAGACCCACGCCCGAGCCGCCCGTCTTGGAGCTGCGCGATACGTCTGCACGATAGAAGCGGTCAAACAATCGGTCCAGGTCGCCTTCGGGCAGCTCGTCCACGGCGTTCGATACGACAAGCTCGGCGGCGCCCTTACCCCGACCGCGCGAGGCTGCGCGCAGGCTCAGCTCGATCACGCTGTCCTCGCTTGCGTAGCGCGTGGCGTTGTCCAGCAGCAACTCAACCACCTGCGCTACCGCTGCAGCGTCGGCATGAGCCCGCACGCCGCTCGCAATCGAAGTCGACAGACGCTTGCCGCGCGAAACCGCCACTGATTCAAACGGCGCCGCAGCCTTGTCCGCGGACTCCGAAAGATCGATCGATGTCATGGTAAAGCCGGCCGAACCCTCGTCCATACGCGCCAGGAACACCAGACGCTCCGTCAGCGCCGTCAGCCGCGCGACCTGCTCGTGAATGCTCTGCGTCCACTCGCTCTCGCCGCTCTCGATCTCTTGTACCTCATTGGCGGCATCAATTACAGCCAGCGGCGTCTTAATCTCGTGGCTCGCGTCGGTAATGAAGCGCTTCTGCTTGCTATAGCTCTCGACCATCGGCCGAATTACAGCACCCGAGGCCACCGTCACAATCGCCAATACCGCCAGCCAGCCAATGCAGCTGATCGCTACGCTCGCGCTCAAAAACGAATGAAAGCTTGCAAGCTCGCGTGAACAGTCGACGAATACATAGGTTGTCTCGTCGCCCTGAACCGTAACCGTATAGCGGTAGTTACCAGAAAAGCCCGAGGTCAAACCCTTGGAATACAGTCCTGCAGCGATGCGTGCAGCACGCTTGGCGCCCACCGCGGCAATGCGGGCGGTATTGACATCGGTCACCTGCCCGCCGGCAATCGACACCGTAAAGTAGCGCGTGTCGAAGGGAGACTCCGCCGTCATGCCTTCAAAATGACCATCGCGAACGGCCGCCCGATTACCGGCAGCAACTTTACCGGCACCCATATCCTGGTTGAGATCGTTGGCGGGCTCATCCTCCCCATCAATGCCGCCCTTGCCCGCCACAATGTAGTCCAAGCGCGCATCGGCCATTTTACAGACATGCGAATAATTAACGATGTTGATGCCGGCAATGATGAGCGTGAGCACCACGGTCACGGCGCCCATGGCAACGAGGATAAACTTGCGACGCAGGCGGCGGCCCAATGCGTCAACAGCATTTGCCCGCCCTGCACCGCTCGAGGCAGCACGAAACTGTTCCGTCATGCGCTTACACCGCGTGCGCACGCTCACGCCTGCTCGCCTTCCTCGACAACCTCGAGTGAATACCCCTGGTTGCGCGATGCGCGGATGGCCACGTTGGCACCCAGCGCCGTCAGCTTTTTGCGCAGGTACGAAATATAGACCCACACCACGTTGGCACCTTCGGGCGCGTCCTCGCCCCAAACATCGAGCATCAGACGCTCGGTGGGCATGCGCGTGCCGGCGTTGCGCATAAAGAGTTCCATAAGCTGAAACTCACGATTGGCTAGGTGTTCCTCGCCCAAGGGACCTATAAGCGTGCAAGCCGCCGTGTCGAGGCGGACGTTGCCCACACTGAGCGTCGTGGCGTCAATTGCCGTCACGGCACGCGTCATGGCACGAATGCGAGCGAGCAGTTCCTTGGCGGCGAACGGCTTAGTCAGGTAATCGTTGGCGCCGGCGTCCAGGCCCTCGACCTTATCGGACACCTCGCTTTTGGCCGTAAGCATGATGATGGGCAGGCGTTTGCCGGCCTCACGCGCGCGCTTGAGTACCTCGATACCATCCATGCCGGGCATCATGATGTCCAGGATCGCGGCGTCATAGTCGTTGGCGAGTAGATATTCGAGTGCCGTCAGACCGTCGAGCGCGGTATCGACCTCGTAGTCGCTATGTTGAAGGATCGCGGTAAGGGCGCGGGAGAGGCCAGGTTCGTCCTCGGCAAGCATCAGCTTCATAGTTGTTCCTTTGGCGCACGGCTCTACAGGTTTCGATACTGCCGATAATAGCGCACCGTCAACCGCCTTAGCGCAGCCTTAGCCGCTCAACCTGCGCGTTTTTAAATACGCAGGATATGGCTTAGCCAAACTTAAGGCGCACATGTCGAGCGCTTTGACGCATGCCGGGCGCGAAGGGACAGCGACTCGTCCTTTCGCGGCGCCCTAGTTATGCAAAGTGCCCTGGCGTTACTCCTCGTACGCGCCCTCAAGCCGAAGCAGCCACTCCTTGCGGTCGAGGCCACCGGCATATCCGTTGAGCGATCCGTCGGCGGCAACTACACGATGGCACGGCACGATGATCGAAATAGGGTTGCGAGCGACCGCAGTCCCCACGGCACGGGGAGACACAACGGGCGCCTCGTTTCCCGGTACACGATGTCGAGCCGCAACACGCTGGGCGATCTCGCCATACGTAGCGACCTCGCCACGCGGAATAGAAAGCAGCTCGTACCAAACTTCACGCTGAAACGCCGTGCCGATCATATGCAACGGCGGCGTAAACCGAGGTTCCTGCCCTGCAAAATAAGCATTCAGCCAAGCCCAGGAACGCTCAAGCACCGAAGACGCCGCACCATTTGCCGGACTCACCGACGACATGCCGCCAGCACCAGAAACTGCATCGGCGCCTTCAACATGTTCGGGATCTTCTTTGAGAAGCGTGGAGCCAAAATGCTCCTGCCCCTCAAACCAAAGTCCCGTCAGACCGCGGCCATCAGCGGCAAGCAAGATTTCGCCCAAAGGCGAAGCAAACGTCGTCGTGACCACCAGCGGCTCCTTTCAAAACTCCGCAACATAATACCGCGAATTGTGCAGACAACCCCAATCGACCCCAAAGTCCCCGCAGGCAGCAGGCGCAACGCGCCGCAGCTGCCGGCCGCGCCCCACAGTCCCCAAAGGCGGCAGGCGCAACGCGCCGCAGCTGCCGGCGGCGCCCCACAGTCCCCCAAGGCGGCAGGCGCGAAGCGCCGAGGCCGCCGCCGGGACCAGGGCCCGCAACAGCCACGCGCCCTAACATCAGCCCAGCGGCCCCAACCAACAACGACCACATCGCAGGCCGCTCGCAACAGCGTCACCGCAGGCGGGGGCCGGGCTTAGCTTTCAGAACACTCCGCAGACCAGTGTGGCGCCTTGTCAGCGGCTCCGAAGGAGCAGGACAAGGCGCCACACATGGTCGAGGACGTTCTGAAAACTAAGCCCGGCCCCCGCCGGACAGGTCAACCTACTCGCAAAGCAGCTTAGCGATCTGGACGGCGTTGGTTGCCGCGCCCTTACGGATTTGATCGCCGCAGCACCAGAAGGTGATGCCGCGCGCAGCCTCGGGGTTCGAGATGTCGCGGCGCACGCGACCGACCCAGATCAGGTCCTGGTCGGACGTATCCATCGGCATGGGGAAGCGATCGTGAGCATCCTCGGCGCTCATGTCGTCAACGAGCTTCACGCCCGGAGCGGCAGCCAGCGCGGCACGGGCCTCTTCCACCGTGATGTCGCGCTCAAACTCGAGCGTAATGCTCTCGGAGTGCGAGCGCAGCACGGGCACGCGCACGCAGGTGCAGTTCACGCGCAGCTCGGGCAGGTGCATGATTTTGCGGCCCTCGTTTTGCAGCTTCATCTCCTCGGAGGTAAAGCCCTCCTCCTTGACGCCACCGATCTGCGGAATCAGGTTGCTCGCCAACTGGGCGGCAAAAGCGCGCGGCTCGGGAATCTCCTCGCCACGGCCCAGGGCGGCCAGCTGAGCTTCGAGCTCGGCCATACCGGGAGCACCGGCACCAGAAGCCGCCTGATACGTCGAGACGATCATGCGCTTCACGCCGGCAAGCTGATGCAGCGGCCATGTGGGAACCAGGCCGATGATGGTCGCGCAGTTGGGATTGGCGATAAGGCCGTGATGCCATTTGATATCGTCGGCATTGATCTCGGGCACGACCAGCGGCACCTCGGGATCCATGCGGAAGGCGTGGCTGTTGTCGACCACGACGGCGCCGCGCTTGACGGCCTCGGGCAGCAGCTCCTTGGCGATATCGTCGCCGGCAGCGCCGAGCACGATGTCGCAGCCCTCAAAGGCCTCGGGGCAAGCCTCTTCAATCACAACCTGCTCGCCGCGGAACTCAACGGTCTTGCCCGCAGAGCGCGCGCTCGCCAGCAGCTTGAGCTTACCGACCGGAAACTCCTGCTCGTTGAGGCACTCGAGCATCTGGGTGCCCACGGCTCCCGTCGCGCCCAAAATAGCAACCGTGTACTGTTTCATGCTTCCCCCTTTAAAGGTTGTGGCTTTTGCCCGCACGCCGAGCAGGCCGATTATTGTTGCCAGTGTATACAAGAACGGGGCGGGCACGAAACCCGCCCCGTCGAAACGAAACCGAAACGAAACGCCCCGCCGTAGATTTCTGGCACTTGTCCCAAAAATTCACCGGGATGGCAGCTACTTGTGGAGCGTGGCCAGGGCGGGATCGACCGGCGCGGGGACCTCCAGATCGGAGACCTTCACAATGCCGTTCTCGTCGGAGAAGGCACGGTAGATGGTCTGAATCGCTAGGTCGAAGTCCTTCTCCTCGACACCGATAATGATGTTGATCTCGTCACAGCTCTGCGAAATCATACGCACGCTCACGCCGGCCTGGCCAAGCATGCCAAACAGGTGACCCGAGATACCTGCACGACCGCGCAGGTTACGACCGACGGTCGCGATGAGCGCCAGGCCCTCAACAACCTCGATCTCGAGCGGCTCGACCTCCTGCTGAATGTCGCCCACAAGCGAGTACAGCGAATCGTGCACATCCTGCTCCTGCACCACGGCGCCAAAGCGGTCGACACCAGTGGGCATGTGCTCGACGGAAACGTCATAGCGCTCGAAGACCGAAAGCGCGCGGCGCATAAAACCGACACGGGGTTTGGTGCGGTCGCGGGCAACGTTGATGGCGACAAAACCGCGCTTGCCGGTCACACCGGTAAGGATGGGCTCCGCCTCGCCCTCATCAGCCGTCTCGCTAATGATGGTGCCGGGGTCCTGCGGCGCATTGGTGTTCTTGATGACCAGCGGAATACCCGCCTCACGCACAGGGAACACGGCCTCCTCGTGCAGGACGCTTGCGCCCATGTACGAAAGCTCGCGCAGCTCCTCGTAGGTAACGCGAGCGATGGGCTGAGCCTCGGGCACGATGCGCGGATCGGCAGAGTAGAAACCCGAGACGTCGGTCCAGTTCTCGTACAGATCGGCGCCCAGGCACTTGGCCAGAATCGAGCCCGAGATATCGCCGCCGCCACGATCGAGCAGCTTGATCTGGCCCTCACGCGTCGCGCCGTAGAAACCGGGCATAACAAAGCCGCCCTGCTGACCGTACTCCTGCACCAGCTCAGAGGTGCGATTCATGCTGAGCGTACCGTCGTGATGGAACGCCACAACCGTCGCGGCGTCCAGGAACGGTAAGCCCAGGTACTCGGCCATCAGGCGGGCGGTAAAGTACTCGCCACGGCTCACAAGCTCCTCGGTGGAGTAGCCGCCCGAGCGGGCGCGCTCGGCAAAGGCCGCGAACTCCTCACGGATGGGATAGGTGAGCTCCAGCTCGTCAGCGATATCAAAATAGCGCTGGCCAATGTCCTCGAGCAGCTCCTCACACGACACGTGGTACTTGACGTGCGCGTTGACCAAGTAGAGCAGGTCGGTCACCTTGGTGTCGCCCTTAAAGCGGCGACCGCAGGCAGAAACCACCACAAAACGGCGGGCAGGGTCGGCGTCGACAATGGCCTTGATCTTCTTGAAGTGTTCGGCGTCGGCGACCGACGAGCCGCCAAACTTGGCAATCTTAATCATGGGCTTGAGGTTACCTTTCTAAAAAGCCTCTGCGAACCTACTTTGTGCGCTCTGATACCATGGTTTCACCGATTGGGACCAAGGCATCCGAGGAGCAGTGTTATATGGGAACTTATCATAGTACACGAGGACGCACTTTATCGTGCTCAAGTAAGGTGGCAATCCGTACCGGCATCGCTCCCGACGGGGGTTTGTTTGTCTCGGACGAGCTCGGCACCCAGCAGGTCGATATCAGCTCGCTTGCAGATAAATCGTACTTTGAAATCGCTCAAGATGTGTTGGGAATGTTACTGAATGATTACACGGCCGAAGAAATTTCGGCGTGTGTCGACGAGGCATACCGCGGCACATTCGCGAGCGAAGAGGTCACGCCGCTCGTCAAACTCGACGCAGCGCCGGGCACCGACGCTCCTCAAACCTATGTGATGGAGCTCTTTGGCGGCCCCACGAGCGCCTTCAAGGACGTCGCCCTGCAGATGCTCCCCCGCCTGATGGCCCGCACCTCCGCCAAGGACGGCGGCGCCGAGCGCATCATGATCGTCGCCGCCACGTCGGGCGACACGGGCAAGGCAGCACTCGCCGGCTTTGCCGACGCCCCGGGCACGGGCATCACCGTCTTTTATCCCGAGGGCAAAGTCAGCCGCGTACAGAATCTGCAGATGTCCACCCAGGAGGGCGATAACGTCGCCGTCTGCGGCATTCGCGGCAACTTCGACGATGCCCAGAGTGCCGTCAAGCGCATCTTTGCCGATAAGGAGCTTGCCGAGCGTCTTGAGGCCGCCGGCACGGTGCTTTCGAGCGCCAACTCCATCAACGTCGGCCGTCTGGTGCCGCAGGTCGTCTACTACTTTGCCGCCTATGCGCAGCTGTTGCGCGCCGGCGCCATCGAGGCCGGCGACGCCGTGGAGTTCTGCGTACCGACCGGCAACTTTGGCGACATCCTGGCCGGCTACTATGCCAAGCGCATGGGTCTGCCCGTCGCCAAACTCGTCGTGGCCAGCGACAAGAACAACGTGCTCGCCGACTTCCTGACCACCGGCGTCTACGACCGCAACCGTCCGTTCTTCACCACCATCTCGCCGTCGATGGATATCCTCATCAGCTCTAACCTGGAGCGCATGCTGTACTTCCTGTCCGATGGCGACTGCGAACTCGTTGCCGGCCTTATGGAGCAGCTGGCACAGACTGGTCGCTACGAGGTTCCCGCCGACCTGCTGGCAAAGATTCAGAGCGTCTTTGGCTGCGGTTGGGCCAGCGAAGACGAAGTCCGCGCTGCCATCAAGAGCTGCTGGGATGCGAACGGCTACGTAATCGACCCGCACACTGCTTGCGGCTATCACGTCTTTGAAAAGGTCGCTCCCGCCGAGGGCGCCAAGGCCCGTGTGCTGCTTTCGACCGCCAGCCCCTACAAGTTCCCGCGCGCCTGCTGCGACGCCCTGGGGCTCGACGTTCCCGAGGACGACTTTGAGGCCATGCACGTGCTCGAGCAGGCAACCAACACGGTCGCCCCGGCACAGCTCGCCGAGCTCGAGTCCAAGCCCGTCCGCTTCGAAGACGTCTGCGACGTCGATGAGATGGCCAGCTACGTAGAGCAGGCTGCAAAAAAGATAGCAACCAACTAAACCCCTTATAAGGCGCCGGCGAAAGCCGGCGCACCTTCTTTTATCAGATACCTACCGGGATGATGACGAACGTGCATAGCGTGCCTGGCTGTTTAGTTCGTCGCGAGTTCCGCACGCAAAGGAAAGCACTTAATGTGCTTTCCGTCTTGCGCAGGACTGCCCGAGCAGCGAACTAAACAGCCAGGCACGCCAGGAGGACTCACATGATCAAGATCACCGTCCCAGCAACAAGCGCCAACTTGGGCATTGGCTACGATACCCTCGGCATGGCCGTCAGCCTCTACTCGCACTTTACCTTTGAGCGCGCCGACAAGCTCACCATCACGGGCTGCCCCGAAGAGTTCCAAAACGAGAACAACCTGGTCTATGTGAGCTTTGTCGATGCGCTGGCCGCATGGGGCGAGCCGGCTTTTCCCGTTGCCATCGACATCCAGACCGACGTGCCCGTCGCCCGCGGCCTGGGCTCCAGCTCCACCTGCGTCGTCGCCGGCATCATGGCTGCCGCCGCGTTGACGGGCCATACCGTCGACCGCGCCGAGCTCGTCCGCATCGCCGCCGAGGTCGAGGGCCATCCCGATAACGTCGCCCCCGCTATCCTGGGCGGCGCCGTCTGCTCCTTTACGCCGACCGATTCGCTCCCCCAGTGCCTGCGCTACGAGGTGAGCGATCGCCTGCGTTTTATTACCGTGATTCCACCTTACGAGGTGCACACGAGCGAGGCACGCAAGGTCGTGCCGCAGGAGATTCCACTCTCCACCGCCGTGTGGCAGATGGGCCGCATCGCCGGCATGACGCGCGGCTTGGAGACTGGTGACCTGGACCTGATTGCCGCCGCCAACGACGACCGCATCCAGGAGCCCTATCGTCGCCGCCTGATCCCCGACTACAACGCCGTGCGCGACACCTGCCTTAACGGCGGCGCCAAGACCATCTGGATCAGCGGTTCGGGCTCGACCCTTATGGCGGTGACCGACGACACCATCGTGGCAAAATTCCTGCAGGTCAAGCTGCGCGAACAGTTCCCCAAGTGCGACACGCATATCCTCACGTGCGACACGGAAGGCGCTCAAATCGAGTACCTGTAGACATCCTCCTCATATACCTGTCCGGGACGGTCGGGATGTTCCCTCAAAATCGTCCTCGCGCATGAAGGCCCCTTGTCCTGCTCCTACGGAGCGACGGACAAGGGGCCTTCGCGCTGCGGAATGATTTTGAGGGAACATCCCGACCGTCCCTGCGCCTACCTTGCTGAGGATGTCTACAGGGACCCATGCTTTGAAGGGGCGCCAGGCTGATAGTTGATTTTTATTGGCAGGGGCTCTTGCTGGTAAGGGGCACTTACTAGAGGCAAGCCTCGGCAATGCGGCGCTTGAGTTCATCGATGCCGGTGCCGGTCTGGGAGCTCGTGATGATTACATTCTCGGCCGGGACGTTGAGCTGCTTTTTGATAGCGGCCGCCTGGCGGGCCTGTTGGGTACGGCTGAGTTTGTCGGCCTTGGTGAGGCAGACGATAAAGTTGAACTCGTTGCCCTGTAGGTAGTCGATCATGTCGTGGTCGAGCTTGCTGGGGTCGTGACGAATGTCCACCAGCGACACAACCAGGTTAAAGCTGCGCTCGGAGTCGAAGAAGTCGCCGATCAGCTCGGCCCAGCGGTCGCGCTCGGCCTTGGAGCGACGCGCGAAACCGTAGCCCGGCAGGTCCACAAAGTGCACGTCGTCGGCCTCGAAGAAATTGATGTTGCTCGTCTTGCCCGGCGTGCTCGAAACCTTGACCAGGTTCTTGCGGCCAAAGAGTTTGTTCATGATAGACGACTTGCCCACATTTGAGCGGCCAACGAAGCTCACCTCGGGACAGGTGGACTCGGGGATCTGCGAAACCTTGCCGTAGCTGGCGACGAACTTGGCAAGCTGGTAGTTAATTGAATCGGCCATGGACACTCCTTGGTCGTAGGTTCTTACAAAACGGGCGTGCTATTGCGCGGCAGCGATACGACGAACGATGTCAAGCGTGATGCCGCTCGCGGTGCGAGCGTACTCGTCCAGATCGAACTCGCGCTCGCAAAACGCGTCATATGCCTCGTCACAATTATCGCTGATAGCGCGCAGCACCAGGCAATCGACACCATTCTTGGCCGCGATGTGCGCAATTGCCGCGCCCTCCATCTCGACGCAATCGGCATGCGTGGCCTCAATCGCAGCGTTACGCATGGCGTCACCCGTAACAAAGCGGTCACCCGTGGCGATAGTGCCACACAGGAACTGCTTGGGGTCCTTCTCCGCAGAATTCTCATCCGCCGAGGTATCCACAAATCCATGCTCGGCAAGCACGGCGGCGGCAACATCAACCAACGCCGGCGTCGAGACAAACTCCTCGAGCCCCGGCGCGGACTCGGCGATGAGTGCCGTATCGGTATCCAGATAGCGCAGGCACTTGCCTATAACCACGTCGTTAATATGGAGTTTAGGGTTTAGGCCGCCCGCAATACCCGAGAACACAACGGCCTGCGGGGCGTATTTGCTGATGAGATGCTGCGTTGCCGCCGCGGCGTTTACGGTTCCCATGCCAGCGGTCGTAGCAACAACGGACAAACCGTCGAGCTCGCCGCTGACAACGGTCAAGCCCGCCTCTTGTACCACACGAGCGCCGTTCAGTTCTTCTTTAATCTGCGCAACCTCTTTTTCGAGTGCACCGATGATTGCGATGGTAGGCATACCATCCCCCAAACCCGTGAAAACTGCTATCCACGGTATGGTACCAGCATTTTGGCTCAACCGCGCAATACGAAGCCGCTAGACCACCGCAGCGCGGGTATCGTAGAGGAGCAAAATGACTTGCTAGCCGATGGCGTTTTTTAGCTCCGCGCGGCGCTTTTTCATGCCCGTCATGACAGCGTTGCGCAGCTCGGGCATGCGCGCGGTATCCATCTGGGGCACGCCCTCGAGCTTATAGGGAATGCCCAGTTGCTCGTACTTGACGACACCCATCGTGTGATACGGCAGCATTTCCAGGCCCACCACGTTGTGCCATGGAGCGATGAGGCGACCGAGCTTCTCGCACTCCTCCACCGTGTCGGTAATGCCCGGCACCACCACGTGGCGGATAACGACCTTAATCTTGCGACGCGCGAGCTCATCACCAAACGCCAGAATGCGTGCGGGATCGCAACCGGTCAGCTTTTTATGCTCGACTGGGTCGGCATGCTTAATATCGAGCAGTACCATGTCGGTCTCGTTGAGCACGGCATCGAACTTCTCGGGATGCGCGGGATCGAACGCATAGCCGCAGCTATCCAAGCAGGTGTGCACACGACCATCGTGGTTATTGTGCATGGCGTGGAACAGGTCGGCCAAAAACTCAGGCTGCAGGAGCGGCTCGCCGCCGGACACCGTAATACCACCGCTGCGGTAAAACTCATGGTTACTCTGGAACTCGTCCATAAGGTGCTCGACGGTCACCATCGTGCCGCCGTTAACCGACCAGGTATCGGGGTTGTGGCAATACGCACAGCGCATGGGGCAGCCTTGGACAAACACTACGAAGCGGATGCCGGGTCCGTCGACCGTCCCCATCGTCTCGATCGAATGCACGCGGCCAAGGGCAAACGCAGAGTCCTCGGGACGAGCGTCCACACCCTCAAGCGTCATTTCTGCCATTCGCGCTACCTTGCCTCTCCTTGGATGCAACCAATTAAAATGCAAGAGCCATTCTAGCCCATGTGCTTGCGTTTAAACGTCTCGGGCTAGAATGGCACGTTTTAATCTATCCCCCATCACCATGGCTGGGGTCTACGTCGAGATGTCAGGCTGAAGAACGCTCGCCTGCGGCCTTTACGCTTTAAGCGTGAGCACCGCACCGAAGGCGGTCGGGCCGCAGTGGCTCGAGATGACGCCGCCGACCTGAGTCCAGGTAATGTCCTTAAAGCCCAGGTCGTGCGCATAGACTTCCATGTCGTCGCGCAGCTCCTGGGAAAGGCCTACCGAATACGCCAGGCCAATGTGCGAGTAGTCGATCTCGCCCTTCGCAACCATGTGGTCAATAAAGGCGCGGGCGCACTTGAGCATAGAGCCGCGGAACTTCTTGGTCGCCACGAACTTGCCGCCCGTCACCTCAATGCAGGGCTTAATCTTGAGCAGATGTGCGCCAAGGAATGCGACGTTGGACAAGCGACCGCCCGCCTTAAGGAAGGCAAGATCGGTAGGAACAAAGCCCAGCAGCACGCGGTCCATGACGGAGTTCGCGAAGGCGAAGATCTCGTCGACGGTGGCATCGGGGTGAGCCTCGATGTATTTGGCGGTCTCGACGACAACAAGCGACTGGCCCACCGAGACAAAACGCGTGTCCATGGAGTAGACGTAGTCGCGACCCTTGGCGGCGATCTTCGATGATTGATGCGAGCAGGTCGTGGCCTCGGAATATGCAAGATGCAGAATGGTCGCGTCGGGTTGCTCGGCATGGATGCGGTCGTACACATGCGCAAAATCTGCCGGCGCACAGCCGCTGGTCTTGGGCATCACGCCAAACTCGTTGCAGCGCGAATAAATCTCGAGCGGATCGATCGAGCCGTCCTCGACGGTCTCGTCACCAATCGTGACATGCATAGGCACGCGCACGATGCCGTAGCGCTCGCAGAGCTCTGGCGTCACATCCGAACCAGATTCAACCACGATTATGTACTTGCCCATTATTATCACGACCCATCTCGACGTTGGCTTTTTAATATGTGACACACGCCCGCCGTCCTGCTACAGAACGACCCCCAAGCGCCAAAGAGACGCCGCCCTTTGCACATAACAAAGGACAGCGTCTCCCTGGAAAACTCCGTGCTTATCTGAGATTCTACACGGTTTATTAAGGAGTGTTACTTATTCCGCAAACGGTCACTATATGCGGTAAGCGGTAGTTGGCCGCGACAACTGCGACACATTCCGTCCAGCAAATCCAATCGTGCTCCACGCACGGTTAATGCACGAGGCGGTAGAAATTCATCGATGCCGCACCCTCGGCGTGCAGCTCCATCGCCGGAACCGCCGGCGAATAGGTACGGCTCGTAAGTGCCGCCTCGCCACCGTTGGCAAAAATCTCGACCATCGTAGTGTCCGAAAGCACGCGCAGGTCGCGAAGCTCGCTGAGCTCGATCGACCTCTGGTCGCGCCCATAGCCTTCGTCACCCATGTCGAGGGTAAGCATCCCGTCCGCATAACGCACAAAGACACCCTTGCGGATTTCGAGCTCGGCCATCTTGGCGCCCTCACAGGAAACCACAAGATCAAACAGGCGGCCCGGCTCCTCAACGGTTTCACCGCCTGTCGCGCGAACGCAGTCACCGCGCATCCTCTCAATCTCGTGCGCCGGCTGCTGGCAGAGCTTACCATCGCGTATGCTCAGCTCTCTCGGCACCGTCAACGCGCACTGCCATCCGCGCGCCACCGTCGGGTTTTCTGCCGTCGCGTCGGGGCAACCCGACCATCCGATCATCAAACGCCGGCCTGCAGCATCCTCAAAGGACTGCGGAGCATAGAAATCAAAACCGGCATCGACCATCGGGGGCATGCCCTGCCTGACGATTTTAAAGCTCGGCGCCTCCCAATCGGCCTCGATGGGGAACCACACGCACTGATGCGGATTGCGGTAACGCCAACCATCGGCAGGCACACCCTGCGGACAGCAAACGAGAATAAGCTCGCCATCGAGCTCAAGCAGATCGGGGCACTCCCACATAAAGCCAAACTTCTCGCCCAACTCAATGCGCGTCGCATAGCTCCAGTCCTCAAGATTGCGCGAGGTATAGACAAGCACGCAGCCACGGTCGTCTTTCGTACGAGCGCCCAGAACCATGTAGTAGATACCATCGTGCTCAAGGATCTTGGGGTCGCGCACGTGCGTACCGATATCGTCGGGGTAATCGACCGGTCCAACAGCTATGCACTTCTCGCCCAATTCGTCGGGATTCTCGGCAACCATATGAATCTGGTTTTGCTCACGGCCCGTCAACACGTAGTCGTAATCATCGCGGTCAAAATGCTTAACGTTGCCGGTATAGAAGTAGTGAATCTTGCCATCACGTACAAAGGCAGAACCAGAATACGCTCCACTCGAATCCAAATCGGAATCGGGGAACAGCACGGGGCCGTGATTCTCGTACGTCACAAAATCCTTTGTCGTCAGATGGTTCCAAAGCACTGGACCGCCATGCGCAGCATCGAACGGATCGTATTGATGATAGATGTGATACGTATCACCAATCTGAACCAAACCATTGGGGTCGTTGAGCCAGCCAAGCTCAGGCTCCACATGGAACAAAAGCCTATCGGGGTCGGACGCGATGCGAGCCGCCGTCTCATCCTGTCCGGCACGCCACTGCTCATAGTCCGCACGCATCACCTTGTTTTTTTGATTAAACATCGCCATTGACCTTCTCGTCTATAGGAAAGGACGCTCGACTCACACGAGCCGAACGCCCTTCCCCAAATGGACTTATCCGCACATTACGCTGAACGGCTCAACTAGAAGCTAACGTCGAAGCCAGCGCCCTCTTCATCGGTGGTCGGCACGCCCTTTGCCTTGTTGTAGGCAAAGATCAAGACGATCGGCACGATGAAGGCGATGAGATTGCCAGCCACATACCACACGAGAGTCTCGGGTGTGACGATGAGCAGGCCAAGCACACCGGTCAGACCCTGACCGATGGCGCGCACCTCAAAGAGCTTCACGAAGGCACCGCCGCAGCCTGCACCGATGCATGCGCAGATGAACGGGATGATCGAGTAGCGCATGTTTGCAGCGAAGATAGCGGGCTCGGAGATTCCGACCAGCGTCGGGATAAAGGACGACATGCAGATGTTGCGCTCTTTGGAATGCTTCTTGTGAATGAGGTACATGCCGATGGCGCCGCCACCCTGGGCGATGATGGAAACCGACCAGATGGCCTGGATGTAGTTGAAGCCAGTCGTGGCAACGAGGTTTGCCTCGATACCCTGGATGAACTGATGCGTACCGGTAACGACAAGCGGCTGCAGGAACGCGGCGAAGACAAAGGCACCAAAGACGCCCATCCTGTTGTACAGGATATCGATTACGCCGGCGAGGACGTCGCCGATCAGGTTGCCGAGCGGGCCGAACACGGTGAACAGGGCGACGTTAGCAAGAATCAGGGTAACGGTCGGGACAAAGACGAACGAGACGACCTCGGGGATGTACTTCTGGGCAATCTTCTCGACCTTGGCCATAAACCAGGCAGTCAGGATTGCAGGGAACACGCCGCCCTGGAAAGCAACCATGGGAATGGAGAGCGGACCAAAGTTCCAGTACTCAGCACCCGTCGGGTCCATAACGAACGTGTTACGGTTCATAAGGCTCGGGTGAACCATGACGATACCGACGAGGATGCCCAGGATCGGGTTACCGCCAAAACGCTTGACCGCGCTGTACATAACCAGGACAGGCAGGTAGTCAAACGTGGTGGCGATAATGGCAAAGAAGCTTGCGAGGTTCTTGAGGAACTCGCTGTGGTCGGCAAGGCTGCCCTCCATGCCAAAGAGGCCGTTGGCAACGATCAGCGACTTAAGGCCGATGATGATAGCAGCGCCGACGAAAGCGGGAATGATGGGGATAAAGATGTCCGAGAATACCTTGAGGACCGAGAAGAACTTGCCCTTCTTGTCCGCCTCGGCGCCCTTGACCTCGGAAGCGCTGATCTCCTTAACGCCCGTCAGAGCCATAAACTCATCGTAAACCTTGTTGACGGTACCGGTACCGAAGATGATCATGAGCTGGCCGCTGTTGTACAGCACGCCCTTGACGCCATCGATGTTCTCGAGCTCGGCCTTGTTGTACTTGCTCGTATCCTTGAGCACCAGACGCAGACGCGTAACGCAATGCGTGGCGCCCTCGATGTTCTCCAGACCGCCGACGTTATCGACGACTTGCTGAGACACTACTTTGTAGTCCATGTTCCTCTCCATTCCTTTACGAAATCATAAGACGTTTTGATGCCATTACAGAGACGCGATCGTTGCATTTGCGCACTTAAGCGTACCGTCGGTGACCGTCAGCGCCACACCCTGGCCCTGCTTATTGCAGAATCGAGCGTTAAGTGCAACATCATCGACAAAGATGGTCGCGATATCGTCGTCAACGACCAGGCGCACATGATGAGTGCCCTCGCCCTTAAAGAACAACGGACGCTCGAGGCCCATGTTGTTGACCTGGAACCACGGATACTGGGGGGCCGCCGTAAACTCGAGCTTGCCCTCACGCAGGTTGGCGCGGAACTCATAGGCAAGACCGGACTCGGCGTCCTCGGCAAGCTTCACCGAGAAGCCGGCAGCGTCACCGGCGAGCTCGATGTCGGCATCGAGCATATAGGTGGAACCGGCATCCGCGGCGAGCACCTGCTCGACCTTGCCCGACTCGCAGGAGAGCTCAAAGGCCTCGACTGCCTTAGCCTCGCCAAAGGCGCCAAGCATGCTGTCAGGAAGCTTGGTGCCGAGCGTTCCGTCGGCACGCTGAACGATCTCGAGGGGCATAAAGGTGCCACCCCACAGGTAAGAGCTGGGGTCGCCGCCCTCGTCACGCGTAGGAACCCAACCAAAGAGAACGCGGCGCTCGCCGTCAAATGCGGTACGCGCGGCATAGTACGCGCGGCCATCGAAGGAATCGTCCGCAGGAGTGATCCAAGGACCGTTGATAGAGCGAGACATGCGGTAACGGGTCTTGTTGCCATCACTGTACTCGGAGAACACCAGATACCACCAGTCGCCCATCTTAAAGAGATCAGGCATCTCGAACATGGTGTACAGGCCCGGATTCCACCAGTCGCCCTGGAACTCCCAGGTATCCAGGTCCTTGGAGGTGAACTTGACCAGACGACCGGTCATCAGACGCTTGTCCTCGCCCACACGCGTGCCGAGGATGAGCATGTACTCTTCGTTCTCCTCATCCCAAAGCACAAAGGGATCGCGCCAGTTGCGGTCATCGTAACCCTCCTGGGGCGGAAGCAGCGTCTCGGCGATGTTCTTCTCCCACTTGACGGCGTCGTCACTCGTTGCGTGAAGAAGAACCTGCTTCATCAAGCGTGCCTTGACCTTATCGCGATTGCAACCAGTGTAGAGCGCATGGTACTTGTCGCCCACCTTAAACACCGTGCCGGCATAAACATACTGGTCGACTTCCTCGTCGCCGCCACGCTCAAGGCTCTCGCCAAAGTCTTTGTAATTGACGAAGTCCTTGGTTGTCGCGAGTGCCCAGCCAAACGGCTCTCCGAAAGGTCCGGGGTTTCGCGTGTCACGCTGATGATAGAGATAGAACGTGCCGTCCTCGCCGTACGGCATGATGTCGCCTACCCAAATTCCCTCAGGCTGGTAATACACCTTGTGCATCCGAGACTTCCTTTCTCACGAGATACTAACTCGGTACAACTGCAAGATATGTCAATCGTTTTCATATGTCAAACGTTTTCACACCAATACGTCTTTTCGCCGTTCCAGTCGTCGGCAAACGGTTGACATATGCCGGCGAACGGTCATCAGAGGTGTTTGAGGAATTCTTTTGGCACGGGATGAACTACGCGGTTTTACCCTCAATGAGTTCAACGGGGAGCTTGATATTCGATTCGGGCTTTTCGCCGTTAATAAGAGCAATGATGGATTGCGCCGCGAGCTCTCCGATGCGATCGATATCTTGGCGAACGGTTGTTAAGTCAGGCATAAACGTCATAGTGCGGCGGGCACCATCCGCGCCCACGACCTTAATATCGCCCGGAGCGCTCAAGCCGCGCTGCTTCATCACGTTAAGACAGATAGCCGCCATCGTGTCGTCTCCCGCAAAGATGCCGTCAATATCGGGGTTCTCATCGAGGATCTTCGCAACGACCGCGCTCTTTTCGTCGTCGGGCTTAACGAACTCGACCTCACGGACAAGCGCGGGCAAACCGGCCTGCTCAACAACATCGAGGTAGGCATCGGTACGCTTATTGGCAGGCATGCGCATGCGGCTATTGCTGCGCAGGCACAAGATGCGCGAACACCCGTCATCGATCAGGCGACGCGTGGCAAGTTCGCCGATGCCATAGCTGTCGCTCGCAATCTGAACAGAGGCCTCGCCAAGGTCGCAGTCGATACCAACCAGACTCAAGCCCATCTCGGCATACGCCTCGGCACCGATATTAAGCGAGTTGACGATGACGCCATCAACCATATTGCGTCGAAGCATGTCGATATAAGAGCGCTCAAGCTCGGGTCGATTGGCGCTATTGCACAGCAGCATCTTAAAACCGTTTTCGGCCAGGGTATGCTCAATGACTTGAACCACTTGGGCATGAAACGGACTGCTGACATAGGGGACGATCATACCGATAAGATTCAGGCGACCGTTGAGCATGGCACGAGCGATATCGTTGGGCGTATAGTTGATGCGCTTCATCGCGGCATGGACCTTATCGCGGGTCTCTTGGCTAATATAGCCACGATTATTAAGCACACGAGATACCGTAGTAGGCGAAACCCCCGCCACCGCCGCAACTTCCTTGATGCCAGGCTTAGCCGTATCCTTAGAACGAGCACTCTCGCGAGCCATAGCACCCTCCCCCATCAACATGTCATACGTTTACATACGAACAAAGCATACCCCAACAAGAGCGGGAAGACGGTAACAGTACAAGTAAGTAAACGACTCATCCAAATAATTAGGAGAGTTCCGCCTAAAGGGTGACTACACAGGACCCCCGCCGGGGCTGTTTGGGCTACCTCCCAAAACATTCCGCAGGACGCAAAGAGGCTCGCCGCACGAAGTGCGCAGCGAGCCTCTTTGCATGTCCGAGGACGTTTTGGGAGGTAGCCCAAACAGCCCCGGCGATCCTGCGGGAGTTGAGTCCCTTTAGAACTTGTCGTGGAAGGTACGCGCAATGACCTCGTCCTGCTGCTCCTTGGTGAGCGTGTGGAAGTTCACGGCATAGCCGGAAACGCGGATGGTCAGCTGCGGGTACTTCTCGGGGTGAGCCTGAGCGTCGAGCAGCGTCTCACGGTTGAAGACGTTGATGTTCAGGTGGTGGCCACCCTTCTCGGCGTAAGCGTCGAGCATGTGGACCAGGTTATCGGCCTGGGTCTCGGAAACTTCAGAAACCTTCATAATGTGTCTCCTTCGATTAATAGGCGCCGGCCGAAACCGGCGCACTAATCAGTAATCGTTATTGTTAGTATAGCACTAACAATAGTTACTCGCCCAGCTGATCAAGGTCGATATCGCCAAAGAATACCTGGTCCTCCTTGCCGAGCGCACTCGGGATGATGGAGAAGGTGTTGGAGATGCCGTCCTGAGCATCGCGGAACGGGAGCTTGGAAACCGAAGACAGCGAAGCGATGGCGCCGTGGCTATCGCGCTTGTGCATGGGGTTAGCACCCGGGGCGAACGGCTGGCCAGCCTTGCGGCCGTCGGGCGTGGAGCCGGTCTTCTTACCGTACACGACGTTGGAGGTAATGGTCAGAACCGAGGTCGTGGGCACGGAGTTGCGGTAGGTGTCGTTCATGCGGATGTACTCCATGAACTGGTGCACAACGTCGTGAGCGATCTGGTCGACGCGGTCGTCGTCGTTACCGTACTTGGGGAACTCACCCTCGGTCTCGAAGTCGACGATGATGCCGTTCTCATCACGGACGGGGTGGACCTTGGCGTACTTGATGGCGGACAGGGAGTCAGCCACGACGGAAAGGCCAGCGATGCCCGTAGCGAACCAGCGGTGCACGTGCTTGTCGTGCAGAGCCATCTGGATGCGCTCGTAGCAATACTTGTCGTGCATGTAGTGAATGATGTTCAGCGAGTTGACGTACACGCCAGCGAGCCACTTCATCATGTCGTTGTACTTGGCCACAACGTCGTCGTAATCGAGCGTATCGCCCTCGACGGCGCGGTACTTGGGGCCGACCTGCTTCTTGGAGACCTCGTCAACACCGCCGTTGAGTGCGTAGAGCAGGCACTTAGCCAGGTTGGCGCGAGCGCCGAAGAACTGCATCTCCTTGCCGATGCGCATGGAGGACACGCAGCAGGCGATGCCGTAGTCGTCGCCGTGGTAAACGCGCATGAGGTCGTCGTTCTCGTACTGGATCGAGGAGCTGGCGACAGAAGTTTTGGCGCAGAACTTCTTGAAGTTCTCGGGCAGACGGGTCGACCACAGAACGGTCATGTTGGGCTCGGGGCTGGTGCCCATGTTCTCGAGCGTGTGCAGATAGCGGTAGCTCATCTTGGTAACGAGCGTACGGCCGTCAACACCCATGCCGCCGATGGACTCGGTGACCCACTGCGGATCGCCGGTAAACAGGGCCTGGTACTCGGGGGTACGGGCAAACTTGACCATGCGGAGCTTCATGATGAAGTGATCCACGAACTCCTGGATCTGCTCCTCAGTGAAGGTACCGTTGGCAAGGTCGCGCTCAGCGTAGATGTCGATGAACGTGGAGGTACGGCCGATGGACATAGCGGCGCCGTTCTGCTCCTTAACGGCAGCGAGGTAGGCGAAGTACATCCACTGGATGGCCTCCTGCGTGTTGGTAGCAGGGTTGGAAATATCGAAACCATAGGTCTCGGCCATCATCTTGAGCTCGCCGAGGGCGCGGATCTGCTCCTGCAGCTCCTCACGGTCGCGGATGTTGTCGGCGGTCATGACCGTCGGGGTGGAAGCCTTCTGGGCCTCCTTGTCCTTGATCAGGTAGTCGACGCCGTACAGGGCAACACGACGGTAGTCGCCGATGATGCGGCCGCGGCCATAGCCATCGGGCAGACCGGTGATGATGTGAGCCGAGCGGCAAGCACGCATCTCGGGGGTGTAAACATCGAAGACGCCGGCGTTGTGAGTCTTGCGCTCGAAGGTGTAGCGCTCGACAACGTTCTCGTCGACCTTGTAGCCGTGCTGGCTGGCAGCCTGGCAAGCGATGCGGATACCGCCGTTGACGTGCAGAGCGCGCTTGAGCGGCTTGTCAGTCTGGAGACCGACGATGGTCTCCTTCTCGCGGTGGGCGTTATCGATGTAGCCAGCGGGGTGGCTCACGATACCCGTAACGGTCTTGGTGTCCATATCGAGGACACCGCCCTGCTCGCGCTCCTTAAGCAGCAGGTCGAGAACCTCGCCCCACAGCTCCTTGGTACGCTCGGTCGGGCCGGCGAGGAACGACTCGTCGCCCTCATAGGGGGTGTAGTTCTTCTGGATGAAGTCTCGGACGTCAACCTCTCCCGTCCAAATGCCTTCTTTGAAGCCTTCCCATGCCTCCTGCATTGTGTAACCACGCTCCTAGTTACGTGTAATGCGGCGCTCTCTCACACCGCTGCTTATTGAATTCTTGAATTTTCGGTTTGCACTACCGGCTTCTTCCGTTCTTCATCACACGTTGGTGCAGGGAAAAACGTTTGTCCACCTTGGAACTGCAACCCAAAACCCAAGATTTCACCCGTTTGAGAAGGATAACATAGCGACCCTCTCCATCTGGGCTGTTATATGTTTCTTTTTTTATATCATAAGGGCGTTTTTAACAAATCCGCAGGAAATGCGAGCGAGAGCAACTACCGTTCACCGATTTGTATGTTATTTTTCCTTGCCTTTGTACGACGTTCGCTCTAGCTGTTATGCCAGCTTTAGCAGGGTAAAGTGTCACAGAGACCCTACAGAGACTGCAGGGCGGCCACAGGATCCCCCGTGGCCGCCCTGTGGCGTGACTAGTTTTTAGTTTTGATTGCCGCTTGGCATTAGGCGGCTGCGGAGGCCTTGTCGGTCGTTGCCTTGCTGTGACCCTGGCCCTCAAAATGCTTGTAGCACCAGCTGGTGACCAGCGGGGTCAAAATAGCCGTCACGATTGCGCAGGCAGCAACCTGTGCCGTAGCCGTCGCGAGCACGGCGCCGCCGTACATGGCCCCGTTGACGCTTGCCATGGCAGCAGGCGTGGCCACATTGGCTCCGGCGCAGCTCGAAATGGCCGCACCTGCGACACCCGTACCGCCCGTGAGCTTATCGACCGCGATGACGGGAATTGCAAAGACCACCGAGCAGATCACGCCGAGCAGAATACCGGGAAGACCGCCATTAATGAGCTGGCCAAAGGTCATGGTCGAGCCCATGGCAAAGAAGACGAGCACGATGATGGCGGAAAGTGCCGGTGCCATCATCTTCTTAAAGCTGGGGAACAGGTTGCCCAGGATAATGCCGACGACGATCGGCAGGATGGCGCCCACGAGCGACCAGCCAATCGGAGCCTGACCGGCGGCGCCGAGCACGATCATCGTGACCGGAGGGCCGACAACGAGCGTGGTGATGGCGACGGCGCCACGCTCGGCCTCGTTGCCCATGGTGCCCATCAGTCCAGCGTACATAGCGTTGTTGGCACCCGTGCAAGCGGCCAGCATCACCATGGCCGAGATGCCAAACAGGTTGTCGTTGAACACATAAAGGATGAGCAGCGACACGGCAACGACCACGATCTGCTTGACGGCGATGATGATGGCGCCGCGGGCAGCGGCGGCAGGAGCACTCTTAAACGAAATCGTCGTACCGACGATGAGCAAAAATGCGCCCACGAGCGGGCCTGCACCCTGCTGGGTCATGCCAAGCGTAAAGCTGCCGAGCGTTTTGAACAGGTCAGGGAACAGCGTGTTGAGCAGGCAGCCCAACAAAAGCGGCACCAAAATATTGGCACCCGGGATGGAGGACATCTTAAAGAACGGCTCCTTTGCCGCCGGCGCCTCCACCGCAGTCGATTCACTCATATATATATCTCCTTTGGATGCATGCGAATCGAAGCCGCACGCGCCTATATCAGAAAGAAGGCGACAACCCCGAGTCGCCAGGGTCGCCGCCAAACGATCACCGCGGGGTATTACCCGTCCAGGACGATGCCGCCGTCGCAGTCACCGATCTCGCCGTTCACGAAGCTGGCGAGGTCGGAAGCGAAGAACAGCACCATCTGCGCAGGCTCGCTGGCCTGGGCGGCGCGGCCCAGAGGAATACCGTTGATGATGCGCTGAGAGTTCTCGTCAGAGAGAATCGAGGTCATATCGGTCAACGTGAGCGACGGGCATACAGCGTTGCAGCGGACACCGAACTTGCCGCCCTCCTTGGCGACTGCCTTGGTCAGGCCGTTGACACCGGCCTTGGAGCTCGCGTAGGCCGCGGTGCCGAGCAGGCCGCCGCCGATCTTGCCAGCAACAGAGCTCACGTTGACGATAGTGCCGGCATGGGCCGCCTTAAAGTACGGGTACACGGCGTTCATCATTGTGAAGGTGCCGTTGAGATTGATGTCGATGGTGCGACGCCACTCGGTGTCATCGATCTCGTCGAACTTCTTGGTGCTGATGACGCCAGCGCAGTTAATCAGGATGTTGGTCTGCGGCAGATCGGTGAAAATCTGCTCGACGGTCTCGCGCGCCTTGGGCGCATCGGCAACATCGAGCTGGTAGAACTTGTTGCCCTCGCCAAGCTCGGCCACAGCGGCCTCGCCCTTAGCAGCGTTCCTTGCGATGAGCGCGACGTGTCCGCCGCCCGCAACGATACCCTTGGCAATCTCGAGGCCTATGCCCTGAGTGCCACCGGTAACGATCGCGGTTTTGCCCGTGAAGTCAAATGCCATGACTCCAACCCCCTTGATTCAGGTGTCTCCTTGCGGGAAGTTGGAGCATCGCACGTGGCGATAAATGAGTCCCAGTCGTCATGGTGATGACAGCCCCTCGCCTAACCGCGTGCATGATAGTTCTTTAAAACGCTTCAGCAATTGAATGATTTTAAGTCTTTATGCGCTCTTTATATTGCCCACTGTATGAGGCCCACATATGGGGGTATCATCTTCCACCGAAAATAGTTTCTAGTGTTAGGGGTTTTCGGTGGAAGATACCGATTTCCGTGAACTTGGGCGTCAGCTCCTTACCGAGTTTGGCGGTATTCACCAGCGCGTTTCGCGCTTTGTGGACAAAGCTCTCAGCGGCGAGATGGCCGTCATGCGCGCCCTTATGCTCGCTGGCGGTTCGCTCACGCCGAGCGAACTCGCTGATCGCGCCTGGGTCTCGAACGCCCGCATTGCCAATATCCTACGCGCTCTCGAAGCCAAGGGCTGGGTCGTGCGCGAGCATTCGAAAACCGACCGGCGTCGCGTACACGTCACGGTGACCGACAAGGGCCGACAGGATCTCGAAATCAAACGTCGGGAGTTCGAGAACCGCACCGCGGCTTTCCTCGAGCAGCTCGGCGAAACAGATACCCAAGAGATGGTGCGCCTTCTAAGACGTGCCAACGAAATTATCGACCGCAATCAAGAAAGGAGAGATGCCGAGTGAGGATTCTCAAGCTCTTTAAAAAACATGTCCTGGCACTGTTCGCAGCTATCGTGCTTATCGTAATCAGCTGCAACGCCGATCTGGCGCTGCCTACCTATATGAGCGACATCGTCGACGTGGGCGTGCAGCAAGGCGGTATCGCCTCGCCCGTACCCGACACCATCCGCGCCGAATCGCTCGACGACCTCGAACTCTTTATGAGCACCAAGGACGCCAAGGCTGTGGAGGCCGTGTTTAGCAAGGCTGACAAAAACGGCATTCGAACGTACATGGGCACCGAGGAAGAGCGTGCCGATGGAGGCAAGCTCGCCGACATCATGAGCCTGCCCGAGACTGTCGTCCTTTCGTTCAACCAGGGTATTGACGCCAACTCCATGGGTGACATGATGGGCACGTCCGGTGAGAAAGACAACAGCGGCGCCCAGGCCATGCCCACGCCCGAGCAGATGGCGGCGATGACGCCCGAGCAGCTCGCCGAGATGCAGCAGAAGGCCGCGGCGGCGCAGAACATGCAAAAGCAGATTGATGCCGACGGCGGCAAAATCACCATGAAGGGCCTGCGCCTGGGTGTCAAGGGCGGTCTGGTAGACCAAAGCAAGCTCGTCGAGGGCGCCAACCAAATGGCAGACAAAATGGGCTCCATGTCGGGCTCCATCGTCACCCAGCGCGCCGTGAGCTATGTGCAGGACGAGTACAAGGCACAGGGCATCGACCCCGCCGACGTGCAGAACGCCTACCTGGGCCGCATGGCGACCACGATGTTTGGTCTGTGTCTGGTGTCGCTCGTCGCCACCATCCTGACCGGCGCCGTGGCTTCGCGCACCGCCTGCTCCATCGCCCGCGACCTGCGCCGCGAGACCTTCAACAAGGTTATGCACTTCTCGCCGGCCGAGGTGGGCAAGTTTAGCCAGGCCTCGCTCATCACCCGCTGCACCAACGACATTCAGCAGATCCAGATGGCCGCAACCCTGTTTATCCGCATGTGCCTGATGGCCCCCGTCATGGGCATCGTCGCCGTCATGCGCGTCCTGGCCAACCACACCGGCCTGGAGTGGACCATCGCCGTGGCCATCATCGCCGTCTCGGCCGTCGTCGGCGTGCTTATGGGCCTCACCATGCCCAAGTTCAAAAAGATGCAAAGCTTTGTGGACCGCGTAAACCTCACCGCCCGCGAGCTGCTCGACGGCCTCATGCCCATCCGCTCGTTCAACCGCGAAGAGCATGAGCTCGAGCGCTTTGACAAGGCTTCGCTCGACCTGATGACCACGCAGCTCTACACCAACCGCGCCATGAGCTTTATGATGCCGCTCATGATGCTCGTCATGAACTGCATTACCGTGCTTATCGTCTGGTTTGGCGCGCAGGGCGTGTCCGACGGCGTGATGCAGGTCGGCAACATGATGGCGTTTATCTCCTACACCATGCAGATCGTCATGGCGTTTATGATCCTCACCATGGTTTCGGTCATCCTGCCCCGTGCCGAGGTCGCAGCCGAGCGCGTGGAAGAGGTCATCACTTGCCCCACGAGCATCAACGACCCTGTCTCGCCCAAACTGCCCGCAGCCAGCGCGCCGCGCGGTGAGCTCACCTTCCGCGACGTGAGCTTCCAGTATCCCGATGCCCGTGCCGACGTCATCAGCGGCGTGAACTTCACCACACATGCCGGTCAGATGCTCGGCATCATTGGCTCCACGGGCTCGGGCAAGTCCACGCTCGTGCAGTTGATTCCGCGCCTGTACGACGTCACGGGCGGCAGCATTTCGCTCGACGGCATCGACGTGCGCGACATGACCCTTTCCGAACTGCGCCGCCGCATTGGTTATATTCCGCAGCAGGGTCGTCTATTCTCGGGTACCGTCGAGAGCAACCTCAAGTTTGCCGGCGACATGGTGAGTGACGAAGATATGCGCCAGGCAGCACGCGTCGCCCAGGCGGAGGACTTTATCGCCGAGCGCGAGGACGGGTACGACTCCCCTATCAGCCAGGGCGGCTCCAATGTTTCGGGTGGTCAGCGCCAGCGTCTGGCCATCGCCCGCGCGTTGGCCAAAAAGCCCGAGGTCGTGGTGTTCGATGACTCGTTTAGTGCCCTCGACTACAAGACCGACGCGCGCCTACGCGAGGAGCTGGCCAAAAACGTTACCGACGCCGCGCTCGTGGTCGTGGCCCAGCGCATCGCGACCATCATGCACGCCGACCAGATCATCGTGCTCGACGACGGTCACGTAGTGGGCACCGGCACGCACGAGGAGCTGCTGCGCAGCTGCCCGGCGTACCTGGAGATCGCACAGTCGCAGCTTTCCGCCGAGGAGCTGGGGCTTACCCAAGAAGAAATTGCAGCCGTCACGGAAGGAGGCGAGCGCTAATGGCAGACGAGACCAAGACTCAGATTCCCAAGCCCACCCGCCAGCGTGGCCCCATGGGCCGCATGGGCGGCATGCGTCGCGGCGAAAAGGCCAAGGACTTTAAGGGCACCATGAGGCAGCTGCTCGGCTATATCGGCCAGCACAAGATTGCCGTGTTTGCCGCCGTCGCCTTTGCCGTGTGCTCGGTCATTTTTAACATTGTGGGGCCCAAGGTGCTCGGCCAGGTTACCACCAAACTGTTCGAGGGCTTGGTCGCCAAGGTCAACGGCACCGGCGACGTTGACTTTGACTGGATCGCCAAGACGCTCGGCTTTTTGCTCTGCCTGTATCTGGCGAGCTCTGTCTGCAGCCTGGTCCAGGGCTGGCTCATGACCGGCGTCACGCAAAAGATCTGCTACCGCATGCGCAAGGAAATCGCCGCCAAGATCGCCGTCGTGCCGATGAGTTACTTCAACGGCCACAGCAAGGGAGACGTACTCAGCCGCATCACCAACGACGTCGATACGCTGGGTCAGTCGCTCAACCAGAGCGTGACGCAGCTCATCACGTCGGTGACGCAGATTATCGGCGTGCTCGTCATGATGTTGTCGATCAGCCTGCCGCTCACCGGCGTCACCGTGCTCACGCTGCCGGCCGCCGCGATTATCTTGATGGTGATGATTCACTTCTCGCAGCCGTACTTCCGCGAGCAGCAGCAGGTCCTGGGCACCGTCAACGGCATTATCGAGGAGGATTTTGCCGGCCAGAACGTCATTCAGGTGTTCGACCGCGCCGAGGCCTCGATCGAAGAGTTCGACCGTCAAAACGACCGCCTCTTTATTAGTGGCTGGCGCTCGCAGTTCCTGTCGGGCCTGATGATGCCGCTTATGAGCCTGGTGGGCAACATGGGCTACGTGGGCGTCGTCGTGGTGGGTGCGCAGCTCGCGCTGACCGGCAATGCCACGCCCGGCGACATCCAGAGCTTCATCCAGTACGTGCGCAACTTTACGCAGCCCGTGCAGCAGTTGGGCAACGTGAGCAACACGATGCAGTCGATGGCAGCCGCCACCGAGCGCGTCTTTGAGTTCCTGGCCGCGCCCGAGGAGGAGCAGAAGGCCGACGCGCAGATTCCCGAGAGGCGTCCCGGCCACGTGGAGTTCGACCATGTCAAGTTTGGCTACACGCCCGACAAGACCATCATCCACGACTTTAGCTGCGAGGCGCAGCCCGGCCAGACCATCGCCATCGTCGGCCCCACCGGCGCCGGCAAGACCACGCTCATTAAGCTGCTGCAGCGCTTTTACGACGTGGACGGCGGTTCGCTGCGCGTCGAGGGCGTCGACGTGCGCGACTGGGACCGCGCGGCGCTGCGCGGCGAGTTTGCCATGGTGCTGCAGGACACCTGGCTGTTTAACGGTACCATCCGCGAGAACATCCGTTACGGACGCCCCGATGCGAGCGATGCCGAGGTCGAAGCCGCTGCACGCGCCGCACGCTGCGACCACTTTATCCATACGCTCGCCGGCGGCTACGACTTTATGATCAACGAGGAGGGCACTAACCTGTCGCAGGGTCAGCGCCAGCTCGTGACCATCGCCCGTGCCATTTTGGCCGACCGCCCGGCGCTGATTCTGGACGAGGCGACCTCCAACGTTGACACTCGTACCGAGGAGCTTATTCAGCGTGCCATGGATGCGCTGATGCAAGGCCGCACCAGCTTTGTTATCGCACATCGCCTGTCCACGATTCGCAACGCCGACGTGATCTTGGTGATCCGCGACGGCGACATCGTCGAGAAGGGCACACACGACGAGTTGCTCGCCCAGGGTGGCTTCTACGCCGACCTGTACAACTCGCAGTTCGACGAGGCGGCGTAAATACTGCCGCAGGGAACGGATGACGCCCGAGAACGGGGGCGCAGGACAACCTGCGCCCCCGTTTTTGCTCTGCGGCCCTCAAACCGCCTCCCCTGGGACCTGATTGACAGCCCCTTCGAGGCCCCGTGGGCAAAAAATGGCAAATATGAGTACTGTTACCCTTTTAGTAACAGCCAAAACAGCCCCAAATGCCGTTTTCACGGCTTACACGCGTCCCTAAAATGATCAAAAAGCCCTATAGCGAACTTATATGTGTTTGCGTTAATGAACATATTTTGCTGTTATGTCTATTATTTTGCGAAGGCAATATGATACTAAGCTAGCAACCGTACTCATATTTGGCATTTTTTGCCCACAGGGTATTTCCTGGGGAACCGACAACAGCCTTAGGGTCCCGCGCGGCGCCGCTCTCTCCCAGCATCCGCCGACGTTTACCCAGATAAAACCTGCCAAAATAAACCTGTCCCTTTTTGGTAGGTTTCGGGGTGACAAGGGCTTGCACTTTAGCGTGCGACAGCGGATAATGCCGAGCATTCGACAATCCGCTTATTGCTCTTTCTATAGATTGAGGAGACCCCTATGGCCATGGAATTCAAACGCAGGCTGCCGATCCCCATGGAGATCCGCGAGGAAATGCCACTTTCTGCCGAGCTTACCGCCAAAAAGCAGGCATTTGACGCCGAGGTCGCCAAAGTCTTTACCGGCGAGGACGCACGTAAGGTGCTTATCATCGGCCCGTGCTCTGCCGACCGCGAGGATTCGGTCCTCGAATACATGAACCGCCTGGCCAAGACCGCCGAAGAGGTCAAGGACAAGCTCATCATCATTCCGCGCGTCTACACCAACAAGCCGCGTACCAAGGGCACCGGTTACAAGGGCCTGCTGCATAACCCCGATCCCGAGGCCCCCGACGACCTGCTCGAGGGCGTCAAGGCTATCCGCCATATGCACCTGCGCGTTATTGAGGAAACGGGCTTCTTCACCGCCGATGAGATGCTCTACCCGTCCAACTACCAATACCTCGTCGACCTGCTGAGCTATGTTGCCGTGGGCGCACGCTCGGTCGAGAACCAGGAGCATCGCCTGGTGTCGAGCGGCATTTCGGTACCCGTCGGCATGAAGAATCCCACTGCCGGCTCTACCACCGTTATGCTCAACTCCATTTACGCCGCGCAGGCGCACCAGAGCTTCATCTTCCGCAACTGGGAGGTCGAGTGCGACGGCAACCCGCTCGCACACGCCGTTATGCGTGGCTACATCGGTCTCGATGGTCGTACCTACCCCAATTACCACTACGAGCACCTGGAGCGCCTGGCCGAGCGCTATACCGAGCGCGCCGGCTACGCCAACCCGGCGGCGGTCATCGACTGCAACCACGACAACTCGGGCAAGCGCCCGCTGGAGCAGTACCGCATTTGCAAGGAGGTGCTCGACAGCTGCCGCCGTAACGAGTCCATCTCTAAGCTGGTCAAGGGCTTTATGATCGAGTCCTACCTGGAGGACGGCAACCAGCCGGTCGACGGCGGCGTCTTTGGCAAGTCGATCACCGACCCGTGCCTGGGCTGGGAAAAGACCGACTACCTCATCCACGAGATCGCGGAACGGGTGTAGGTTACGGCGTTTTACCAAACGCCGTAACGGCTCGACGCTGCAAACCCGCAAGGGCGGCAATCTGCCTTTCAACTTCGGCGGCATGATCAAAAGATCAATGCCGCCTCGTTTCAAGGCACCTTGCTCGCTCTGGCGGGCTTTCGCTGACTTTTGCTTTACCTGCGGTGTTGGCGGGGTAGCTAATTAAGGATGGGGCTCTTTTAGCTACCCGCAAAGTAATCGTTGGGGACGTTCTTGTTTGACTAATCGTTTAAGAACGTCCCCCAACGACTAGCCCTCGCGTATCGTATGCGAGCTGGGCTTCGGGGGCCAGGCGTGCCCTGTTAAACATGCCTTCGGGTCGCACGTTTCCCTTCGAATCGATCATACAAGCCCCCAATCTGTTCGGTTTCCCCAGATTGTGAGCCCGCACACCCAAGCCGCACCGCCCGCCGTTCAGCTGAAACCACCTGCCAAAAAGGGACAGGTTTATTTTGGCAAGTTTTATCTGGGCAAACGTCCAAACCGACGTAAGGGAGTTGCCTTCCCTCGTGGCGGTCTTCTAGCAGAAAAACCAAGTGAGTAGGCTTTTTGCAGGAGGCCAAGCACGCCCCAAAACGCCACAGCTCTGACCTGCAGTTTTATAGATCATTTGTCACGATGTGCTCGGCAGGTTCAAAAAAGTCTACTCACTTGTATCTGAGACGCACCAGATTGGCAAAAACCGCCGCGAAAGGGCCCCTGGTCCCTTCGCGGCGGTCATACACCTCTAATTTTGCGACGGTTTTGCCCGCTTGTTACTCGCTGTAGCGGGTGGCGATGGCAGCTTGTACCATGCCGGTGCTCATGAGGTAGGTCACCAGGAAGTAGCCACCGTATGCTGCCAGGAAGATTGCACAGGTGAGGCCCACGGTACCGCCAATGCTCATATTTCCGAAAATGCTCACCAACTCGATGATCACCTTAAGTGCCACAAAGGAGTGCGCCAGGCCCACTGCCAGCGGGAACAGGAAGAATACCGCTTGCTGCGCCATCACCGAATGGCGAATCTGGCGATCGTCGCAGCCGATCTGTGCCAGTACACGATAGCTGCGGCTGCCGTCGGCCACGTTGGAGAGTTGCTGGATCGACAGAATCGCCGCGCATGCAACGACCAATACAAAGCCGATGTAGATGGCTAGATAGCTAATAAGACCGTTCATTTGCGCTGCTTGCGCGTACATCTCGGAGCGTGTGATGAAGGTTCCCCACGACCCCGGCTCCTTGCCGTCAACGAGCAGATTGTCGAGCAGAGTGTATTTAATGCTCTCGTCTGCCTCAGTCGTATCCATCCCCTGTTTGTAGTTAACGAGCAGGCTACTGGAATACGGCTGCAGATTAAGTTGGGACAACAGCTCGTCGGAAACGACGACGGTACCCGGATTGCTGCCCATCGCCGAGTTGGCGATGGCCGCCGTATCTTCGTCCGACTTATCGGTTGCGGGCTTGAGCTCATGCCCGCCCAAGGTAAGGGCATGGCCGCCAGCCATATACTTGGTGTACATGTCGACCAGCTCGCCGCCCATATCACACGTGAGCAGATACTGGTCGTGACCGATGTGCACCGGCTCCTCGCCCATCATCTGACGCAGTTTGTTGTACTGACTCGCCGGCGTCACATACAGACCCATCGCATCGGCATTGCTACCCCCGAACGCCTTGGGAAGCTTTTCGCCCATGATCTTGCGCATCTCACTTGGGGTCACCGAAGGATTCGAGCCGCCAACTGGGTAACTCAGATACGAATCGATCTGCACATGCTCACCGGCAACATCGGCGATATTGACCTTCTTGCCGGTCTCGTCGTTGTTGCCCGCCGACTTGCCCTTACCGTGCCATGCGGGGTACAAATCGACCGTACTATCGGCCAGCACCATGCGATCGGCTTCAGACGGATTGACATACTCTTTGTAGTAGTCGAGCGTATCGGGCGTGTAATAGGCATACGTCTGAGACACGTCAACAGGGTTATAGCGCTCCAGGTTTTCGTTCATCACGTTGGCAATCGACATACCGCACGTCACCGAGGTGATGGCCAAAAACAGGAGCATCGCGATGACACCCATCGAAAAGCACACCGTGTTGACCTTGGCCGCAAGCTGGCGCACGGTAAACATGTTGAGGCCGCGCCAATACACGCCGCGCAGGCTCTGCAGCAGCTTGATGAGCATGCCCGAGAGTCCCCAGAACAGGGCAAAGGTGCCAACTGTAACCATAGCGGTCGTAATACCAAACTGGTTCATGGCCTCTTGCAGCTTGCTGTCCGTCGCGGTTAGCGGGAACCCATCACGGAGCAGACGGTAATAGGCCACGCCCACAAGCACCACGCCCACGGCAAAGATGGCAATCGCAATCCAGGGGTTGCGTGTCTTGATGCTCTCGTTGCGACGCTCGGCACCCATAAGCTCGATGAGTTTGGTACGACGCACGGCGCGAAGGTTCAGCAGTAGCGTGAGCACAAACATTACGAGCATGCAGGCAAGGGTCAGATTGAACGCATGCACCGAGAAAAAGAAGTGGAAATTGGCGATCTGTGTCTTAAAGAGCGAGGCCGTAAAGAACGTCATAAGCTGGGAGAGTCCCACACCCAGCACAATGCCGGCGACAAAGGCGCCGACCGAGACAATCACCGTCTCGAGCGCCATGATCGTGGCGACGCGCCCGCGCCCCATGCCGAGCACCTGGTACAGGCCAAACTCCTTCTTGCGGCGTTTCATGATGAAGTTATTGGCATACACCATTAAAAAGGCCATGACACCGGCCAAAAAGTACGTCAGGTTGCCGAGCATGCTGCCCATAACCTGCGCCAAGCCCTTTTCATCGATGCCGGCGATGTCGACCTGCATCGAGATGGTGTTAAAGGCATAGAAGACCGTGACGCCCAGGGTGAGCGTCAAAAGGTAGACGAGGTAGTCGCGGCCGGCGCGGCGGACGTTGCCCCAAGCGAGTTTACAGAGCATCGGAGCCCTCACCGCCCATCATGGCAACGACCTCCATAATGCGGTCGAAGAACTCTCGGCGGTCGATGTCGCCGCGGCGCAGCTCGGTGAAGATCTTGCCGTCGCGAATAAACAGCACACGGCTCGTGTAGCTGGCAGCAAAGCTGTCGTGCGTGACCATGAGCACGGTGGCGCGTAGGCGGCGGTTAAGGGCCTCCAGGCTCTCGAGCAGCAGGCGAGCGCTCTTGGAATCGAGGGCGCCGGTGGGCTCGTCGGCCATGATCATGGTGGGGTCGGTGACGAGCGCGCGAGCTGCGGCAACGCGCTGCTGCTGACCGCCGGACATCTGGTAGGGATACTTGTCGAGCACCTGACTGATGGACAGGCGCGCGGCCACATCCTGCACGCGGGTCGAGATCTCTGCCGAGTTTGTGCGGGCGATGGTGAGCGGCAGGGCGATGTTCTCGCGTGCCGTGAGCGTATCGAGCAGGTTGGAGTCCTGGAAGATAAAGCCGAGCTCCTCGCGGCGGAACTGCGAAAGCTTAGCCTGCTTCATGCGCGTCACGTCCTGCCCGTTGATGCGGATCGTGCCACTTGTGGCGCTATCGATGGTCGACACGCAGTTGAGCAACGTCGACTTGCCCGAGCCCGAAGCGCCCATGATGCCGACGAATTCACCGCGGTTGACGGTAAAGCTGACGTCGTTGAGCGCGCGGGTCACGTTGCCCAGCGCTCCATATACCTTTTCGAGATGCGCGACCTCCAGTACCGGGGTCGCCATGTGCGTGGTTTGCATACCGAGTCCTTTCTTGCGATTAGTCTACGGCATCTATAGTCGCAAGAAGACGAGTCAGCTACCATCGATATGGCTTACGCTTGCCTTACCGTTGTGTAAGGTACGGGTAGCTACCCTGCCACGTGTTGATGTTGAGAGAGGACTCCTGTTGAAGACTGTTCATGTTGCCGCTGGGATCATTCGCAAGGAAGGATCCGATGAGCTACTTGCCGTGCAGCGCGGCTACGGCGACATGCAGGGACTTTGGGAGTTTCCCGGCGGCAAGCTCATGCGCGGCGAGACACCCGAAGACGCCGTGCGCCGCGAGCTCATGGAAGAGCTGCAGGTCAAAGTCACCAACCTGCGCGATTTCTATACCGTTGAGTACGACTACCCCGATTTCCATCTCTCCATGGAGTGTTACTACTGCTCGCTGGCTAAAGAATCCGACGAGCCTCAGAACCACGACCGCCAGCTCGATATCCGCTGGATTCCGCGCACCTCGCTTGCCACCGTCGAGTGGATGCCCGCCGACAAAGGGCTTATCGATGCGCTGATTGAGTTGAAGGAAGATCGGCTTGAGGCCAACGGCACTGCCAACGACGCCGAGGCCGCCACGACCGACGAGCCCGCCACCAAACCCAAGCGCGCACCTAAGCGCCGCAGCAAGAAGCGTCCCAAGCCCGGTCTGCTCGACGGCATCGATACCTCGGACCTTTCCGCTGACGAGCGCGAACTGGTGCGCCGCCGCGCCGCTATAAAAAAGTCCATGAAGGGCAACAAGCGCGCCAACACCAAGCCCGAGCTGCTCGTACGACAGCGCCTGCGGGCCGCGGGCCTTACGGGCTATCGTTTGGAATGGAAGGTACCCGGCAAGCCCGACATCGCCTTCCCCGGGCGCAAGATCGCCATCTTCGTCAACGGCTGCTTTTGGCACCGCTGCCCCAAGTGCAACCCTAGCCAGCCCAAGCGCAACGTTGAGTTTTGGGAGGCAAAGTTCCGTCGCAACGTCGAGCGCGACCACGCTGCCGTGGCAGCACTCACTCAAATGGGCTGGACGCCCATAACCATCTGGGAATGCGAGCTCAAAAAAGACCACATCGACGCCACGATGGAAAAGGTCATCGAGCAGGTGCGAGACGCAGAGCCGCAGCGCTAACAGCGAGCATTCACACGCTCCGCACGTCTGCGCCACATCCACGTCACAAACCTTAGAAAGCCCTTAAGCTCAAAACCTTTCAAGAGTGTTACTCGATAGCTTTTACCTGCGGTTTCATCGCAACGTCAAACCTCATTAAGCCTTTCTTTAGCACTTCCTTATCTGCACCCGCGGCATAATGTAGCCAACGCACGGGACCTAGCAGCACACCCCGCGCGCAACCTTTTGGTGGACATCGAGGAGGCCGCATAAGCATGCATTCTTCCAATGACGCAGCACAGCAGCCATCCCTAAAACATGCAAACCTTTTCTCCTTCCCCCCGACACAGAGAGACGGCTTCCTCGACTCCCCCACCACAAAAGCCAAACGCTCAACCGACCAGAGCCACAACTTGCGAGCATCGTTCGAAAAGCTCCAAGCATCCCTAGACAAGGCGTTCCCCGAACAGGCAAGAGCAATCTAAGCCCATCGCGCTTTATACTGATGCCATGCGAAACATGGATCACATAGAATTGCACCGCGGAGGACGCGAGGAAGCGTTTCCCGAGACCGCCGAAGACTGGCCCTATATTGCCGAACGCGCAGAATTCGCTCGCTATCCGGGCAATTCCGTCCCCTGGCACTGGCATTCCGAAGTTGAACTTTTCTACATGGAGCAGGGAGCGATTGACTATCGAACGCGCGCGGCTCATGAGCACGTACGCTTTGAGGAAGGGTCCGCCGGCTTTATCAACGGCGGCGTTTTGCACAGCACGCTGCAATCACCCAATTCGGCACCAGCCATTCAAATGCTGCATATCTTTCAGCCGTCGATGCTCGGCGATCCCGCGGGACGTCTCCAAAAGCGCTACATCAACCCATTGCTTCAATGTCGAGGCGTCGATGTGCTCAAATGGTCGCCCACCAATCCCGACGATATGCCCTTTATCGATTTGCTGAAGAGCTCCTTTAGCCACGACCTTCAACGGCCGCAGAACGAGATGGCGCTTCGGAATAGTTTGTCAGAGCTCTGGATTCAGATTTACGCCAAGGCCGAACCGCTCTTTTCCTCCGACAACGCCTCTTGGATGACCAGCCGCGACGTACAGTTCAAGGCAATCCTGGACTTTATCCGCGCAAACTATGCAGCCGCTATAGATGTGCCCCAGATGGCATCTGCAGCCGGCGTAAGCGAAAGAGAGTGTTACCGCATTATCGAAACTTGTGCAGGAACGACCCCGGCGGCATATCTACGCGCATACCGCATAAACCGTGCTTGCGAACTTTTGGCACACACCACGCGAACGGTACAGACAGTCGCGCGCCAATGCGGATTTATAACAGCAAGCCATCTTGGCCAGGTATTTAAAGAACAAATGGGGTGCACTCCTTCGAGCTATCGAGCAGCGAGGCAGAATCTCGATAGCACCAGGCAGAAATCCCGCTAGCCCTTCTTCTGTCACTGCATCAAACTTGCAGGCAAACAACGGATAGGAGCAACCATATGAAGCACTTTGACTATATCGTGTTTGACGTTGATGGGACATTGGCAGATACAGAAGAAAGCGTGCTGTCATCGCTTGGCCAGATTGTCCAAGAAGAAACCGGCAAAACGCTCCCCCGACACGAGCTTGAATTTGCCCTCGGCATACCCGGCAAGAACGCCCTTGAGAAACTTGGGATCTACTCACAGGCAACGCTGGATCGCTGGTGCCAAGTTGCCGCCAGCTTTAAAAGCACCATCAGCGTGTTTCCAGGTTTGCTTGAAGTCATCGCAACACTCGCCGATAGCGGCTGCAAACTTGGCATCGTCTCCTCACGTGCGCGCGACGAATACGCAGAAGAAATTGCACCCCTTGGCTTCGATAAGTATTTTGAGCACATCATCCTTGTCGAAGACACAACCGAACATAAACCCGCACCCGCTCCCATGCTCGAATATCTCCGGCGTACGGGCGCGAATCCTGGCAACGTCGTCTACGTTGGCGACACCGTCTACGACGAACAATGCGCAACTTCGGCAGGGGTCAGTTTTGCCCGAGCAGCATGGGGATCACACCAAGACATCCCAAACGCCACCTACAACCTCAAAACCCCCAACGACCTACTAACCCTAACAACCAAGTAACCCCCGCGCCCCACCCTTTTAGCCCCAACGCCACAAGGGCGACGACCTCGAGTAGGTCAACCTGGGAGGGACGAGGGCTTAGTTCCCCAATCTTTCCGCAGGGGGCAAAAAGCAACGTCTTATTTTTCCGACACTAACGCCACAAGGGCGATCGAGCAGGACGGCTTGGGCGGGTCCCCGTACTTAGTTTCCAAAATCATTCCGCAGCGCGAAGGCTTCTTATTATTTTTCCGCCCTAACGCCACAAGGGCGACGACCTCGAGAAGGTCAACTTGGGAGGGACGAGGGCTTAGTTCCCCAATCTTTCCGCAGGGGGCAAAAAGCCTCGCCGCACGAAGTGCGCAGCGAGGCTTTTTGCATGCCCGAGGACGATTGGGGGACTAAGCCCTCGTCCCTCCCCGGGATATGTAGCGAGCCGGAGTACCCTTGCTGTTACTCTGCTTTGCCCACAGAGTTGAGGTTGGTCATGCGGATCTTAACCAGCTCGGTGATCTCACGCATGCCCTCCTTGGCCGGCTTCTTGGGATCGAAGCAGGCAGGGTTCTCGGCCATGTAGGCCATGAAGCCCTTGGTGTAGGCCTGACGCAGCTCGGTGGCGTAGTTAACCTTGCAGATGCCGTTCTTCACGGCCTCGGCGACCTGCTCATCGGGCACACCGGAGGTGCCATGCAGAACCAGCGGCACGTCGACGGCGTCGCGGATGGCCTTGACCACGGACTGCTCGATGTGCGGATCGCTCGTGTACACGCCGTGGCTGGTGCCAACGCCAATGGCCAGCGAGGTGCAGCCGGTGCGCTCGACGAACTCCTTGGCCTCGGCAGGATCGGTGTAGGGGCTCTCGCCCTCAACCGCGGGACCGTCGTCCTCCTTGCCGCCAACCTTGCCGAGCTCGGCCTCGACGGGCACGCCCATGGCGCGGCCAGCGTCGGCGACGGACTTGGTCAGGGCGATGTTGTCCTCGAAGGACTCGTGCGAACCGTCGATCATGACAGAGGTATAGCCGGTGCGGAAGGCCTGCATGCAGCGGTCATAGCTATCGCCGTGATCGAGGTGCAGGGCGACGGGCACGGAAGCGCGCTCGGCAGCGGCCTTGACCATGCCGTAGAAGTAATCCAGGCCAGCGGTCTTAATGGTGCCCGGGGTGGTCTGCATGATGACGGGGGACTTGGTCTCCTCGGCAGCGGCCAGAACGGCCATAACAAACTCGAGGTTCTCGACGTTGAACGCGCCGACGGCGTAGTGGCCGGCCTGAGCGTCCTTGAGCATCTTTTCGGTGGTAACAAGTGCCATGAGCGTTTGCTCCTCTCCCTCGCCCGCATCTGGACATCGGGCGTAGTCGTTCACAAGGCGTTTCACCTTGCGTTTTGCTGCGCCCATTGTATGAAAATCGACGGCGTCGCACGTATGAGATATCACCGGCACACAGGTCAAGACACTCGTTTTTGAAAAGCAAACGGAAGGGATTCGCGCCGGATCCCTCTATACGACATTGCAGTTTTCAAGCGAATCATCTTTCTTTTATAGAAAAGATAAGTAATCGAAAGGCGTTTTCTTACTTAAAAAGAAAATGAACGAAAATAGACTCAACACAATTCCTGCAAATTTAAGTTAAGGATGGAGCAGCTATGGCCCATGCAACAACCCGAGCCTTCGCCGATGAGCGTCGCGCTGCCATCATGGAGATGCTCGAACATAACGCCTCGGTGCAGGTGGCAGAAATCGCCCAGACCTTTGGCGTGTCCTCCGTTACCGCCCGTGCCGACCTAGACGCGCTCGCCGAGTCCGGCAAGCTACGCCGCACGCATGGTGGCGCCGTGTCGCTCCAGAAGCGACTGACCGTATCCACCCAGGATCGCCGCATCAATGTCAACGTCGCCGCCAAGCAGGCCATCGCACAAAGCGCCATTGAACTCGTCGGCAATGGCGACACCCTACTCGTCGATTCGGGCACCACCGCTCTCGAGTTTGTCCGGCTCCTTGACCAGCGCGATGGCATCACCGTCATCACGGCCGACATTACCATCGCCGATTATATCGACGAGAGCATGCCCTCGGTCGATGTCGTCATGCTGGGCGGGGCGCTGCGCAAAGGTCATCGCTATCTGTACGGCCCACTTACCATGCAGGCGCTCCAAATGGTCCACGCCGACCTTGCCGTCATGTGCCCTGGAGCTTTTGTTCCCGGCTGCGGCTTTACGACCGACTTTCCGCAGATGGCCGAGACCAAAGCGGCTATGGTCGGTGCCGCCCGTCAAAGCGTCGCCCTTATGGACGCCAGCAAGGTTAACGGACGCGGCATGTACCGCTTTGCCGAGCTGACCGATGTCGACACCATCGTGATGGACCGTGATCCCGATGGCGCCGTCGCCACCTCACTCGCCGAGACCGTCGACGACGCCCGCCCAAATCTCGTCATCGCCGGCGCTTAAACAAAAACCACCACAAAGGTACCTTTGTGGTGGTTTTGCTCGTTAAAAGCGAGATATCGCTACTTGGACAGCTCGTCAGCAAGGACCTCGATCTGAGCGCGCGAGGCGTCGTTGAGCGAACCCAGCACGGTCACCTTGTTCTGCGCCAGGGTGATGTCCTTCATGCCCTCGAGCTCCTTGGTCATAACCTTGGCAGCGGTGGGCGCCCAGGAGCCGGCCTCGACGAGTGCCACCGTACGGTTCTGATAGGCGTGCTCGGCAAGCGTATGGATAAAGGTGCTCACGAACGGGAAGATCTCGCCCTGATAGGTAATGGAAGCGAGCACCAGACGGTCATAGCGGAACGCATCCTCAACCGCCTCGGCCATATCGTCGCGAGCTAGGTCAAAGACGGAGACCTTCTGACCGCGGGCCTCGAGCGCAGAAGCGAGCTCCTCAACGGCAGCCTTCAGATGACCATACACACTCGCATAGGCAATCGTGATGCCCTCGTCCTCGGGCTGATAGCTCGACCAGGTGTTGTAGGTGTCGAGGTAATAGCCCAGGTTCTCGCTAAGAACAGGACCGTGAAGCGGGCAAATAATCTGGATGTCCAGATTGGCGGCCTTCTTAAGCACGGCCTGCACAAACTTGCCGAACTTTCCCACGATGCCAAAGTAGTAACGGCGCGCTTCGCAAGCCCAGCCCTCGGGATCCTCGATGTCGTTGGCGCCAAACTTGCCAAAGCCGTCGGCGCTAAAGAGCACCTTGTCGGTGGACTCGTAGGAGAAAAGCACCTCGGGCCAGTGCACGTTGGGGGCGCCGACAAACGTCAGGCTGTGACCGCCCAGATCGAGCACGTCGCCATCTTTGACGACCATCTTACGCTCGGGGAAGTCGGTGCCAAAGTAGTTGACCATCATGCGGAAAGCACCCATGCTGGCCACAATCTGCGCCTGGGGATAGCGCTCCATAAAGGCGGCGATACCGGCGGAGTGATCGGGCTCCATATGATGGACAACCAGGTAGTCGGGCGTGCGGCCATCGAGCACGGTCTCGAGGTTACCGAGCCACTCGTCGACAAAGCCAGCGTCGACCGAATCGGCGACAGCGATTTTATCGCCCAAGATAACGTAGCTGTTATATGCCATACCGTTCTCGGACACGTCGTACTGGCCCTCGAACAGGTCAATGTCGTGATCGTTGACGCCAATGTAGCGGATATCCTTGGTGATCTCCATCAGGCAAAGCCTCCTAGATAGACAAAAGAGCTCGTCTATCATAGCACTCGTCTTTAGAGCCACAGCTATCTGCCGGCAACCTTACCGATTGTTATTTAGGCGGAATATACCGCCGTTGACCTGCAAAAACTATACGCGATGAGCTGCCGTGGTATGTCGAACGATGAGCTGGCCGGGAATACGAATAGCAACGGTTTTGCCCGCCGTACCTGCCTCGGGAACCGCATGCTCGAATACCTCGCGTCCGCGCTGATGCAGATCGAATCGCACAGTCGTGAGCTCGTTATGCGCGACAAAGTCGTCGAGCGAGTCATCGACGCCCACCACGCTCACGTCCTCGGGCACGCGCAGACCGCTATCGCGCAGCGCTGCAATCGCGCCATTTGCCATCTGGTCGTTTGCCGCATAGATCGCCGTCATGGTGCGGTCGTTCTCGGCCAGATATCTGCCGGCCTCGTAACCGCTGTTGGCAGACCAGTCGCCCTCGAGCGGCTCTGCCGGCTCGATGTGTTTACGCTCGAGTGCATCCTGCCAACCGGCGCGACGAAATTGCTCGTCGACCGAGAACGACGGGCCACCGATATAGCGAATCTGCTCGTGTCCCAGCTCAAACAGGTGATCCATAAGCAATAGCGAGCAGCCGTAATGGTCGGAATCGACCGTGGTCACGCGCGGATGCGCGTACATGGTGACGATAACCGTGCCAATGCCCGGCAGTGGATTGAACGTCTCAAAATCGGGAGCCATACGGCTCATGCCGATAATGATGCCGTCCACGGGCAGCGCGGCCATACGACGCGTGGCCTCGGCAAGCGAAAACTCCTCGGTCTTGGACATCTCGACCAGCGTGATGGCGCAATTATGCTCGCGAGCAGCGCTGGCGATCCCGTCGATCATTGAGAGGTTGCCAAACTTGGTGACATCGTTGACGCACAGACCGACCGAATGGTAACGGCCGTCGCGCAGCGAGCGACCGGCATAACTCGGACGAAATCCGAGCTCTTGCATAGCGGCCTGCACGCGCTGGCGCGTCTGCTCGTTGACGTTAGGAAGGCCGTTGGCAACGCGCGAAACCGTCTGCTGCGAAACACCGGCAGCGCGGGCAACGTCGGCCATGGAAACCGGGCGCGTACCTGTATCGTTGGAAGGGCGCCTTGCCACAAAATCACCTTCGCTCTCGCAAGATCTGAATAGCGTGAATGTCGGCCCGAGCGGAAGCACGCCCCGCACCGAGGCCCGCTATCGTCGGACGCATGTTAACGTACTCTACTTTTTCTATCAGCGGTTCTTTTGCTCCATATGTCCATACGGCTACACCGTTCACGGCCGAAAATCTACCGATTACCAGATTCTCAGAAATAGATATGCGTTGTGTTATGAGTACGTTAACATACCTATTAACGTGCAGCGCTGCGACCGTCTGGTTTGTGGTGCTCAAAATTGTTAACGTACTCATAATGACACGGACCAATCTCTCCCGCGTCAAGGAAAGGACCCATATGACCGCCCCCGACGAAAAGACACTCACCACGCTCACCAGGCTGTTCGAGGAGGAGTTTGGCCCCATCGGCGACCGCCAGGTGCTCTACGTACACGCGCCCGGGCGTTCCGAGATCAGCGGCAATCACACCGATCACGAGGGCGGTCACGTTATCGCCGGCTCGCTCGATGTCGCCGTCGACGGCATCGCCGTGGCAACCGACTCCAACAAGGTCCGTGTCGCCGACGAGGGCTATCCTACGTTTGAGATCACGCTCGACACGCTGGATGTTCAGGAGTCCGAGAAGGGCACGTCCGCAAGCCTCGTGCGTGGTATGGCCCACGAGGTCGCAGCGCTTGGTGTTGAGCCCAAGGGCTTCGACTTTGCCTTTACCTGCTCCGTCCCTTCGGGCGGCGGTCTTTCGAGTTCTGCTGCTGTCGAGGCGGCATACGGCCGCGCCATGGAAACCCTCTGGGGCTCACCCGCAATTGAGCCCGTCGCACTCGCCCAGATGAGCCAGCGCACCGAGAACAACTACTATGGCAAGCCCTGCGGTCTTATGGACCAGGCCGCCGTTTGCTTGGGCGGCCTTGCCTACATGGACTTTGAGGACCAGGCTCAGCCTAAGACCCAGAAGCTCGAGCTCAACTTTGAGGATCACGGCTATGCGCTCGTGCTCGTTAAGGTCGGCGCCGACCACGTGGCAGCCACCGACGACTACGCCGCCGTTCCGCGCGAGATGCAAGACGTCGCCGCCGAGTTTGGCAAGGCACGCCTGTGCGAGGTAAACGTTGCCGATTTTGACGCCAAGCTCCCCGAGCTGCGCGCCAAGCTGGGCGACCGTGCCTGCCTGCGCGCCGTTCACTACTGGTACGAGAACGGCCTGGTCGATAAGCGCTGGGCGGCCCTGAACGCCGGTGACATTGACCAGTTCCTGGTCCTGACGCGCGAGTCCGGCGCCAGCTCTGCCATGTACCTGCAGAACGTTGTTGCCAAACTGGGTGCCGAGCAACCTTCCATGTACGCGCTTGCTCTTGCCGAGCATGTGCTTGACGGCCGCGGCGCCGTCCGCATCCACGGCGGCGGCTTTGGTGGCACCATCCAGGCCTTTGTGCCGCTCGATCTGGTCGACACCTTCATTACCAAGATGAACGGCTGGCTGGGCAAGGGCTCTGCCCGTCACTACGCCATATCTGACAAGGGGGCTTACGCGGCATGGCTGTAATGACTGACGTGCGCGAGGCCGCGCAGAACCTGATCGAATACGCTATCCACCGATCGATGATCGGCCAGGACGATCGCATCTGGGCATACAACACCATTCTGGAGTGCATAGGCGCCACGGGTCCCGCGCTCAACATGACCTGGGCGCTGCAGAACGAGAAGCTCTCGCTCTTGCACCCCGATACGCTCCCCGATTTTGACCTGGAGGGCACGCTTGCCGCGCTTTCCGAGGTCGCCGTTGCCAGCGGTGCCGCCGAGGACACGGCATCGGGCCGCGACCGCATCGCCATGCGCATCATGGGCGCGCTGATGCCGAGACCTTCGGTTGTAAACGAGGAATTCAACGGCCGCATGGGCGTCAACGAGCCCCGCGCCGCGACCGACTGGTTCTACGGCCTGTGCTGTGACGCCGGTTACGTGCGCCGCGCCGCCATCGCGCGCAACATCAAATGGAGCACTTCCACCAACTGGGGTGACCTGGAGATCACCATCAACCTGTCAAAGCCCGAAAAGGACCCGCGCGATATTGCCGCAGCCGGTGCCGCCAAAAACACGGGCGAGAAGTATCCCGCCTGTCAGCTCTGCATCGAAAACGAGGGCTACCCCGGACGCTCCGCCGCAGCCGACGGCGGCGCTCACCCCGCCCGCCAGAATCTGCGCGTTATCCCCATCCAGCTCGACGGCGAGCGCTGGGGCTTCCAGTACAGCCCGTACGCGTACTTTAACGAGCATTGCATTGCCATGAGCTCCGAGCATCGTCCGATGCACGTGGATCGCAAGAGCCTCTCCTGTTTGCTCGACTTTGTGGACCTGTTCCCGCACTACTTTATCGGCTCCAACGCCGACCTGCCCATCGTGGGCGGCTCGATTCTGTCGCACGACCACTTCCAGGGTGGCGCACACGAGTTCCCCATGATGCATGCCGCCGAGGTCTTGCAGTTTAGCGTGCCCGGTTTTGACCAGGTCAGCGGTACCGTGCTGCGGTGGCCGCTCTCGGTGCTGCGCCTGCGCTCGCATGACCGCGCTCAGCTGCTCGACGCTGCCGAGAAGATTATCCTCGCCTGGCGCGAGTGGACCGATGAGTCGGTTGGCGTCGTCGCGCACACGGCCGACGGCGTAGCGCACAACACCGTGACGCCCGTCATCCGCCGCGTCGACTCCCGCGGCAACGCCGGCGGCGAGATCTACGAGGCCTACCTGGCGCTTCGCTGCAACATCACGACCGACGAGCATCCGCTGGGCGTTTTCCACCCGCATGCCGAGTATCACCACATTAAGAAGGAGAACATCGGCCTGATCGAGGTTATGGGCCTGGCCATTCTTCCGCCGCGCCTGGTTCCCGAGCTCGGCGCTGTCCGCGAGCACCTGCTGGCGGCCAAGGCGGATGCCAGCTACGACCTTGCCGGCGCGCTCGAGGGCGATGATCTTTGCCGCAGCCATGCCGCGTGGGCCGAGGATGTCTATGCCCGCCGTTCCGACGAGCTTACGGCGGACAACGCCATCGATATCCTGCACGAGGAGGTCGGCGTGGTGTTTGGCCACGTGCTCGACAACGCCGGCGTCTTTAAGTGGGACGAAGCCGGCCGCGCCGCCCAACAGCGCTTTATCGACTCACTGTAGAGCACAGACCCGAACGCTCAACGGCAGTCCACACGACATAACCGCCCACACGACAACGGCGCCCGCCGGCAACATCGCCGACGGGCGCCGTTTTTGAGTGTAGTCATTGGGGACGCTCTTAAACGACTAGTCAAACAAGAACGTCCATTACAGTCGAAATTGTCAGCCCGGGACCGTCTCGGGCTACGATT
>OJOE01000139.1_pt1 | contig 53173 bp, 46 predicted proteins | sample 1598191 | NCBI WGS metagenome assembly OJOE01 (sample SAMN03922463, study PRJEB24848) | human gut metagenome | isolation source: stool sample | host: Homo sapiens | place: Germany | collected 2009-11
AAAGGGTTCTGCTGCCTTATGCAAGAAATAAAAAATGGAATTGATAGAACCCACCTACAGTCTTTCTTTGATGTAAATGACAAAGAACTGATAGTGCCTAAGACTATTTCCGTGCAAGTTCAAACCACAGACGATACATTTACTTTTACAACCTTGGTGATATGGGGAGCAATGAATATCGATGAGGTCTTCAATCCGTCAAGAAAGATTGTATGGTTTAGAAGGTTTCCTTTTACATTTTCTATGTACATATCCCCATCGGCTCGTCTGAGGAAACGGTATGATAAGAATAAGTATGAACCATTAAGGCTTGATGCTGGTCTGCTCCACATAGACCCGATGACTTTGTTTGGTAATGCTGTTGCTTTTGGTGTAGTGCGTTTGGATGAAGATATCCCGACAAGTACGTTCGATTATACTTTTGACAATACATTCCGTCCAGTTGGGGATGGAACTATTATTAACCGGCTTGTTATAGATGATTCAGAGTGTGGAATATATCTTCGATGGATTGACAGACATGGCTTTTATCAATACTGGTTATTTCAAGAGGGAAATAGGTATGCAAAATCAGATATGGATGGCGAGCGACTTTATTGGGAATATTCCGATGAAAGGTATAACTATACGGGAGTTAACCGATATCAAAGAAAGACCATGCAGAAAAATATCAAGGCTTGCGCTGTATTGGTAGACCAATATACGTTTAATATGCTTATGACCCTGCATTCTTCACCTTTGGTTGATTTGTATGTGGATGGGAAATGGGTTCCTGTGAATATTGCTACGGGAACAATAGTAGATTCAGGAGAAGATCTGCAAGACTTTGAGGTGGAGATTATGTTGCCAGAGATAAATTCACAGAAACTATGAAGAAGGAGGAGTTATATATTGATAATAATTTAGTGGATATTGATAGCAGTACAGCCATTACTCTGAATTATAAGAGTAATTTGTTTACTGATGTCAGTAAGGTAGTAAGCAACAACACATATTCTATCAAGCTGCCAATCACTCTGCGTAATTGCCGTATTATAGATAATGCTCATTTGCCAAGCTGTCTTACAAGATATCCGAGAATTAATCATGCCGGACGTTATTTGCGTAATGGTGTAGAAATTGTGTCAAATGCAAATGTAACCTTAATGGAAGTTGCTGAAACCATTAATGTAGCAATGGCATGGGGAAATGTATCAGCATTTGCTGATATTGTGAATGATGATAGGAAACTTCAAGATTTGTCGTATGGTATAGTAGAGGATGAGGACTTCATTGTGTGGAGTCGTGAATTGGGCAATTCTCCGCGCTTACCTTGGGTAAACTATGGATTTAAAGATGATGATATGAATGCTTGGTTTCATCCGGCGGTATCTGCCAAATGGATACTTAATCGGATTAGTCAAGATAGCGGTGTTAGTTTCATTATTCCAAAGTCAAGAATGGAATTTATAGAACAGTTGATTATCCCTTTGTTGACAAGAGAAGATAGTATGGAACGCTCATCTTTATCATCGGTCATTCTCACAAATTCTTATTTAAATTCTAATATAGATTTAGGGATAATGTTGTCATTTCATCCTAATGAGATATTTGATAACTATTATATTAAGTCAAGGATGTCGAGTATTGGAGATTCTCAATATATTGCAGGTGTTATTTGTAACTATAAAAATACAACGTTACAATTGAATGGTACTATTGTAGCTAAGTTTCCTTTGGAATTAGGCAATGTTACTTTTGAGATAAGGGACCATACTTTTCAGAATGTAATAATGTCTATAAGCCCTGACTCTCGGCAGACAGAAGAAGGGGTATCTGTTCTTTATTTTAATTTAAATGATAAATGTGATGTTGGAGATCAAGCTGGAGAAGATAATTGGTTGTCTTTATGTTTAGTTGGAGATGTTGGTGGTAGAACCATAACAACAAATGATTTAAAATATTTGTCGATAAATCTTACTATGCATCCTTATTCTGATGAAATAGGATTGAAAGAACAGGGAATGAATCCGTACTACTTTTTTGTTCCAAATTTGCCAGATATCAAGCAAATTGATTTCATTAAGACTATATCTTCTCTTTGTGGAATGTTTGCAGTTCCAGTGGAGGGCGGAATACGTTTCATTACTATGGATGATATCGTGGAAAATAAGTTGAGAGCATTGGATTGGACTAAAAGAGTAATAGCTTCCTATCCTCAGAACAGACCGAAGCTGTTATCTTTCCGGCTTGATGGCTTTGCACAGAAGAATGTCTATAAATGGAAGGATGATGAAACGGGTGAGAATGACGGTATTATATATGTGGATGACAAGACACTTGATTTAGAAACTGAAGCTGTTACTTTGCCATTTGCGGCTTCTAAAATAAAAGATTCACGTACTGGACCATATACGGAGATTCCTTTGTATTCGTATAATGGTGATGGTGAGTTGGAATATGATGATAGTCTTACTCCACGTCTTCTTTTATGTACAGACGGAACTAAAGGGACATTTCAAGGTTTGGATTGGGAAAGCATTTTCAGGCAAAATTATGTAACATACCAAAATCAGGTTCGTGAACCGAAAGTAATAACCGAATTAGTAAATATTCCAGAATATGATTTGAAATCATTGGATATGTCGGTTCCGGTTTATTTGGGACAATATGGCAAGTATTATGCTATTATTTCTATTAAGGCAGAGAATACAGGTATATGTGAGTGTAAACTACTTCAACTTTAAATTACTATGGCAGACAAACAAGAAAAAATCCTTGATATAAAGGTCAATTACAGTGAAGCTATTAAGGCTATTGCTGAATATCAGGCGAAGATTGATGCGGCACGTAATGCAGAGAAACAATTAAAAAAACAATTAAGCGAGGGTAAGATTTCTCGTCAGCAATATAATGAAGCTATGGCTTCTACTAAAGCTGTTATTGCTGATTATAATGACTCAATACGTATTATTAACAAAACTGTACAAAATCAGTTGAAGCAGGAAAAAGAGCAGGAGGGAAGCCTTAGATCGCTTCGCGCACAGCTATCCAATTTGACGACTGAATATGATGCTCTGTCAGAAGCTGAAAGAAAGGGTGCTAGGGGTGAAGAATTGAAAAATAGTATAAATGAGGTTACGGATGCTTTGAAAGGAGCAGAGGAAGAAACACAGCGGTATTACCGGAATGTAGGGAATTATAAAGAAGCTATAATGGAAGCTGCTGATGCAAATATTCCTTTTGTTCAGCAGATAAATGTAATGATCACTTCTTTAGGTGGGGTAAATAGTTATTTATCTGGGGTTAAAGCAGAAATGCTTGCAGTGTCAGCAACTACTACAGGATGGATAAAAGTGTTGAAACTGCTAAAAGTGGCATTAGTGGGTACAGGTATTGGGGTTCTACTTATAGCATTAGGCTCTCTTGTTTCCTGGTTCACGAAGACACAGAAGGGAGTCGAAGCTGCTAACAAGATTATGGGGGCTTTAGGAGCGACTGTCAATGTTCTTATTGATCGTGCTAGTAAACTAGGAAGTGCTTTAGTCAACCTTTTTACTGGGAATTTTAAACAAGCTGGTAAAGACGCAAAAGCTATATTCTCAGGCATAGGAAAGGAAATTGAAGAAGAAACGAAACAGGCATGGAAGCTGGCCGAGGTTCTGAATGAGATAGATAAGAAGGAAGTGATGCTCTCCATGTCACGCGCTGCAAACCGGGCGGAGATTGAAAGGTTAAAGAAAGCTGCCGATGACCAAACGCTTTCTACACAAGAACGAATCAAGGCAGCAGAAAACGCTTACGAGCTTGAGAAAAAGGATTTAAAAATTCAAACGGATTTGGCAAAGGCAAGAATCGCTAATATGCTTGGCTATACTGATGTTACAGAAGAAGCCCTTAAAACAATTGAGGATTTACAGAATGGTGCTATCACCGCCGATGAAGCAATTGGTAAAATTGGACTATCGGAAAGCACTATCGAAGATTTACGAAATTTAAGCGAAGAGGTAAACCATTTGAGTGAGTTGGAAGAAGATAGTTATGGACGTCAGACTGAACAGCAGAATACGTTGAACTCTATCCGTCAGGAAGGGGCTGATAAAGCCAAGGAAGCAAAGCAAACGGAACTGGAAGCTGTAAGAGCGGCAGAAGATGCTATGCTTGCACTAGTGAAGGATAAACGTGAGCAGGCGAGAAAGGAAATAGAACTGAATTATTCTCGTCAGATAGAAGACCTTCAGATTCAATTAAGGCAGGAAGAGAATCTGACTGTCAAAGCAAGGGAGGCCATCAATAGCCAGATTGTTTCTCTGGAACAACAGAAGAATGTGGAGTTACAGAAGTTGTCTGATGAAGAACTTCAAAAAGAGATAGACAACCATACCAAGCTCATTTCTCTGCAGCTTGAAGCCGTAAAGGAAGGAACGGAACAGGAATATCAACTGAAACTGCAACAATTAGCCGCCCAGCGTGATGCCGAGCTCGCAGACAAGGAACTGACCGAGCAGATGAAGCTGGCCATTGCGAACAAGTACGACAAGCTGATGGATGATCTGATATTACAGCGTGAGCAGGAAATATCGGAAAAGCAGCAGGAAGCTGTCAGACTGAGGATGGAGAATGAAATCATGCAGATGCAGCAGTCCGGTGCAAGTGAACTGGAGATACTTCAGGAGCAGGCTTCTCAGAAGTTGGAGTTGCTGAACAGCATACAGCAGCAGGAAGGGGAGAGTGAGCAGGAGTTCCTGAACCGTAAACTTCAGGCAAATCAGGAATATATTGATGCGAAGAAGGCCATTGCTGATAAGGAGGTTGAGATTGAACAGGTGAAGTATGAGGCTATCGAAAGCATTACATCGGGATTGTCTTCAGCTTTTGAAACGCTAGGAGAAAGTAATAAGGCTTTTGCTGTTTTATCCAAGATATTAGCATTGGGTGAGATTGCTATTAATACGGGTAAGGCTTTGGCAGCAGGTATAGCTCAAGCACAGTCTGTACCATTTCCGGCTAATCTTGCTGCAATTGCTACAACAGTAGCAACTATACTTTCTAATATTGCAACTGCAACAAAAACAGTAAAAAGTGCTAAATTTGCAAAAGGTGGTTTAGTTACTGGTCCTGGTACTGAAACTAGCGATAGTATACCTGCTAGACTCAGTAATGGGGAGTCAGTAATTACGGCCAGAGCCACCGAAATGTTTGCTCCAATTCTCTCGTCATTTAATATGATGGGTGGGGGAGTTCCTATAAATGTAGTACAATCGAGTAACCAATCTATCGGGGAGGATATGTTGGCGAGGGCAGTGGCTAAAGGTATGATGATGGCACCAGCACCACAAGTTTCCGTAGAAGAGTTTACTTCGGTTGCCAACAAAGTTAAATTTTTAGAGAACAATGGTAATTTATGAATGCGTATGAATTTCTTGCTACACATAAGGGAGTATTGGAACAATTGGCCAAACTGCCGGTAAGCCCTTCTGATGTGAAATATTTGGAGTTATACAAAGATTATGAGCGGTTGATAAGGGAAGGGCATAAAAAGATGTATATCCTACAGTATCTTTCAGATGAATATAAAGTGGATGAAAGGACGATATACAGAATCGTGAACAAATTCTCAACGGAAGTTGAGGTATAATCAAGGGTGGGCGGTGGCCTGCCCTTTTCTTTTTCCAAAAAATCGACTGACAAGGCATGTCAGTGCTATTGACCTTATAAATTCTTATAGCCATATCGTGTTTCATAACTTTGCTTCAAACAATTACGAGATATGGCGAAATTATTTATCAACAAAGACATTGTAGCGGATTCCGATAAGATGGAGAACTGGTATTTCACCGGTGTAGACGGAATGTCATTCTCGGACGTTCAGGACTTTATTTCCTGGATTCCTCTTGATGATCCACGTATAGATATCGAATTACATTCATGCGGGGGTGATGTAGCTGAGGGATATGCCATCTATGACGCTCTACGTGCTACGGGTAAGGAGATTTCCGCAACCGTAGTGGGACGGTGTGCATCCATGGCAACAGTTATACTGCTTGCTGCTCCTATTGAGCGAAGAAAAATGTATCCGCACGCGAAGATTCTGATTCATTCCCCCTTTTGTCCCGGAATTGAAGGCTCTGTCGATATTCAATCTTTGGAAGCCTTGAAGTCCGGATTGGAAGCAGAACGTGAAAAAATGCTATCCCTTTATGTCGAACGTTGTGGAGTCGACAGGAGCCTTCTCGAAGAACAGATGGCTAAAGAAACATGGTTCGGTGGTGAGGTGGCAAAGCAATTGGGATTCGTCAGTGAAGTTATTATGCCGAAGTCGGCTAAAGTATCAACCAAAACAATAATTATGAACAAAGAAAAAGAAGTGACTGTGAAGAAGCCCTTGTTTGAGCGCATTCTTGCTAAGGCAGGATATGCGAAAATCGAGGACGTGCCGGCTGTTGCTCTGGAGCTGACAACGGCAGGTGGTGACACGTTAACAGTAGAACGTGAAGAAGGTGATCCGCAGGTTGGAGACCCTGCAAGCCCTGATGGAGAACATGTAATGCCGGATGGTAAGACTATTGTAGTGACTGATGGGGTAATAACCGAAATTCGTGAAGCTGAAAATGGAGGTGATGATACTGCTGCATTGGAAGCGCGTATTGCAGAGTTGGAACAGCAGGTATCTGATTTGACAGCAAATGCCAAGACTGAGGATGATATCAAGATTTTGGATGCCGTAGCAAAGGCAGGAGGTATTGATAAGCTGACAAAGGCAGCTGCGAGCAAATATGTTCCGGCTGGACGTACTCCACAAACGTCTGGAAAGAAGCCGGAGGTGAAACATGAAAGCAAGATTGATAAGAAACTTTCCGCTATTCGCGAAAAGAACAAACAAAGATTTAACAAGTAAGAATTATGCCTAATACAAGAATTACATGGGGAGCTTTGTCGAGCCTTACCCCCGATAATGGAGCTATCAGAAGTCTTAAAGACTTACTGATTATGACTAACTTCCTCGATGAGGATTTGGAACGTTTCTTTACTCTCCGCCAAAATGTACACAATGGTGATAAGTTAGGATGGGTTGGTGATATGGATGATATCGGTTGGAAAGGTTCTGGCTGTAATCCAAGCTATAAAAAAGCTAATATCAACTTTGCCGAGAAGGAATGGAAGATTGGAGATTGGCAGATTCCGTTGCAGTGGTGTTATACAGACTTACAGAACACTATTGCTGAATATTGCTTGAAAACTGGAACTGATATTGGAGATTTGTCTTCTACCGAATATATGGATGATATCGTTTATCCGGCGATGGATTTGGCCGTGAAACATATGTTGTGGCGATTTATTTGGTTTGGTGATACCGAAGCACAGAATGCTACCTCTTCCGGCCAGATTACCGATGGTGTGGACGTAGAGCTGTTCAAGACTGCGGATGGATTCTGGAAACAACTGTTTACAGTAGGCACGGAAAACGAGGCTCAGAGAACAACCATTGCGGCCAACTCTGAAAGCACGACTGCCTTGCAGTTCAGCAAGCTGAAAGAATCCGGTGTGGCTATCGGAATTTTTGACAACCTGCTTGAAGATGCTGATTCACGTATTGCTTCAATGGATGGTGCTGGCATCTTCTGTACCAAATCTCTTTGCGATGCTCTTGTACGTGACCTGAAGCGTGAATATAAGCTCATCCTTGAGTGGGAGCAGGTGTTCAAGGGACTGGACGTGACGGAGTACAACGGTACATTGGTTTACCGAGTATCCATCTGGGATAGATTCATTCAGAAGTACCAGAACAACGGTACGAAGCTGAACCTTCCCCACCGTGCTGTATTCGGTTCTCCGAAACAACTGTTCGTGGGTACTCCTGCCAACCAGATTATGTCAGATCTTGATATCTGGTTCGATCGTAAAGAACGTGTCAGCTACTTGTATTCTACTGGTAAGCTGGGCTGCCTGCTTGGTGAGGATGGCCTGTTCCAAATGGGATATTAACGAAAGGAGGAAATATGTCAGGAATATGTGACAATTTACTGAAGCAGGACATCGCACCATCGTGCGATGATCCTATTGTACCTGGATTTGAGCAAGAAGGGGTTATTGTCAACCGTAAGGATATTGATTTTAGTGCATCAACATTTAACTCTACCCGCAAGAATGTGCTGGAAGCTATGGCTCTTAAAACTGGGAAGAAGGGATATAAAATTCTGGCGATGGGTGCACAACCGTTTAACGGAACGGGGACTGCATTTGCAGCCGGAACATATCGGAATACGTTTACCCATACGGTTGCCTTAGTTGTATTGGATGATGGTCCGGATGTGCGTGCCAATATCATTGACGGACTGGCTAACGGTGAGTTCGTTGTAGTGCTGGAAAATAAGTACAAGGGGCTGGGAAAAACTAATCCGGGGGATTGCGCTTTCCAGGTGTACGGATGGTATCAAGGACTGAAGGCTACGGAAATGGCTGATGGAAAGTACTCGGAAGATACAGACGGAGGTTGGACTGTTACCATGCAGGAAATCAAGTCACCCAAATCAGGTATTTATCTTTTCAAGACATCGTATGACGCTACAGTAGCTCTTGTGCAGACTTTACTTTCAGAAGCCGAATGATTATGGATGTAATTGATGTGGTTAATAGGTTGAAGGAATTGGGAAGTATATCTTCCCTTTTTCCTTCTGACAAGGCAGAGATTGAAAGTCTGTATGCGCTTGTCCTTGACAAGAAATTTGTCCATACATCTTGTAGCGACTGCTATCATGATGCAGTGATAGAAATGAGTGTTTACCTTAATAAAAACGGAAAGATGAAAGAAAAATCAGAATACAGGTTGAAGAATGGAGTGATGTTGCAGATGGAATTTGGCAGCTCTTCGTTTTATACGAACACGAATCTTACTGACGACATCGCAGAGGAATATCTTGCAAAGTATCCTAACAATGCGAACTACTTTTCCAAGATGCCAGAAAACTGGAAGGAAAGGGTGAGCAATCGCGGCAAGGCATATGACCCTGTTTTACTTGAAAATGTAAAGATGGCCTTGAAAGATGGTGTATCAAACGAATCCATTGTGGAGGAATTTGTAACGTATAAGGTGAATGGCCGGAAAGTAACCAAGAAGCTGCTGAATGAATATATCAAAGAAGCATCCGAAATCATTGCCTCAGAACCCAAAGAGACTGACCCAAAAGGTGAAGAGTCAGACAGTAAAGGTGTCGACGATGAACATGACACTATTGAGGGTGAACTTTCGGAAAAAATTAATACAGAGGACGGTGTAGAAGATTAAACAACTTAAACTCACGGAATCATGAGAGTACACGACTTGAAGAAAAAAAGTAGTAAACGAATTGATATAAATTATCTTCAGACGTTGGGCATTCAGACATATGGAGAAGACAATTTATATCCTCAGACCTTGCGCAACATCATAGCGGCAAGCTCTACAGGGGCTGAATGTTCCGACCGATTTGCCGATTTCATTGAAGGTAACGGATTCCGTGAGGTTTCTTTCTCTGAGTATGTGGTAAACCGGAAAGGGGATACGGCTGATGACATACATTCTCTTGTTTGCCGAGATATGGCTGATTTCAATGGGGTTGCTTTGCATATAAATTACAACATTCTGGAGCAGATTGTAGAGATTCAACATATTCCATTTGAAAACTGCCGTCTGGCGGAAGAGGATGATAACGGATATGTGGCTAAGATTGCCGTACATCCTGACTGGAGCGGTACGAAAACCAGGAAAGGTAAGAAGATACGTGTCACAAAAGAGAATATCGACTACATAGATGTGTTTAATCCGTTGAAATCTGTAGTTCTGGCTCAGATAGAAGCCGCCGGAGGCATAGAATATTACAAAGGACAGGTACTTTGGGTGTCAATGGCCGGGAAAGATACCTATCCGACAGGGAAGGGCGATCGTGTGGTAACGGAAATGAGTACAGATGAAGGTTTGGCGAATGTTAAGTACAGAAATGTGCGTAATAATTTTTTGCCATCATCTATAATTTTCACAAAGAAGGGTACTGAAATAACTTTTGACAAGGAAGGCAATGAAATGGAAAGACAAGTTGATGATGACAGCTTTAGCAATACTCTTATACAGCTCCAAGGGGATACAAATTGTGGTAAAATTATGGAAGTAACGCTGGAGAATGATGAAGAAAAGCCTGAAGTGGTGAATCTGAACTCTACCAATTACGATAAGGAGTTTACCGTGACGGATGCTAGTGTGGTTGAGCGCATATATTCGGCATATGGTCAGGAACCGTGGTATTGTATTCGTGTTGGTAAGGTTGGTTTTTCCGGTGATATTCTGGAAGATGCTTTCGAATACTATAATTCTATTGTAAACAAGCAGCAGCGTTTAATCGAGCGAACATTTGACCGTATTTTTCGGCATTGGTATGAAGTTGCTAATCCATCTAATGATTTTTCAGTTCAACCTTTAAAGTATGTAAGAAATGCAGCAGTATCTAATAACAACATCTGAAGTAGCGACGCTATCACGCGGAATGTCGGTGCATATTGATGAAGATAAGATAGAGACATATATCCGCGAATCGGAAAGTATCGACATAAAGTCAGCTCTTGGGGATGAGCTCTATCTTGATGTGAAGGAGCATTCGGAGAAGTACGAGCTTCTTCTTTATGGAGGTACGTATGAGGACAATCGTGGAGAGAAGAAAATGTTCATGGGTATAAAGACGGCATTGGCATACTATACTTATGCGCGGATCGTGAAGAACGGTGACGGTAATGTGACCAGATACGGCTTTGTCCAGAAGGAGGATGAGTATAGCAGCCGTCCGGATATAAAGGAGAAGGTAATGGCGTACAACGATGCTTTTTCGATTGCGGACCGGTATCTTAAGGAATGTGTTTTGTTTTTGAATGAGAAGAATGATGAATATCCCCTTTATAAAGGTCTTGGTATGATGAAGGTAAATCGAATTAAATCTAAGTTAATAGGAGATTAATATATGGCAAAAGAATATGATGTTCTTCTGGAACAAGCTGAAACAATCCGTACGGAAGTGGAAGATGACGCTAACTCTGCAGAGAGAGTGGGAGGAATGTTTAAGGATATAATTGAGAAATCTAAGGATGAATCAGGAAGAAAGTTAGCTATAAAAGACTTGGCTACTAGTGTGGGCTATTCAACAGAAACTTCTCTAACTCAAGATGCTGCTACCAGACTGGTTTCAGAATATAACGTATCAATTAACCATCCAACCGCTGGTGTAGATGAAACTAACCGCTATACTCTCTCGGAAGCGATTGCCAAAGTTCCGGCAGAACTTAGGAATGCCGGTGTCAAAGTTTCATTTCTGGATGAATCTGGCTCGATGGAAACATGGGAGTTTCAGGGTGAATCCTGGGCGATAGGTAGCTTTTTGCAGGTGGGTGCAGGGAAACTTACCGAGTTAGAATCGGATATTAATTCGATAAAAGATGTCAATACTAATATATCAGCAAATATTGGAGAGGATTTCAAAAAAGAAATATATAAAAATATTAAAGCTGGTCAAAAAATAGTGATAGAGATTTATTCTGAATCTGATATTACTTACTTGCAAATAGACAATAAAGGTGATTCTTCTTCAACTCAAAAAGCTTTTGCGGGACAAATAATTAGTGAAAAGAAATATGAAGAAATTTTTGTTGCCACAGAAAATATTGAAAAGTTATACGCATGGACATTAGGTAGTAATATAACAAAAGCTGGGAATGTTAATATAAAAATAAAAGGTTATATTATCTCAGAAATAGAACAAATAAAAGAACAGATGGATAATAGATTATCTTCTAAAAGTCCTTTTATTTATTCCAACAAAATAAATCTTACTTTTGGTGAACCTAGCGGTTCTAATCCTACACAAGTATGTTCTTTGACGGTAGAACACGATTTTCTGATTGCAACTTGTTCAAAATCATATCTTAGTCCCGCAACTAAACAATTTGAAATAGCACCATACAGTTATGGCGCACTATATGCTATTTTTGATAATAATAATAATATATTAAGGATAGACGTAGGTGCATTAGCAGGCAACATAAACAATACTACTACTTTAGTACAATTTGATAAGGAAAAAGAATTTGCTGAGCCGATTGTATGTTGGCAATCAGGGATTGTTTCTTATAAAAGAGATTCATACCTTGATATTAAAACTAAAATAGATGATAATAAAGCTAAAATAGAAGGTATTCAGCTAAATGATAATTCTTTATTTTTAAAAGGAGAAAATTTCACAAAGACCTTGTTATCAGGAGTGAATATAGGAGATAAAATAAAAGTAAAGCTAAAATCTGATGAAAATCTTTCCATATCACTTTTAGCAATAACACCAAGTCGTAGTGATACAATAAATAAATATTTTTGGCAGTCAATACAACCTAATAACACTTATGAAACCGAGTTTGATGTATTGGTCGATGGGGATATTATTTTGTGGACTACTTCAGGAAATATAACTAATGGTGGTAGTTTAAATATACAATTAGAAAAAATAGGATTAGAAGAAAGAATTGAAAATATTGAAAATCCTAAAAGTGAATTTTTAGCAAATATTCTTCCTCCAGCAATATATACAGTATGCAATGACATTGACTGGCAGAGAAATTATTCATTAAAATTATATATTGACCATTTATTTGCTGATGTTAATAAAAGACCTAATGTAAAATATTCTGATGGAACTACCGTAAAATGTTTTTATTCTAAATATAATAGCTATGGTAGCTATGTTAATTCATCAACACCTAATAAGAGTTTGGATATTAGCGAGAATATTATACAAGAAGTTCTTACCAATGGGCAAACTATTAATATACCTCACAGAAGTATTCGTAATAAAGCGACATCAAATAAAGTTGTAAGGCTATTATGTATAGGGGATAGTGTTACAGAAGGAGCACTGGCAAATTATGGAATACCTTATGCAAATGCGCCTAAACAATATTGGAGTTGGGTTAAAGCTTTATTTGAAATGGACTATATTAAAGCAGGTAATCAAGGGTATTTCTTTGAAAGCTTAGGTAATCTTTTAGGAACTTTAAAAAGTGGATATACCTTTAATATCACAGGTATGAATGGTATAGATAAAAATGGAATTAAAGCATTCGCTTGTGGAGTTGGAGGAAGTAAGACAAATGATTGGGTAAGTCCTCAACTTAATAATGAAGAAATAAATCCATTCTACGATATAGAAGCTGGCAAATTTTCATTAAGATATTGGGTAGAAAAATATAGAACATTGACTGTAAATCCTAATGGAACAACAACAAGATGTAGCACTTCAAACAAGGGAGAACTTGCTCCTGAAGATACTACACAATATAATGTGTGTGAACCAACCCACGTATTAATTCAACTTGGATATAATCAATTATATAATACAGAGGGGGGGACAAGAGATAATTATCTATCTCAATTAAATCAGATGATAACTACAATAAAAGAAGAATATCCTGATGTTTATGTATTGCTCTCATTACCTGATACTGCTGGAACGTATTATCCCGAATTATTTCCTGAATACATAGGGGAAGGTGACGATATATATAGTTTAGATTTTATGACTGGTACAGCAAAATCGGCGCACGATAAGATGGCTTACATGAATAAAGACCTTATGGAGATAGCAGATGAAGATAATAAGATATATTATGTTCCAACCTATTTTGCGTCGCCATTGTGCTACGGAGCATCAATAAGAGAAATATCAGAAGTTTGTTATTTATCTAATGGTAAAAATAAATCCTTTGTACAAGAAGGAGGTTTGCCTTATCTGCATCCCAATAATGCTGCTCATGCAAATTGGGCATATCAAATTTATAGTTTAATTAAATACACATTACTTGTAGAATAACTCGGTAAGTTTAGGAAACTCATCATTACCTAAACTTATTCTCAACAAACAACTGAGTATTATGATGTTTCAAAGAATCAATATGAATAAACTTGCCATGAAAAGAATATATGATTATATTTGCCAAATACTTAAAAGATTATATATGTGGTTTGCATCAGAAATGTCAAGAGCATCAGCAAAAAATAGAAAGACCAATATTATATCTCCTTTAATTTGGCCTATTTATGTACCTATAATTGTAGGTTTTGCTTTTATCGGATTTGGTATTCCATTACATCCGGACATTGTGGGTGATTTTTTAATATTTATAGGTGTTATTATTGTAATCGTTGGTTGTATCATAGTACTTAAGAAATATTATAATCAGTATGATACCGTTTATAAAGATGATAAATCTTTACTAAATTCAGAAGGAACGAATATAGAACATGAACTTATAAAGACAATGGGGCAAACTGGGATTCCATTAGAGTCTTATAAACTAAGATTGCCTGAATCCGAATATTTACAGGAATATGGTAAAGAAAAACATAATGAACGAGAGGAGGAGTTAGTATGAAAATTTTTTCTGTAATATTAGGAGATATACCAAATAGCTTTTCAGATTTAAGTTTTGGCCAATTTCTCAGTTCCTTTAGACTTGAATGGTGGAGATACACGCCTCTGAATTATTTTATAGCAACACCAGACTCATATAATGCTAAGATTATATATGAATATGTAAGGATGTCTTATCCTAATGTTGTTTCTGCTGTATTTGAGGTAAATGTTTTAGATTGGTATGGAAATGGTCCAATAGTTAAAGACAATGGAAAAGAGGTCTCATTTTTATATTGGTTTGAGAAAATAACAAATAAAGATTTTAAACCAGCTTGGGAACGATCTGATTCAGAAAAAAAATATATTAGTCCATTTGAAAGAATGGTCATTACAGAATCTAAGAATTATAATGATAAAAAGGATAGTTAAAAAGTTTTTTCCTATTTATCGATATGAGAAGCCAACACCTTGATAAAAGATGACGGCTTCTTTATCTTAAATAAGCCAATCTACTTCGCTTAGTAAATTTGAATACTAAGAAAAAGGGGTGCCACCTCATCCCTGAATTAAATCTTATTATGAAAAAGCCCCTTTTCACAAAGGGGTATACAAAAAGACTCAACTCCAAAGTAAGGTATTGTAGTAATGCAAGACCGGTTGTCTATTTCTACATGTTTCCTACCTAAGTTACTGACAGCTCTTGTCAGTCGATTTGAAACCTTTTATTCTTTGTTCGTTTTTGCATCATTTATCTTCGCTGGAAAAGGAAGGTAAATGAGTAGATTTGTGTGTGAAATAGTAATTGCGCCCATGAGCGTGTTCCATTACCGGAATGCGCTTATGGGCGTTTTTGTTTAATTTAAAACCTTAATTGTATGAAAAGATTCGTTTTCATGTGTGTTGCACTATTGATGTGCGTGGTGAGTGTTTTTGCGGAAACTTCCGCTAGTGTAGAACCTTCTGTACCGGAGTTCCTGACCGGATTTGCCAGCTTTACCGGACTAGTGTCGATTGTTGTTCCGTCTATGGTAGGCTTTATTGCCTCAAAGTTGAGCAATCCGATGAACAAATGGGTAACTATGTGGGTAACGGCCGTTGTCGGCGTAGTCGTTACCTTCTTCAGTTGGTGGATGAATCTCGGCTTTCCACCAGCAGACGCAAGTTTCTGGGTTGTGATGATTGATGCGCTGTTCGTGGCACTGGCATCGACTGGAATTGTGTCAGTGGTTACGTCTGAGTGGCTGGCCAAGTTGTTCGGTGGTAAGGTAAATAAGGAGTAATGCAGAATCTGATTACCATAATAGCCCCGCAGCTACTTGTAGCCGGGGCTTACTCCTTTATTGGAGAGATAAAAGGGGTAGTCTTTGAGCTTTGCTGGATGCTGGCATTTATCGTCGTAATGATCGTAGCGGATTTTGTTCTAGGCATCATCGACAGTGTGGTTAAGAGAGGAGAGGATTTCCGGTTTAGCAGGGCTGGCCGCCGGACGGTGTGTAAGTTCATCGAGTACAATTCTTACCTTGTTGTTGGATTCATGCTAGGTATTGCAATCCTTCAGCCTGTTGGTATCTGTTCTTATACAATCAGTTCCATATGCGGGCTAGGATTAGCGTTCCTGTTTGAGTTTGACAGCATTGCCGATCACATTTGCGCCATTCACGGTATTAAGAACAAGGTGAGTATAAAGCGGCTGTTGGTTGGGTACATCAAGAAAAAGTATAATGCAGCCGGAGAAATCATTGAAGAAGTAACAAAAGAGGAGGAAAAGAAATGAATAAGATAGATGCGATCGTAGTTCACTGTTCGGCCACACGTGCCGGACAGGATATAGGTAGAAAAGAGATTAATCAGATGCACGTGGCTCGTGGTTTCCAATGTATCGGGTATAACTATGTCATCCGTCTGGATGGTACGGTAGAGGTTGGTAGAAGCCTGACTATAGACGGTGCTCACTGTAATTCTAAGGGATTTTCCGGAGTATCGTACAACAAGCATAGTATCGGTATCTGTTACATAGGTGGGCTTGATGCGCACGGCAAGGCCGCTGATACACGAACACCTGAACAGAAGGAGGCACTCCGTGAATTAATTTCTAAACTGATTAAAGAATATCCGGATATTAAGGAGGTGCTGGGACATCGTGATACCAGCCCAGACCTGGACGGTAATGGTATCGTGGAACCTTGCGAGTGGACGAAGATGTGTCCTTGTTTTGATGCTAAAGAGGAATATAAAGATTTGCTTGTAGCATGATAATAAGATTGTGAAATTTAAAAGCGTTCTTTGATAGTTTGAAACACCGTGAATATTGCATTTGTGTTAATGTTATAGTTGTAAAGCGTTAATATTATTATCACGACCTTGTATTACAAATATAAATTTGTAAATTTGTCTCGCAATTAGGAGTATGTGTAAGGAGATTTTTTATTTTAGGATAATGTTTTTAGATAGGGATTAATTAATTTACTTAAAAATATATTTATGAATAGTGATGCAATTGCTATTGCTAATTATTTTATTGATAAAGCGAATAGCGATACTTCAGCACCTTATCAGTTAACATTATTACGGTTGGTAAAGTATGTATATATAGCTTATGGTTTTGCTATGGCTATATTGGATAAGGTTATTATAGACAAGCGTTTTGACACTGTAGAGGCATGGAAATATGGTCCTGTGATTCCAAGTGTTTATCATTCTTTTAAACATAATGGGAATAATATAATTAAGCATAAATCAATTATTGCTATAAGTGAAGATAAGGATGGTAACCTTAAATTCATTACTCCTGAAGTTGAAGACAAAGAAAATAAGATGCTTCTTGATTTCGTATGGAAAAGATATAGAGGAAAATCTACATCTGAACTAATAGCTTTACTTCATAAAGGCAATACTCCTTGGGCATATTGTTATAGGGAAGGTAAAAATATAGAAATTCCTGATGAGATGACCAAAATGTATTACCTTTCTATCGTAAAAAATGCTTTGGGATGATAGAAAAAAAAGTTTAGCAGATGCTTTAAAGGATCTTTCTGCTAATTTGACAGAAAAATCTACAGTCAAAAAAGATGATTACGATGATGTAGCAAAAAATATTCAGCAGGAAGAGCTTAGAAGGCTAAAATTAGATAATGATGCCAAGGAAGGTGAGAATATAGGAGATAATCAGGATAGAGACCAACGAAAGATGTTTGCTGAGAAAATCTTTTCTTTTGTTTGTCTTTATATGTTTGCAGTTTTTTTTATTCTTTTTTTATGTGGAAGCCCTGGAAGTTTTAAACTTAGTGATACGGTTTTAATAACATTACTTGGAACTACTACAGCTAATGTAATTGGTATATTGATAATTGTGGTAAAATATCTTTTTAGTAGAAATAATAAGAAATAAGAAAAAAGCGGTGTTTCAATGAATCACCGCTTTTTTATATCTAAATTTATGAAATACCTACCTTATATATTAATAGCTGCACTGGCCTTTACTTTAGGCTGGTGTTGCCATTTCCCTTCGATAAAGGAAGTTCCGAAGTATGACACTGTACAGAGTGAGCCTATTGTCGTGACTAAGGTACTTGTCGATACACAGTATATCCTATCTCCATTTCCATATCTTGCGTGGATAGACCATGCCGACACAATAAGAACGGACACTTGTGTACATCTGCGTGAGTACAAGGAATACCAGGATAGCAACTACTACGCAAAGGTAAGCGGTGTGGCTCCGCGTCTGGACGAAATCCGAGTTTATCCCAAGACGGTAACACAGTACGTGTATAGAGATAGAATCGTGTCAAATAAGCAAAAACGTTGGGGGCTGGGTCTGTCAGCCGGCTACGGTGTCGGAAGATATGGTTTATCTCCGGTATTGGCTGTAACTGTAAATTATAATTTGTGGAATTGGTAGTTATTGTATCTTCGTATTGTAGAATAAGCTTTATTGAAGCAAACCAAAGCCCCTTCCGGATATTAATCTGGTCGGGCTTTGTTTTTTCAGATAAAATCCCCATCTTTGTAGTGCGTTACATATTTTTATTGGAAAAGGGAAACCTTGACCGTTAGGCATCGGACAACTTAATGTGGCCCGATGCTTCTTCATATACGGTTCCGTCCCGTGTTGTATGCTTAATGGCTACACTGTACCCTTTTCCAGGATATGTAACGCAACGGGTAGCGGGACCGTTTTTCTTTCCTGCCATAAAATCTTTTCTATGCGTTACACTCTATCGAAAGAATTTATTGGTTACGGGCATTATCGTCTGACGGTTAAAGATGAATCGGGGAAGGAGAAGTCAGCCGTTACGGGTAATATAGATTTGGTAAGTAGGTTATCATCTGAATTCGAAGTTGAGAGGGAGAAAGCAACCGAGGAAGCGATAAATTATGTGTTGCAGGAATCATAAAATTTATTGTATATTTGTACGTAAGAATGTAGGTAGAATAATGAATTTGACTAATTGTTTTACGTATGTTTTACATTGATAGTTTAAGTTTTAAATAACTTGTTGAAAGATAGGATGATAATTTATATATAAGAAGATATTTTTAATTATTGCCTATCTTTGCATATAATTCTGCATATATCGCCTTGTTTTGAGATGAAGAAAACGACTCTTTTACATATCTATATTTGTTTTACGCTTATTGTCCTGCTACTGTCAGGCTGTTCTGTCAATAAATTTATTCCAGAAGGAGGATATTTATTGGATGACGTAAAAATAGAGTCGGATAATAAAGAGATAAAATCATCTCAGATGAATCAGTACGTACGTCAGTCGCCTAATGCTAAATGGTTCAGTTTATTCAGATTCCCTTTATATATTTATAGTGCTTCGGGCATGGACTCTACAAAATGGATAAACCGTTTTTGGCGTAAACTGGGAGATGCGCCTGTAATATACAGTAAAGATGCGGCTCAAGAAACACAGCAGGAAATAGAAAAAGCTGTGCGTAATATGGGATATATGGGAGCGGTTGTCGACTTGAAGGAAGAAGCGAAGGGCAAACGTATGAAGGTTTCCTATGATATTCACTCGGGATCACCGTATATCATAAATAATATAGCTTATGATATTGCAGATAGTAAGATACGTAGTTATTTGGAAGCAGATTCAGCACAGACATTACTGCACGAAGGAATGCGCTTCGATGTAAATGTACTGGATGAGGAAAGACAACGTATAACCCAATATTTGCAGAACAGGGGATATTATCGTTTTAATAAGGATTTTATCACATTTCAGGCAGATACGATGCTGAATACCCATAAAGTTGACCTTACAATGGAGCTGGCCTCATTTCAAATTCGTAAGGAAGATATGCCGGAAGAACACCGTCAGTATCGGATACGGAATGTCAACTATATATTAGATGCGGATTTTGCTGTACCTTCTGCACAAGCACTCCAAAGTTTTGATTCTGTGCGTTCGGGAGATGTCAGTTTGTTTTATAAAGACAAGCTGTTTCTGCGTCCGAAAGTAATTTCTGATTATAACTTTCTGATACCCGGAAACTTGTATAGAAGCAGGAGTGTACAAAATACTTACTCTGCGCTGTCCCGTTTGTCTATCTTGAAGTATTCGAATATTCGTTTCAACGAAGTGATAGAAAATGATTCAGCATACCTGGATGCTTATATCACATTGTCAAGAAATAAAAATAAATCATTGTCTTTCGAAATAGAAGGAACAAACTCTGCTGGTGATTTGGGAGCAGCAGCGTCGGCTTCATATACGCATCGTAACCTGTTTAAAGGTTCTGAGACTTTTACAATTAAATTGAGGGGAGCATATGAAGCAGTGAGTGGACTGGAAGGATATACTAGCAGTAACTATATGGAATACGGTGTGGAGAGCAGTTTGAATTTCCCTGAATTTATGTTCCCGTTTCTGTCTTCCGACTTTAAAAAACGTATTAAAGCGACTTCAGAGGTCAGTATAAAATATAATTGGCAGATTCGTCCGGAATTTGAGCGTACTTTAGCTTCTGCTGCCTGGAGCTATCGTTGGACACGGAGAGGAAAGGCTAATCATCGTTTTGACTTGCTGGATATAAATTATATTTATATGCCCTATACCTCACCTACATTCGACGATTATCTGAATCGTATGGATGAGGTTAATCCATTGCTAAGACATAGTTACGAAGATTTGTTCATTGTGCGCTTGGGATATACTTATACTTATAATAGTGCTGGAGGAAATACGATGACTACGGCAAACCGTAATTCGTATTCTGTGCGCTTTAATATAGAAGAAGCTGGTAATTTGTTGTATGCCTTTTCGCGTTTGATAAATAAAAAGCCACGATACGGCGAAGCATATCAGCTGGCTAATATAGATTTTGCACAGTACGTGAAGGCTGACATAGATTATGCAAAAAACTTCGTTATCGATGAGCGCAATTCGCTGGTATTTCATGCCGGATTAGGAGTTGCGGTTCCTTATGGGAATTCTAAGAGTTTACCTTTCGAAAAGTTATATTTTTCCGGAGGTGCTAATAGTGTACGTGGCTGGCGGGTACGTTCTTTAGGACCAGGTTCTTATCGTGGGGATGGAAACACGATAGATTATGTCAACCATACGGGAGATATTAAGTTGGACCTGAATTTGGAGTACCGGACATTTTTATTCTGGAAGTTGAATGGAGCAGCGTTTATTGATGCCGGAAACGTTTGGAATATACGGAATCAGGGAATACAGTCGGAAGGAGTATTCAAGTTTAATCGTTTTTATAAGCAACTTGCCGTATCTTATGGACTGGGAATACGTTTCGATCTGGACTTCTTGATTTTACGTTTCGATGGAGGTATGAAGGCTGTCAATCCGATGTATACTGGTCGTGACCGTTACCCCATTATATCTCCTGACTTCAAACGCGATTTTGCATTTCATTTTGCTGTGGGATATCCGTTTTAATCATTATCATATGGAAGAAAGAAAAATTTATAAGAAAGAAGAACTGAAAGCCTTGAAAGATTGGTTTGCTAATCAAGATTTACCTCAAGGTTTACAAGTAGATAAAGCAACTAATATACCTAATCTGAAAGAAACAGTAGCACGTTTATTCGATCAGGCTGAAGCTTGTTTTGAAAATCCTAAAATGCAGGGATGCCTGATTCTACTGGAAAATATTAAGGCAAAACTTGAAAGTTGAAAAGGAGAGTACAAGTCTATCTAAGTTTAGTTCAATAAAGAGGAACTCTCAATTTGAACTTGACTGTTCTGTCTATAATAAAATGGCCCTGTCATTACTAGGAAGTTTACATCTTAGGTATAAAACATTCAGGATGTACTCCAATGAAAGATGACAGGGCTATTTTATTACACGTATGATTTATTGTATTTAAGAGCGGGTTAATTTATTCAGATTTTACTTCATCGTCATTTTCCGGTATTGGAATATATGCAGGCTTGGGCTGGGGAATACTGAAGTCGGCATCAGCAAAAAGTTCGGCCAGACCGGATATTTGTTTCAGTCGGAGCAATTCATCTCGATCCATTCCGATGTTTTTCATAATCCATTGATCCGACATTCCTGCTTTATCCAGTTCGGCAACAATGTGTGACATGAGTTCGATGTTATGAGTTCCACGTGCACGATTATGGCGAATGGTAGATCCCATGCGGTTTGACAAATCTTTATCGATCACAACGACAGGAAGCAGGCCTTTTTCTCGTTCATAAATACGTTTGGAGGTTTTTAGTACCGTAAATCGGTGGAATCCATCAACTAAAATATATTTGTCTGCTTCTTTGTCATAATAACAAACACACGGCATGGTAAATCCATCTTCCCAAATGGATATTTCCAGCAGTTTCATTTCTGGAGGAGCTACCACATTGGGATTATAATCATTTGCTACTACTTTTTCTACTGGTACAGCTTTTACATTATAAACAGGACTTTTGTATTCATTTTCGTTATCACTCATCGCCAAATATTTTTGTAGTTTTCCATAATCTTATTCTTTTTGCTGATCTCTTCCTTTGTAGGAGAGAAGCCCATGTATTTGCAGGCATGGTCATTTCGGAGAATGCAGATACACATGCGTTTGTATGTGGGAATTTCTCTGAATTCAGGAATGTCTATATCTTCCTGGTATTCCATTTTTACAGGATGTTTATGTGTACGGTAGTTGCTTTTGTCTACTATTTCTATAGGAACTTTAGCATCTATCAGTTTTTGTATGACATCGTCACTCAGGCATCCTCCCTTTGTTCGCCAGAATTTAATGCTGACGTTCAAACGCCGGAGATAGCCGTTGCGTGTCTTTTCAGGAAGTGTGGATAGTAAAAAGTACATAAATGATTTCCATGTATATCCCTCTGGCAGTTTTATTTTTTGCCTTGCCGTGGCATGTGTGCTTCCATAAATAGCCGAAAAGTTTACCCCATTTACGCGTCCTATCATTTTTCCCCATGTATCGGGATCAATGGCTCTGTAAAGAGCAAGACTTTCGATAGCCTCACTGATAAACGGGCTGGCTACCCGTTGCCGTTCTAAGCTGACTCCTGCCTTGTAATAGAGGTCGTACAAAGGGTTATAGTTCCATCTGAATTTACCGTTTGCCGTCCATACATCTGTCGTTTTCCAATCGTATATAGGATAGGCATTGTAAATATCATTTCCTATTTTTGAGGTCCAGATATACTTATGATACAGAATGTTCTTAGGAACTTGGAATATACATCGCCAGCGACTGAAACTTTCCTGTGTCCGTATGCCCACCAAGCAGCAAGTACGTGTAGCTTTTTTCTTTTTATGCAGCCATTGTGCGAAGTAAAGCTGAAAATCGTAGTCCCATGTGTCTGGTTTCAACTCGGGGAAATCTTTTATTGTCATAGCACCTTCAGGCATCTGGCGAACCCAGAGATCTTTCTTTTCTTCATCCCACGGACGCCAGAAAGACTGATACATTGATGTTGAGGTTGCGACACGAAACGGAAGGCAGATGCGATATACGTCAAGTAAATCCTTATTCTTTTCTAGAATGCTGTCTACAAAATCGATAGTCATTTTGTATTGGACCTCATAATCCATGTGGAATACACCTATTTTCCGCTTAAGATTATTGCGGCGGATATAGTCAATACATAAGTTCAGCAATACTCCACTGTCTTTGCCTCCAGAAAAAGACACATAGACATTATCAAATTCGTTGAATATTACTCGTAGACGCTCCTGGGTTAATTCGTAGACATTTTTTTGTTCCTGAACTGTCGCTTCCATTATGCCTTCTGCATTTTTATGTATAGTTTCCAACTCTTTGTTATTTCAAATCCTTTCTGCACGAACAAATCCTGATGAGGAGTTTGCACCACAGCCGATAAAGGCTGCGTGCTCTCTTCCTCGTCTGTAAGGACTGTATTTAGCAGTGTATCCAGAATATAGTCGTGGGTTTCTGCTTCAGCGTAGTAGTTGTTGATGATATGTTCGTTTTTACGCATTTCTAATGGAATAAATCCCATTACTTTTTGCTTCTCTATTGCAATATACCATACATAGTGTTCTCCGGTTTTAAACGGATATCCGTTGTTGTATTGCAGGACTTTCGGATTCATAACCAAAGGGCCTACCAGCCGGTATAGTTGTCTGTCGGTTCCTTGTAGTTTCAGTATCTGCATCATAAATTGCTTTTTCTTTTTCGTACCTAGCAAAGGTATTTAAAAAAGAGAACATTTACAATTTCTGGTCTGAGATCAGCCGGGCTATGCGGGTCTTGCTTTGAGCCCCTTTGGTGAGCAGATATACGTGTTTATATGCGTCACGGTTCAGTTCCGTAGGTGAACCGTTAATCAGAATAATGTTTCGGTCGTTTGCAAATTTTAGGATTCCGTTTACATTATTAGGATGTAGCTTTCCGATCTCATCCATCATGCAATGTAATTTGAAGTCCTTAAACTTCTGCGAAGCACTTTCTTTGAATACATTCAGCAGCATGATATTAATCATTGCTTTTACCAGGATATCTGTTCCTTCCGAACCCACATTCGACAACTTTTCGACAAAACCGGTGTCGTTGTTGTTTTCTATGATGCGGAAACGTAATTCAAACGAATCGTATAGACGGATCTTGTCATACCGGTAAGCATGCATTTCTTTGATGAAATCACGCAATAAAGCGATAGCTTCCTGTTTCACCAATTGTTCGTTTTCGCTGGAAAACAAGTTTGTGCCCGGAGTAAGGTCGTAAGCATGTTCATTGTAATATTTCTGTATGGCTCTCAAAGAATTTACCACTCGGTTGCTGCTTTCTTCTACCTTCATTTCAATACGTTGGATTACTCCTACGAAATTGCATGTCTGGAATCCTTTGTTTACCTTGCTTATCAGATCCTGTATATCACTTTCCGAGGCCGTAAGCATGGAAGTATCCATGCTGATACGTTTGAAGATGTCCGAATGCTCGTTGTTGATGCGACGCACGAATTCGTTGATTTTATTTTCTTCTACAAAGTCGTGTAATTCATCGGCAAAACGTATATATTCCCAATCTTCATTGAATTTCGTTTTGAACTTAAACGTATTGTCCTCGTCAAAATGTCCGGTAAAGAGATTAACTTCTTTGCGCAGGCGACTCTGAAGCTGCATGTACTGGTTTTCCATGCGTCCCAGTTCATCAATCAGTTCGATACATCCTTTTTGAACGGCTATTTCAGTTTCCGTACCATTTTCAGAACGGAAAATATCCTGATGAGGCTTGTACCAGTCGTATGCAGGAATTTTTTCGTACGCATCCAGGTTGCCGGATAAGCTGCGTACATTTTCCTCTGCTTCATGCAGTGATTTATTTAGTTTGTCTATTTCACTTTGCAGGGCTCCTGTTTCTTTATGTAAAGATTCTTTCTCGTTGTTTAATAAACGTTTTTGCTCGTCATATTCACGTTGCCATGTCGGAATATGGTCAATCAAATCGCGTTTATCCTTCTGATACTCGATGATGAGTGCAGCATGGTCTTTTATAAACAGAAGTTCCTGTTCGATATTCTGCAATTGTTCTGCAATGTTTTGCAGACGTTCTGTATCGGCTCCCTGTGTGTGGAGCTCCTTTTGCATGTCGTTTTCGTATTCAGCCTTTACAGAAGCTATCCGTTGCTGTTCCTCTTTATCTTCCTTGCGTATGTTGTCTGCCTGTGCACTTTTTTCGTTGTTCAGATTTTGCAACAGTTTGTTCCATTCTTGCTTTAAATTGTTCAGCTTGTCCGATTTCTCTTTGTTTAGATTATTCAGCTTGCTTTCTGTCTGTTGCAATTCATTATGAGCCTGCATTTTTTGCTCTTCCAGTTCGTGAAGTTTGCGGTTTCTTTCTGCTTCGGCCTTTTTCTTCCAGTTTTCCAGATCGAGCATATCCTGTTGATATTGTCGTTCCAGTTTTTCCAGTTCATATTCTTGTAGAGCGATGATATCTTTTTGCTCTTTTATTTTCGGCTGATATTTACTTTTCAGCGTTTCTTCCAGCTCTTCTTTTTCACTCTGCAATCGGATTGTTTCTGCTGCTATTTCTTCCAGACGACAAGTGCCGGCTTCTTTCTCTTTCTGATAATCATTGATGGATTTAATATGTCGGTTTATTCCAGCCAGATCAATTGAAATTCCGTAGAAGGACTCGCCTGCATCTTGCAATTGGGGTGACAAACCTGTCTGCCAGAGGATGGACTCATCGCAAAGCTTACCGATGTTTTCCTCCCATCCTGGTTTGTTATCCTTGAGCCATCCCTGTAATGTATTGCGGCTGTTTTGTAAAAACGTTTCCAGTTCGTCAACACGTGGCTTCAGCTGCTGCTGTTCCAGTTGCAGTCTGGTCAGTGCATCATCTTTTTCTTTTGTTCCGTGCTGCAATTCTTCTTCCCACTTCAGCGTAATCTCCTTGATGATGAGTTGTGCGTTGTTGATGCGGTTCTTTTTACTCATATGCATGCCGGTATACGACTGTATGCGATGCTTCAGTTCTTCTTGTTCTGTTTCGAAGAACATCTCTTTCCGGCAAAGCTGCATCTGATAATCAATAGCTGTCAGCACACTCTGTTTTTCACTCTTCTCAGGGTGAAGTTGCTGTGAGAGTTGTTCGTATTCCTGATATAATGCTTCGGTAGAAGCTTCGTGGCGAAGACGTCCTTCCTCAATGCGTGCATTATATGTGCTGTTCAACTCATCCAGTTGCTTGAGCTTTGCTTCATGAATTTTATTCCATTGTTCATCAAGGCTCTGTATAAGCGACTTATATTTTGTTGAGATCTCTGTATATTGGGAAGTGAGAATACGCTGTTCTTCCAGTAATCCGTCACGGCGGTTTTTCCATTCTTCTTTTCGTGAAGAACGCTCCATTACCTGCTCAATTTGTTGGCGAGCATAATCTTTCTCCTTCTTTTGTGCCTTTTGCAACTCATTGTTTAGTACAGCAAGTGTTTCCTGCAATTTGTCACAGCGATGGCGTGACTGCTCTTGCAGTTCTTGTCGGCGAGTAATCAGCTTGTTGCGCTCACTTTCCGCATGTTGTTTTTTTTCTTGCCATTGTGGAAGTGCTTCCTTAGCCTTGATAAAGGCAGAAACTAGTTCACGGCAACCTTGGGCCAGTGCTGTCTGCTGTTTCGAAACCTGTGCCGACAATAATGTTATTTCTTTAGCCTGCTTTTGTGTTTCGCGTTTTTGGAATTCTTCGATGTCACGTAGGCGGACTTCAAAATTTTTCAGATGCTCCTTGTAGTTATTCAGATCGACTGCAGTTTCATCTTCGTTGATGGATGAAATAATTGTCTTTTTGATGAATTCGGCATCTAGCTTAGAGTTAAGCAAGACATTTTGGATTGTACGAGGAATATTCTGATACTGCTTACTTTCCATAAGCGAATATTTCTTCATATCAGATGAAACGCCATTGCCATAAAGAATATTCCGGTATTCATCGAAAGTGTAAATAATACGTGAGTAGTCTACGTTCTGCAAATCAAGCTGCATACGTATCCGGTCGGCTCCGGTATAGGCAGTACGGGTTTCCGGATCGATAAAAAACTCTTTCCGGTAAGGAGAGTCAATAAAACGGTAGCTTACTCGGTTCATCGACTTGAAACTGAGGATACAGAAAGCCCCGTTCTCAGTAGCTACTTCATAGATGATATACGAATTGGCATAGGGGAAATAATATTCCGTATAGCTCTGTTTTTCAACTGGGATTCCCAACTTTTGTGTATCTGCATTGTAAAAAAAGAGGATAGAGCGAAGTACGGTACTTTTTCCTACTCCCTGTGTACCGATAAAGTGTACATTCCCATCCAAATAGATATCATCGGCATAAGGAATATTTGCACTATTTATAAATATAATTCTATTCAGGTTTCTCATCGTCTTGGCTGTCATCGTAAATGTTAATACTTTCAATCAGGCGTTCCAGATAATTCCAGGAACTCATTACTTTATATGTATTGTTCTTCTCGTTTTCCAGTTCCAGAAAAGAGTCACGGGTAAGCTGCCGTATCATATTATCGAGCACTTCTTTGCGTACATCTTTATCGGAGAAATGTTTACGTATCCCGTCCAGCTTGTTCTGCAACATGACGTTGATGTTGGCTTCCACCAATATCTGTTCCGGCTGAAAACGATAGCCCGGTCCGAAAGTTTCATCGTATGTTTTAAATAAGTCGAGAACATCAATCCAGTAATAGGCACGCAGAATCTTTTGTTCCAGTGTAACACGAGGTTCTGTACGAGAAAAATAAAAATATTCGTTTCCCCGCTCCAGTGTATAGCCTATCTGTGCAAAATAAATCGACAGAGCTTCGAAGTCATCGTCTATAATATCATATAAATCGCGTACGTCTTCATTTGTACTGTTTGAACTGATAAACAGACCTTTTTGCAAATAGTCGAAAATAGCCGCTGTATGATCGGGTATTCTTATTGTTAGTTCCATATAATCTATTGATTTTTTCTGATTGACTTTAGCATGTATTCCGAATGTTTACCGGAATGAACTAAAGTAAATATTTTTTTATTATGCGATCCTCCTTTATATCGGATAGATGCGAGCATATTCATAGTTTTTGTAAATACCAAATTCTTCACTGATACGGAACTGCGATTCGTATAGTGATACAATCTGGCAAAAGAGGGTAGTCCGTTCTTCCTCACTGACTTCCTGGCGGAATGGATAGCGCATCAGGAATGTGAACAGATCTTCTGGCTGTGCAGTGGCATCTTTCCACATTGCTTCAGTTTGTGCCTGAATATAGTTGCCGACCGTTTCTTCCAGACTTATTGTTTCCTGATACATTGACTGAGATGCCAGATCTTCATCGCTGAACGCACCAGCTTCGTTGCTTCGTATGGTTTCGCGATGCTGGAGGTTTTTCATTACTTTCAGAATGATCGGACGTGCCTCATCGGTATTCAAGTAATTTATGGAAAGTTTGAATGATGATGGTGCTGTTCCTTCCAAAAGAATGGAGTGTTCACGTTCCAGTACTTCGGCGAGATTACTTTTTGCACGCAGCTCAAACTGATCTTGCAAATATTTTACCCGGCGTATTTTTTCTACCAGTATCACTTGACTCTTAATCTGGTTCAGGTAATTGATGATATCCTGCTGTGCCCGGATAAGACTATGCGCCGAAAGCTGTAATTCCCGGCGAAGTTCCAGCAAAATCCGGTTCAGCTCATCATCAGTTGCTTGTTGGAAGAATTGTCGTTCTTCGTGCAATATCAGATTTTCCGTCGTATCAATCAGCTGCTGGATATTGATTCGTTTTTTATCGAGATTTTCCAGCTTGGCAATCTTTATCTGATAGGTAGGTTCATGTTTGAAAGCATTGTCGATGCTGGTCTGCAAATTCATGATATTACGTATCGTAGTACGAGCTATTTTCTGAAAAGTAATTTTGATATTTCTTACGTAACTAGCCTTACGCGTTGCGATACGTTCTTTGAGATAATAATCCATCAGTTCGTGAAGATACTCGATGTTTTCATCTATCACGGCTGTATTGATTTCTTCATTAGCTTCGAGTAAAAGTTCGAAAAAATCCATAAACCGTGCATCCAGCTCAACAAAGTTGCCGTTCTGATGAATTACTTCTTTTTCTATAAGTAGTTTCAGACGGTTTTCATCATCTTTCAGCAAAGCCAGTGCATCGGAGTATCTGAAGCTTAGTATTTTTCTTTTCTCGAACATTTCCGTCAGCAGCCCTCTTGCTGCGGCGACGGTGTTTATGATTTCGTGTATAGAACGGAATATGTACATAATATTATAAAAAATCCTCGCAAAGTTATAGCTTGGCGAGGATTTTTCCTAATTTTTTATGTTTTGTCTTAATTCCTTTATCTCTCTTCTAGGGTAGGGGAGCCCCGAAAGGAGCTTGTGTTTCTTCAATCCACCACTGGAAATTCAATTGTTTCGCTGGATTCATTCCAGTTGTCGATAGTGAAGTTTCCGGAACTCCCCCCTGCAAAAATATCTCCGATAACAATGTTTACTGTCAGACGTGTATTGGCAACCAATGTCGATTCTAGATTTTTCGACAGCGTGTGTACGCTACCATCTTTCAGCGTAATCAGGAGTGTAAGCAAGGGATTGGGGGCAGAGGGAAATACCATTACCATCGCATTACTCATTTCGGTATTATCGACAGAGCGTACCAGATCAAACTTGACAGTCTTTGTCTTATTTTCGGGTTCGGCTGTATAAAGATTGATTTTTTCAGCTATTCCACCGATAAGAACCTGCATATCTGTAATGTTGGAGTTGATGACAGCATTGTTTTTTGTTTTGACAATCACCTTGAGCCCTGCTACAACCCGTTCCATATTGGCTTCCAGATCCTCTTGTCCGATATTTACTTCTTTGTTGGTGTGTACCAGATCGTATACAGGAATGTACGTAGTATCTTTATTATATTGTCTCAATCCGAAATACAATTTAGATAAGTCTGAACCAATAGATAGCCCGGGTTCATCAATGGCTGGGGTTGTATGAATAGGTTCTTCATATTTGGGAGTTCCCCAATATACAATGTTATATTTGCCTACAGGTAGTGATAGTTCTCGGTTGTTATCTCCTACAATGTTTCCATCCTGAACATTGTAAAAACCATAGAAAACGCTTAGCGTATTGTTTACATAGTTCCCGAAATAAATAGAGCTTCCCTGAAGGCAAGGATAAGCTTCTACTATACCCGTGAGAGGACTTTGAGAATCGCTCACACGGGTATGTAGAGCGGGAGTAACAAGATTGGGGGTTGATTCAGTAGAGAGAGTATAACTGTCATCTCTACAAGCTGTCGTGATGAGTAAGAGTGTAAGTGCTCCTAAAGTGATTTTTTTCATATTAGTTTGTTTTTTTATAATAAACAACTAAATGTAGTAAATGTTTTCGTAAAAGTGAAATTTCGTAAGAAAAAAATGTGTATAGGGAAGAAAAAAGGCAATATGTTTCCAAAAACTTGTTGAAGAGCATATTTTACTTGGCTGAAGTCTTTCCAGATAATTCAGCAAAAACTCTCAATTTTTGTACAAATACTTTTGAAATATTGCTCAAAAAAATCGGGGAAGTTGTACAAATTTTAAAAAAATATCTCGATGTTTTGGAAAAGATTTGCCCAAGTTTTAGACATTATTCCGGCTTTTGTTGTTTTAGAGGCTTCTTAGTAACCAAAACAGGGTTCTTAATTAAAGAAAAACAAGGTACAGTGAAAAAGTTAAGTTTGTATCTTTGTCGGGAATTAGGTATGAAAAAGATTATGAAGAAGCGTACAAAAGGGATATTGAAAATAGCCGGTATATCTTTCGGCTCATTGATTGTTTTAATTCTGATAGCAATAACAGTTGCTATAAATTTTGTGTTTACTCCTTCCAGGTTAACCCCGGTAGTCTTGAAAACTGCTAATCAGGCACTGAATGCCAAGTTGGAGATGAAGAGTGTGGAACTGACTTTTTTCTCTACGTTTCCACGTTTCGGATTGAAGTTGGTCGATGGAAGTCTTGTCTCGAAAGTGTTCAGTGATACAGCATGGCAGAAAACAGATTCGTTGCTCTCATTTGGCAAATGCGTGGTTGTGGTAAATCCGATAGATTATTTGATAAATAAAAAAATAACTCTTAACTATCTGGGACTGGAAGATGCTTCGGTTTACGCTTATAAGAATAGGGAGGGCATTGCCAACTGGGATATTGTAGCTTCTGATACAACTGCTGTCGCTGATACTGCTTCTTCTGGCAAGACAGATTTGTCGGGAGGTATTGACATTCGTCGGGTATCGCTGAAGCGGGCAAATGTTATTTTTGATGACCGGGATACAAGAGTTTATGCCCGCCTGACCAATGCTGCGCTTAATCTGACAGCTTCTTTGCAGAAGGAACACTCAAAGTTGGCTATGCGTTTCAGCAATGATAATGTACTTTTCTGGCAGGACGGACAATTGCTAGTCAATAAGGTTGCGACGGACCTGAAGACTTCTCTTGATCTGGACCGTTCTACACGTACACTTACACTAAATGATGCCAACATTTCACTAAACGGTATAACCTTTGATGTGAAGGGAACTTTGAAGCGAGATACAGTTCGTCGTGCAATTAATTTGGATATTGCATATGCTCTGCATGCTCCTTCCTTGGAAACGGTATTCAATATGATTCCTGAGAGTGTTTTGAAGCGTGAAAGTATGGAGGCAAGAGGCAGTGTGAAAATGGAAGGTGATGTAAAAGGATGGTATGGAAAGCAGCAGATGCCTGCCGTTACGTTGAAGGTACAGATAGATAAAGCATCGGCTAAATATGATAAACTTCCTTATGGCATTGACAATTTTACGGCCGATTTTTATGCGTTTGTAGATTTAATGCGTAAACAGCCTTCGTATGCAGACTTGAAGATTTTTCATTTTCAGGGGGCTCATACAGATATACTGGCTGATGCGAAGATTATGAATCTGCTGGAAGATCCGGATATAACGTTTAATACAAAATCGAAAGTAGATCTGACTGCCTTGGCACAGGCTTTTCCTTTGCAGGAGGGGGTAACTATTGGTGGCGATCTGGAGGCTGATTTGCGGTTGAAATGTCGGCTGTCTTCCATTAAGAAGCAGGATTTGGGACGTATTCGTTTAGGTGGAAAATTGAAGATGACGAATTTGCAGCTGCGGGATGTTAATAAAGGATTTGAATTTACGAGTGATGCTTCGCTCAATTTCATCGGGAATGATAATCTGGCTGCACGTGCGGAAATCAATAAACTGGTCTTGCAGTCAAAGCTGGCTAATTCGAATGTGGAAAAACTGACTATGTCGGTTAAATCTACTAACCCCCAGGATACTACCCGTATTACAGACGTTGAATGTAAATTTACTTTGAATCGTCTGAAAGGGAATATGGGCGATTCGTTGGCGTTATTCTGTCAGAAAGCTGATGCTACAGTGCGTTTGCAACCTGGAAAAAAGAATCCTTCGATGCCTCAGGTTTCTCTTTCGCTGAGTGCTGATACTATGTTCTGCCGTGCCTGGAAAACAAAGATGGGGATGGATCGGGCAGGCTTTGCTGTGACCGCAGAAAAATTGCATGATTCACTCTGGATTCCGAAAGGCATCATTGGTTTCCGTCGTATGAGAATGTCGACTCCTGAATTTGCATTACCTATACGTATGAAAAAAACATCGGTGACGGTAGGTAACCGGATGATAACGCTGAAAAATGCAACTTGTCGGGTGGGACATTCCGATTTAACGGCAACCGGAGCCATATACGATTTGTATGGAACGATGAAGCATCATCGTCCGTTGCGGGGAAAACTGGAGATTTCTTCCCGTAACCTCGACTGTAATCAACTTATCAATTCATTGAATTTCCCGGAAGATACACTTCAGGCTGAAGTTGATACTACTGCTTCATCGTTGGAGTTGTTTGTAATTCCAAAGAATCTGGATTTTGAACTCCAGACTAACTTGAAAAGGGTGAAGTATGACAAGATGATATTCGAAGATGTGCGTGGAGCTGTGGATATCCGGAATCAGGCTGTTCATCTGAAAGGATTAAGTATGAGGGGGATGGATGCTCAGATGAATGCAACTTTGGTTTATCGTGCTCAGGAGAAGAAGCAGGGATATGCCGGATTCGACTTCAGGCTGCATAAAATCAATATAGCCAAGCTGGTTGAATTTGCTCCTTCACTGGATACAATTGTCCCGATGCTTCGTTCGTTCCAGGGAGTTGTTGATTTTGAAGCTGCTGCCGAGGCGGTACTTGATTCGAATCTGAATATCAAGATTCCGTCTTTACGTTCGGCTGTACATATTAAGGGCGACAGTCTAGTACTGATGGATGGAGAAACTTTTGCTGAAATATCGAAGATGTTGATGTTTAAGAACAAAGAGCGGAACATGTTCGACAGTATTTCGGTGAATATGACAATAAAGGACGGCAATGTGACAGTATATCCTTTTATTGTGCAGATAGACCGATATAAGGCGGCTGTGGGAGGAACTCAGGGACTTGACATGAACTTCGATTACCATATTTCTATTTTAAAGTCGCCTCTGCCTTTTAAGATGGGAGTGAATATTACGGGAAATCTGGATAAGATGAAGTTTAAACTGGGCAAGGCTAAATATAAGGATGCGGTAACTCCGGTAGAAATACGAAAAGTAGACAGTACACGTATCAATATGGGACGGCAAATCGTAAATGATTTCCGTCAGGTTATGAAGAGAAAACCTGAATAAGGTTTCTCTTCTTATACCATCTTGCGGAGAATGCGTGGAAACTGTATGGCAAAGATAAGTGTACAGCAGATGGCTGCCGTTGCATCAGAAATTCCTTCAGCGGCATATACTCCGGGCATCCCCATGAAACGGGGCAGGATAAGTGCCAGCGGTATGAGTAATATAACTTTGCGCAATAGAGCGATGAATACCGAAACTTTAGCTTGACCTAAAGCAACGAACATGTTCTGACACGCACGTTGTAATCCGAATATTGTCATTCCTCCGAGGAAAATCGGCATCACCTGGCGTACTGTTTCTATTAATGTTTCATCGTTCGTAAAGGCGGAAGCTACCAGTGAGGGGAATAGAATCATGAATGCAATCAATAGAAAATTGAATGAAAACATGATGATGACTACTATTTTGAAGCATTCCTTTACTCGTTCCCGGTTATGATGTCCGTAATTGTAGCTGACAATGGGAACAAATCCTTGCGCAAAACCTGTCAGTGGAACGCTTACAATGAGCATGGCACTTTGCATGATGGCTAGTGCACTGACATAGATATCTCCAAATTTTTCCAGACTGCTGTTCAAGACAAAGCCCACCAGGCTTTCTGTACTTGCCATGATAAATGGTGAAACTCCTAACGCCAGAATGGAGAGTATGATGCCTTTGTGCAGTTTCATGTAGCGGTATTCAAGTCTTAATGAGGCTTTTTTCGACGTGAGAAAGGAAATTACCCATATGGCACTACAGGCTTGTGACAGGATAGTGGCTAAGGCTGCTCCCTTTACTCCCATACCGAATGTAAAAATGAACAGAGGATCTAATCCGATATTCAGTATTGCTCCGATAAGGACAGAATACATGGCTATGGTGGGACGTCCTTGTGTATTGATGAATGTATTGAGCCCTACTGACAGTTCCACGAACAGAGTACCCAGCAAATATATCGAAAGATAATCAGTAGCATATCCGATTGTATTTTCCGATGCTCCGGTAAAGAGCAATATCGGCTCCATAAACAAGTAAGTGGTAGCGGAAGTCAGTATGGTAAATATGAGCAGCAGGATGAATCCGTTGCCTAAAATCTGTCCGGCACGCTCCCGGTTTCCTTGTCCCAGGGCAATGGCAGCAAGTGGACTTCCTCCTGCTCCGACAATAGCAGAGAAAGAAGATATCAGTATTATGACAGCACTTGTTACTCCGATTCCAGCTAAAGCATCGGTTCCGATGCCAGGTATGTGACCGATATAAATACGATCGACAATATTGTATAACAGGTTTACCAGCTGAGCTGCAACCGCCGGAAGTGACATCTTAAATATAAGAGGTAACATACGGTCGGTTCCTAATCTTTCTTCATATGCATTTCCCATCTTTGCCTTCTTTTAAAAATCGCGCAAAGGTAGTTATTTTTTTATTAATAAGCTGCTATACCCGCTTGAATGAAACTGAAGAAAGCTTTCAGTTGTAATCAGGGTTTATTAGTAGTCTGACTTTGAGATTTAACGGCTGGTTTTATTTTTTTCTTTCCTAATTTTTTAGCTTTTTCCCATGCAGCTTTTCGAGCTTCATATTGTTCTCGCTGCCGTTCCAGATAATTATCTGCCATAATGAAATGTGATTATCAGTTTATTTAATTCCAATTTAATTCATCCTGTATCCGGCGGAGTGCAGCGTTGTAATCCTCTACCAGTTCTTTCATAACTTCGCTGACAGGTTGCAGATGCTTAATCATTGATGCCGCCTGACCGATCTCCAGTTCTCCCTCGAATAAATCTCCTTCGAAAATACCTAGTTTGGCACGTCCGCGTCCTAACAGCTCACGCAGTTCATCGACGGAAGCTCCGCGTTTTTCAGCTTCTTCGATGTGTTTGTAGAAATCATTTTTCACTAGTCGGGTAGGAGAAAGCTGTTTTAACGTAAGCATTGTATCTCCCTCATTCAGTCGCAGACAGCGGTCTTTGAACGCGAAACTGGCAGAACTTTCTTCAGTCAACGCAAAACGTGTGCCTATCTGTACTCCATCGGCTCCTAGACTTCTTGCGGCCAGAATACCTTCACCGGTAGCTATTCCCCCAGCTGCAATTAGTGGGAGTGTACAACTTTTCCTGACTGCCGGGATAAGACACAGGGTTGTAGTTTCTTCTTTTCCGTTATGTCCTCCTGCTTCGAACCCTTCGGCTACAATAGCGTCTACTCCAGCCTCTTCACATTTTGCAGCGAAGCGTGTGGAAGATACTACATGAGCTACGATAATCCCTTTGTTGTGCAGCCATTCGGTCCATATCTTCGGATTTCCGGCGGAGGTGAAGACAATCTTCACTTCTTCTTCGGCTATAATTTGCATCAGGGTTTCTATTTCCGGATACATCAATGGAACGTTTACTCCGAACGGTTTGTCGGTGGCTGCTTTACATTTGCGTATATGCTCGCGTAAGGTTTCAGGATGCATAGAGCCTGCTCCTAACAGTCCCAGTCCTCCTGCATTACTTACTGCCGATGCCAGTCGCCAGCCGCTGCACCATACCATTCCACCTTGAATGATGGGATATTTTATTCCGAAAAGATGACATATTCTGTTCATAGTCTGTTCTGCTTTTTGCAAAGATATGATTTTCTGAGCTTTTCTCAAAGTTCCTTCTTCTGGCTTGTAGCCTTAAATACCGGACGAGGTTGCTGAGTTTCTGTTTCAAATCCGAACCAGTAGTTGAGCGGTTCGTTCTCACTGGCGGGAAGCAGACATAGCTTCAGATGATCGTGATATTCTCCATATACGATATTCCAGCTGTCAGGAGGTGTGACATGCTTGGTACGGATACGGGCTGCCGGCTGTTTCTTGAGTGACATTCCTGCTTCTATCCATGCCAAAGTTGCTGCCGTTTCATAAGAAGGGTAGGATTGCTTGCAAAACTCATACAGAATGATTCCCCTACGTTCCTGACTCATGGGCTGGTCGGCTACTCCAAGTGCAATCAGATGTTCGAGAAAGCGATGCAGAAAGTCTGGCTGTTCTACAATTAGCCGTCGTGTGATGTGCTGCCATACGGGGGTATTGTAGAATCCGTCAAGCAAGCGTGACAACAAGTGTGCCGTTTGTAACTCTTCCGGACTGATCTCTCTGGTTTCCAATACCTCATAAGGAGGAAATGGAGAATATTTGATGCCTAGTTCGGCAGCTCTGCGTCTCATTTCTGTGCCTGGCAGTAACTTTAATGATTCGAGCTGTATTTCTCCTGCACGGTAAGAAGCTAATGTACGTACATCTTCGAATATTTCTTCCAGACGGTAAAGAGGAAGTCCGGCTATCAGATCGGCATGTGTTTCCATATTGCTCAATGAACAGAGGAATTTCAATCCTTCTAGAGCATCGGACAATTTGCCCATACGTCGGCTGGTTGTCAGAACTTCTTCACGAAGACTCTGTATGCCGGCTTCCAGATGAAGCAAGTTGTCGGGCATATGCGTCAGTTCTTCTTTCAGCTCGTCGGACAGTAGAGCCGGATGTATTTCCAAATGGAAGCGGATATCTGGAAATTCTTGGAACAGACTGAGCAATGCCTTTGCATGTCGGTTGTTGTAGTTGAAAGTACGGTCTAGTACACGTATGCTGCGAATGCCATGCTGGTGGATGAGGCTGATGCGTTCCCGGATTGTTTCCAACGGAAGGGTGCGGACAGGCTTTTCTCCTCCACTTACGCAAAACGCACAGGTATTGAAACATCCGCGTGTCGTTTCCAGTTGTACGAAGGGTTTGCTCCAGTTGAAAAAAGGACTGGTTTCGGGAGGAACCAGCTGATCGAAATCGAGTACGCGGGCTATACCGTTGTCATGGTATGTATCATCTTTAGCGTCTATGTAGCATAATCCGGTGATGTCCTTCCAGGCATCAGGTTGGTTCCAGCATGTCAGCCACTGGCTTACCACTTCTTCTCCTTCTCCTCTGAAAACACAATCGACGAATGTATTACGTCTTAGGAAAGTTTGGTTTTCTCCTAGAAATTCCGGACCTCCCAAAGCAATGCAACAGTCGGGCAATAATGCTTTGGCGCGTGAGAGCACATGGAGCAGTATTTCATGGTTGAAAAGCCAGCAGGTAGCAGCAATAATATCTGGTTTACGGCGATATATTTCTCCGGCAATCATTCCCGGATTCTCGTTGATGGTTGCAGATACAATATCCCATTCTATCGATTTATTATCAGCAATCTGTGCCTGTAGCGCAGGTAATGCCAGAGAAGAATGTGCATAGGAACTGTTTAAGTCGAGCCAGACTATCTTCATAGAATAAAATAATGAATGTATAAAAGAAATGTCATCCTAAACGTCTTCTATATAGACAGAAACGCTCAGGATGACATTAATTATAGTAATAAAATATTGATTACAGCAGGTACTGTGAGCTAATAGATTCGTTAGTCATCACGCGGCGGATTGTTTCAGCAAACATATCAGCGATAGAAAGCTGTTTAACCTTAGCACAACGGTTTGAATAAGGAATACTATCAGTAAATACAATTTCTTCCAGTTGTGAATTCTGAACACGTTCAGAAGCTGGGCCTGACATTACGCAGTGAGAAGCAATAGCACGAACTGAAGTTGCACCGGCTTCTTTCATGATATCAGCTGCTTTAGTAATAGTACCGGCAGTATCTACCATATCGTCAATCAGGATAACGTTTTTATCTTTAACGTCACCGATGATTTGCATAGAAGCAACTACGTTTGCTTTTTCACGTGTCTTATGGCACAATACCAAAGGTACATCCAAATATTTAGCATAAGTGCTGGCACGTTTAGAACCACCAACGTCAGGAGTTGCAATGACAAGGTTTTCCAGATTCAAAGACTGGATGTAAGGAGCAAAAATAGTAGAACCATAAAGGTGGTCTACCGGAATGTCAAAGAATCCCTGAATCTGATCTGCGTGCAAATCCATTGTTATCAGACGGTCAATACCGGCAACGCTCAATAAATTAGCTACCAGTTTTGCACCGATAGATACACGTGGTTTGTCTTTGCGGTCCTGACGTGCCCATCCGAAATACGGAATTACGGCAATGATACTTTTAGCTGAAGCACGTTTTGCTGCATCAATCATCAGCAAAAGCTCCATTAAGTTGTCTGAATTCGGGAAAGTTGACTGTACGAGGAATACGTGCTGTCCGCGAATAGATTCTTCGTAAGATACTGCAAATTCGCCGTCGGCGAAATGAGTAATGTTCATGTTACCCAGTGGGCATCCTAAACTGTTACAGATTTTTTCTGCAAGGTATCTCGAGTTTGTACCCGAGAACACTTTGAATGATGATGTTTCGCTCATTGTAATATTTTGATATATTGCCTAATATTTTTGGTGCAAAGTTACGGCATTTCTCCAAGCATGGCAAATGAAATGAAAAAACTTTAATCAGCAAGTCGTTTCAATTTTCTGAAATGCTCAATAAGATTCTGATAATTATAATCGTGGTCAAGGTCGAATTTATTCCAAAGTCCACCTAAAATAGCAGCTCCTCCAAAGCCATAATCTTTTACTTGCAGGATATTGTCTTCATCGATGCCTCCAAGTGCTATGACGCGTTTGTCAATTATACCATCTTTAGCTGCCTGACGGATTTGTTCCGGTGTATATTCTGCTGCATATCCCTGTTTTGAAATGCTGTCGAATACAGGGCTGAGAAAGACATAATCGAAGTTGTTTTTCTTTTCTTTTACTTCTTCCAATGAATGGCAGGAGGTACTTATTTGCCCAGTGTAATTATCGGGAGCAATAGGGTTGCGATGATTCAGGTGAATACCTTTGAGATTATATTCTTCTTTCAAATAGAAATGTCCATGTACTACGATACGCTTCCGGTATTTTTCCGGGATAAGAGTAAGCAGACGTTCTGCATAAACCGGAGCTGTGTCGGGTTTGCGCAGATGAAGATAATCTAATCCTTCGTCGAAGAGTGTAGTTATAATTTTATCTTCTTCTACGAAATATGTGGGTCTGGTTATCAATATAAGTTTCATGTGACAACGTAATTGTGGCACAAAGGTAGTAACATGTTTGTAATATTCCTAATTGTTTAGAGCAAAATCGTGTGCGTAACCATTGTTTTGAGGTCGATGTGCCACAATTTGTCATTTAAAACTTCGCCATATCCTGAAATTATCTTTAAAACCTCGTTGGCTTGTGTGCAGCCGACTAAGCCGGGAGTGACTCCTAATACCCCTTTAGGAGGAGCAGGCATGGACAGCATTTCTTCCTCGTCGGGGAAGAGGTCGCGGTAGTTTTTTCCTCCCTGGTAGTTAAAAACGGATACTTGACCGTCGAAGGCACGGATAGCACCATATACATATACCTTATTTAATAATAAGCATGTGTCGTTTATAAGGTAACGCGTTTGGAAATTGTCGCATCCGTCAACTACAATATCGTATCTGCTGATTATTTCTTGAGCATTTTCTTTAGTAAGACGAGTAGGATAGGCCTCAATGCAAATATTGCTGTTCAGTTTCTGCAAGCGTTTTTTTGCGCAAAGTGCTTTGGGCTTTCCTACCTCGGTTTCATTGTAGAGAATTTGGCGCTGTAAGTTTGTTTCACTTACCTTATCATCATCTACTAGTCCGATGGTTCCTACTCCTGCACCGCAAAGGTATATAGCAATAGGTGAGCCCAGACCACCTACACCTACTATCAGGACTTTCGCTTGTCGGAGCAATGTCTGTCCTTTTTCTCCAATCTCGTCGAGTTGAATCTGGCGATTATATCTCTCTTTTTCTTTTTCTGTCAGTTGCATGGGGATATTATGAAAAGAAATTGTCTGAAAAGATGAAATGTATTTGGGGAATTTTGTATGTATAAATAAAGTTTTCCGGAAGGATATCATTACTTTTTCGGAAAATCAGATGTGTTTCTGAAAAGGTATTGATATTCTCCGGAATATGTTATTTTTTGTTTTTACTTCTGTACGGCAGAGGTGTGAAGCTGTTTTGACATGTGGTCGAATGAAGCATCCCAATCTTTCCATACGGGTTCACGTCCGATGGCTTTTAATGCTTTTTCTACTTCTACCGCTGTACGCTCATCGCTTACATGGAACTGTTCCAGCGCTTGTGGGTAAGTATAGTAACCTCCCGGTTCTGTCTTACTCTCGGCACTCATCGTTGTTACTCCAAGTGTAGCCATGTGATCACGGATATTAGCTGGCTCACGGGTAGAGTAAGATATATCTACGTCATGATCGAATATACGCATGGCAAATGTCACCTGAGCCAGCTCTTTGTCGCTCATGATTACGTTCGGTTGGAAACCTTCGTTTTCAGCCGGGCGCATGCGTGGGAAGTTTACGCTGTATTTGGTTTTCCAATAATGTTTTTGCAGGTAGCGCAGGTGATAAGCCATCATTGTTACATCTGTACGCCAGTCTTCCAAGCCGATCAGAACTCCCATACCGATAGAATGAACGCCAGCCTGTCCCATACGGTCGAAACCATTTACACGCCATTCGAATTTCGATTTCATGCCACGCGGATGATAAATATTATAGCGTGCCTTATTATATGTTTCCTGGAAACAGATCACTCCGTTCAGACCGTGGTTTACCAATTCGGCATACTCTTCTGTCTTAAGTGGCATTACCTCTATCTTCAGATTCGAGAAATATGGTTTTGCCAAATCAAGTGCTTTAGCTATATAAGGAACTCCGGCCTTGGCAGGATTTTCTCCTGTTACAATCAACAGATTTTCGAATGGACCAAGTTTTTTGATTGCCCGGTATTCGTTTTCTATTTCTTCCGGAGTAAGAATGGTACGTGCCATCGGATTACTGATATGAAATCCGCAGTACACGCATGAGTTCGTACATGAATTGGTAATATACAGAGGAATAAACATTGAAATAGTTTTGCCGAATCGCTCTTCTGTGTATTTGCGACTCAGGCGTGCCATTGGTTCGAGAAATTTCTCGGCGGCGGGTGAAATCAGTGCCATAAAGTCGTCTACGTCGCAATGTGATTTTCCTAATGCGCGCAACACATCGGCTTCAGTCTTTGAGTAGATGGCTTTGGTTGTTTCTTCCCAATTTATTTTTTCTAATTCGTCACTAAACATGATATTTATGGATAGTTTTCAAATTCTTTTATGTATTTCCGCCACTCTGGATAAACGACGGAAATACATGATTGATAGGTTATTATTTCAAGTTTGAAAGATCGCGTGACAACTTCATTGCACAGAAGTTTGGTCCGCACATTGTACAGTATTCGCCGTCAGTATGGCGACCTTCGTTAAAGTATTCCAGTGCACGATCCGGATCGAGACTCAGGTGGAACTGGTCGCGCCAGCGGAATTCGTAGCGGGCCTTGCTTAAGGCATTATCTCGTATTTGTGCACCCGGATGACCTTTGGCAAGGTCGGCTGCATGTGCCGCTATTTTGTAAGTGATAACTCCTGTACGTACATCTTCACGGTTAGGCAATCCCAGATGTTCTTTCGGAGTAACGTAGCACAACATGGCTGTACCCAACCAGCCGATTTGAGCGGCTCCGATAGCAGAGGTGATGTGGTCGTATCCCGGAGCGATATCAGTTACCAATGGACCGAGTGTATAGAACGGCGCATTGTGACAGTGGCTGATCTGGCGTTCCATGTTTTCCTTGATTTTGTGCAAAGGTACGTGTCCCGGACCTTCAATAAATGCCTGTACATTCTTAGCCCATGCGCGTACAACCAGTTCGCCCATTGTGTCGAGTTCTGCAAACTGTGCTTCGTCGTTTGCGTCGGCAATACATCCCGGACGCAGACCGTCACCCAATGATACAGCAACGTCGTATTGAGCAAGTATATCACAAATATCGTCAAAATGTTCGTAAAGGAATGACTCCTGGTCGTGTACCAGACACCATTTGCTCATGATACTACCTCCGCGTGATACAATACCACACAGACGTTTGTCAGCAAGATGAACATTGTGGCGGCGTATTCCGGCATGGATAGTGAAATAGTCTACTCCTTGTTCACATTGTTCAATTAGTGTATCACGGTAAATCTCCCAAGTCAAGTCTTCTACTTTACCGTTAACCTTTTCCAAAGCCTGATAGATAGGCACTGTACCTACCGGAACCGGACAGTTGCGTACAATCCATTCACGAGTTTCATGTATGTTGTCGCCGGTAGAGAGGTCCATCAGTGTATCACCTCCCCATTTGCAGCTCCATACAGCTTTGTCTACTTCTTCATCAATGCTGGAAGTTGTAGCTGAGTTGCCGATGTTGGTATTGATTTTTACCAGGAAGTTACGTCCGATGATCATTGGCTCCGATTCCGGATGATTGATGTTTGCCGGCAATACAGCACGTCCGGCCGCAATCTCATCACGAACGAATTCAGGAGTGATATACGTATCAATACCCAACTCTTTACAGTTCATGTTCTCTCGGATAGCTACATATTCCATTTCCGGAGTAACAATACCTTGTTTGGCATAATACATCTGTGTACAGCATTTTCCGGCTTTGGCACGGTAAGGCAAGGCAATATGTTCGAAACGCAGATGGTCGAGCGAATGATCGTCGCGTCGCATCTTACCGTATTCTGAAGTGATAGAAGGCAGCTGTTCTACATCGCCACGCTCTACAATCCAGCTTTCGCGCATACGGGGAAGTCCCTTCTTAAGATCGATTTTAATATTGAGATCACTGAAAGGTCCACTTGTATCATAAACATAAACAGGGGCATTAGGAGTCATGACCTTTTCTCCATTGACAATAGTGACAGTTGGAGTAAGATTCACTTTTTGCATCCCTACTTTTATGAAAGGAAAAAGTGTTCCTTGCATATAAGCTTTTTCGGCATGTGCATATGCCTTTTTATCTTTTTCTTTATCCATGAACGTGTAGTTATTCGTTTAAAAATGCAGTTAACGGAGAAGAAGCTGATGCTACTAAGTTTTCAGCTTGGATACCCAGACCTGCTTCGTAAGCACGTCTTCCGGCGATGACAGCCTCCTTGAAGGCTTTAGCCATTTCTACAGGATTTCCTGCTACGGCGATAGCTGTATTTACCAGACAAGCAGCAGCACCCATTTCCATAGCTTCAGCAGCATGACTTGGAGCGCCGATTCCAGCATCGACAACAACGGGTACATTACTTTGTTCGATAATGATACGCAGGAAGTCGCGTGTCTGCAATCCCTTGTTTGTTCCGATAGGAGCAGCGAGTGGCATGACAGTTGCCGCACCGGCCTCTTCCAGGCGTTTACATAGAGTCGGATCAGCTTGGCAATAAGGCAATACAACGAATCCCAGTTTAACCAATTCTTCTGTAGCCTTCAGGGTTTCAGTTGAATCTGGCAACAGATAACGTGGGTCTGGGTGTATTTCCAGTTTCAGCCAGTTAGTTCCAAAAGCCTCACGTGCCATTTGTGCAGCAAATACGGCTTCTTCGGCAGTACGTACTCCTGATGTATTAGGTAATAGCTGGATGTGCGGATGAATAATATGACGTAACATGTCGTCTTCCTTATTGTCAAGTTCGATACGTTTCATGGCTACGGTTACCATTTCAGTATCTGATGCCAGGATGGCATCTTCCATGAGCTGGTTTGAATTGAATTTGCCGGTTCCCAGAAACAGTCTGGAGTTAAATTCTTTTCCGGCAATGATAAGTTTTTCCATTGTATATTTTGTTTTTGAGTTTTTTGTAATCCTTTTCTTTGATTAAAGCTGTTTGGAGTTCTGAATAGCTTCTAATATGCGGTGCGTTTCGACTACCGGATTCTCTGCCCGAAGAATTGTTCCGCTCAGCGCAATACCTGTAACTCCAGTTTGCATGATTGAGGGAATATCATCGTAGGTAATTCCTCCAATGGCTACAATGGGCAAATTGATTCCGGCTGTCTTCATCTGCGATACGATTGCTTTATACCCTTCCAGTCCAAGAATCGGACTTAAATTCTTCTTGGTCGTGGTAAAGCGGAACGGACCGCAGCCGATATAATCTGCTCCTGCCTGATAATGCATCTGTACATCCTCGAAGGTGTTGGCCGTTCCTCCGATAATAAAATCTTTACCTAGAATCTGACGTGCTTCGGCTATGGGCATATCTTTTTTCCCTAAATGAACTCCGTCGGCATGCAGTTCTTTTACTAATTCTACATGATCGTCGATGATGAAGGTCGCACCATATTCCCGGCATAAAGCTTGTATACGGATAGCTTCCGGACGGATTTCATCGGGAGTTGCGTCTTTCATGCGCAGCTGAATCCAACGGCAACCTCCTTCAAGTGCCATACGTGCCGAATCATAATAAGAATATTGGTCTGTAAAATGTGTGATGAATTGCAGTTCCATTTCTTTATCCTCCGCATGCAGCTTTTATGATAACCAGACTATCTCCGTTTTGTATTTCTTGTTCTGCCCATTGACTACGGGGAATCATGCGGTTGTTCAATGCTATGGCTACTCCTTGTGGAGGTAAATCCAGTTGTGCCGCTAAAGCAGAGATGGTATTTCCTGTGGTAAGTTCTACCTCTTTGTTGTTGACTTGTACTTTCATGATAATGATATTTTTAGTGAAAGTAATAACAAAGAGCTGTCCCGAGAATCGGAGAAGATATATGATGGATACGAATAACAATCCCTTCGGCGGTACTAACCGCATCAGGTGCTTAGGGTATGATCTCAGCCCGTCTGGAGGGCACCCCTTTGTTTTTACTTGTGGGCAAAGATACACTTTTTGCTGTATATCTTGATAATTTTCACTTTGTTTTTCTTTTATTTTTTCGGGTGTCACCTATAAAGTGATAATTTATCGGGTAGAAAAAGAAAGTTTCTTTATCTGTAATTGAGGTTATATTTCCAGTAAATAGGTTATGAACTAATTGGGGAAGAACTTTTATTTTTGCATCGTAATAAAAATGTTTGAATTATGTATATTGAAAAAATTGATTCTCCTGCCGATGTAAAGATATTGTCGGTTGAACAAATGGAAATATTGGCCGGCGAGATACGTCAGGCTTTACTGCATAAATTAAGTGAGCATGGTGGACATATCGGGCCCAATTTAGGAATGGTAGAGGCTACTATTGCCCTGCATTATGTATTTAGTTCACCACACGATAAGATTGTTTATGATGTGTCGCACCAAAGTTATACCCATAAAATTCTGACTGGTAGAAAAGATGCCTTTTTGAATGCAGCAGATTACGATAAGGTATCCGGTTATACCAATCCACAGGAAAGTGAACACGATTTTTTTACTATCGGACATACTTCGACTTCTGTCAGTCTGGCTTGCGGACTGGTAAAGGCACGCGACTTGAAGGGAGGTAATGAAAATATTATTGCAGTGATTGGCGATGGCTCTTTGAGTGGAGGAGAGGCCTATGAAGGTTTGAGTAATGCCGGTGAGAATGGAACCAATATGATTATTGTAGTCAATGACAACGAGATGTCTATTGCCGAAAATCATGGCGGATTGTACCAGAACTTGCGTTTGCTGCGTGAAACAGAAGGTAAGGCATCTTGCAATTTTTTCCGCTCATTGGGTCTTGACTATTTATATGTGAAGGACGGAAATGATATTGCTTCGCTCATTACGGCATTTAGTAGCGTAAAGGATATGCCTCGTCCGGTAGTCGTTCATATTCATACCTTGAAAGGTAAGGGTTATCTGCCGGCAGAAACCCACAAGGAACAATGGCACTGGGGAATGCCTTTCGACTTGAAAACAGGTAATCCTAAGTACGATTTCTCAGGTGAAGAAGATTATTCCGAACTGACTGGAGAATTCCTTCTGGAAGAAATGAAGAAAGACCGTAGCATTGTTGCCATAACTTCAGGAACCCCTTCTGTCATGGGTTTCAATCCTGATCGCCGTATGCAGGCAGGAAAGCAGTTTGTTGATGTTGGTATAGCCGAAGAACATGCCGTAGCATTGGCGTCAGGAATTGCTGCAGGTGGTGGAAAGCCTGTATATGGAGTTTATAGCTCATTTATACAACGTTCTTACGATCAGTTGTCTCAAGACCTATGTATCAATAACAATCCGGCTACGATTGTTGTCTTTATGGGAACAATAGCTGGTATGAACGATGAAACTCATCTCGGTTTCTTCGACATCCCGTTGATATGCAATATTCCTAATATGGTTTATCTGGCTCCTACTTGTAAAGAGGAGTACTTCGCTATGTTGAAATGGTCTATTCATCAGCATGAGCATCCAGTTACTATTCGTGTGCCGGGTGCTTCTGTTGTATCTGGTAACCACGAATTTGATACAGATTATAGCGACTTGAATCGCTATAAGTTAGTACAAAAAGGAGAAAAGGTAGCAATCCTTGGTTTAGGAGCCTTTTATGGATTAGGAGAGTCGGTTGCAAAGCTTTTGAAAGAGGAATGTGGAGTAGAAGCTACCTTGATAAACCCTCGCTATATTACAGGACTGGATGTTGAGATGCTGGAAGAATTGAAACGCTCACATTCATTAGTCGTGACATTGGAAGACGGTGAGCTGGATGGAGGTTTTGGTGAAAAGATTGCCCGTTTTTATGGAAGTTCGGATGTGAAGGTCTTGAATTACGGAGTACGTAAAGAATTTGCCGACCGTTATATCACAGAAGAATTATTGAAAGCAAACAGACTGACAGATGTGCAGATTGTGGAAGATATACGTAAATATTGGTAATCAGATCAGATTATAAACAGAAAAGACTATAGCAGGACACTGTATAATGCTGCTATAGTCTTTTTTTATAAAGTGCTTACGCGTTATTATTTGTTTCGTGTAACTGTATAAATCACTTTACCGTCTTTATTGATCATATGCAGGTTAAGTACCTTCTTGTCGGCTGTTATCAGAGAAAATCCAGTTTCACTGCTACAGAATTTTGTTCCGTCAACAGGCTTTACGTCGCGGCTGAGTGAACCGGAGGTATTTACTACATAGTCGATGTTGCTGCCGGCCTTGCGTACGTGCTGGAAATTATGAATGTGTCCACATAAATACATGTCTACATTTTTATGTTTGCGCAGAATTGTATCCAGACGTTTTTGCAAGTCGGTACGTTCTGATTCACTCTTGTCTGTATCTGCATAGATGGGATGATGTCCGATTACCAGTACCCAGTCTTCTTTTGCTGTAGTGAGTACAGAGTCGAGCCATGCCAGTTGTTTATCCATGTTTTGTTTGCATGCGTCAGGATATTTTTCTGTATCCTTTCTGTATTTGTCGAGCAGTGGCGCTGTATCAATCATGACCATGCGAACTGTTACTCCGTCATTTTCTTCTACACGTGTATAGTAGCGGTCGGGCATTCTCCAGCGTGCACTTACATTGCTATAGTCGATAACCGCCTGTGTATTGCCACGATATTCGTGGTTTCCCAAAACAGGATACCAGGGAATCATCAAATCGGGGTGACTATAGATCAGCTCATAATTGGTCATCCACAAAGGATCTGTTGTGCTGCGTACACCTTCGAAATGGTGAACATCTCCAGCAGCTACTACAAATTCGATGTCTACATTCTCAGCCATTTTACCCATCAGTTCAGCGATTGGCTTCTGGTCATAATAGCCATTTCGTCCCAGGTCATTTGCTAAGATAAAATTGATAGGTTTTTCTAGTTTTGTCCATTCGGTTGTGTTCTGGGCAAATCCGCTTATTGCGGCCAATGCAACACATAGTGTGATAAATGTTTTTTTAATTGAAATCATAATAGTTTGTTTTTTTGTTCAGTGCAAAGTTCGATACTGAATCTGAAAAAAATATGAATTTTCTAATGAGATAAATTATTTTTTTGAAAAAGAAAAGGTTCGAAACCAGTGTGCAGTGTCCGAACCTTTCTTTGACAAAGTTTTTAGAAATTAGAAATGTTTATTTAGTTCCATAGGCACCGAAACGAGCTTCTACTTTTGGAGAAGTATAGGTTTGTCCGTTTACCTGCAATCCTTCGGTACCGAAGTAAGGAGCCATTTTGGTATCTGTTCCGTCATAAGCACCTGCCAGAACCGGAGATCCTGCCTGTACGTGGAAATCCCATGCGTCCTGATAGATGTAATCTGTCAAAGCTACGTCGTTGATTGGGAAGTTGACAAATTTCGGATCGTTGGCAGCACAGTCTGATGCTGTTTTTGTGATGATACTGTTTGCGTCTACTACGCCTTCGTAATAGTTTTTGTGTGCATAAGCATATCCTTCCCATGAATATGCTACGCCTGATTCATCTTCAAAGACAACATTACTTTTCTGATTACCAGAAGCATAATAGTTGTAATCAATAACAGATTCGCTGCAATATCCTTCATCCGGATTGTTTGGAAGATCGTAGCTAGGAGTCATGGCTCTGAACTTACAGTTTACCATCAGGTTGTTGAATACGTTTGCAAAAGCATTTTTTTCTACATAAACACATCCGCCTTTTTCTCCGTCACGACGCCATCCGGCATTGATGATTGTATTGTTGTATGCCTGTATTTTTGCCATTCCACGATCTTCACTCTGGCCTGAGCTAGATAATTTCAAACCGTTGGTATTCGGGCTGAACATTACATTGCCTGCTACATCGACTACACAGCCTGCTTTTACATTTACTGCTTCAGCTCCGTCATATCCGTTGGCAGCAAAAATGTTGTTGGCAATAATGGCATTTCCTCCCATCAGGTAGATACCGTCTGACCATCCGTTACGCAAAACAGAGTTTGTGATAACATAGCGGCCGTTGATGTTATTGGTTGTAATTTGTGGATAAGCATCATCACCGGCAGTATAGATACCAGCACTAGCAGCAGGAGAACCTTCAATAACCTGACCACCTGTATATTCGATGATAGTATGATCGATCAGCATTTCTCCACAGGTAGAAGTTGCAACAATACCTCCCCACAGACCTGCCAAAGCATTTTCTTCAGTACGTTCATCTTCAGGAACAGAGAATAAAACAGGGTTTTCGGCTGTACCTTCACAATACAAATTTCCTTTTACTGTAAATTCGATTGGGGCATGGTTGGCTCCTACACCAGCAGTGCTTACAATAACCCTTGCACCAGCTTTAATAATCAGAGTTTTGCCTTCAGGAACAGTGTAATGGTTAGTCAGATTAGCTATTGTATCACCAGGCCATATGATGACGTCTTCGTTTGTTTCATCACCACCATCGTTGCCTCCAGGATTTTCAGTATTGTTCTCGTTTTGAATAGTTTCATCTTCAGAGCAAGCAGCCATAAAAGATAATGCTACTAAGGCTGTACCAGCCAGCAAATAATTTTTTAGTTTCATCTTGTAAAAAATTTGTTATTAGTGTCTAATTTATAATTGATTATAGTTTGTATCTGATTCCCAGCATGAATGACTGTCCGTGCCATTCCTTGCGTTCAATTACATTTCCGTCTTTGCGTTCAGAATTTACACTTTCCGTATGAGGACCATTCTGTATAAATCTCAGCAACGGAGTATCCAGCAGATTGGATGCTTTAGCAAAAATACTGATACCGTTTTTAAAGCTTTTTTCAACAGAAGCATCCAGTTGCATGTAGCCGTCTTCCCAGATATCATCATTATACCAGTTGGAAATATCACTCAGACGTTTTCCGGTATAGCTTCCGGCGAGCTGGCCTTCCCAGCCATATTTGGTACTCTTGAAGAGTAATGATAAATTGGCTACATGAGCTGCCTGTCCGAATAGCGGACGTGTCTGTGATACACTCTTCACATCATTGCCTTCCATGATACGCTTGTCGGTAGTAATAGAAGAATGAGTATAGGTATAGTTGGCTTTGATTCCGAACCAGTTGAAGTACTTCATTATATCTACTTCAACTCCTAAATTGGTAGCATTACCGAAGTTCATCGGTTTGTAGTATGTATCTTGACCTTCATTCAGCAAACCGTATTCTATCGGGTTCTGCAATCTTTTGTAGAACATACCTACCATGAACTGCTCGGATGATTTAGGGAAGAATTCATATCGCAGGTCGATGTTGTCGGCCACTGTATGTTTCAAATCCGGATTACCTTTTTCCTTGTAGTCTTCATTGATAATGCTGTAAGGTACAATCTCAAAGAAGCTTGGGCGGTTTATAGAACGTGCATACGAGAAGCGGAGGTTGGCGTTTTTATGTACTCCATATTTTACATGAAAGCTGGGAAGTACATCTGTATATTTCTGATTTCCTTCCGGATCTGCGTTTTCTGTTGGAAATTCCAAAACATATCCCTGATTTGTATGTTCAACACGTACTCCAGCGATAAACTCCCAGTTGAGATAGGTATATTTAGCCATTCCGTAGGCAGCACCTATTTTTTCGGAAGCGTCGTAGTTTAACGGGTCACTGATGTTGCCATATTTTTGTGCAGTAAACAGAATTTCATCATAGTTATTCCAGTCCTCACCTTGATATTGAGGATCTTCCACTCCTGTAGCCGAATTGAATTTATATTCATTGAAGAAACTGTCACGTTTTTTATCGCGGTACATACCTCCTACAGAGAAGTCGAATATAGAACCTCCGTCCAGTTTCAGTTTATACATCAAGTCAACATATCCAGACTTATCATTGTCGGAGTTATGTTCCCACCGGCGTCTGGCTGCTTCTGATGTTTGTACGTGGCTACCTTGCATGAATATTTCTGCATTGTCTGGAGTTTCGCTGTATGCTTTTGAAATAACAGCCGACCAGTTCAGGCGCAGAGCTCCGTCATCCAGAAAAGCATGTTCACCTTTCAGGGTAGAGTTGACGATATACTGACGGTTCCATTTCATTCGTACAGAACCTTCTTTGTCATCATGCCCGTCGCGTACTTCTGCTTCACGCATATCCATGTATCCATTGTACCATGTCAACTTATGGTTGGCATTGATGTGGTAGTCCAGTTTAGCGTGTGCTCCGATGCGTGTTTGCTGTGAAGAATAATTACGATATTCAATACCGTCGTGGGTTGTTCCCGGCTGATAATATAGTTCGCTTTCTTTTCCTCGGTAAGTATTCAGAAAACTGCCGGCAAGCATAACACCCAATTTATCATCGAAGAAGCGGTCGCCGTAAGACAATCCGGCTGTCAAGTCGGGCAATGGCTTTTTCCATGTCATCCGTAAATTATCGGTGGTGAAATTATCCATTGTTACCCGGTTGTCTTCGGGCTTGCCCATTTGTTCGTAAGGTGATTGTTTTACGATTGCTCCGTGATTGAACGATTGAAAATCGCGGTCGAAATACATGGCGTTGTAACCTGTAGACAAGTTTACTGTAAATTGTCTTTCTGAAGGAGCATCCTTCATAATCAGGTTGACTGCACCTCCGATACCGTCGCCTTCCATGTTAGCGGTCAGTGATTTGGTAACTTCCAGACGGTCCAGCATTTCTGACGGGAAGATGTCTAACGGGACAAAACGGTTTTTATTATCTGGGCTAGGAATTTTTACCCCGTTTATCAATGTATAATTATAGCGCTTGTCCATTCCTCGTAAAATGGCATACTGCCCTTCGCCGCTGCTGTTTCGTTCGATTGTTACTCCAGACATTCGCTGAATAACATTTGCCACTGTGATATCCGGAGAAAGCTCTATAGCTTTAGCACTCATTACGTTTACCACATTCATCGCAGCGCGTTCGATGCCACGGGCACCAGCTTCTGTCCGTCCCGGATTATTGGCTATAACCGTGACACCTTCTAGCACTACATCATCACTTTTTAGCGGAATGACTATTTCTGTATCCTTATTCCCAATCTCTACCTCGCATTTCTTGTAGCCGACGTAAGAGCAGACTAGTGTATATTTAGGACGTGCAACCGACAGGTTAAAACTTCCATCCATACCTGAAACAGCACCTTTTCCCGGTTCTTCCTTTATAAGAATAGAAGCTCCTATTATCTCTTCTCCGGTTTGTGCATCCTTTACTTTACCTTTTATATCTCTTGCATTTATATTTGCAGTTGCAAGAAGTAGCAGACTTAATACCAAACTTGATTTCATTATGTTTTTTTATTTTGACGCTGCAAATGTATTCCTTGTGTTTTTCATGGTAGTTTCGAAGATGTTTCAAATGTAATAGCTGAATTCAACTTGCAAATGCAACAGAATTCTGATTAATAATTTGTTTAAATTT
>OJOE01000140.1_pt1 | contig 52476 bp, 51 predicted proteins | sample 1598191 | NCBI WGS metagenome assembly OJOE01 (sample SAMN03922463, study PRJEB24848) | human gut metagenome | isolation source: stool sample | host: Homo sapiens | place: Germany | collected 2009-11
AGACAGGTCTTTCGTTTGCAATCATAGGTTTTTCAGAACTTTTTGAAGTTCTGAAAAACCGCACGCAGCTTGGCAAAAAACTTTTTTGACAAGCTGAATATATAGAAAACGAGGAAACTGCTATGGAATTTACACAGGGCGCGCCCTTTGACAGCTTCGGCCTGTCCGAGGCCACCATGCGCGCCATAAGGAACAAGGGATATGAGATCAGCACCCCCGTCCAGGCCGGGTGCATCCCCCCCATGCTGGAGGGGAAGGACGTCATCGCCAAGGCCCCCACCGGCACCGGCAAGACCATGGCCTTCGGCATCCCCATCATCGAGCGCATCGACCCGGAAAGCGAGGAGGTCCAGGCGGTGATCCTGGCCCCCACCCGGGAGCTGGCCATGCAGATCACCGACGAAATGCGCCAGATCGCCGTGTGCCACGAGGGGGTGCGGCTGGTGTGCCTGTACGGCGGCCAGCCCATCGGCAAGCAGATCAACGCCCTGAAGCGGCGGCCCCAGATCGTGGTGGCCACCCCGGGCCGCCTGTCCGACCATATGAAGCGCCGCACCGTCACCCTGGGCCAGGTGCAGACCGTGGTGCTGGACGAGGCGGACCGCATGCTGGACATGGGCTTTATCCACGATGTGACCCGCATTCTGGACAAGATCCCCCATCGGAAGAATCTGGGCATGTTCTCCGCCACCATCTCCCGGGAGGTCATGGACATCTCCTGGGTGTATCAGCGGGACCCGGAGGAGATCACCGTCCAGGCCACCCGGGAAAACAAGCCCGATATCCTGCAATACCGCATCGAGGTGCCGTCTGACAAGAAGGTGGACGCCATCGCCTCCATCATCCGCGCCCAGCAACTGGACCGGGTCATCTGCTTCTGCAACACCAAGGGCTCCACCGAGCGGCTGACCAAGTTCCTGCAGCTGCGGGGGCTGGACGCCCAGTGCATCCACGGTGACATCCCCCAGCGCAAGCGGGAGGAGGTTATGGCCCGCTTCCGGGACGGACAGCTCCATGTGTTCGTGGCCACGGACGTGGCCAGCCGGGGCATCGACGTGGACGACGTGGACGCGGTGTTCAACTTCGAGGTACCCGAGGAGAACGAATATTACATCCACCGCATCGGCCGCACCGGCCGGGCGAAGAAGCACGGCGTGGCCTATACCCTGCTGTCGGACTTCCCCTCCCGCATGCGGCTGGACGACATCGCCCGCAACACCCGCAGCCAGATCATCCCCGCCACCCTGGCGGAGGACGGCCGGGTGACCCCTGCGGAGCCCAAATCAAAGTAAGGAGCGTGGCCCCTATGAAACGACGGATACGGTACATGGCCCTGGTGCTGGTGCTGTGCATGCTGGCTCTGACCGGCTGCGCCCAGCCGCGGGACACCATGACCCTGCGGGTGTGCCTGGACGCCGCCCCGGCCACCCTGGACCCCGCCATGGCCTCCTCCGACGCCGAACGCACGGTGGTGGCCCACCTGTTTGAAAATCTCATGAAGCTCTCCCATGGGGAGGACGGCGGCATCCAGCCGGTTTACGCCGCCGCCAAATCCTACACCGTGGAGGACAACCTGGACGGCACCGAGACCTATACCTTCACCCTGCGGCAGAACGCCCGCTGGTCCGACGGGCAGGCCGTCACCGCCCACGACTTTGTCTATGCCTGGCAGCGGCTGGCGGACCCGGCCACCGGCTCCCCCCACGCGGCTCTGCTGAACATGGTGGCGGGCTTTGACCAGGTGCAGGCCAGGCAGGACGGAAGCCTTCTTCAGGTGTCCGCCCCGGACGACTTCACCTTCGTGGTGAAGCTCTCCTACAAGTGCGCCTATTTCCTGACGGATGTCTGCGCCGGGACGGCCACCATGCCGGTGCGCAGCGACGCGGCGGAGCGGGAGGACTGGTCCCTGCACTCCGAGACCCTGCTGACCGACGGCCCCTATCGGGCCACCGGCTGGGACGAGACGGGCCTCACCGCCCAGGCGGCCGACGGGTACTATGACGCCCGCCGCCTGGGGCCGGACGTGCTGGAGTTCCGGTTCGAGACGGACGGCCAGGCCCGGGCGGACCTGCTGTCCGGCGGCGATGTGGACTTTGCCATGAACCTGCCGGAGGGTGACACCTCCGATCCCTATCCCCAGACCACCCTGCTGCTGCTGAACCAGCGGACCGGCAGCCTGGAAAACGAGTCCCTGCGCCGGGCCCTGGCCCTGGCCATCGACCGGAACGCGCTGACGGAGGGCCAGTCTCTGGACCCCGCCCAGGGCATTGTCCCCCCGGGGCTGCGCAACACCATGGGCGGCGACTTCCGCCAGGGCAGCGGCAGTCTCATCGACAACGAGCCCGATAACTACGAGGCCCTGTGCCAGCAGGCCAGGACCCTGCTGGAGGAGGCAGGCGGCGTGAAGGCCGCCGGGCAGATCACCCTGCTGTATGACAGCACCGACGAGACGGCAGCCCAGACCGCCGCCGCCGTCCGGGACGCCTGGAAGCAGAAGCTGGGGCTCATCGCCATCCTGCGGGGAGCCACGGCCCAGGAGCTGGCGGACGCCCTGGACCAGGGCGAATTTATGGTGGCACTGACCACCGTCACCGCCGACCGGGGCGACGCCTCGGGCCTGCTGTCCCTGTGGGAAAGCGGCAATGGGTTCTTCTATTCCACCGCCTATGACATGCTGCTGCGGGCGGCGGACGCCTCCGGCCATGTGGAGGTCCGGGACGCCTATCTGGAGGATGCGGAGGCCATGCTGGTGGAGGACGGCTGGGTCATTCCCCTGTATTATCTCCATCGCCACAGCGGCCTGGGGCAGCACCTGACGGCCCCCCTGTACGACGGCGCCGGGGTGTATCTGTTCTCCGGCGTGGTGCGGCAGACGCCGCAGTAAACCACAGGATTCGGGAGGAAGCACCATGAAAGAAACTGTTTTGCTTACCGGCGGAGCCGGATTCATCGGGTCCCACATCGCGGTGGAGCTGCTGCAGCGGGACTATGACGTGGTCATCGCCGACGACCTGTCCAACAGCCGCCCGGACGTGCCGGAGCGCATCGAAAAAATCACCGGCCGAACCCCGGTGTTCTATCGGATGGACGTGTCGGACCGGCAGGCCCTGGACCGGGTGTTCCGGGCCCATGACATCGCCGCAACGGTGCACCTGGCCGGATACAAGGCCGTGGGCGAGTCCGTGCAGAAGCCCCTGGCCTATTACCGCAACAATCTGGACACCACCCTGGCCCTGCTGGAGGTGATGGCGGACCACGGGGTCCACCGGCTGATCTTCAGCTCCTCCGCCACGGTGTACGGCAATGCGGAGGCCCCCTGCCGGGAGGATATGCCCACCGGCGGCTGCACCAATCCCTATGCCTGGACCAAGCTGATGATCGAGCAGATCCTGCGGGACGCCGCCAAGGCGGACCCTTCTCTTGCGGCGGTGTGCCTGCGGTACTTCAACCCCGTGGGGGCCCACGAAAGCGGCCTCATCGGCGAGCTGCCCAACGGCATTCCCAACAACCTCATGCCCTATATCACCCAGACCGCCGCCGGCATCCGCCGGGAGCTGACGGTGTTCGGCAACGACTATCCCACCCCCGACGGCACCGGCGTCCGGGACTATATCCATGTGGTGGACCTGGCCCGGGGCCATGCGGCGGCTCTGGACTACTCCCGGAGCCATCCGGGCTGGGAGGCCATCAACCTGGGCACCGGACGGGGCAGCAGCGTGCTGGAGATCGTGGAGACCTTCCAGCGGGTCAACGGCGTGGCGGTGCCCCACCGCATCGGCCCCCGCCGCCCCGGGGACCTGCCCACCTGCTATGCCGCCACGGACAAGGCCGCCCGCCTGCTGCACTGGCACGCGGAAAAGGACCTGGCGGATATGTGCCGGGATTCCTGGCGCTGGCAACAGAGCCAGCAGTAACCCCATCTGTTCCCGGGCCGGTATAGGCGCTGCCTGTACCGGCCCGCAGCGCTTTCAAAAAAGGAGAATTTTGCTATGCCCATTCGTTCCAGGGCCGCTGCTGCGGCCGTGCATATCCTGACCGCCCTGTGCGCCGCCGTGGGGGTGGTGCTGCAATGCGGCTTCTTCGGCGGAAGGCTGAACCTGGCCGCCCTGCAATACTTCACCCTGATGAGCAACATCCTGTGCGCCGTGTATTTTGCCGGAGCCGCCGTCCGCACCCTCCGGCGGGGGGACACCTGGCTGCCGGTGTGCAAGGGAGCCCTGGTGATGGCCATGGCCATCACGGGCATCACCTTCCACCTGTTCCTGGCCGCCGGGGACTTCAACATGGGCCCCACCCAGCTGATTACCAACCACCTGCTCCACACCGCCGCCCCGCTGCTGACGGTGCTGGATTGGCTGCTGTTTGACGAAAAGGGGCACTATCGCCGGTTTGAACCCTTCCTGTGGGGTATTTTCCCGGCGGCCTACTTCGTATACACCATGATCCGGGCCCGGGCCAGCAGCTTCCGGTTTTACAACGGCTCGCCGTACCCCTACCCCTTCATGGACGTGGACGCTCTGGGCTGGGGCAAGGTGCTGCTGATCTTCCTGGCCATGGCCGCAGCCTTCCTGGCCCTGGGCTATGTGCTGGTGTGGATTGACCACCTCCTGGCCCGGCGGCAGAAGCGATGACCGGCCGCCGGGACCCGGTCCGGGATATGGAGGCCGCCCGGGCCATCGCCCGGCAGGCCGCCGCCCTGGGAGGCCGGGCCTACTATGTGGGGGGCTTCGTCCGGGACCGGCTGCTGGGCCGGGAGAACACCGATGTGGACATCGAGGTTCACGGCCTGACTCCCAGCCAACTGGAGGAGATCTTAGACGGCCTGGGAGGCCGCCTGGAGATGGGGGCCAGCTTCGGAATCTACGGCCTGAAGGGCTATGGCCTGGACATCGCCATGCCCCGGCGGGAGCGGGCCATTGGCCGGGGCCACCGGGATTTCGACGTGACCGTGGACCCCTTTCTGGGCACGGAGCAGGCCGCCCGGCGGCGGGACTTCACCGTAAACGCCCTGATGGAGGACGTGCTGACCGGCCGGGTGCTGGACCATTTCCACGGTGTCCGGGACCTGCGCCGGGGCGTGCTGCGGCATGTGGATGACCGGACCTTTCCGGAGGACCCTCTGCGGGTGCTGCGGGGGGCCCAGTTTGCCGCCCGGTTCGGGTTCACCGCGGCCCCGGAGACCATCGCCCTGTGCCGGGGCATCGATCTGTCCGCCCTGCCGCCGGAGCGGGTGGAGGGGGAGCTACGCAAGGCCCTGCTTCAGGCGGAGCGCCCCTCGCTGTTTTTCGAGACTCTGCGGGACATGGGGCAGCTGTCCCACTGGTTCCCGGAGGTGGAGGCCCTGATAGGCGTGCCCCAGGAGCCGAGATATCACCGGGAGGGGGACGTCTGGACCCACACCATGCTGGTGCTGGACCACGCGGCGGCTCTGCGCAGCCGGGCCCGGCAGCCCTTTCCCTTTATGCTGGCGGCCCTGTGCCATGATCTGGGCAAACCGGCCGCCACCGAGTATGTCCGGGGCCGCATCCACGCCTATGACCACGAGTCGGCGGGGGTGCCCCTGGCGGACGCCCTGGTGCGGCGGATCGTGGGGGAGAAGGCGGCAGCGGCCTATGTGCGGAACATGGTGCAGCTGCACATGAAGCCCAACGCCCTGGTGGGGGCCGACGCCTCCGTCAAGGCCAGCAACCGGATGTTTGACCGGTCCATAGAGCCGGAGGACCTGATCCTCCTGGCCTCGGCGGACGGCCGGGGCACCCATAGCCTGTGGCCCTGGGAGGATACGGAGCCCTGGCTGCGGCAGCGCCTGGCCCTATACCGGGAGCTGATGGCCCGGCCCCAGGTCACCGGGGCGGACCTCATCGCCGCCGGTCTCACGCCGGACAGCCGCTTCCGGGAGCTGCTGGCCTATGCCCACAAGCTCCACCTGGTAGCGGTGCCCCGCGACAGCGCCCTGAAGCAGACCCTGGCCTATGCCCGGAAGCTGAAACAGCCCGGCGTCACAGAAAATTAACTTGCAAAAGAACCCCTCCTGTGGCATGATAAACAAGATGTTATCACGCCGCAGGAGGGATTTTTATATGCGCATCACCGTCATCGGCTGCGGGCGCTGGGGCTCGCTGATCGCCTGGTATCTGGACCGCACCGGCCACGCCGTCACCCTGTATGGCCGCCCCGGCTCCCGGCATATGCAGCGCTTTCTTGCCACCCGCCGCAATGACCTGCTGGAGCTGCCGGAAAGCATCCGGCTGTCCACGGACCTGTCCTGCCTCCAGCAGGCGGAGATCGTGGTGATCTCCATCGGCTCCCAGGGACTCCAGGGCCTGATGGACCAGCTGCGGCCCCTGGCCCTGCGGGATAAGATCTTCGTTTTATGCATGAAGGGCCTGGAGCAGGGAACGGGCCGCCGCCTGAGCCAGATCGCCCAGGAGAATCTGGACCCCTCCAACGCCGTGGCGGTGTGGCTGGGCCCGGGCCATGTGCAGGAGTTTTACCGGGGCATCCCCAACTGCATGGTCATCGACAGCAGCCGGGAGGACGTGAAGCGCCTGCTGGTGCAGTCCTTCTCCAGCGACCTGATCCGCTTTTACTATGGGGAGGACCTCATCGGCAATGAGGTAGGGGCCGCCGCCAAAAATGTGGTGGGCATCGCCGCCGGATTTTTAGACGGCAAGGGCCTGTCCAGCCTGAAGGGCGCCCTGATGAGCCGGGGCACCCGGGAGGTAGCCCGTCTCATCCAGGCCATGGGCGGCAGCCAGCTTTCGGCCTATGGCCTGTGCCACCTGGGTGACTATGAGGCCACGGTGTTCTCCCGGTACAGTCACAACCGGCAGTTCGGCGAGTCCTTCATCCGGGGAGAGACCTACACGGACCTGGCGGAGGGATACTACACCGTGGAGGCCCTGGTGCTGCTGGGGGAGCGCTACGGCGTGGAGCTGCCCATCTGCCGGGCGGTGCACCGCATTCTCTATTGCGGCGCGGACCCCGTGGCGGAGCTGCGCGCCCTGCTGGACCGGGACCTGACCCGGGAATTTGGGGAGAAATAAAGCAAAAACCCGCTCTGCCGGATGGCAGACTCCGCAAGATTTTTTCAACAACAAAAACCCGCTCTGCCGGATGGCAGGGCGGGTTTTTATGATTTGCGCATATACTGGAGGTCAGGCGGCCTGGACCTCGAACTTCAGCACGCCCTCGGCGGCGGAGATGCGGGTCATCATGGACTCCAGATCCTCCACCATGTCCCGGGTCTCGGCGGAGATGGTGACGCCGGCGCAGCCGTTGGTGGGGATGGTCTGGTTGATGGTGAGAATATTTGCGCCGGAATTGGCAAAAATAGACAGGAAGTTGGACAGCACGCCGGGGTTGTCCTTCAGCAGGGCGTAAAACGTGATGATGTGGCCGGCCTTCATGTCCTGGAAGGGCTGCACCGCGTCCTTGTACTTGTAAAACGCGCTGCGGCTGATGCCCACCATCCGGGCCGCCTCGCCCACGGTGGCCGCCTCGCCCACCTGGAGCATCCGGCGGGCCTCCGCCACCTTTATGAATACCTCCGGCAGGGCTTCTGCCGATACGATGTAATACTTCTGATTGCTCATGGCCGTAAACCTCCGCTGATGTGTCCGGCGGAGACGCGGCCCCGCCGTTTCTTTTGGCCATTATCATACCATGTTGTTTGACAAAACACAACTGTTTTCGTAGGAGGGAGCATACAAAAATGCAGGAAAAGCAGCGGGCTTTTTTGGTGCGGACTGCCTATTGGGCCGTTTGGGCGGTGCTGCTGTGGCTGGGGGTGCGGTATCTGCTGCGGTGGCTGCTGCCGTTTCTGCTGGCCCTGGCCCTGGCGGCTGCGGTGGAGCCGGTGATCGCCTGGTGCCGCCGCCGGATGGGCCTGAAGCGGGGGTTCACGGCGGCGGTGGTGACCATCGCCGTCACCGGGGCCATACTGGCGCTGGCGGCGGTGATCGTGTGGCAGCTGATCCGCCAGGCGGCGGAGCTGCTGGGGCAGCTCCCCGGGCTTCTGGCAGGGCTGCCGGGCATGACGGAGGACCTGCGGCAGCGGCTGGAGGACTTCTGCGCCGCCTGTCCCCAGGGGCTGCGGAGCTGGCTGGAGGAGGTCCCCGCCCTGCTGGGGACCCTGGCAGCGGGAGTGGCCCAGCGAGCCAGTGGGGCCTGCATTACAGCGGCGGCGGTCCTGGCCGCCGCCCTGCCGGGGGTGTTCCTGTTCTGCGGCACCACGGCCCTGGCGGTGTTCTTCACCGCCGGCAGCTATCCCCGGGTGATGGCCTTTTTCCGGCGGCAGCTGGGGCACCGGCTGGACCGGGCCAGAGGGGTCAAGGCCAATCTGCTGTCCACCCTGGGGAAATGGTGCCGGGCCCAGGCGATTTTGCTGGGAGTCACCTTCTGCGAGCTGCTGGCGGGATTCCTACTGATGGGCCAGCGGTATGCCCTGCTGCTGGCCGCCGTTACCGCGCTGGTGGACGCCCTGCCGGTGTTCGGCACCGGCACGGTGCTGCTGCCCTGGGCGGCGGTGTGTCTGCTGGCGGGGCAGGCCCACCGGGCGGTGGCCCTGGCGGCCCTGTATGTGGTGATCTCCGCCGTGCGCAGCCTTCTGGAGCCCAAGGTCATGGCCGCCCAGGCGGGACTGCCTCCCCTGGCGGCTCTGGCGGCCATGTACGCCGGGTTCCGGGCCTTGGGCGTGGCGGGGATGATCCTGCTGCCTATGGCGCTGCTGTTTGTCAAGCAGCTCCACGACGAGGGGTATGTGGGCCTGTGGAAATAGCCGCAAAAAGCGAAAAAAGCTGTTTTCTTGCCGGATGATCTGTGGTATAATGGGATGTTAGTGAAGATTTTCGGTAGGAGAGAATACAGACATGAACAAGCAACGCCGCGCCGACCTGCTGCTGGTGATGACCACCTTTTTCTGGGGCGCCAGCTATTACCTGACGGATATCTGCCTGGCGGATCTGCCGCCCATGACCCTGAACGCCTTCCGCTTTATTGTGGCGTTTCTGGTGCTGGGGCTGATCTTCTGGAAGCACGTGGTCCATGTGAACCGCACCACCCTATGGTACAGCCTCATCGTGGGCCTGGCCCTGGCGGGGACCTATGTGGCCTATAACTACGGCATCACCCGCACCTCCCTGTCAAACGCCGCGTTCATCTGCGCCCTGCAGGTGATCTTCGCCCCGCTGCTGGGCTTTCTGTTCTTCCGGCAGCGGCCCGGCTGGAAGCTGGGGGCGGCGCTGGTGGTGTGCACGGTGGGCATGGCCCTGCTGACCCTGAACGGGGAGCTGCGGCCCGCCTCCGGGGACCTGATCTGCCTCATCACCCCCCTGTGCTACGCCGTGGACCTGCTGATCACGGAGAAGGCCGTCCGGGATCCCCGGGTGGACCCCCTGGGCCTGGGGGTGTGCCAGCTGGCGGTGGTGGGCATCGTGACCTTAGCCCTGGCCCTGGTGCTGGGGGAACCGGTGCATCTGCCCACCTCCGGCAAGACCTGGGCGGCGGCGCTGTTTCTGGGAATTTTCTGCTCGGGGGTGGCCTTTGTCATCCAGTCCGTGCAGCAGCAGTATACCACCGCCAGTCATGTGGGCCTGATCTTTACCCTGGAGCCGGTGTTTGCCTCCATGGTGGCCTTTGTCATGACCGGCGAGGTACTGTCTCTGCGGGGCTATATCGGCGCGGCCCTGATGCTGCTGAGCCTGTTTATTATGGAGGGCGACTGGTCCTTCCTGGGCCGCAAAAAGCGTGTATAAAGGAGAACATACCGTGGATAAACGATTGGAACGCATTCTGCCCCGGGTGCAGAAGCCTGCCCGCTATGTGGGCGGGGAATACAACGCCGTGAAGAAGGACCCGGCCCAGGTGGACACCCGCATTGCCTTCTGCTTCCCGGATACATACGAGATCGGCATGTCCAACCTGGGCATGCGGATTCTCTACGGCGTGATGAACAACATGGAGGGCGTGTGGTGCCAGCGGGTGTTCGCCCCCTGGGGCGACATGGAGGAGGAGATGCGCCGGGCGGGGATGCCCCTGTTCGCCCTGGAATCCGGCCAGCCCATCACGGACTTTGACATCGTGGCCTTCTCCGTGGGCTATGAGATGGCCTTTCCCGCCATCCTGAATATGCTGGACCTGGCAAACATTCCCATTCACAGCGCGGAGCGCACGGCCCTGACCCCACTGGTCATCGCCGGGGGCACCGCCATGTACAACGCCGAGCCCATCGCCGACTTCATCGACCTGGTAAGCCTGGGCGAGGGGGAGGACATCACCGTGGAGCTGGTGGAGCTGCACCGCCGGGCCCGGCGGGAGGGCTGGACCAAGGAGGCGTTTCTTCGGGCCGCCGCGCAGCTGCCGGGCATCTACGTCCCCAGCCTCTACGACGTGACGTATCACGACGACGGCACTGTGGCCGCCATCACCCCCCGGGACGGGGCCCCGGCGGTGGTGACCAAGCGCATTGTCCGGGATATGGACAAGTCCTTCTTTCCCACCAAAACCATCGTCCCCTCCACGGAGATCGTCCAGGACCGGGTGATGCTGGAGCTGTTCCGGGGCTGCATCCGGGGCTGCCGGTTCTGTCAGGCGGGGTATGTGTACCGGCCGGTCCGCAACCGCAGCCGGGAGCTGTGCGCCCGATACGGCGTGGAGTCCTGCAACGACTCCGGCTATCAGGAGGTGACCCTGTCCAGCCTCTCCACCAGCGACTATCCCCCGCTGACGGAGCTGTGCGACCAGCTGGAGCCCTTCTGCCAGCAGCGGCACGTGAATCTGTCCCTGCCCAGTCTGCGGGCGGATAACTTCTCCATGAGCCTGATGGAGCGCCTGGCCAAGGGCCGCAAAAGCGGCCTGACCTTCGCCCCGGAGGCCGGAACCCAGCGGCTCCGGGACGTCATCAACAAAAACGTCACCCAGGAGGACCTGCTGGCCTCCTGCCGGACGGCCTTCGCCGGGGGGTACAGCGCCGTGAAGCTGTATTTCATGCTGGGCCTGCCCACGGAGACCGACGAGGACGTGCTGGGCATCGCCGATCTGGCAGCCCGGGTCATGCACACCTGGCGGGAAAGCGCCAGCAACAAGAACCGGGGCGTGCGCATCACCGTGTCCACCTCCTGGTTCGTGCCCAAGCCCCACACGGCCTTCCAATGGGAGCCGCAGATCTCCAAGGAGGAGTATGAGCGGCGGGTGACCCTGCTGCGGGAGGCCATCAAGACCAAAACCGTCACCTATAACTGGCACGATTCGGACACCAGCTTCCTGGAGGCCGTTCTGGCCCGGGGGGACCGGCGCATGGGGAAGGTCCTGGAGGCCGCCTGGCGCAAGGGGGCCAAGCTGGACGCCTGGGAGGAGTATTTCTCCCTGGACCGCTGGCTGGAGGCCTTTGACCAGTGCGGGCTGGACCCCCATTTTTATGCCAACCGCACCCGGGAAAAGGACGAGCTGATGCCCTGGGCCATGATCTCCAGCGGCGTCACGGAGAGCTATCTCTGGCGGGAGCGGGAGCGGGCCTTTGCCGGGGTCACCACCCCGGACTGCCGCACCCACTGCAACGCCTGCGGCGCCAACCGGCTGGTAGGAGGAAAATGCGATGTCTAAGCTGCGACTGCTGTTTGTGAAGGAGGGCCCGGCGGCCTATATCTCCAATCTGGACCTGCTGCGGACGGTGCAGCGGGCCTTTCCCCGGACGGAGCTGGATATCAGGCACTCCCAGGGCTTCCATCCCCACCCCATCATCTCCATCGTGTTGCCGCTGCCGGTGTGCCAGTCCAGCGACTGCGAGCTGCTGGACTTTGAGGTGACCCAGGACACCGACGGGGCGGGCCTGGCCGAAAAGCTCAACGGCGGCCTGCCGGAGGGGCTGCGGATTCTGGACTGCTATCCCGCCCTGCGGCCGGTGCGGGAGCTGGCCTATCTCCGGGCGGAGGTGGAGCTGGACTATGACCGGGGGGTGCCGGAGGGGGCCGTGCAGGCCCTGGAGGAGCTGTTCCACCGGCAGGAGCTGCTGATCGAAAAGCGCACCAAGCGCAAGCAGCTGGCCCAGGTGGACATCGCCCCCATGATCCGGGACATCGCCTTTGCGCAGGAGGAGAACCTGCTGCGTGTCCTTGTCACGGTGCAAGCCCAGAACCCGGGGCTGAACCCCCAGCTGCTGGAAAAGGCCATCGCCCGGTATCTGCCGGAGCTGACGCCGGACTTTGTCCGGGTCCGCCGCCGCCAGCTGCTGGACGCCGCCGGCCGGGTGTTCCGATAATTCCGATAATTTGTCAGGCAGGGCGCGGAAAGCGCCCTGCCTGATTTTTTGAAAAAGAGCTTTTCTTTTTTGATAATTTATCCCAGTAGCTGTTCCAGGTCCGCCGCCGTCATGATGCGGCCGCCTACCCGCTGCATATCCGCCAGGTTGGCCTGCTGCACGGCGGGGGTCACGGAGGAGGTGCAGTCCGACAGCACCACGGCGTCATAGTCCAGGGACAGGGCGTCGTAGAAGGTGGAGCGGATGCAGTTGGGGGTGGTGGTCCCGGCCAGCAGCACCGTGTCCACCCCCAGGCGGCGGAGGATCAGGTCCAGCTCCGTGTGGAAAAAGGCGGAAAACCGGGGCTTCACAATGACGTAATCCGACGGGTCCCGGCGGAACTCCTCCGGCCAGGCGTCGGACATGGACGCCGGGCACGTCTCGGACAGGGGCTTCCCGCCCTTGGCCCACACGTCGTATCTGGTCCGCTCCACATCGGACCCGTCCGCCCGATAGTGCCGCACGGCGAACACCACCGGAACCCCGGCCCGGTGGCAGCAGTCGATGGCCCGGGCGCAGGCGGGTACCGTGTCCGCCGCTCCGGCGATATACAGGGGGCTGGACGGGTCCAGAAACCCCCGCTGCATATCAATGACCACCAAGGCATATTTGTGCATGGATCATTCCTCCCTGAATTCGGCTCGCAATATTCAGCCCTATTGTACCCCCCTCCCCGGAAAAATGCAAGGCCCTCCCCTTGACAAAGGGTCCCGTCAGCGGTACAATGCAGGCTAACGGCCGTTCGTTTTGCCGTCAGACACGATCCATAGGGAGGAATCATCTACGAAAGTCAAGAAATTTGACGCTTACGACGGCATGAGTCTGTTTGGCGGACTGGTATTTTTCGCCCCGGCGGCGCTGCTGGTGCGGACCCGGGCCGGGATCAGCGAGCCGTGTTTTTTCCTGCTGCAGGCATTGCTGTCGGCCGTTATCGCCCTGGGGGAGCTGCCCACCGGCCACCTGACCGACCGCATCGGCTACCGCCGCTCCCTGATCCTTTCCCAGCTTCTGCTGCTGGCGGCAAGAGGACTGCTGCTGGCGGCATTTTTGCTGTGCTCCCTGCCGCTGTTCGCGGCGGAGGCGGTGGTGGAGGGCGCGGCGGCCTGACGGGCCTGCTGACAGCCACGGTGGTCTCCGGCGCGGCGGGGCTGGTCTGCGCGTTTCTTCTGAGCCAGGAGCCCCGGCAGGAAGCGCCCGCTTTCCGGCAGGGCTCCATGTGGAAGCGGCTGCGGGTGGTTTTCGGTAGCCGGCAGGCCCTGCTGTTCACCGGACTGCTGTCCGCCTTCAGCTTGGCGTGGCTGCTGGTGAACTTTTTCTACGCCGAGAAGCTGGAGGGCTGCGGCATTCCCCTGGCCTGGCTGTCGGCGGTCATCATGGGCTATTCCGCCGCCCAGATGCTGGCCGAGCCGATCCTGCGCCTGTGCGCCGGGCGCTCCCGCCGGGCCATGACGGCGTTGTTCTGCCTTCTGATCGGGGCGGCGCTGGCGGTGTTCGGCTGGCTGCGCAGTCCCTGGGCCGCCCTGCCGCTGATGGTGCTGCTGCCGCTGCTGCTGGACCTGGCCGCTTTCTGCCTGGAGGAGCAGCAGAACCGACTCATCGACCGGCTGGAGCTGGGCGGCGACCGGGCGGCGGCTCTGTCCGCCATGAACATGGGCGTGAACCTGGTGGAGGTGGTCTCCCTTTTTGCCTCGTCGGTGCTGGCGGCCATAGGCGTGGGCTGGTGCTTCGCCCTGTGCGGCGCGCTGCTGCTGTCGGGGGCCCTGGTCCTCTGCCGCAGCCCCCGCGTCTCCCCTGCTGCGTAACCGGCGCGGTCAAAGAGTCAGTATGCAGCCTGCAAGCCTATGAATCCCAACCCCAAACACCAAACAACGGACACACTGCCTCGTGGAGACGGTGTGTCCGTTCCATTTATGCGTTGTCCTCTATGCCCTCAGGCGCAGCTCGGTTCTGCTGTTCCTTGATGGCAGCCTGTGCGGCGGGCGGTGCGGCTGTAAGCGCCGCCAAGGGGAACACAACGACAACCACTTACGACTCCAAAGGCCGGGTGACGAAAAAAGGCTTTACAAATAAGGGAAGTCTCTTGTATACTTATACAGAGGGATTCCCTATGTATGATTTTGCTGAAATGCAGGAAGGGTTATGCAGATCGTATTTGACTTTATCGCCGGAGATATTCCCTTTGGTGAATTTTGGGACGCCTACTGTTAATAAGATTTGGAGTCCCGGAAAGAAAATTGCTGCATTGTTATTCTAAGAGGTAAATCATGTTTTTTGCAAAGGCAACCTATGCTGAATTGCGGCAGGGATATACAAATCGGAATGGTTTCATCTTTACGGCGCTGACTGATCCGGCCAATGTGCATGACGCGATTGTCGTTCATGTTCTGCAAAGCGCAGGCTGTATAACGCCGCAGCTTCCGCATTCTTCCAGAAGTTTTGCGGAACATCTGGCACTAATACAGTCAGAGGGGCTTGAAAAGGCAATCGTCATTTCGGACGAGATCGGTTGGCTGTCTCAATGCCCGTCGCTTCAGTTCTTGTGGGTCATTCCATCAGACTCTGCGGCAGACGGATTCGATTTTTCGCCGTTGTATCATATGCCATGCGTTAAATGGCTTCGCTGTCAAACGGCCTATGGTATAGCAGGAAAACTGCACGGTGAAATAGACTACGGGAAGGTCCCAGGTCTGCGGTGCCTGTATGTATCACATACTTGTCTTCTGCGTTAAAGGATTCATTATCAGCAATGGAGATCTGTACGGTTAAGCCGTCATCGTTTCTATTTTCATACTCCAAATCGTAAAGCGGCGAAGTGTGAATATTCGTAAAGCCTGATCTTTTAAGGATTTCTGTTGCAGATTTATAATCCTTGCCAATGAGACTTTCCACCGCCACACCAACCGGTATCAGTTTTGAATATTCCCAATACTTATACCCGCCAAACAACGCTGCCACAATAAGCAATACGGCAATTAGGATACCTTTCCAATGCTTTTTGCGGAAAGCTTTTTTCTTTTCTCTTTTTATCCTTTCAGTTTCTTGCCGCTTCTGCTCTTGTGCATAACGTCGCAATTCATCCTGCCTATGTTGTTCCTCATAATATGACGAAGAATGTTCGGATTCTTGAGAACTGTTATTGCTGTAGTCAGAACTGCCATCATTACCAATGTTATCATCATCGTCTGAATCACTGTCATCACTTTCAATGATGTATTCATTGTCAGACAAATAAAGTTCTTTTCCACACTCGTCACAAGTATAGTAGAGATTCTCATCAAATCCCCATTGTTCATTTAGGATGGCATCGCAAAATGGACACCGATACTGCACCTTATATTCATCGTCATCCTTATACAAATGAGTATCGCACCATGTACAAATATGAGTATCAGAATCTGAATCAAAAGAATATTGGTCGTTCAGTTTGCTTCCGCAATGAGGGCATTCATACTCCTTTTGGCTGTTCTGATAATCTTCTTCGGACTCATATATTTCATCCTCTGAAATATGATTTGCATGACCACACTCTGTGCAATACCATGTCCCGCATGAATCATAAAATCCAGATTGTTTATTTAATACTGCACCGCAGGAATCGCAGTACCATACCACACCGTCAAATTGTTCCATGGTTTCGGCAACATCATCACCGTAGAGAGTTTCCCCGCAGTTTGTACAAGTCCAAACACCCTTGTCGGGGTCAAAGTCATATTGATCTTCCAAATCAGCGCCACAATTAGGGCAGAAATACTCACTCATACCATTTCTCCTGTTTAAGGTAACGAAATCACTTTATAGCCGATGGCTTGAAGTGCTCCGTGGATATTACATATTACCGACCATATAGAGCCACCTTTGAATGTCTGAGGTGACTGTGTTATAAGCTGCCAGATCTCCGACAACTTATCGTTCCAAACTTCCAGTGCATTTTCGAGGTTCTGCACAACCCAGTTATCCGACATTCGTTACACCTCCTTTCGGGGCGGCCATTTGCTGACCGCCCCTTTTGCGGAAACCGGATTAACCCACAATGAGGTTCAGGATTTCCTTCGCAAAGGTGATGATGACGCCGCCTGCCAGAGTCAGGAAACCGTTGGAGCGCTGAGACGGGTCGTGGGACTGGAAGCTGAGACCGACCTGAACGATACCCCAGCCGAGCAGGATAAGACCGACCGCACGAATGAGTCCGAAAATAAAGTCGGACAGGTTGTTTACGACGGTAATGGGATCACCCGCAGCAAAGGCGGTCACGCCCATACGCCGCCGCGACTTTGCCGTTCTTGTCATGAGAGAAAATGCTTTCTCCGGAAAGACTGCACTCCGCAGCTCTTACCGAAAACGGAATCTCGGAATTGAACACGCGGATGTTTTCTCCCACAGATGAACGAAGCGAAGAAATAATCGCCTTTGCATTATTCGTGCGGTTATCTACCATCGTCAGCAAAATACCGTCAATCTTTAATCTCGGATTGATCTGCCGCTTGATCTTTGAAATCGAGCGCAGAAGCAAGTTAAGACCTTTGGTTGACAGGAAGTTCGGTTGAGACGGGATAATCACACTGTCTGCCGCAACAAGCGCATTTACCGTCATCATTCCCAGAGAAGGCATACAGTCAATAAGGATATAGTCGTAATTCTTCTTCATACCGTCGATAGCGTTTTTCAGAACATACTCGCGGCTCATAACATTGAACAGGCCGGTTTCCATACCGGATAACTCAATATTAGAAGGAAGCAAGTCAACGCATTCCGGATGTGTGATAATGGCATTACCGGGCGGCTGTTCATCATCTATGACCGACTGCATTAGAGAAGAAAGCGAAACATCCAGTTCATCGGGGTTCTTAACTCCGAGGCTTACCGTTAAGCTGCCCTGCGGGTCAGCGTCAACATGCAAAACCTTTTTGCCGGAATCTGCAAGTCCCACTCCGAGATTGACTGCGGTTGTCGTTTTCCCGACGCCGCCTTTCTGATTCGTGATGGCGATCACTTTACAGTTTTCCATGTGGTATCCTCCTTTCTTTTTATTTGAATCATTTCTGATCCACTAAAACCTCAAAGATAATCTTTGGGGCTTTAGTGGTTGCACTTAATTTTTCCTCGAACCCCAAGTGCAAAAAAGGAAATCATCAGATGCCCGATAGCGAATCGGGTCCATGGGAATCTCACCCCTGCCGGGTTCTCCGCCAGCTCCGTAGAGAAGTATCATTAGCCCTGTAGCGTTTCATTGCCATATCCGTAGCTGTCGGATATTTCAGAATGGTTCGGAAACGCTCGCCACCTTGCTTTCCGTTATAACCCGGAGGGGCAGGAGGGTCTTGGCGCACCTTCATTCGGCTGGAGCTCTCGCTCCCGCACAGGAACGTACCTGATGAATGTGTATTTAGTTGTCAAAGTGCATCGAGATTTTTTGTCCCTCAAAGAGTAGCCAGCGAGAAAGGCCAAAATGTGCGGGTAAATCAAAAAAAGTTGAAAAAATTTTTTCATAGACACCTCCAGTGAAACAAAAAAGCACCACATCAAAACGATGAGGTGCAATAAAAAAGATAAAAAAATAACGGGTATCTGATCAAGAAATGAACAGATACCCGTTTATAGGACTTATTTCAGGCGAAGAAACCTGATTTTTGAAGCCGCATTTTCATCAGTTTTCGATGCCGAAAACCCTCGATATTACTGGCTTTTTTGCTTAATTCCGCGAGTCTTTAATCGCAGCCTGTGCGGCGGCCAGACGGGCGATGGGCACGCGGAAGGGGGAGCAGGACACATAGTCCAGGCCCACCTTGTGGCAGAACTCCACGCTGCTGGGATCGCCGCCGTGCTCGCCGCAGATGCCCAGGTGCAGGTCGGGACGGGTCTCGCGGCCCATCTTGGCAGCCATCTTCACCAGCTTGCCCACGCCGACCTGGTCCAGCTTGGCAAAGGGATCGTTCTCATAGATCTTCTTGTCATAGTAAGCGCCCAGGAACTTGCCGGCGTCGTCGCGGCTGAAGCCGAAGGTCATCTGGGTCAGGTCGTTGGTACCGAAGGAGAAGAACTCGGCCTCGGTGGCGATCTCGTCGGCGGTCAGGGCCGCGCGGGGGATCTCGATCATGGTGCCCACCAGGTACTTCATCTCCACACCGGCGGCGGCCAGCTCCTCGTCAGCGGTCTTGACCACGACGCTCTTGACATACTTCAGCTCCTTCACCTCGCCCACCAGGGGGATCATGATCTCGGGAACCATGTTCCACTCGGGGTGACGCTTCTGCACGTTGATGGCGGCCCGGATTACGGCACGGGTCTGCATCACGGCGATCTCGGGGAAGGTCACGGCCAGACGGCAGCCGCGGTGGCCCATCATGGGGTTGAACTCATGCAGGGAGGCGATGATGGCCTTGATCTCGGCCACGGTCTTGCCCATATCCTTGGCCAGCAGCTCGATGTCGGCCTCCTCGGTGGGAACGAACTCGTGCAGGGGGGGATCCAGGAAGCGGATGGTCACGGGGCAGCCCTCCATGGCCTCATAGATGCCCTCGAAGTCGCCCTGCTGCATGGGCAGCAGCTTGGCCAGAGCCTTCTCGCGCTGCTCCACGGTGTCGGAGCAGATCATCTCGCGGATGGCGGCGATGCGGTCGCCCTCGAAGAACATGTGCTCGGTGCGGCACAGGCCGATGCCCTGAGCGCCCAGCTCACGGGCCTTGGCGGCGTCGTGGGGGGTGTCGGCATTGGTGCGGACCTGCAGCCGGCGATACTTGTCGGCCCAGGCCATGATGCGGCCGAAGTCACCGCCCACGCTGGCGTCCACGGTGGGCATAGCGCCGTCGTAGATGGAGCCGGTGGAGCCGTCCAGGCTCAGCCAGTCGCCCTCGTGATAGGTCTTACCGGCCAGGGTGAACTGCTTGTTCTCCTCGTCCATGACGATGGCGCCGCAGCCGGAGACGCAGCACTTGCCCATGCCGCGGGCCACAACGGCGGCGTGAGAGGTCATGCCGCCGCGAACGGTCAGGATGCCCTGAGCGGCCTTCATGCCCTCGATATCCTCGGGAGAGGTCTCCAGACGGACCAGGACCACCTTCTCGCCCCGGGCAGCCCATTCCTTGGCGTCCTCGGCGGAGTAGACGATCTTGCCGCAGGCGGCGCCGGGAGAGGCGGGCAGAGCCTTGCCCACAGGGGCGGCGGCCTTCAGAGCGGCGGGGTCAAACTGGGGATGTAGCAGGGTGTCCAGGTTCCGGGGGTCGATCATGGCCACGGCCTGCTGCTCGGAGATCATGCCCTCGTCCACCAGGTCGCAGGCGATCTTCAGGGCGGCGGGAGCGGTGCGCTTGCCGTTGCGGGTCTGCAGCATATACAGCTTGCCGTGCTCCACGGTGAACTCCATATCCTGCATATCGCGATAGTGATCCTCCAGGGTCTTGCACACGTCCACGAACTGGGCATAGGCCTCGGGGAACTTCTCGGCCATCTGGTCGATGGGCATGGGGGTGCGCACGCCGGCCACCACGTCCTCGCCCTGGGCGTTGGTCAGGAACTCGCCCATGAGCTTCTTCTCGCCGGTGGCGGGGTTGCGGGTAAAGGCCACACCGGTGCCGCAGTCGTCGCCCATGTTGCCGAAGGCCATGGACTGCACGTTGACGGCGGTGCCCCAGGAATAGGGGATGTCGTTGTCCCGGCGATACACGTTGGCGCGGGGGTTGTCCCAGCTGCGGAACACGGCCTTGATGGCGCCGATGAGCTGCTCCTTGGGGTCAGAGGGGAAGTCCTCGCCGATCTTGGACTTGTACTCGGCCTTGAACTGACCGGCCAGCTCCTTCAGATCCTCGGCGGTGAGCTCCACGTCCTGGGTGACGCCCTTCTTCTCCTTCATCTCGTCGATGAGCTGCTCGAAATACTTCTTGCCCACCTCCATGACCACGTCGGAGTACATCTGGATGAAGCGGCGGTAGCAGTCCCAGGCCCAGCGGGGGTTGTTGGACTTCTTGGCAATAACGTCCACCACGTCCTCGTTCAGGCCCAGGTTCAGGATGGTGTCCATCATGCCGGGCATGGAGGCCCGGGCGCCGGAGCGGACGGAGACCAGCAGGGGATTCTCGTGATCGCCGAACTTCTTACCGGTGATCTTCTCCATCTTCTCGATGTATTCCATGATCTCGGCCATGATGGCGTCGTTGATCTGGCGGCCATCCTCATAATACTGGGTGCAGGCCTCGGTGGTGATGGTGAAGCCCTGGGGCACGGGCAGACCGATGTTGGTCATTTCGGCCAGGTTGGCGCCCTTGCCGCCCAGCAGCTCGCGCATTTTGGCGTTGCCCTCGGTAAAGAGATAGCAATACTTCTTACTCATTTAGTTCCCTCCGTAAATAAATTAAAGTTACGAACATCTCATTATAGGCATATCCCCCGCCAAAAGCAAGAGGATTTTCACAAAAAGGAATCTTTTTGCCATTATGGCCGAAAATTACCGGGAATATTCTCCCGACAGGAAACTATTTTTTGCGGAAAAGCCGCGCCTTTGCCTTGCGGAGGGGGCAGGGGTGTGCTATACTTATAGAATCGGTTTATTTGACCATCACAGCGGCCATCGGAGGGAGGGCGGACCATGGGGCAGCTTCTGCCGGAAAACAGCACATTGGCCCGCCGCCTGCGCCGGGCCGCCCAGGGCGGCGCACTGCCCCATGCCATCATTTTCTCCGGCAGCGGGGACCGCATGGCCGCCGCCCGCTTCGCCGCTGCCGCCATGGAGTGCCAGGCGGAGGCAGGCAGGCCCTGCCTGCAATGCCGCCAGTGCCGCAAGGTGATGGAGGACATCCACCCGGACGTGCAGACGGTGCAGGACCCCGACCACCGGGAGCTGCCGGTGGACCTGCTGCGCAGGCTGCGGCAGGACGCCTATATCCGGCCCAACGACGGGGCCGCCAAGGTGTATATCTTCCCGGACTGCGACGCCCTGAACCAGCGGGACCAGAACGTGCTGCTGAAGCTGGTGGAGGAGGGTCCGCCCTATGCGGCCTTCCTGTTCTGCGCGGAAACAGCGGCGTCTCTGCTGCCCACCATCCGCTCCCGCTGTGTGGAGTGGAAGCTCCGGGGCGGGGACGAGGACGCCCGGAACGACACCGCCCGGGACCTGTGCCGGGCCTTTGCCAGCGGACAGCTGCTGCCGGTGAGCCAATACCTGGTGGGGCTGGAGAACAAGCGCCTGAAGCGGGAGCAGCTGCAGCAGCTGCTGGAGGCCGGATGGCGCGCCGCCGCCGAGGCTCTGCTGGCCGCCTATGGAAAGCCGGACCCGGCGGATATCCCCGGGGCGGAGGAGCTGCGCCGGGGCCTTACCGTCCGGCAGCTCCGGGGCCTGACGGAGCTGATGAAGCGCTATTGCCTGGAGTGCCGCTATAACGTGGGCGTGGGCCATGTGCTGGGAGCCCTGTGCGCCGGGTGGGAAAAGCTGCTTTGACATACACGGAAAGGAATCGAAATATATGACAACTGTGATCAGCGTCCGCTTCCGCAGCGGATGCAAAACCTACTTCTTTGACCCCGGCGACGTGCAGGTGCAGACCGGGGACCACGTCATCGTGGAGACGGCCCAGGGCCTGGAATACGCCCAGTGTACCATGGGCAACCACCCGGTGGACGACTGCTGTGTCATCCAGCCTCTGCGGCCCATGGTCCGCGTGGCCACGGAAAACGACCGCCGGACGGCGGCCCACAACCGCGCCCGGGAGAAGGAAGCCTTCGACATCTGCCAGCGGAAGATCCTCCAGCACAAGCTGGAGATGAAGCTGGTGCGGGTGGAGTGCAGCTTTGAGGGGAACAAGATTCTGTTCTTCTTCACCGCCGACGGGCGGGTGGACTTCCGGGAGCTGGTAAAGGACCTGGCGTCGGTGTTCCGGGCCCGCATCGAGCTGCGGCAGATCGGCGTCCGGGACGAGGCCAAGATGCTGGGGGGCCTGGGCATCTGCGGCCGTCCCTTCTGCTGTGCCCAGTTTCTGGATGACTTTGTGCCGGTGTCCATCAAAATGGCCAAGACCCAGAGCCTGTCCCTGAACCCCACCAAAATCTCCGGCACCTGCGGGCGGCTGATGTGCTGCCTGAAATACGAGCAGGACGCCTATGAGGACGCCCTGAAGCGCATGCCCAAAAACGACTCCTTTGTCCAGACGCCCGACGGACCCGGCAACGTGTGCGAGGTGAACGTGCTCCGGGAGACCATGAAGGTCCGGCTGGACGAAAAGCCGGATTCCCCCCGGTGCTATCACAACTGCGAGGTGTGCGTCCTGCGCAACGGCAAAGGAAGCCGCGACGGCATCCAGGTGCCCCAGGAGCGGCCCGAGCGGTATGTGGAGGAGCGGCCCGAGGAGGAGGTCCCCATGCCGTTGGTCATCGCGGACTTTGACCCCGACGCCCCCGCCCGGGAGGAGCGTCCTCCCCGCCGCCGGAACGACCGCCGCAGAAAGGGCGGCAGCCGTCCCCAGCAGGCCGGGGAAAAGGCCGAAAAGCTCCGCCAGACGGAGAAAAAGCGTCCGGAGCCCCCCAAGACCGACGAAAAGCCCCGCAGCCGCCGCCGCAAGTCCAGCGACCGGCCCCAGGAGGGCGGCAGCCGTCCCCAGGCGGCCAGGAATCCCCCCAAGCCCGCCGCCCCCAAGCCGCCCCAGAAGCCCGCAGGCGAGGCCCAGGAGGGGGCCCAGTCCCGCCGCCGTCCCCGGCACCGGGGCGGACGCCGCAGAAGCGGCGGCAACTCCCCGGCATCGGAGGGCTGAGCCGTGGGAAAGTTTGACGGCGTGCTCATCGCCAGCGATTTTGACAACACCATGGTGTATACCGAGGGGGCCCTGCGCAGCGGCGGGCCCGTCCCGGCCATATCCCGGGAAAACCGGGACGCCATCGGGTATTTTATGGCCCAGGGCGGGACATTTTCCGTGGCCACTGGCCGGGCCCTGCCCTCCTTCGCCAGCGTTATGGACGGCGTGCCCATGAACGGCCCCACGGTGCTGTTCAACGGCGCGGCCATCTACGACTTCCCGGCGGGGCGGTATCTGCGCACCGCCTTTCTGCCGGAGCGCATCCGGGACCATGTCCGTCAGCTGTCCCAGCTGATGCCGGGCCTGACCTATGAAATTTATCACGACGACAACTCCATCCATGTGGTGAACCCCAACGAGATCACCGCCCGCCACCTGCACCTGACCCACACCCCCTCCCAGCAGATCGCCAGCCTGGACCAGGCCCCGTCGCCTATCTCCAAGCTGCTGTTCGAGGAGGAGCCCCAGCGGCTGCGGCAGCTGGAGGAGACCATCCGGGCCCAGGACTGGAGCCGGGAATACGAGGTGGTGGCCTCCGCCGTGAACCTGCTGGAGATCACCGCCCGGGGAGCCAACAAGGGCGGCATGGTCCGCCGCCTGGCGGAGCTTCTGGGCGTGCGGCAGGAGAATGTCTGCTGCGTGGGGGACCACGCCAACGACATCCCCATGCTGGAATACGCCGGCATGGCCTTCGCCCCGGAAAACGCCATTCCGGCGGTGCACCGGGTGCCGGGGATCCGCATCCTGCCGGACTGCCGGGAAAACGCCATGGCCGCCATGATCGCGGTCCTGGACCGGCGCTATTCGTAAAGGAGAAATCACCATGGAAAACACCCTGACTCTGTATGTGCGCTATCTGGCCAAGCCCGGCTGCCGGGAGACCTTCCTGCGCCAGCTGACCACCCATGGCGTCATCGACGCCATCCGCCGGGAGGACGGCTGCCTGCGGTATGACTATTTCCTGTCCGTCCAGAATGCCGACGAGATTCTGCTGGTGGAGCAGTGGCAGACGGAGGAACAGCAGCAGGCCCACCTGCGCACCCCCCACATGGACCAACTGCGCCGGCTGAAAAGCGAGTATGTGGCCGACGCCCAGCTGGGCCGGGTCCGCCTGGATTGAGAGGCCCCTATGCTGTTTGACACCCACGCCCACTATGACGACGACCAGTTCGACGGCGACCGGGAGACCCTGCTGGCCTCCCTGCCGGAGCAGGGCGTCGGCCTGGTGGTGAACCCAGGCTGCACCGTGGCGTCCTCCCGGACGGCGGTGGAGCTGGCCCGCCGCTTCCCCCATGTCTATGCCGCCGTGGGCATCCATCCGGAAAACTGCGGCGATTTCCGCCCGGAGGACCTGGACGCCATCCGCGCTCTGGCCCGGGAGGACAAGGCAGCGGCCATCGGCGAGATCGGCCTGGACTACTACTGGCCGGAAAATCCCCCCCGCCCCCTGCAGCAGCAGGTGCTGCGCAGCCAGCTGGCTCTGGCCCGGGAGCTGTCGCTGCCGGTGATCATCCACGACCGGGACGCCCACGCCGACACCATGGCCATCGTCCGGGAATTTCCCGGCCTGCGGGGGGTGTTCCACTGCTTCGCCGGGTCCGTGGAAATGGCCCGGGAGCTGGTGGATATGGGGTGGTACCTGTCCTTCAACGGGGCGGCCACCTTCAAAAACGCCCGGAAGGCCCCGGAGGTCATCCGGGCCGTACCCATGGACCGGCTGATGATCGAAACGGACGCCCCCTACCTGACCCCGGTGCCCTACCGGGGCCGCCGCAACGACTCCACCTATGTCCGCCTGGTGGCGGAGAAGATTGCCCAGCTGCGGGACATGACCCCTCAGGAGGTGGAGCAGGCCACCTGGGAAAACGGCTGCCGCTTTTTTGGAATCCCTGCCCATATTTGACCAATTTGTGAATTTTTGAAATTTTCCCAAAATCCCCCTTGCAAAATCCCAATAGTGTGGTATTATAATCAGCGTTAGCACTCCAAGAAGTTGAGTGCTAACGCTGAACTCGTTTTATATTATGTAAAAGATATAAGGAGGAACCAACCATGAAACTGACACCGCTTGCTGATCGCGTCGTGTTGAAGATGACGGAGGCGGAGGAGACCACCAAGGGCGGCATCATCCTCACCGGCTCTGCCAAGGAGAAGCCCTCTGTGGCGGAAGTGATCTCCGTGGGCCCCGGCGGCGTTGTGGACGGCAAGACCGTTACCATGACCGTCAAGCCCGGCGACAAGGTCATCACCGACAAGTATGCCGGCACCAAGTTCACCCTGGAGGACGTGGAGTATATCATCGTCAAGCAGGCTGACATCCTGGCTATCGTTGAGTAAAAAATTCGCTGTCTGTTTTAATTAGGAGGCAATATTATGGCTAAGATTATCAAGCGCGGCGAGGAAGCCCGCAAAGCTCTGGAGTCCGGCGTCAATCAGCTGGCCGATACCGTAAAGATCACCCTGGGCCCCAAGGGCCGCAACGTGGTGCTGGATAAGAAGTTCGGCACTCCCCTGATCACCAACGACGGCGTGTCCATCGCCAAGGAGATCGAGCTGGACGATCCGTTTGAGAACATGGGCGCTCAGCTGGTGCGCGAGGTGTCCACCAAGACCAACGACGTGGCCGGCGACGGCACCACCACCGCCACCCTGCTGGCCCAGGCCATGATCCGCGAGGGTCTGAAGAACCTGGCCGCCGGCGCCAACCCCATCGTCATGAAGAAGGGCATGGCCAAGGCCGTGGACGCCGCCGTGGCCGCCATCCGCCAGCAGAGCCAGAAGGTCAACGGCACCGACGACATCGCAAGAGTCGGCACCGTGTCCTCCGGCGACGCCTTCATCGGCAAGCTCATCGCCGAGGCCATGGAGAAGGTCTCCGCCGACGGCGTCATCACCATCGAGGAGTCCAAGACCGCCGAGACCTATTCCGAGGTGGTGGAGGGCATGATGTTCGACCGGGGCTATATCACCCCCTATATGGTCACCGACACCGACAAGATGGAAGCCCTCATCGACGACGCGTATATTCTCATTACCGACAAGAAGATCTCCGTGATCTCCGACATTCTGCCCCTGCTGGAGCAGCTGGTCCAGGCCGGTAAGAAGCTGTTTATCATCGCCGAGGACGTGGAGGGCGAGGCCCTGAGCACCCTGATCGTCAACCGTCTGCGGGGCACCCTGAACGTGGTCTGCGTCAAGGCTCCCGGCTTCGGTGACCGCCGCAAGGAGATGCTCCAGGATATCGCCATCCTCACCGGCGGTCAGGTCATCAGCGAGGAGCTGGGTCTGACCCTGAAGGATGCCACCGTGGATATGCTGGGCCGTGCCCGCCAGGTGAAGGTCACCAAGGAGAACACCATCATCGTCGACGGTATGGGCGACAAGCAGGCCATTGCCGACCGCGTGGCCCAGATCCGCGCCCAGATCAGCAACACCACCAGCGAGTATGACCGCGAGAAGCTCCAGGAGCGGCTGGCCAAGATGGCCGGCGGCGTGGCCGTCATCAAGGTGGGCGCTGCCACCGAGACCGAGATGAAGGAGAAGAAGCTCCGCATTGAGGACGCCCTGAACGCCACCAAGGCCGCCGTTGAGGAAGGCATCGTGGCCGGCGGCGGCACCATCTTCGTCAACATCATCCCCGCCGTCACCGCCCTGCTGGCCAACGTCGAGAGCGACGAGAAGACCGGCGTGCAGATCGTTGCCAAGGCTCTGGAGGAGCCCATCCGCCAGATCGCTGCCAACGCAGGACTGGACGGCTCCGTGATCCTGGAGAAGGTCCGTACCTCCGGCAAGAACGGCTACGGCTTCGACGCCTATAAGGAGGAGTACTGCGACATGATCGCCAGCGGCATCGTGGATCCCGCCAAGGTCACCCGTTCCGCTCTGGAGAACGCCGCCAGCGTCTCCGGCATGGTGCTGACCACCGAGTCCCTGGTGGCCGACAAGCCCCAGCCCGCAGCTCCCGCAGCCCCCGCTCCCGACATGGGCGGCATGGGCGGCATGTACTAAGAGACACCGCAAAGCCTTGAAATTGCTTGATTTTTTGAATGTGGAAAAGCGGATTTACGCCAAACTTACGCCACTTACGCCAAAAATTCAAGCGCATTATAGGGTAACAGAAATCGGCACCTGCCTTAAAAAGCAGGTGCCGATTTTACTTATTTTCGTTTCCGTTTTCCCTTGCCGTGGGTCATGGTTGTTTTCCCACGCTGACTGATGGGAGTTTTCAGGTGCTTGGACAGCTTCAGCACCTCGATCAAGTTGACAAACTGTTCCATCGTAATGGCATCATAATCAATCCCCAATGTGGCAAGCAGTGCTTTTGCTTTCTTTTCCTCGACGCTCCCCTCAAAGTTCATCGCATCCTGCAACTGCCCCTGTACGGTTGCAACAAGGGATGTTTCATCTCCCGTCATGGTGTCGGGACGATGCTGCTCTCGAATGTCACGGAGGATACCTTATGGAGTCGCAGCGTCCCCAATCTCTCCGGCAAGCTCAAGCGCGGTTCGCTCCGCTATGGTGAGGCGGTGGAGCTGGCAGACGCGCTGGGATACGACATCGTGTGAGAAAAGCGGAAATAAAATTTTGAGACTTGCGCTTTATATGGTAAAATCATATAATGTAGACATAAAAATAAGCAGGAGGTTTCAGCAATGCCTATACAATACGATAAAAAAGCCGTTCTTGAAATGTGCGCAGACGCAATGAAAAATCCAGCTTTGTTCTATACGCAGAATCTGGTCAACTATCAGGGAATTTGCTCGGATGCACAGGTTCCTTATACAGAAATCATGGCTGAGTTTCTGATTGACCATCTTCCGGAATTTACAGACGGGATCACCCAGATTCACCGCACAGCTTCCTATTGCACACCGACGCACATGGGCGAGTTTGACCCCAGCTCCAATCGCACCGAAGAATTGACTGCGATGAAGATGTTCAACGCTTGTAAGAGCGGAGCGCAATATGCAAAAGTGGGGAAAATTCTTGATTATCAGGTGCCTCTGAAAAACAAGCGAAGTGATCAAGCGGGGAAAATTGACCTGCTTGCCTATGACGGAAATGTTTTGCGCGTACTGGAATTGAAAAAACCAGACACGCAGGAAACGATGCTTCGCTGCGTTTTGGAAAGCTATACCTATTTGCGCACGGCAGATACAAGGAAGCTAATCGCAGATTTTAATATTCCGGCAGGTACACCTGTAAAGGCAAGTCCCTTCGTATTTGAAAACAGTCTGCCATATCAAGAATATTTTGCCGAACGCCCGAAGCTGAAACAGTTGATGGGACTGCTGGACAGCCAGCCGTTCTTCATCCGCGAAGTTTCTGGTGGCTACGAAGTATTTTGATTTCACGAAATCAAAATACCTCCCTGTTGTCGCGGCGGTTTGCTATACTGTCCTCAAAAACAGGAGGACGATTTTATGGCAGAAGAAACACGGCAGGAAACCGCTGTGCGCTCCGGCGATGATGTGACCTGTCCAAACTGCGGCAGTCATAATGTGCGCTGTATTCCCTATCCAAAGGTGGAGTTCGGCGCATGGTTTGTGCTTTGGTTGGTTGTTGCATTTGGCGGCTATATGATCTCGGTATTCATCACAATCGTCGGCATCATTTTTTGGAGCATTGCTTTGGTGATTCGCCTGAAACAGAATAAACTGGCAAGGCAATATGTCCGGATGCAGTGCATCACCTGCGGGACAGAATTTGATGTGGCAAGAAGTGAACTGATGAAAGGGGGACAGCGGTAAATGAGCAAGGATTATCGTGTGAACACCTTTGGTCTGACAGACGAAGAAAACACGCTTGTGGAAGAAAGTCTCCCAACCAGAGCGTATGAGCTATACATAGCCGACACCCCGACGGACGTGATTGCCATCGGCTGTGATGCGATGATCGTGAACGCTGCCGCATTAGACCAGGATTCTGCGGATATGATTTTTGACCTGTATTCACAGGTTGACGGCTGCACCAACGAAACGGTCATCTGGCTTGGTGAGCCGATGCCGCCCAAGGCAGCGCGAAAGTTCTTCAAATGCTACGATTCCTTTGACGCCATCAAGGACAGGCTCAAGTATCTGCTGCTCACTGCACACAGCAAGAGCAAAAAAGCGCACGAGTACAGTAAAAAGCTGGTCAACGGGTTGAAAATCCTTGCGCTCATCCGCAAGCACCCCGGCATTTCCACGCAGAAGCTATCGGAGCTGACCGAGCTGCCGTTGCGCAGCGTACAGCGTTATATCGCTGCTCTGCAAGCAACGGGGGAATGGATCGAGTATGACCGGGCACTCCGGGGCTGGAAGCTGTTTCACGGTATCTCCATCCTATACGGAGATGTGTAGGAGGATGAAGGGGAATGAAACTCTGTATTCATCGAGGCACGCATCAGATCGGCGGCATTGCTGCCGAAATCTCCACGGCAAGCACGCGCATCCTCATTGATATGGGTGACGAGCTATCTCTTGATCCCAATTTCGTCTCCGCACCGCTGCATATTCCGGGTGTGACGGATGGGAACGGACATTGCGCTGCCGTACTGTTTACCCACTATCACGGCGATCATACCGGGCAAATGCTGCGTATCCGACCGGAGATTCCCATTTATGCCGGGGCTCTTGCAAAGGACATTATGCGCCTGTCCAGCGCGCATAGCTGGAAGAAGGATGAAGCGCTCTGCAAGCGAATCGAGACCATCCGCACTTTTTCCGCAGGTGTGCCGTTTTTGATCGGTGACATTCAGATCACGCCATTCTGTATCGACCATTCCGCGTGTGACAGCTATCTGTTTCTCATCGAAGCGGACGGCAAGCGTCTGTTGTATACCGGCGATTTCCGGCTACACGGCGTGCGCGGCAATGTCATGGACAAGATTCTGGACAAACGCATTGGAAAGGTCGATGTGGTTGTCACGGAGGGAACGACCGTTTCTCGCTCTGAACACGAGGTCGTGACGGAGTGGGACCTGCAAAAACGTGTGAAAGCGTATTTGCGGCAGTACAAGTATGTCTTTGTGTTGTGCGCAACGACGAACCTTGACCGGATTTTTGCGCTGGCGCGCGCCGTGCCGCGTGGAAAATACTGCATCTGCGACGACTATCAGAAAATGCTGGTTGAAACCGTGTCAAAGCATTGGAACGGGATTTCATCCTTTTATGAGATGCCGAAGCTCCTATCCTTCAAGTACCATCCGCCGGCGCGTTTTGCGGAGCTGGGCGGGCTGATGTTCGTTCGCGCCAATTCAAAGTTTGAAGCGATCATCCGCCAATATGATCCGGCGCAGAGCATTCTTCTCTATTCCATGTGGGACGGCTACCGAACAAAACCGGACAGCAATATCCCAGAGTTTCTGTCGCTGACCGGAACATGGGCAGAGCTTCACACCAGTGGTCACGCCTCGCCGGATGATCTGCGCCATGTGATTGAAAAGGCAGACCCGGAAATCGTCATCCCCATGCACACCGACGCACCGCAGAAAATGCAGACACTCTGCCAGAATCGAACGGTGATTCTACTGAAAGACAGGGAGGAACTACTGCTATGACGAATGATATTTTTTGCGTCGGCTTGACACGGACGGAGCTGCAAACACTGGGCGTTCTTCTACCAATTACATTCCGGATCATCCCTGTTTCATCGGAAGCACTGGATCATGCCGCCGTCGTGCGTGTGATCGATCAGGCACGCTGTATCATCCTGAATCCGAAGCGGCTCTCCGTAGATTTGCTGGATGATTTTCTGCGCGGGCAGGACTGCCAGCGGTGGAACGATGCGCCTGTGCCAATCATTTTGTTTTCGGATACCATGACACGGGAACAGCGCCGCGAGGTTTTCATGCCGGAGTATCCGATTCTTTCGGTTGATCTGCACGAGCGTTTCGACCGGAATCGAAATCTTGCGGTAAAGCTGCTCCGGGAATCAACACTTCCCTGCTGGCAGAACCGGGAAGTCATGCGCAGCAATATGTTTAACGATGCGTGGTATTTGATCGACATTGAAACGACAGGGCTGGACAGATGGAAAGACCGCATCATCGCCATTCGCATTGCCCGCATGGCAAATTACGAAATCAACTGGGAGCGACCGACGATTTATATTCGTCAAGATAAACCGCTGCCAGCACAAATTTCTGAAATTACCGGCATCACAGACAATATGCTGGCGGGCGGCGTTTCGATGAAAGAAGCATTGGAAGAACTGGACAGCCTTCCTTGCAAGGATACGCCGTTTCTGTTTGCCAACGAGGATTTTGCAACTGGTTTTCTGAATGCCGAGTACCTTCGCTGCGGGAAAACCTTTGACCGCCCGTATGTCGCAATCGACAAGTTGGCAAATATCCCATTTGGCTATCTGATGCAGCGAAAGGCGTGGAACATTCCAGCATTGGTTGGCTTTAAAACTTTGAGAAAACAGCCGTTGGATGAGGAACTTCAGAAGCTGTTCGCTCTGACTGCCTGCACCTTTGAGGCGCTGCAAACGCGCTGCGATGTCCGCTGCCCAGAAGAATTTGCGAAACTATATGCGGCAGAACTGTGTGAGTGATGAAAAATCCCTTTGGAACAAAGGGCGCACTTTTATACTCTCCTGACGGGAGTATGTGCGCTCTGCGAGGCAGACAGCCCGGACGATTGAAGTCCGGGCTGTTTTGCGTCACTCCGTTCCGTACAAGGAGCTGCACCCCTTGCGACGCTTGCGCGTCTATTTTTATAAGGAGGATAAACTGCCTATGAAGGAAATCCCGATTTGGGAAAAGAGCAATCTGAGCTTGGAGGAGGCTGCGTCTTACTCCGGCATTGGTATCAACAAACTGCGCGAGATCACCAACGAGGACCGGTGCAAATTCGTTCTCTGGGTGGGCAACAAGCGCCTGATTAAACGCCGCCTGTTCGATCAGTTCATCGAGCAGGCGTATTCTATTTGAAAAAGTGATGTGAAAAACCATGATACAGCAACACTTTGAAAAAGTTGTCTGTTTCCGTTCAATATCAGTGAAAATCGCATATTCGGTATGATATACTTATATCAATCCCTATAATCGCGCTTTTCACGGAAAGGAGTTTCTGAATTGTCTGAAAAGCGCAAAGATAGCAAGGGGCGTGTTCTGAAGGACGGCGAAAGCCAGCGAGCAAACGGCACCTATGACTATCGTTATACCGATATACACAAGAAACGGCGTTGTATTTACGCCAAATCTCTGACGGAGCTGCGGAAGAAAGAGGACGAGCTGCGGCGCGACATGGCGGACGGCATCGACTATGCTGCGGGAGAAATGACCGTGGCGGAGCTGGTTGACCGCTATATGAACCTGAAACGGGGCTTGAAGCAAAATTCGCTGCGGTCTTATGGCTCTGCGGTCAAGCGGATTCATGCCGACCCTTTTGGACAGAAGCCGATCAAAACCGTAAAGCTCTCCGACGCAAAGGGCTGGTTCGTGTTTCTGCACGACAGCGGCATCAAGCAAAACACCATCGGTGTGTTGCAAAGCGTTGTCAGACCGGCATTTGAAATGGCGGTGGATGATGATATTATCCGCAAGAACCCATTCAAGTTCAAGCTGTCTGATGTGGTGCCGAAGGATGCCTATGTGCGGGATGCGCTGACCAAGGAGCAACAGGAGAAGTATCTGCAATTTGTGCAGGCCTGCGGCGGGAATTACTATGATGACATTGTGATCCTGTTGGGAACCGGCTTGCGCGTGAGCGAGCTGTACGGTCTGACACGGGCGGATATTGACTTTGACCGGCGCTGTATCCATGTGCGGCGGCAGTTGTGCCGGACAGCGGAGAAGCCCTATTTCGTCACACCGCCCAAAACCAAAAGCGGCATCCGGAACGTTCCCATGACGGACGCGGTTTACATGGCACTGATGCGGGTGGTGAAGGGCAGAACATCTCCGAAGGTCGAGCTGCTGGTGGACGGTCACAGCGGATTCCTCTTTCTGGACAAGTCCGGGATGCCGAAGGTTGCGATGCACTTGGAGAACTATATGCGAGGTCTGCAAGCGAGATTTGAAAAGGCATACGGCAAACCGGTTCCCCGAATCACGCCCCATGTGCTGCGTCACACCTTCTGCACCAACGTCCAACAGGCGGGGCTTGATGTGAAAAGCCTGCAATATCTGATGGGGCATTCCAACGCCAGTGTGACGCTGGATGTCTACACCCTCAGCAGCTTTGATTCTGTCGAGAGAGCCTTTGAACAGATCGCCAGCAGCCTGTAATTTTCATTGTACGAAGTTAGTTGGCTTACGCCACAACTTACGCCAATTCCCTGTCAAGTGGCGTAGATTTGCGTAGAAATGTGTAAATTTTATCAAAATCAAGGAGACTGCAAAAAGCGGCTCAAAGCCTTGATAACTCTATGAAAATCTGCGTTTTCCGTTATATTCGTTTTGCTTCAAAAAGTTGCGGTTTTGAAGGGCGGCATGTATTAATCCCCCACCTACAGTTAAAAAAAGGCTGTGCCCCACCGGGCACAGCCTTTTTTCGCTTTATCCCATCCACCGCCCCAGGGCCGCGAACAGGCAGCCCAGCAGGAAGAACCCCGCCAGCACCGCCGTGACGCTCAGGCAGAACTTTTTCACCCCCAGCTTCTCCGGGTCCATGAAGGTGTAGGGGTACAGCAGCTTCGTGTGGCCGATGGGCCGCCCCGTCCTGGCCCGCAGCATGGCATACACGAAGTACGCCAGGGGCAGCACCAGCCACCGGGCGGCGGAGGCCGCGGTCAGCCCGGCCTTGTTCCCCCACAGAAGCCACTGCCCCACCACCAGCCACGGCGTCCCGTAGTGGACGCACAGGTTCCCGAAGCTGCCGCCGAAGTCGGCGAATTTCTTCCCCCGGCGCCTGGCGTCCGGCACCAGCACAAAGTGATAGATCAGGTGCGTCACATAGATGCACAGGGTCATGGCCAGGGCCACGCCGCTGCCGGTCAGCAGCTGCCGCACCGCCCCCTCCGGCACCGCCGCCAGGGCCAGCTCATACACCAGCACCAGCAGATTGCTGAGATTGGTGTAAAAGCAGAACATCCCCGGCCGGATGTGTCCCGTCTCCAGCAGGGTGGAGTGTAGCAGCAGACCCACCGCCCCCAGCAGGAAAATGCCCGCCGCCGAAAGCCGCAGTCCCATGTCCGCCGCCTCCTCTCACAGGCGGAAGGCGGCGCAGTCCACCTTCCCGTCCTCTAAGGTGATGACCCCATAGGTCCGCCGGACGCTGGGACCGATGCACCCGGGGTTCATCACCCAGAAATCGCCGCTGCGGTCCACCAGCGGCTGGTGGGTGTGGCCGAACAGCAGGATGTCCGCCCCGCACTCCCGGGCGGCGTATATGGCCGCCATGGGGCCGGACTTCACATGGCGGGTGTGGCCGTGCATCATCAGGATGCGGACGCCGCCCAGCTCCGTCAGCCGCTCCGGCTGGTCCAGGCCGCCATAGTCGCAGTTGCCGGGCACCCCCAGCAGCGGGATATCCGGATACAGCTCCTCCAGCCGCTGAGCGTCCCGCACGCAGTCCCCCAGATGCAGGATCACCTGGGGCTGCACCCGCTCCACGCACTGCTCCATAGGGTCCACGCACCCATGGGAATCGGATAAAACCAGTATACGCATCGCACATACCCTTTCCACGCTTGTTTTCTGCTATTTTACCACACTTCCCCGGGGATTTCCAGTCTCCCCCGCAAGGCCGTTGACTTCTCCCGGGAAATATGTTATATATAATGTAACAGGATGATTGTAAAATAGTGCGTTTTACAGAAAGGAAACGATTTATGCGTATAATATTCCGTGATTTTGCGGATAGCTCTGCAAGCAAAGCCTCTGTTATTTGGGCAAGACGTACTCCCACACTTTTCTCCGGCGCATAGGCGTCTTCGCCGTATTCCGTCTGTTCGCCTGGCCCATACGGTCTCCCATATCATGCAGGAGGTAACGAATATGAAGAAAATTCTATCCGCGCTTCTGGCGGCGGTCCTGCTGCTGTCTGCAACCGCCTGCGCGGCCCACGAGCCCGTTCTGCCCCCCAGCCGGTGGGGGGAGATGCAGATCAATTCCATGTTTGAGCGCTATTATTCCATTTCCGACGCCTTTCAGGCGGCAGACGCCGTGGCCCGCGTCACGGTGGGCGACTGGCAGGGGGAGGACCTGCGCAATTGGGTCACGTTCTTTGACGCGTCCGTTCAGGAGTCCTACAAAGGGGAGCTTCCCCGGAACTTCACCCTGGTGCAGGGCGGCTGTTCCGAGGCGACCTCTCCCGACTATCCCCTGTTTACCAGCGGAACCGAGCTTCTGGTTTTCCTGCGGGATTATGACGGCAGCGGGGAAAAATATCACCCCATCACCGACTATAACACGGTGCTGTATGTCGTGTATGACGAAGCCGGAGGCCGGTATTTCCTGGACAGCTTCGGCACCATGAGCGCCCAGGACACCTGCGTTCCCGGCAGGACCACGCTGGACAGCGCACAGCTTGCGGAAATGACGGCGGATACCGATCCGGTGCTGGCCGAAGCGATTTCCTCCCGGGCCAAGGACTGCGACAGCGGCTGCTGCGCTTACGCGGAATCCGCCCTGGAGGACTATTTCTCCGATCTGGCAAAGCAATAAGGCATGATGGCGATCGCACCCCATCCCGCCGATAAAACCAGCACCCGCCCGCCGGACCTCCGGCAGGCGGGTTTTGTGCGTGGATATGAAGCGTTTGCAATGCGGCCCGCTGAGGGCAGCGGACCCTACGGACGTTTACAGGCGGCCCCACTGTAGGGGCGTTGGCTCTGCCCCGCCCGAACCTGCCGGGGTTGACGCGGGCCGCCGAGGACGTCGGCCCCTACTTGGCTCTCCCTCTGGGAGAGCTGTCGGCACAGCCGACTGAGAGGGCCTGCAGGGGCGTGGGCTCTGCCCCGCCCGTGGGTCCGGCGCTTCCGGGCCGGGTAAAACCCGGCCCCTACAAGGCTCCTCTTATTCCAGACTGTCAAAAACGCCTCGCAGAGTTCGCGGCCCGCAGGCCGCGAATAAGTGTTCCATCCATTTTTCGCGGCGGCGTGTACGTCGCGAAAAATACTTTGCGCTTCGACCCGTGTGTTTTCGCGCATTTTTGCGTGAAAACACACGGGTCGGAGCGAAATCTCTTTTGTCAAAAAAGGCAACGCCCTTTTTTGACAAGCTCTTATTATCCCAGGACCCAGGACTTCAGGGCGCTGCCGTCGGGGTCGTCCACCCGCAGGCCGTCCGTCACGTTGACCTCCGGCGCCGCCGCCCGGATATCCGCCACCGACGTCTCGATGCCGCTGCTGCCGCTGGTGCAGAAGGGCTTCACGGTCTTGCCGGTCAGGTCATAGGTATCCAGGAAGGTGTTGATGATCCGGGGCGCGGTCCCCCACCAGATGGGATAGCCCAGATAGATGGTGCCATACTGGGACAGGTCCAGGGGCTGGCCCGCAATCCGGGGCCGGGCGGCGGGGTCCTTCTGCTCCTGGTTGGCCCGGCAGGCATCGTTGTTATAGCTCAGGTCCTGGCTGGTGTAGGGCTGCTCCGGGGTCAGCTCATACAGGTCCGCCCCGGTCATGTCACGGATGCGCTCTGCCGCCGTCCGGGTGCTGCCGGTGCAGGAGAAATAGATCACCGCCACCCGGGTGCCGGCCCAGCCGCTGCCGGTACTGCCGGTGGTATTTCCGCCGTTTCCGGCATTTCCGGTACTGCCTGCACCGCCGGGCACACCGGCGCTGCCGCCGGGATTTTCCACCGGGCCGCTTCCCGGGTCCGTGGCCCCGGGGGTCACCGTGGGACTATCTCCGCCGGGGGCCACCTCCGTCTGCTTCTTTCCGCAGGCAAACAGGGCGCAGGCCATGCACAGGGCTAAAATCAGGGCAAAAACACGCTTCATGGGGCTTTTCCTCCTTATTTCCGTCTTTATTCTTCCTCCTGCTGCACCGCCGTGCCGCCGCCCAGGCCGAAATCGTCGGCCACGGTGGCGCTGTCCCGGCGGAGCATGGTCTCCATGACCCGGATGTCGCTGTCGATGTCCATGGCGTCGGCCCGGTACAGCTCATCCAGCTGCCGCTCGAACCCCGCCACGATGCTGTCCATGGTGCTCTGGATTTTGGCCTTGGCCTGGTCGAGATTCTCGCCGCTGACGCCTGCCTCCTCAAACTCGGCATAGGAGTCCAGCAGCTTCTGGGTGGTGGGCAGATAGTAATTCAGGAAGGTGCTGGCCTTGGCCTTTTTGGCGGGCTCCTTCTCGATGATGCGGAAGATTTTCCCTGCCACCTCCTCCAGCCGGTCAATTTTCTGGCTGAGGACGGGGTCGGCGATGCGGTCATTGGCTCGGCGGATCTCCCGCAGGACGCCGGAATAGCCCTGCTCCGCCTGGGACGGCTCCTGGGCCTCCTGCTCCTGTTGCTTTTTGCTGAAGAAGGCCTCCGCCGCCTCCGGGGACCGGAACAACATATCGCTTCCCAGGTCCAGGTAGGCATTCTCGCCCCACAGGCCCTTTTCGATCATGATCTCCAGGTCGTTTTCCACCTTCCGGGAGGACACATCCGCCGCCACCGCCAGCTTTTTCAGGGACACGGCCTCCTGCCCGTGGGCACAGGCCAGATACTTGCCGAAGCGGCGGGCCCGGCGGGTCATAGAGGCGCTGCCGATGACCAGTCCCAGGCCTCCGGCGGCCAGGCCCATGGTGGGAAACAGGCTGGCAAGCAGGGCCCAGCTCAGAACTCCGGCAGCGGCATCGACGCCCTGCACCATAGACACCAGGCCTGCGAAAAGCAGCACCAGGCCCACAATTTTCATGGTATTGGCCCCTTTTGCGGAGTATTGGGGCGTTTTCGTCACCTTTTTGCGGGTGCTGGAGGCTGTCCCGGTACGAGGCCGGGACGGGGCGGGATTCTGCTGGGACAGGCCGGGATTCTGCCGGGACACGGGCTTGCGCTTCGTGTCGCCGCCGAACAGCTTGGCCAGCAGCACAACAAGGCCCACCGGCCAGGCCACCGCGAATAAAATTGCGATAATGGCCCAGGAGCCAAAATCGTTGTCGTCCTTTTTTGGCGGACGGCGGGGCGGCTCCTGCCGGAACTCCCGGTCCCGGTCGTCATAGGAATAGGCCATCACTGCTCTCCTTTCGGGCGGAGCTTGCGCTTGTTGCCGTGCTCATCCACCACATAGGTATTGTCCAGCTCCCGGGCCAGGTTGCCCACCACCGAGTCGATATACTCCCGGCGCAGGCGCAGCTGCTCCTCCCGTTCCTCCTGGGTCAGGCCCTCCGGCGTTTTCGCCTTGGCGGCCAGCTGGTTGATGCGGGCGATTTTCTTTTCATCCATGATGTGATCTCTCCCTTTTTTATAGATAACGCTTCAGGGTGACGAACACCCTGCCCTTTTTGGTCTGATGGCCGACCTCCTCCAGGACGCATTTCCCCAGTCCCCGCAGGGTCAGGGTGTCGCCCTGGGCCACCGGGCGGTCCGGTTTCTGGCAGTCGGTCCAGTTTACCTGGACCCGGCCGGAGGTCACCGCCTCGGCGGCCTTTCCCCGGCTCAGGGAAAAGCCAACGGCCAGCACGCTGTCCAGCCGCAGGGAGGACACCGTGTCGCGGATTTCCTTGGTTTTCTCCTGGGGCGGCGTCAATTGAGCCAGGGGCAGCGGGGCCGTATGGAGCCGCACCCGTCCGGCGTCCGTCCAGTCCGACAGCAGCAGCTCCGCCGCCGGGGCCGTGGCCAGCACGTCGGCCCAGCGGGGAAACACCAGGATATCCCCCAGGGTCTCCCGGGTCAGGCCCAGGGCCATGAGACTGCCCAGAAGGTCCCGGTGGGTCAGGGCGTCCTCCTCGTAAAACGAGGCCCGGACCACCCGGACGGCGTCCTCCTCCGGGGCCTCCTGCCACTCCGGCAGGAACCACAGCTGCCGCCGCTGGGCGCCGTCGTACCCGCCCCAGAAGGCGTAGCCCTCCGTCACGGACAGGGCGTTCAGCAGCCGCCGGGCCGCCGCCTGCTCCGCCGGGGACAGAAAGCCCGTCCCCTCCGGCAGATTCCGCCGCCGGCACTGCTCATACTTGTCCCAGACCCGGCCCAGCAGCAGCCGCTCATCGCCGTTTGCGGCCAGCCGGTCCAGCATTTCCCGTTTATCCATGGTATTCCCCCAGATTCTGGGTGTGATAGAGTCCGGCATAGGCCCCGTTTGCCGCCAGCAGCTGGTCATGGGTGCCCTGCTCGGCGATGCGGCCGTCCCGGATCACCAGGATGCGGTGGGCGGCCCGGATGGTGGAGAGCCGGTGGGCGATGATGAGGGTGGTGCGGCCCCGGCTCAGCTCGTCGAAGGCGTGCTGGATCTTCGCCTCGGTGATGCTGTCCAGAGCCGAGGTGGCCTCGTCTAAGATCAGGATGGGCGGGTCCTTCAGGAAGATCCGGGCAATGGCCACCCGCTGCTTCTGTCCGCCGGAGAGCAGGGTGCCCCGCTCGCCCACATAGGTGTCGAACCCGTTGGGCATGGCGGCAATGTCGTCATACAGCTCCGCCCGGCGGGCGGCCTCCTCCACCTCCCGGTCGGTGGCCTCGGGTTTTCCGTAGCGGATGTTCTCCCGGATGGTGTCGGCAAACAGGAACACGTCCTGCTGGACGATGCCGATGGCCCGGCGCAGGGAGTGCTGGGTCAGGCGGCGCACGTCGTGGCCATCCACGGACACGGTGCCGCTGTCAGGGTCATAAAACCGGGGCACCAGCTGGCACAGGGTGCTCTTGCCGCCGCCGGAGGGGCCGACGATGGCCACCGTCTCCCCGGGCTGCACCGTCAGGTCCACCCCGTGGAGCACCTCGGGGCTGCCGTCGTCATAGGAGAAGTGCACGTTCTCCAGGGCCACCCGGCCCTGCACCTGCGTCAGCTCCACGGCGTCGGGGGCGTCCTGAATGGTGGGCTCCGTGGCCATCAGCTCGATGAACCGGTGCAGGCCCGCAAAGCCGTTGGAGAACATCTCGGCGAAGTTGGCCAGCTTCCGGACGGGGCTGATGAAGGTGGTGATATACAGGCTGAAGGTGATCAGGTCGATGTAGTTCAGCCGGTCCTTCATAATCAGCCAGCCGCCTGCGGCAATCACCGCCACGGACAGCAGGCTGATGAACAGCTCCATGCTGGCGTTGAAAAAGCCCATTTCCTTGTGGAAATTGCGCTTGGAGGTTTTGAACACCTCGTTGGCCCCGTCGAACCGCCGCTGCTGCTGAGCCTCGTTGGCGAAGGCCTTGGTGGTGCGGACACCGGAGAGGCCGGACTCGATCTCGGCATTGATGGCGCCGGTTTTCTGCTTGGCGGCCCGGGAGGCCTGGGACATCTGGCGGCGGCGATACATCACCACCAGCAGGAAAATGGGGATGATGCAGCACACCACCACCGCCAGCCGCCACTGGATGGAGAACATCACCGCCAGGGCGCCGATGATGGTCACCAGGGAGATGAACAGGTCCTCCGGCCCGTGGTGGGCCAGCTCCGTCAGCTCAAACAGGTCCGTGGTCAGGCGGCTCATCAGCTGGCCGGTGCGGTTTTTATCGTAAAAGTCAAAGCCCAGGTCCTGCATATGGGCAAACAGGTCCCGGCGGATATCCGCCTCCACCAGGATGCCGAAGGTGTGGCCCCAGTAGCCCACGATGAAGTAAAGCCCCGCCCGGAGGACAAAGGCCGCCACCACCAGAGCCATGACCGTGAAGAAAATGGAAAACTGCTTATCCGGCAACCAGTGGTACATGGCGGTGCGGGAGATCAGGGGGAAGGCCAGGTCGATGACGGCGATCAGGATGGCACAGCTGATATCCAGCAGGAACAAGCCCCGGTGGGGGCGGAAATAGGACAGGAAAATACGCAGGGGACTGCGGGTCTGGTAATCTTTGGTGGTCATGGTCTCTCTCTTTCTGAAAAAATGGGCACAATTACCCAGTGTGTTGTTATACATAGTATAACACACCGCCCCCCCTGGCGCAAGGCGGTGTTTTGTGTTAATATGTGTTCAAAAGTGAGAAAAAACGCCGTGGGTTTTGGCCCTGCGGTGTGTACTATAGAGTAGAGAGAAACAGGGAGGCGACGGACATGGACGACAAGCAGCTGATGGCGCAGATCGCCGCCGGGGACCAGGCGGCCCTGCAGACCCTGCTGCGGCGGCACGGACCGCTGCTGCAATATATCCTGAAACCCATTCTGACAGACCCCCGGGAGCGGGAGGAGTGCCTGGCGGATATCTCCCTGCGCCTGTGGCAGCGGGCCGGGGACTATGCGCCGGAGCGGGGGCAGTTCGTGCCGTGGCTGACGGTGCTAGCCCGGAACATGGCCCTGAACCGGGCCAGGCGGCTGCGGAGGGAGGAGCCCCTGGACGAGACCATGCCCCACGGGGACGGCAGCGCCGAGGAGGCCCTGCTGCAAAAGGACCGGCGGGAGCAGATCCGGATGGCCATCCAATCCCTGAGCCGGGAGGAGGAGCAGCTGTTCTTCCGGAAGTATTACTACTGCCAATCCACCGCCCAGATCGCCGCAGAGCTGGGCATCACGGAGCGGGCCGCCGAGGGGCGGCTGTACCGCCTGCGGCAGAGACTGCGGAATCTGTTGGGAGGTGACCTGCTGTGACGGACGACATCCGCTTTGACCGGGATATGCAGACCCTGCTGGAGCAGCTGCCGGAGGAGCAGCTGCCGGCGGCCCGGGTGACCCCCTGGCGGCAGGCCATGCGCTGCGTTCTGTGGGGCATCGGACTGACCGGCATCACCCTGAACTTCTGGAATCTGCAGCATCTTCTGCCCATGGTGGGCAGCATCCTGCTGGTGCTGGGGTTCCGGACCCTGCGGCAGGAGAACGGCTGCCTGCGCAGCTGCTGGCGGCTGTCCATAGCCCTGGCGGTGCTGCGGGGAGGCTATGCCGTCGTTATGGGCACCGTCCTGTCCCGGCTGGTCCCCTGGCTGGAGGCGGCCATAGCCTGGACTCTGAGCATCCTGTTCTGGCTGGTGTGCCTGGGCCTGTGGTGGGGCATGAGGGAGATCGGCCGCAAGGCCGGGCAGGAAAAGCCCTCCGCCAAGGCGGCGGGGGCCCTGGTGCTGTGGTATGGGGTGCTGATCCTCACCGGCCTGCTGGGCCAGACCTTGCAGGGACTGGCGGTGTGGCTGCTGCTGGCACTGTATATCATCATCCTGCGGCAGCTGACCCGGCTGACCCGGGCCCTGGACAACTGCGGCTATGCGGTGGAGGCCGCGCCGGTGCGGCTGGATGGCCGGTGGCTGGCAGGGGGATATCTGGTGCTGGTGCTGGCGGCGGTGCTGCTGGGCCAGGCCCTGGGTCAAAGGCTTCCCATGGACTATAGGCCGCGGCAGGAGCCGTCTCAGACGGCCCAGGCCGTCCGGGACCGGCTGGAGGGGCTGAACCTGCCCCGGGAGCTGCTGGACGACCTGTCGGACGAGGACGTGCTGTCCCTGTCCGGTGTGACCCAGACGGTTTGGATGCAGGAGCCGGTGAAGAAGCCCCTCAGCGGCCAGACCATCCAGTTCTGGCGGGCGGCCCTGCTGACGCCCGGCAATGACGGCCCGGACCGCTGGGCCATCCTGACCTATTTCCAATACGAGGACGGGGAGGACTGGTCCGGGGACACCGACGGACTGTGGCTGGTGCCCCACTACCCTTATGATGCCTATGTGGAGGAAGCCCTCAGCGGGTATATCCTGTATGACGGGCCGGAGGGCGCGATGGCCGCGCCCATGCAGAGCCTGATCCGGCAGGAACAGGCCCAGTATACCGACCGGCTGTGGCCGGATATTCCGTCCAGCGCCAGCTTGTACCTTTTTGCCGAGTGGTCCCTGCCCCGGAAGGGGGAAAATATCCGGGGCTATCTGCTGTACTGGCGGGAGACCGTGCCGCCGATGGAGGAGAATCCGGTGCAGATGATGGATCAGCCGTATCTGCACCGGCAGATGAAATGGCGGTATCCCTATGCCACGGCCCTGGACCAGCGGAGCATTCCGTATGCCACCCAGAACTTTGAGCCGGGACTATTCATCGTGTATCAGCAGGCGGACGGCACCGTCAGCGCGTATCTTGACTCCGCTGAGCGGGGCTCCATCTCCAAGCGCGGCACTCCCCCGGCGACGTAAAAAAATCCCCGGCTGCTATGCAGCCGGGGATTTTTTATCCTGTGATGGGGGTTACTTGGCTTCTCTTGCCCGGCGGGCGGCTTCCTCCCGCTGGCGGCAGATGTCGGCCCAGCTGGGGATCTTCTTCAGTTCCTCGTTCAGGTCCGCCAGGGCAGCGGGAATGTCGATGTTCTGGGGACAGACCCGGGCGCACTGGCCGCAGCCCACGCAGGCGGCGGGGCGCTTGTCCTCCGGCAAAGCATCCACCCGCATGCCGATGTTGAAGTTGGGGGAGAACTTGGCCTCGTTATACAGCTTCAGCAGCATGGGAATGTCCAGGCCCATGGGGCAGCCGTCGCAGCAGTAGCGGCAGGCGGTGCAGGGCACGGCACCGTACATGCCCTTGGCGATGTCCAGCAGGACCTTCTCCTCCTGGTCCGTCAGGGGGCGGCGCTCGGCGAAGGTGCGGACGTTGTCCTCCATCTGGGCGGGGGTGGTCATGCCGCTGAGGATCATCTGGACCCCCTCCACCCCCTGGAGGAAGCGGAAGGCCCAGGCGGCGGTGGACTCCTCCGGCCGCAGGGCGTGGAGCTCGGACTCCGCCTCCGGCGTCAGGGAGGCCAGGCGGCCGCCCCGGACAGGCTCCATGACCCAGATAGGGATGTTGTACCGGCGCAGCAGTTCGCACTTGGCCTTGGCGTCCTGCATGGTCCAGTCCAGATAGTTCAGTTGAATCTGACAGAACTCCATGTCCTTGCCGCAGCGGGACAGGAAGTTCTCCAGCATTTCCACGCCGCCGTGGGAGGAGAAGCCCAGGTGACGGATGCGGCCGTTCTTCTTCTGCTCCAGAAAATAGTCGATGATGCCCCAGCGGGGATCGGTATAGGTCTCCACGGACTTCTCATACACGTTGTGCAGCAGGTAGAAGTCGAAATACTCCACGCCGCAATTCCGGAGCTGCTCTTCAAAAATGGCGGCGGGATCGTAGCTGTCGCTGATCTGGTGGCCGGGGTATTTGGTGGCCAGATAGAAGCTCTGGCGGTCATAGTCCTTCAGCACCCGGCCGATGACCCGCTCGGACATGCCGCCGTGGTAGGGATAGGCGGTGTCGAAATAGTTGACGCCGTGGTCCATGGCATAGCGGACCATGTCCGCCGTGGTTTTCTCGTCGATGTCCGCCGGGCCGCCGCCGGGAACCAGCGGCAGACGCATGGTGCCGAAGCCCAGCAGGGACAGCTTCTCTCCGTGAAAATCGGTGTAGATCATGTAAGGTTCCTCCCTATCGGATATATATGCGGTATTATAGCATGGGGCGGTCTGGCTGCGCAAGAGGTCACTTCCCGGCGGACTCCATCCGCTGGCCGATGGTGCTGCCGCCGGACTGGTGCATGGTTTTCAGGATTTCCGCGATCTGGCCGGCGGCCTCGGACACCTGGCGGCCAAACTCCGCCGAGGACATGCGCATGGCCCCGGTGCGCACCGCCGACAGCTGGATCAGCCCGTCGGAGGTCACCACCCGGACGCGGTCGTTTTTCCCTACCTGCTGCAAAAACCGCTCAATGTACATATCGCCGGTTTCCCGCTCCCGGGTGTATACCACATGGATGCCCCGGTAGTCGAACTTCTCCCCGGTATTGCCGGGGACCTTGTACCCGTCGAACACCAGCACCACCCGGGTGTGGGTGAAGGCGGCCCAGCCGCACAGGGTGTCCATCAGCCGCTCCCGGGCGGCAGACAGGTCCCGGTCCGCCAGGGCGTGGAGCTCGTCCCAGTCGAAGATCACGTTGTAGCCGTCCACCACATAGCAGCGCTGGCCGATCTCCCGCAGGCCGGTATCGGCAGGGGCCTCCCGCTTCTCCGGCACCCGGTACAGGGGACGGCGCACGGGGCCGAACTCCCGGGTCATGATGGCCTCCAGCTCCGCGTCGTCCAGGCGGATGCACCGGCGGCGCACCGGCGCGTCCTCCCGGGGCTTTTCCAGGCAGCCGGGCAGGTGCATATACTCCGGCACCTTGTCCCACTTCACAGTGAAGCCGCCGCCGTGGGCGCAGAATACGGAGTCCGGCGTGTTGTCCGGGTCGGCCTCCGGGTCATAGTCCGCCGCCGCGATCACGGCGTCGGGGTTATGACAGGGTCCGTAGCCCGCCGGTTCCAGGGACAGGCGGCCCCGGCCGCCGGTATAGGACGCCACCTCCTGGGCGTAGTCGTCAAACTCCGTCACCGGCACCCGGCCCCGCAGCAATGTCAGGTCCCCGGCCTCCTCCGGGGTGTCGAAGCTGCCGCTGCGCAGGCGCACATCGTTGATGGCCCGGCCCAGCTGCTCCGGCGGCACCTCCAGCCGGAAGGCGTAATACGGCTCCAGCAGGCGGCTTTTAGCCTGCATCAGCCCCTGGCGCACCGCCCGATAGGTGGCCTGGCGGAAGTCGCCCCCCTCGGTGTGTTTCACATGGGCCCGGCCGGACATCAGGGTGATTTTCATATCCGTAATGGGGGAGCCGGTGAGGACTCCCAGGTGGTCCTTCTCCTGCAGATGGGTCAGGATCAGCCGCTGCCAGCTCCGGTCCAGCTGGTCCTCGCTACACCGGGTGGCCGTCACCACGCCGCTGCCCTGGGGCAGGGGCTCCAGCAGCAGATGCACCTCCGCATAGTGCCGCAGAGGCTCAAAGTGGCCCACGCCCTCCACGGGGCCGTCGATGGTCTCCTTATACAAAACCCGGCCCCGGTCCAGGTCGATCTCCACGCCGAAGCGCTCCGACACCAGGCTTTTGAGAATTTCCGCCTGGATGCGGCCCATCAGGGACACATGAATTTCCCCTCCGTGGGAGGTGAAGCGCAGCTGGGGGTCCTCCTCCTCCAGCTGGCGCAGCTGGGGCAGCAGGGTGCGGCTGTCGCAGTCCGGCGGCAGGGCCACCCGATAGCGCATCACCGGCTCCAGCACCGGCCGGACGCCGGATTCCTCCGCCCCCAGGCCCTGGCCGCCGCAGGTGGCCGTCAGTCCCTGGACGGCGCACACGCCTCCGGCGGGGACCTGGTCCACCGCCCGGAACCGGCCGCCGCTGTAAATGCGCAGCTGGGCGGCCTTCTCCTGGTGCCCGGCATAGGACACGGCGTCCCGGACCCGCAGGGTCCCGCCGGTGACCTTCAGGTGGGTCAGGCGCTTGCCCTGGGGGTCGTGGCTGATCTTGAACACCCGGGCGGAGAAGGTCTCCGGATACACCGGCGGCTCCACATACCGGGCCAGCCCCTCCAGAAATCCGTCGATGCCCTCCAGCTTCAGCCCGGAGCCGAACCAGCAGGGAAAAACCAGCCGCCGCCCCACCAGCTGCCGCACCAGGGCGTCGGGGACCTCCCCGCCGTCCAGATACGCCTCCAGGGCATCCTCCCGGCAGGTGGCCAGCTGCTCCATGCGCCGCTCCCGGTCCGCGGGGGTGAAGTCCACGCACCCCTCCCCCAGCTCGTGGCGCAGATGCTCCATCATCTGCTCCCGGCCGCAGCGGCCGAAGTCCATTTTCGTCACGAAAAGAAAGGTGGGGATCCGATACAGCTCCAGCAGCCGCCACAGGGTGCGGGTGTGGGCCTGGACGCCGTCGGCGCCGCTGATCACCAGGATGGCATAGTCCAGCACCGACAGGGTGCGCTCCATCTCGGCGGAGAAGTCCACATGACCCGGGGTGTCCAGCAGCGTCACCTCCAGATTCCCGATGGGCAGCTCCGCCTGGCTGGAAAAGATGGTGATGCCCCGCTCCCGCTCCAGCAGATGGCTGTCCATGGCGGCACTGCCGTGGTCCACCCGGCCCAGCTTCCGCAGCCGGCCGGTGCGGTAGAGCATGGCCTCGGCCAGGGTGGTCTTTCCCGCGTCCACATGGGCGGTGATGCCGATGACCACCCGGCGGGCCTGGTTGCTGTTTGTATCCATATGCAAAACCTGCTTTGTCTCGTTTTTCTCTATTATGGCAGATACCGCCCCGGCTTGCAAGGGCGGTTTTTTCTTGCCCGGCGGGGCAAATCGTGCTATGATGGGAGAAAATTGCCTGTGGGAGGAAGAACGGATGAATCAGAAGGAGCTAAACGAGCTGCGGCGGCGGTTCAAGCCGGACCGCACCGCCATCAGCAAGGTATACGGCTGCTATGTCAGCAGCAGCCGCCAGATCATCTCCTATGTGGACGCGCCGCTGGGCCTGCTGTCCCAGGAGGAGCAGGAGATGTATCTGAATCTGCTGAAAAAGACCCTGTCCGGCACCCTGGGCCGGAACCTCATCGACATCGTGTTTTCCACCGCTCAGGTGGCGGACAGCGATGAGCACCGCCTGCTGCAGACCCTGCGCCAGACGGAGCTGCAGGACGCCAACGCCCGGGAGAGCCTGTACCGCCGGATCATCGACGCCATCGACATGGGCGAGAGCAGCTATCTGATTCTGCTGGCCGCCGACACCTATGACGTGCCCCATCGCAGCCGGGACGATCTGGAGGTCCCCGACGCCTCGGAGACGGTGTTCCGCTATTTCGTGTGCGCCATCTGCCCGGTGAAGGACCCCACCCTGGCCTTGCAGTACAGCGACCGGGACAAGGAGTTCCGGGGCAGCTCCACCGGGCATATCGCCCAGCCCCCGGTCCTGGGCTTCCTGTTCCCGGCCTTTGACGACCGGGCCGCCAACATCTATAACGCCCTGTTTTACAGCAAGGACACCGCCCAGCTGCACCAGGAGGTCATCGATGCGGTGTTCTGCGTTCAGGAGGCCCCCATGTCCCCCCAGGAACAGCAGAACCTGTTCGCCGCCGCTCTGACAGAGACGCTGGAGAAGGATTGCAGCTATGACGTGGTGCAGGCGGTCCATGAGCAGCTGCGGGGCCGCATCCAGGAGCACAAGGAGAGCCGGGACCCGGAGCCGCTGACCCTGTCCGTCCGGGAGGTGGGGGACGTGCTCACAGGCAGCGGCGTGCCGGAGGAGAAGGTGGAGGCCTTTCAGGACCAGTGCCGCAGGCAGTACGGCCAGGACGCGGCCCTGAACCCCCGGAACATCATCGAGGCCGGGAAGTTCCAGATCACCACCCCGGAGGTGAAGATCACCGTGCCGCCGGAGTACAGCTATATGGTGGAGGCCCGGATCATCGACGGGCGGCGGTTCATCCTCATCCCCGCCGACGACGGGGTGGAGGTCAACGGCATCGCCGTCACCATCCCCAATCCCCAGGAATAACACACGGCCCCATACGCATAAAAATGCGTATGGGGTTATTCTTTTGTATTTTTATCCAAATAACACTTGACATGACTGGGTTGGTGTGATAGTATCTTTATCCGTAATTGCATTTGGTTTTCAATTTTTATTCACTGAAAGGGCATTTATATGACTATGTATACCATTCTCCGACGACGACCATGTATATGACCCTGACCCTGTACAAATAACATACATGAAAGAAACGGAGATATTGATATGAAATATTTTACCAAATTCCTGAGCCTGTTTTTGGGCGCGGTTATGATACTGACCATGGCCGCCTGCGGCAGCAAGAATACCGATACAGACACCGATACCAACACCGGCGAGAAGAAGCAGCTGGTGGTGGCTACCAGCCCGGACTTCCCACCCTTTGAGTCCCTGGACGGCAGCGACATCGTGGGCATCGAGCCCAAGCTGATGCAGGCCATTGCCGACAAGCTGGGCATGGAGCTGGTGTGGGAGCAGGTGGACTTCGACTCCATCATCCCCGGTATCCAGGCCGGGCGCTATGACGCCGGTGTGGCGGGCATCAGCATCACCGCCGACCGTCTGAAAAACTGCGACTTCAGCGACCCCTATTTCCTGGCCAACCAGGTGATCGTGGTGAACCCCGGCAGCGATATTCAGGGCAAGGCCGACCTGACCGGCAAGACCATCGCCGTCCAGACCGGCACCACCGCCGAGACCTACTGCCTGGATAACGGCTATGAAATTCTGTCCTTCGCCTCCAACATCGACGCCCAGGCCGCCCTGACCAGCGGCAAGGCCGACGCGTGGGTGGTGGACAACGAGGTGGCCGTGAAGATGGCCGGGGAGCAGAACCTCACCGTGCTGGACGAGGCCATGACCAGCGAGCCTTACGCCCTGGCCTTTGCCAAGGGCAGCGACCTGGTGGACCAGGTGAACCAGGCCCTGAGCCAGCTGCTGCAGGACGGCACCGTGGAGCAGATTTTCCAGGAGTATGACACCGTGTATGTGTCTCCCCTGAGCTGATGGAAGTTTTGCAGAGTATCGGCCAGTTTTTCGCCCGGTGGCTGGCCCAGCTGGAGGCTACCTTTGTGGAGAAGCAGCGCTATCTCCTGCTGGTGGACGGGCTGAAAAACACCCTGATTATCACGCTGGGCGCACTGGTCATCGGCGTGGTCATCGGGTCATTGGTGGCCATGATCAAGTACTGCGGCCAGGACAGCCGCCTGCTGCGGCCCCTTTGCTGGCTGTGCAGCGTGTATACCACGGTGATCCGGGGCGTCCCGGTGGTGGTGCAGCTGCTGATCTTCTATTTTCTGATTCTCAAATCCTCCGACGGACTGGTGGTGGGCATCGTCACCTTCGGCATCAACTCCGGGGCCTATGTGGCGGAGCTGGTGCGCAGCGGCATCGCCGCCGTGGACCCGGGCCAGATGGAGGCCGGGCGCAGCCTGGGCCTGTCCCGGCTGCAGAGCGCCTGGCACATCGTGCTGCCCCAGGCCATGAAGAACATCCTGCCGGCCATCGGCAACGAGATGATCGCCCTGCTGAAGGAGACCGCCGTGGCGGGCTATGTGGCGGTGCAGGACCTGACCCGGGCCGGGAACCTGATCCGCAACAACACCTATGATTCCTTCAACCCCCTGATGCTGGTGGCCGTGGTGTATCTGGTGCTGGTCATCGGCATGACCCAGCTGCTGGGACTGCTGGAAAGGAGGCTGCGCAGAAGTGATAAGCGTTAAGGACCTGCACAAGAGCTTCGGCGGCGTCACCGTGCTGGACGGCATCTCCACCGACATCGAGAAGGGGGACGTGGTGTGCATCATCGGCCCCTCCGGCAGCGGAAAATCCACCTTTCTGCGGTGCCTGAACCGGCTGGAGACCCCGGACAGCGGGAAAATCCTCCTGGACGGCGTGGACCTGACGGACCCCCGGACGGACCTGGACCGGCAGCGGATGAAAATGGGCATGGTGTTTCAGCAGTTCAACCTGTTCCCCCACATGACGGTGCTGAAAAACCTGACTCTGGCCCCTATGCTGCTGAAAAAGGAATCCCAGCAGACGGCGGAGCAACGGGCCATGACGCTACTGGACCGGGTGGGCCTTGCCGGCCGGGCGGGGGAATATCCGGCCCGGCTCTCCGGCGGCCAGAAGCAGCGCATCGCCATCGTCCGGGCCCTGTGCATGGAGCCGGAGGTGCTGCTGTTTGACGAGCCTACCTCCGCCCTGGACCCGGAGATGGTGGGAGAGGTGCTGGACGTGATGAAGGAGCTGGCCCAGAGCGGCATGACCATGATGGTGGTCACCCACGAGATGGGATTTGCCCGGGAGGTGGCCAGTCGGGTGCTGTTTATGGACCAGGGGGTCATCATGGAGGAAAACAGCCCCCAGGCTCTGTTCGACAACCCTCAGAGTCCTCGGCTGCAGAGCTTTTTGTCCAAGGTGCTGTGAGATTTATCAAAAAAGCAGGGGGTTTTGACAGACTGAAAAAGACGGCCGTGCCTTTTCGGGCACAGCCGTCTTTTTTCATACTTACCGTTCGTCCTTTGGTTTGGTCTTGCCGTAGCCGTAGCCATAGCCGTAGCCATAGCCGTACCGGTAGCCGTAGCCATAGCCGGAGGCGGCGCCCCGGACGGTGGCGGCGCAGTTGAACACGAAACCGGCCATCCGGGCGTCGGCCCCGGCCAGGGCCTGGACGCCCTCGAAGATCTGGGTGGTGGCGGCGAAGTCCTCCCGGATGACGTAGACCACCCGGTCCACATGGCGGCACAGGGCCAGGGCGTCGGCCATCATGGCGCAGGGCGGCGTGTCCAGCACGATGTAGTCAAACATGGGCCGCAGGGTGTTCATCAGGGCCTCCAGCTTGTCATACTGCAGCAGGTTCATGGGGGACTGGATGGGCTGACTGCCGGCAAAGACGTACAGGGACGTGTCCTCATAGCGCAGGAAATGCACCTGGTCCAGGCTGCCGGACAGGCACTGGCCCAGGCCCTCGGAGGGCTTGGTGATGCCCAGCAGGGCCTTGTCGCTGGGACCCCGGAGGTCGCCGTCGATCAGCAGGACCTTTTTCCCCTCCCGGGCCAGGGACAGGGCCAGGTTCACGGACACGGAGCTTTTCCCCTCGGAGGGGATGGAGCTGGTGACCATGAGGATCTTGTCCTCCTCCTTCAGCTGCCGCAGCAGCTTCAGCCGCAGCAGACGGTACGCCTCGCAGAAGGCGCTGTCGGTCTGCATATGGGAGATCAGCAGGCCCGTCTGGGCGCCGCTTTTCCGGCGCTTGGGGGTCGTGCGGGGGATGGAGGCCAGGCAGGACAGATTCACCAGGCGCTTGACGTCGCCGGTGGAGGACACCGTCCGCCGCAGGGAGGCGGCGATGAGGAGGACCACCAGGGAGAGCGCCAGGCCCAGGGCGGCTCCCTTGACGGCGCTGCTGAGCCAGGGGTCGGCGTTGTACGGCGCGTCCGGCAGGGTGGGCTCCTGGTTCACCACCAGCTGCGTCTCGCCCAGGACCAGGCGGTTCACCTGGGGATACACGTCGATGACGGCGCAGAGAATGTCGTAGGCGTCCTGGGGATTGGGGCTTTCCACCGTCAGGACAAAGAAGCTGGTGTCCTTGATGGCGGAGGAGGAGATGACGCCGTTAAGATAGGTGACGCCCAGCCGCTGCAGCAGCAGCTCCTGCATGCGGTCGGAGGTCAGCAGATAGGGGAAGGTGTCCGCCACCTGCTGGGCGGCGGATTTGTTGTAATACTGGCTGTAGCCGGAGAGGTCGGTGCCGCCCACAAAGCTGAGATTCACGGAGAACACCGCCTCGGAGCGGTACATGGGGCGGAAGCTGCGGTGGCTGCGCCAGCCCATCAGGGCGGCGCACAGCACGATCAGCGCCAGGCACACGGGCCACAGCCGCCGCAGGGCCCGGAGCATCCGCCGCAGCAGGACGGACAGGTCGATGGCCTGTTCTTCGGTATTGGTATGGGTCGTATGTTCCATAGTGCGCCTCACTGCTGCTTCTGGCCGGAGCGGTGCCCGCAGCCGTATTTGTCGTATTTCTTGCCGTAGCCATAGCCATAATAACCGCAGCCATAGTGAACTGCACCCCATTTGTTAGACAAGTATGGTATAATACTTGTACTAAGGAATG